>VFQQ010000175.1_pt1 | contig 162166 bp, 152 predicted proteins | sample 3512341 | NCBI WGS metagenome assembly VFQQ01 (sample SAMN10412373, study PRJNA504923) | tailings metagenome | isolation source: Relicate 2 Philex TSF1 revegetated site | place: Philippines: Tuba, Benguet | collected 2017-08-29 | reverse complement strand
CCCCGGAGCGGGCAATCCAATCTCGCCCAAAACAACGCCAAAGTCATAAGACAAGTGTTTCTGCTTCATATTGAACCGCTACGTTGCGTCTGGAGGCGGCAGCCCGCTAGGAGGAGCGCGCAGCAGGTACCGGTGGTACCTGCAAGCGGTCCGACAGCCCAAGCTCGCAAGCGTCCAGTGGACGCTTGTGTGCGCAGGGCGGATGCCGCCTCCAGACGCAACCCGCATGGGCCGGGCGCTTTTGCGTTTTGCCAAGCGCTTCGCGCGTCCGCGCCCACGGGCGTCCACTGGACGCCCGCGCGCTTGAACCGTCGCCCGACTTGCCCGTAGTCCCACTACGCGCTGCGCCGGGCTCCTTCTCAAAACGCAAAATCGCCGCGGCGCAGCGGTTCAATATGAAGCAGAAACACTCTAGGGCAGCCGCCGGCCAAGAAAAGCCTCAATCGGCGAATTGCCGGGCGATGGCGCGGAAATCCGCCTCGATGGCCAGGAAGGCATCGACGATGCGCGGATCAAAATGTTTGCCGCGCCCTTCCAGGATCAGCCGCACGGCTTCCTCATGCGGGAAGGCCGGCTTGTAGATGCGTTTGCTGATCAGCGCGTCATAGACATCGGCCAGCGCCATCAGGCGGCCGGAAAGTGGAATCGCCTCGCCGGCCAGGCCCTGGGGATAGCCGCTGCCATCCCATTTCTCATGATGCGTGGCGGCGATATCGCAGGCATGGCTGAGGAAAGCGCGGTCGCCTTCCTCCAGATCCTGCAACGCCGCCTCAATGGCATCGCGGCCAAGCTGGGCATGGCGCTTCATCACCACAAATTCATCCGCCGTCAGCTTGTCGGGCTTGAGCAGGATGGCATCGGGGATGCCGACCTTGCCGATATCATGCAGCGGCGCCGACTTGTAGAGCAGCTCGATCGTTTCCGCATCGAGCTGGGCGGCGAAATCCGGCAGCTTGCTCAATTCCTCGGCCAGGCGGCGGACATAATTCTGCGTGCGGCGGATATGGTTGCCGGTCTCGTTGTCGCGCGTCTCGGCCAGCGAGGCCAAAGCCATGATCACCGCATCCTGGATGGCGCGCAGGCTGCGCGTGCGGCGCTGCACCTCGGTTTCCAGATAGCTATTCTTGTCGCGCAGGAAATCCGCCGCATCCTTGAGCTTAAGATGATTGCGCACCCGGGCCAGCACGATCGGCGGGCTGATCGGCTTGGCGATATAATCCACCGCGCCGAGATCAAGGCCAAAACGTTCATCCTCGATATCGGCTTTGGCGGTGAGGAACACCACCGGGATGTCGCGCGTCGCCGGATCGGCCTTGAGCCGGCGGCAGACTTCATACCCATCCATTTCCGGCATCATGACATCGAGCAGGATCAGATCGGGCGCCGGCTGCGCGGTGGCGATGCGCAAAGCCGCCGCGCCGCCATTGGCCACCTTGACGCGGTAGCGGTCCTTGAGCAGGCCATGCAGCAGGGCAAGATTGTCGGGCGTATCATCCACCGCCAGCACGGTGGGACGCATCTGGGTCTCGTTCGTCATGCTATGCGGCCCGCTCCGGTCGCTGCTATTCTGGCTGTTGCCGCTTCGGCCAGCAATTGCTGCGCCGCCGGCAGATCATAGGCGCCGAGCGCGGCTGCCATGCCGGCCTGCAAAGCCGGGCCGAAACGGCGGCCCAGGGCATCGGCATGGTCGTCGAAATAATCCTTGGCCGCCGGATCGTCATCCTGCAACAAGCCCTGCAGATGCTGCAAAGCCTCGTCGCTCAGCGGCGGCAGATCGGTGCCGGCCCGGTCATCAGCCGGCAACAGGCGGGTCAGCAGCGCATCGATGGCATCCAGCACCGGCTCCAAAGCCGCCGCAAGCTGATCCAGTTCCTCATCCAGCGCCATGCCGGGGCAGCCCTGGCGGATCGCCGCTTCCAGCCGCGCGGCGGCATTGGCCACCGCCTCGGCGCCGACATTGCCGGCGACGCCGCGCGCGGTATGCGCCTCGCGTTCCGCCGTAGCGCAATCATTGGCCGCCAGCGCCGCCTGCAAGCGCGTCAGCATCGGGCGCTGGCCGGCGGCATATTTGCCCAGCATCGCCAGATAGCGGTCCTGCTGGTTCAGCACCCGGCGCAGGCCGCCCGGCACATCCAGCAGGGTGGCCAGCGGGGCAAATATCTCCGGCACGGTGATCACCGGCTGCGCCGCCATGGTATTGACTGCGCTGGCCGTGGTGGCGACCGGATTGAGCCAGCGCGCCAGCATGTCATACAGCAGGTCGGGATTGATCGGCTTGGAGAGATGGTCATTCATGCCGGCGGCCAGGCAGGCGGCACGGTCCTGCGCCATGGCATTGGCGGTCATGGCGATGATCGGCAGATTGGCATGCTGCTGCTGCGCCCGGATCGCCCGTGTCGCCGCCAGGCCATCCATCACCGGCATCTGCATATCCATCAGCACCAGGTCATAGGGCGCGGCTTCCAGGCGATGCAGCGCCTCGCGGCCATCATGCGCCTCGGCCACCTGAATGCCGACACCACGCAGCAGATCCACCGCCACATCGCGGTTGAGTTCGTTATCCTCCACCAGCAGCACGCGGCGGCCGCGCAGCAGGCCGGATTGATCCGGCGGCAATTCCACCTGCGGCACCATGCCGGACAGCGACTTGTCGCCACCGGCCAGCATGCGCACGGCGCAATCGAACAACAGCGAGCCGTTCACCGGCTTGATCAGGATATCATCCAGCCCGGCAGCCTCGGCCTGGCGCAACACATCCTCGCGGCCATAGGCGGTGACCAGCACATGCGGCACGCGGCGGCCGCCAAGCGCCAGCAAATCACGCAGCCGACGCACGGTTTCGAGCCCGTCCATCTCCGGCATGCGCCAGTCGATGAAGGCAATGTCGTAAGCCAGGCCGCCGGCCACATTCTGCACCAGCTTCAGCGCCTCGGCGCCGCTGGCCGCCTGCACGACGCGGAAACGCATCGATTCCAGCATGTCGGCAATAGTGGCGCGGGCACTGGCATTGTCATCCACCAGCAAAGCGACGCGGCCATCCAGCGCCGGCTCGACATGGCGGCGGCTGGGCAGATTGCGGCTTTTGCCGAGCCAGGCGGTGAACCAGAATTCGCTGCCCTGGCCGACCACACTGTTGACGCCGGCTTCGCCACCCATCATCTGCGCCAAGCGGCGCGAGATGGCGAGGCCAAGGCCGGTGCCGCCATAACGCCGCGTGGTCGAGGCATCGGCCTGCTGGAAAGACTGGAACAGGCGCGGCAACTCGCTTTCGGCAATGCCGATGCCGGTATCGCGCACGGCGAAACGCAGGAAGACGCGGCCATCCGCCTCGGCTTCCTGGCGCACCTGGATCACCACTTCACCCATCTCGGTGAATTTCACCGCATTGGTGGCGAAGTTGATCAGCACCTGGCCAAGCCGCAACGGATCGCCGACCAGTTCGGTGGGCAGGTTGGGCGGCAGATCGAAAATCAGTTCCAGGCCTTTGGCATTGGCGCGTTCCGCCACCACATCCGACACCCCGACCAGCACGCCTTCGATGTCGAAATCGACCTGTTCCAGGGTGAGCTGATCGGCCTCGATCTTGGAGAAATCCAGCACGTCATTGACGATGCCGAGCAGATGCCGGCCGGATTGCTGGATCTTGCGCACATAATCGCGCTGGCGCGGCCCCAGTTCGGTCTTGAGCAGCAGATGCGCCATGCCGATCACGGCATTCAGCGGCGTGCGGATTTCATGGCTCATATTGGCCAGGAACATCGACTTGGCCTGATTGGCCGCCTCGGCGCCCTGGCGCGCGGTTTCCAGTTCCTGCTGGGCGCGGCGCCGCTCGGTGATGTCGCGCAGGATGCCGGTGAGCAGGATTTCGCCATCGATGCTGGCTTCGCTGACCGACAATTCGATCGGCACCAGCGCGCCGTCCTTGCACTGTCCCTCGGTTTCATACTGGGTGGCGGCCAGTTGCTGCACCTCGCCGCGCGCGCGACGGCGCAATTGCTCGCCGAACGCGCTCTCCGCCAGGCCGGGCAGCAGGGTGGAGATATTGAGTTCAAGCGCCTCGGCCAGGCTATAGCCGAAAATACGTTCGGCGCCGCGGCTCCAATGCTGCACCTGACCCTGGGCATTGGCGGTGACGATGCCATCATTGGCGCCATCGAAGATCGCCTGCAGCCGGGTGCGGTCGGCACGCAGCGCCCGTTCCAGTTCGCCGCGCCGTTCCACTTCGGCAGCCAGCCGCGTGGCGGTTTCGAATTGCCGACCGGCGAAACCGGCCGCCAGCGCAATCGCCGCCACGCAGAAAGTGAAGGCGGCAATCAGCAAAGCCATGGTGGTGGGTTCCAGCGCCGCCACGATCCGGCTCGGCGCCGAGGTGGGATAGAAACGCGCCGCCGCCATCGCCGTGTAATGCATGCCGGGTACGGCACAGCCCATGATCACGGCGGCCAGCGGCGTGGAATAACTCGCCAGCAAAGGCTGCAATTGCAGCAGGAAACGCACACCCAGGGCAATGAAGGCGAGCAGCACCGCCACGCCGACCGACAGCCCGACCAGCGGAATATCATAGCGCAGCAAGGCATCCAGCCGCATTGCCGCCATGCCGGTGTAATGCATCGCGCCGATGCCGCCCCCCATCAGCACGGCGCCCAGCAGCAGGCGCAGCCAGGAGAAACCACGCGGATCGGCAATCACCTGCAACGCCACCGCACTGGCCAGCACACCGGGCAGCATGGAGAGCAGGGTGATCCAGGGATCATAGGCAATGGCGCAGGGCAGCCCAAAAGCCAGCATGCCGATGAAATGCATCGACCAGATGCCGCCACCCATGCTGATGCCGCCACCGACCAGCCAGGCCATGCGGCTGCCCGGGGTGCGCGCCGCCGCCACCCGGTCGGAGAGCGACAGGGCGATGAAGGCGGCCAACACGGCGATGAAGACGGAGAGTGCCACCAGGCCCGGCTCATAGGAGCCGATCATGGCCAGGGATTCCGAACTGAAGCCGGGCGTCGGGCGGAAATAACTATCTAGTTGCCACATAATCAACCGAGATTTAGCGCTAAATTTGAGCCTCGGCAACGAATTTAATAGCGAGTCGCAACCGTTCGCGGAAATGCACGACTGGCGTGAAGATTATGACAAAACGGAACAGCCGAAGCCTGGAAAAATCGAGCGATGGCTGGGGGGGAACCATCGCCCAGCACGGCCTTCCGGTGGAGAAGGTAATGTGCTGCCGTCGAGGCTGTGAGAGCGGCCTCGACAATCTTGTTACGCAGCCCGGCCCGGCCCGGATCAATGGCCGCAAAAAAATCCGCCGACCGGCTTATTTTATTGCTTGAAGAAATGCACCAGGTCGGTGAGGTCGCCGGCCTGCTGGGTCAGGGTCTGCGCCGCCGCGCTGGTTTCTTCCACCAGGGCGGCATTCCGTTGCGTCATGGCATCCATATCCGCCGCCGCCTTGCTGACCTGATCGATGCCGGCGGCCTGCTCGCGGCTGGCCACGGCAATTTCCCCGATCAGCGCGCTGACGCTCTGGATCGCGCTGCTGACCTCGAATAGCGCGCTGCCGGCGCGGTTGGCCATGCCGACACCATTGCGGATATGACCACCCGAAGCATCGACCAACTGGCGGATCTGCTTCGAGGCATTGGCGCTGCGGCCGGCCAGGGCGCGCACTTCCTGCGCCACCACGGCAAAGCCCTTGCCGGCTTCACCCGCCCGCGCCGCTTCCACGCTGGCATTCAGCGCCAAAAGGTTGGTCTGGAACGCGATCTCGTTCATCAGCCCGACGATTTCGCCGATCTTGTCGGCGGATTCTTCCACCTGGCGCATCGACTGGATCAATTCCTGGGCCAGCGCGCCACCATTGCCGGCCTTCTCGCGCGCCGCCCGGGCCAGATCGTCGGCCTCGCTGGCATTCTCGGCATTCTGGCGCACGGTCTGGGCAATCTGCTGCATGGTGGCAGCGGTTTCCTCCAAAGCCGCCGCCTGGGCCTCGCTGCGCTGTGCCAGATCAAAACTGCCCTGGGAAATCTCCGCCGAAGCGTGATGCACCGCCTCGGCACTCTGCGCCAGGCGGGTGGAAAAATCGCGCAGCAGGTCGCCCATATTGTTGGTGCTCTGCTGCAACTCGGCGAAGATGCCGCCATACTCGCCGCGCATGCTGCGGGTCAGGTCGCCCTGGCCCATCGCCTCGGTGACCGAAGCCAGTTCGCCGGTCATGCGTTGCAGCATCCCGGTCAGGTGATTGAGCTGCTGGCTCAATTGCAGGAAAAAACCTTCCTTGCCGTCGGGGGCAACGCGGCTGGAGAGATCGCCGGCCACCACGCGGGCGACAAAATCCGCCACTTCACCCGCCGCCACCTTTTCGCGCGCCTGGGCGGCGGCACGCTCCTGCGCCTCGGCTTCGCCGCGCAGCAACGCCGCCCGCGTATCACGCAGGCGCTGTTCGCTGGCGGCATGATAGGCCTCGTAGCGGCCACGCAATGCCGCCAGCGCGCCGTTGCCGCCACCGACGATGGCCAGCCCGAAACGCATGCCGCGGGCAAAAAGCTGCACCAGGCGACGCTCGGCCGGCGGCATCTCCACCCCGGCCAGGGCGCGCAGATCGGCCGCCACACGATCCCGCACCTGATTGATCACGGCGATGCGCCTTGTCGCCTGATCGAACCAGTGCGGCGCCGCCACGCCGCCGACATGGCCCTGGGCGAAGCCGTCATAGACCTTGCTGCGCAACGCCGCCAGGTCGGTCCAGGTAGCATCCTGCCGCGCCGCTGCCAGCAGAGCCGCCTGTTCCGGCGTGGCGCGGGCGCTGAAACTGGCGAAATCGGCTTCCTGCATATAGGCCAGCGCCATATAGCGCTGATAGACCGGCAGCTCGAATTTGCCGGCGGCGATGGCAGCCGAGCCGGTGGCGCGCTCCTGGGCGGATTTCTCCAGGCCTTCCAGCAATGCCGTGAAGGCATCCAGCATGCGGATCAGCTTGGGATGATCCAGCGCCAGGCCGATTTCCTGTACCGTGCCGAATACCGTGCGCACCGCCTGGGTCCAGTTCTGGAAGGATTGCGGCGGCGTGAAGGCCAACTGGTCGATGGCGGGCCGCGCGGCGCGTGCCTGGTCCAGCCCGGCCAGCGCGGCATCCGCCGTCGCCACCAGGGGTTTCAGCAACGGATAGGGCCGGCATGGCGCCAGCGCGGCACGCAAAGCCTCGATACGCTCATCCAGCGCGGCGCGCGCCTTGGCCAGTTCCGGGCGGAATTGCTGCCCCTTGCTGCCGATATAAAGCGCGCTTGAGCCCCGTTCGCTTTGCAGGCAATGCAGCACCTCGCCCGCCGCAATGGCATAGCCGATGGCGGCGCGGGCTTCGGCGGCCTGCAACGCCAGGCGCTGGCGCTGGGCCAGCCGCCGGGCGGCATAGGCGATGAAATCAAGCAGCTCTACCGGGTCTGGCAAATGGCAACAAACTCCATGCTGGGGGGCGTGGTTTTTTGTTTTTTTTAGTAGCGCTTGTAATCCAGGAACTTGCCGGTCATGACGATCTTGACGCGATCGCCCTTGGGATCGGGCAGGCGTTCCATCGTCATGTTGAAATCGATGGCGGACATGATGCCGTCGCCGAATTCTTCATGGATCAGCTCTTTCCAGGTGGTGCCGTAAACCTGCACCAGCTCATAAAAGCGATAGATCGTCGGATCGGTCGGCGGCCCCGGCGGCAGCGAACCGCGATAGGGCACTTCGGTCAGCAGAACTTCTTCCAGCTTGCTGAGGCCGAACAGCTTGGCCGCCTTCTTGGCCTGGTCCGGCAGCAGCTTCATCTGCCCCAGCAGGCCGGCGGTGACATAGATCGGCGATTCCTTGGGATCGATCTTCTTGGCGATATCCTTCCATGCCAGGCCCTTGAGCCGCTTGGCATCCAGGATCTTCTCGGTGACGTCGCTGCGCTGCACTTTCTTCTCCTCAGGGTTACGCGGGGGTGTTTACTCAGTCAGTCAATCGGCTGCGTCATGCAGGCCGGTCTCGCGCGCCGGCACCGTCGCGCTGGCATAGACCTGCGGCGGCTTGCGCGGATCGTAATCGGCCGGCGGCACAAAATTCTTCGAGCGCCGCACCAGGAAATCCAGCAGATGGTTCCGGATCGGGTAGTAATCCGGCTGCTGGTGCAGGGTTTCGCGCTGGCGGTCCTTGGGCAGGGTGTTGATCAGGATTTCAGCGATGCGCGCTTCCGGCCCGTTGGTCATCAGCACGATACGGTCGGCGAGCAGGATCGCTTCATCCACATCATGGGTGATCATGAACACGGTGAGGCCGGTGGCGGCGCGGATGCGCAGCACCTCGTCCTGTAATGTGCCACGCGTCAAGGCATCGAGCGCCGAGAACGGCTCATCCATCAGCAGCATCTTGGGTTCGATGCTGAGCGCGCGGGCAATGCCGACGCGCTGCTTCATGCCACCGGAAAGCTGCGACGGCTTCTTGGCCTCGGCGCCGGCCAGGCCGACCATGGCGATGAACTTGCGCGCATGCTGGCTGACCTTGTCCTTGCTCCATTGCGGCCAGCGCGAGGCGACGGCGAAGCCGATATTCTGCTCGACGGTCATCCACGGCATCAGCGCATGGCTCTGGAACACCACGGCACGATCCAGGCTGGGGCCATCCACCGGCTTGCCTTCCAGCAGGATGGCACCGTCCGAAGGATGATCCAGGCCGGCCAGGATATTCAGCACCGTGGTCTTGCCGCAGCCGGAATGGCCGATGATGCAGACGAACTCGCCCTGTTCGATGCCGAGCCAGGCATGCTCGAACACCGTGGTCTCGCCGCCGGCCGGATTGGCGAAACGGCGGGCCAGGTCCTGGATTTGGATGAAAGGCGTCTGGGTCATGCGCGGGCCTTACTCGGGATAGGTGACGAGGCGCACGGCAACGCCGAGCAATTGATCAAGCAGCATGCCGATCACGCCGATGAACAGGATGGCGTTGATGACATTGGCGATCGACAGGTTGTTCCACTCATTCCACACGAAGTAGCCAATGCCAGTGCCGCCCACGAGCATCTCGGCGGCCACGATCACCAGCCAGGCAATCGAGATCGAGATCCGCATGCCGGTGAGGATGGTGGGCGCCGCCGCCGGCAGGATGACGCGGAAGATGCGGCGGAAGGTGCCGACTTCCAGCGTGCGCGCCACGTTGAGCCACTCTTTGCGCACATTCGCCACCGCGAAGGCGGTATTGGTCAGCATCGGCCAGATCGAGCAGATGAAGATGACGAAGATCGACGAGATGCCGCTATCCTTGATGGTGTAGAGCGCCAGCGGCATCCAGGCCAATGGCGAGACCGGGCGCATGACCTGGATGAATGGATCGAGCGCCTGGCGGAATAGCGGCGACAGGCCGATCAGGAAACCGAGCGGCACCGCCACCAGCACCGCCAGGCCAAAGCCGAGCGCCACGCGGCCGACGGAATAGACCAGCTGGATGCCGATACCCTGGTCGTTCGGCCCTTTGACATAGAACGGATCGGCCAGGTGCCCGCCCAGCACCTTGGCTACATCCCATGGTCCCGGCATGGCGGATTTGCCCTGCGTGGCGGTGAGGCCCATCAGCTTGGCATATTCCGGGTCCATCGCCTGCGTGGCGCCGGTACCCATGGTGCTGATCTGCCAGATGGCGAGCAGCGCAACGAGCAGGGCGACCGAAACGGCGGCGGCACGCAGGCGAAAGGATGCCTTCATCGGTTCAGGTCCGCTTGATCTTGAACGAGTTGATGTAGTCGGCCGGCTTCGACGGATCGAACGGCTTGCCCATCACCGAGAAGGTCTTGTACGGGCTGGAGGGCGGCGTCAGCCCGACATCCTGCATCAGCTTGGCGGTGTCGGTGGCCAGGAAAACCTGCTCGGCCACCTTCTGGTAATCCACATCGCCCTTGAGCTGGCCCCAGCGCTTCATCTGGGTCAGGATCCAGATGCCGAAGCTCTGCCACGGGAAGGGCGCAAAATCGATGCGGTCCGGCACCTTCTTCACATTGCCGAGGCCGTCGGCGTAAGTCCCGGTGAGAACCTGTTCAACAACCGTCACCGGCTGGTTGAGATAGGCCGCCGGCGCAATCGCCTCGGCAATCTGCTTGCGGTTCTCGGCCTTGGTGGCATAGGCGGTGGCCTCGATGATGGCGCGCAGCAGGGCGCGATAGGTATTCGGTGCCGTGCTGACGAATTCCTGGCTGGCGGCGAAGGCGCAGCAGGGATGGCCGTCCCAGATTTCCTTGGTCAGCAGATGGATGAAGCCGACGCCGTCATAGACCGCGCGCTGGTTGACCGGATCGGGCGCCAGGAAGCCGTCGATATTGTCGGCACGCAGATTGGCCACCATTTCCGGCGGCGGCACCGAGCGGATCTGCACATCGGTATCCGGATCGATGCCATGCTCCGCCAGGTAATAGCGCAGCAGGTAATTATGCATCGAGTAATCAAACGGCACGGCGAATTTGAAGCCTTTCCACTGCTTCGGATCGCGCTTGTCCTTATGCTTCATCGCCAGGGTGATGGCCTGGCCATTGATATTCTCCACCGCCGGCATGGTGTAGGGGATCGGGTTCGAGCCGGTGCCGGTGGTGATCGCCAGCGGCATCGGCGACAGCATATGCGCGGCGTCGTATTCCTTGTTGATGGTCTTGTCGCGGATCACCGCCCAGCCGGCGGTCTTGATCACTTCCACATTCAGGCCATGCTTGGAATAGAAGCCCATCGGATGCGCCATGATGATCGGCGTGGCGCAGGTGATGGCGATGAAGCCGACCTTGAGATCCTTCTTTTCCAGCGGCCCCTTGTCCTGGGCGAAAACCTCGCGCGCGGTGGCGAGCGGAAAGAACTGCTCGATGGCGGAAAGCAGCGTGCCGGCGCCGACCGCATGCAGCACGCGGCGGCGGGTGACGTCATTCGGGATCAGGGCACGCATCACGGCCTGATCGACGGCGCTGGTCAGGCGCTTTTCCTCGTCGGCGGCGGTGGCGAGGCGAAGCTGGGTCTGCCGCTGCCAATCCGCCACATCGGCATTATGTGCCGCCAGGCTGTGATGCTTGCCACAGGGGCAGGCATCAAGCCGGGCCTGGGCGTCGAAAGGATCCTGGAACAACGACATCGCGGTGGCCTCCGTTTTTCGTGTTGCCTAATTTCTGAGCATAATGCTGACTGCCCGAAACACTTGCACACACAGCAGCAAACTTCATGCCAGCTTTACCTCCCGGCTGAGGCTTTAGCGGGAAAGCCGGGATTCCGCGATTCATCCTCTGGTATTCAGAATGGCGAACTGCTACGATATTTCGTGTTTCATGAATTTTCGTAGTCGTAATTACGAAATGTCATAGGGGATGCCGGCTGATGAGCGAGGCAATCGACAGCCTGGGCGCGGTTTTTGACAATAATCCCGAGGCGATGCTGGTGGCCGATCCCTATACCGGGCAGGTGCTGGAGGCCAATCCGGCGGCCTGCCGCCTGCTGGGCTATGAGCATGCCGCTTTACGCAGCATCTCGATGGCTGCATTGCATCCCGGTCAAATACCCGCTCTGATGGTATTCAGCGAAGCCGTGCTGACCAAAGGGCAATATTGGAGCAGCGACCTGCGGCCGCGCCATGCTGCCGGCCGCGACCTGAAAGTGGAATATGCCGGCGCCGCCCTGCCACTGGCTGCCGGCCAGCCGCCGCGCCTGCTGCTGACCCTGAGCGACCTGGAAGCCCGGCGGCGGCGCCAGGTCGATGAGGCGGCGGCGGGTTATGTGCGCGGCGGGCTGAGCGAATGGCAGCGCGTGGAACGTTTCTTCCGCGATATGGAGCGCGAGAACCAGCTGATCCTGCGCGCCGCCGGCGAGGGCATCTATGGCGTCAATGCCGAGGGCAAGACCACCTTCGTCAACCCCGCCGCCGAACGGATGCTGGGCTGGCCGGCCGACGAGCTGGTCGGCAAGGACATGCACACCATCGTGCATCACACCCGGCATGACGGCACGCATTACCCGCATCAGGATTGCCCGATCTACACGGCCTTCCGCGATGGCGCGGTGCATCAGGTCGATAACGAAGTATTCTGGCATCGCTCGGGCCGCCCGGTCTGGGTCGAATACACCTCGACGCCGATCCGCGACCGTGGCGTGGTGGTGGGCGCGGTGATCGTGTTCCGCGATGTCAGCCATCGCCGCGAGGCCGAGGAGAAACTGCGCGCCGCCCTGGCCGAGGTGGACAGCCTGCGCCAGCGCCTGGAACTGGAAAACGCCTATCTGCAGGAGGAAATCCGCCTGGAGGGCAATCATCGCGGCATTATCGGCCAATCGGCGGCGATCCAGGGCGTGTTGCGCCAGATCGATCTGGTGGCACCCACCGATGCCACCGTGCTGGTGACCGGCGAAAGCGGCACCGGCAAGGAACTGATCGCCCGCGCCATCCATGAAGCCAGCAAACGCCGCGACCGGCCGCTGATCCGCGTCAATTGCGCCGCCATCCCGCGCGAATTGTTTGAAAGCGAGTTTTTCGGCCATGTCAAAGGCGCCTTCACCGGCGCTTTGCGCGATCGCGTCGGACGGTTTGAACTGGCCGATGGCGGCACGCTGTTTCTCGACGAAGTGGGCGAAATTCCGCTCGAATTGCAGGGCAAGCTGCTGCGCGTCTTGCAGGAAGGCCATTTCGAGCGGGTCGGCGAGGAACGCACGCGCCAGGTCGATGTGCGGGTCATCGCCGCCACCAACCGCGACCTGAAGCAGGAAGTGCGGCATGGCCGGTTCCGTGAAGACCTGTATTTCCGCCTGAATGTCGTGCCGGTCGAATCCGTGCCTTTACGCGAGCGGCGCGAGGATATCGCCTTGCTCGCCTCGCATTTCCTGCGCGGCGCCAACCGCAAGCTGAAAACCAGCGACCTGCGCCTGACCGAAGGCGATATCCGCCGCCTGGCGCGCTATGACTGGCCGGGCAACGTGCGTGAACTGGAAAACGTGATCGAGCGCGGCGCCATCCTGGCGCGCCAGGGCCGGCTGCGGCTGGATTTGCCGGATACCATGCCGGCAATGGCACCGCCGATGCCGGAACAGCCGCCAGCCGGGGAATTACTGACCGAAAGCGACCGGCGCGACCGCGACCGGCGCAATATCCTGGCCGCGCTGGAAGCGGCCGGCGGCAAGGTCTTCGGCCCCGGCGGTGCCGCCGAACGGCTCGATGTGAAACCCACCACCCTGGCCTCGCGGCTCAAGGCCCTGGGCCTCAGCACAGCCAATATCAAGGCGGCCCGGCGCGGCATTTGAGCGGCACCACCATCGTCAAGATACGCCTGCGCCACGGCTTTCCGGTTTAGTCTTTTGATCCCTGGCTGCCGCCCGAATTCACCACAAAGCCGTCATGGTCGGCGTAGGCCGACCATCCACGCGTTTTTGTTTTTCTGCCGGTTAAGCAAACAACACGTGGATGGTACGCCTTCGCGTACCATGACGGCTTTCGGCGCCTAATGCGGCTCGCTGCCGAAACCGTGCATGCGGCGGGCGAATTGCAGGCCGATCAGGGCGCCCTTGAATTTCGGCAGCAGCCACAGCGACAGGATCAGCGTCAGCGGCAGCCACAACACCATATGCAGCCATTCCGGCGGCTGCGCCTTCTGTTCCAGCAGCAACATCAGCGGCACGATGATATGGCCGACCAGCATGATGGTGAAATAAGGCGGCGCATCATCGGCACGATGCCCGTCCAGGCGCAGGCCACATTGCGGGCAGCTTTCATTCACCGCGAGATAGCCGCCGAAGACGCGGCCCTGGCCGCATTGCGGACAACGGCCACGCCAGCCGCGCCACATCGAAAGTTGCGCATCGCGCGGCGCCTGGAGATCGAGCGCGCTGTTCATAACCAGCCCCCGCTCATAACCATCCCTTGCGCTTGAACCACCAGTAAGGCAGCACCGCCGAGCCGATCATGATCAGGATCGCCATCGGATAGCCGAAGGTCCAGTCCAGTTCCGGCATGGTGTGGAAGTTCATGCCATAGATGCTGGCAATCAGGGTCGGCGGCAGAAACACCGTGGCCGCCACCGAGAAAATCTTGATGATCTTGGTCTGCTGGATATTGATCAGGCCCAAAGTGGCATCGAGCAGGAAATTGCCCTTATGCGCCAGGAAGCCGGATTGCTCCGACAAAGACTGCACGTCGCGCGCCAGGGTCTTGAGCCATTGCCGGCTTTCCTTGGTGCCGCGCTGTTCGGTCAGCGCCAGGTTGAGGAAGGCAACCAGGCGGTTGAGATTCATCAGGCTGTCGCGGATGCGGCTGTTGAGATCCTCGATGCGGCCGAGATTACGCACGGCCTCTTCCAGATCGGCATCATCCGGCTCCTCGCGCGTGCCATCGGCGCGATAGCCGAAGATCGAGCGCGATAACTGATCGAGGTCGCGCGCCGCCCATTCCAGCACGTCGGCAGCACGGTCGATGATCGAATCAAGCAGGCCGCACAACGTGGCATCCGGCGAGGCGCAGAGCGACGGCGTGCGGATGGCGCGGCCGATGAAGGAGCGGAAGGCCTGCGGATCGGCATAGCGCAAGGTGACCAGCGCACGATGCGAGCGGATGAAGGTGATCGGCGTGGTCTGCGGCAGCGGGGTTTCGGCATGATACAGCACATTGGCGGTCATGTAGCTGACATCGCCCTCGCGGTAGAGCCGGCTGGAAATCTCGATTTCCTGCATCTCCTCGCGGGTCGGCATTTCCAGGCCGAGCAGCGCCTCCACCGCCTTTTCCTCGGCCGGGCTCGGCTCCATCAGGTCGAGCCAGACCACGCCTTCCGGTAAACTCTCGTCGGCGCCGAGTTCGATCCTTTGCAGCAGCGTGCCTTGCGGCAGGTAGGCTGTGATCATGGCCGGATTCCGGTATACGGAGAGGGGGAGAATGCCGCCCGCTTGTAGCCCCGTTGGGCGATGAAGGAAACCCCGAAAATCACCCTGCGGCGAATTATCCCAAAGCCCCGGCGCCAGGGTGCCGAGGCGGCGCCTCAGGGTTGCACCGGGCTCGCCACCGGCAGGGTTTTTCCCTTTTCCGCCAGCACCTTGCGCAGCCGGTCAGGGTAATCCGAGATGATCCCGTCCACCCCCAGATCGATCAGCCGGACCATCTCGGCCGGCTCGTTCACCGTCCAGGGGATCACCTTGAGGCCGAGCCGCTGCGCCTCGGCGAGATTTTCTGCCGTGACATTGCGCCAGAACGGCGACCAGATGGCGCCGCCGGCCGCCTGCACCAGGCGCGGCACCGAGCCGGCATAGTCATCCAGATCGAGGCCGCCGAGCCAGGGACTGGCGCCGGGCTTGCCGCGTTCCAGTGTATCAAAAGTCGGGCTTTCAATGCTCAGCATCGCCAGGCTGATCTCGGGCGCGACTTTGGCGGCATGGCGCAGGCTGCGCCAGTCGAAACTCTGGATCGTGCTGCGCGAGGCCAGGCCGGCCTTGCGGATTTCCGCCACCAAAGCCTCGGCCAGGGCTTCCGGGCTGGCGCTGTCCTGCGGCTTGAGCGGCGAGAGTTTGGTTTCGATATTGAAGCGCACGGCCTGATTGCCGGCGCGCGCCGCCAGGGCAAATACCTCGGCCAGCAGCGGCATGCGGGTGCCATCCACCGGCTGCTGTTCCGGAAAGCCTTTGCCATAGCGGTGATCGGGATTGAGCCGGCCGACATCGTAGCGGCGCAATTCGGCCAGGCTCAGGCTGCGGATCGCCGGGCCTGGCGCGGTCAGGAAAGCGCCGTCGGGGCCGCGTGTCACGGTCGGCAGCAGCACCGGATCATGCCCCACCACCACGGCATCATCCCGGCTCAGGTTGATATCCAGTTCCAGCGTGGTGACGCCGAGCGTCAGCGCCGTGGCGAAAGCCGGCAGGGTATTTTCAGGCGCCAGGCCACGCGCACCGCGATGGCCTTGCAGGTCAAAGGCCTGCACCGGCTGAACCAGAAACAACGACGCCGCGATGGCGAGCGAAACAAGGCGCATGGCATCCTCCCGAAACAGGCGGAACACTAAACGCCAGCGCGCGGCAGGCTGCAAGCCGGGTGCATGAAAAGGTAATATCCGTGTGGATGATCCACACAACAAAGCCGTCATGGTCGGCGCAGGCCGACCATCCACGCGTTCTTTGTCTTCAGGTGGCCAAAAAACGTGGATGGTACGCCTTCGCGTACCATGACGATCTTGGCACAGCCGGGCTGCAACTGGATCGGCGCCCGGCCCTACTCGGCGGCCTGATGCTGGGCCTGGGCGCGGATCAGGCCGAGGATTTCAGCGGCGGCGGCCGGGATATTGGTGCCCGGGCCGAAAATCGCCGCCACGCCGGCAGCGCGCAGGAAATCATAATCCTGCGGCGGGATGACGCCGCCGGTCACCACCAGGATATCGCCGGCGCCCTGTTCCTGCAGCGCCTTGATCAATTGCGGCACCAGCGTCTTGTGGCCGGCAGCCTGGCTCGATACGCCGATCACATGCACGTCGTTGTCGATGGCATCCTTGGCGGCTTCTTCCGGGGTCTGGAATAACGGCCCGACATCGACATCGAAGCCGAGATCGGCAAAGGCGGTGGCGATCACCTTGGCGCCGCGATCATGGCCATCCTGGCCCAGCTTCACCACCAGCATACGCGGGCGGCGGCCTTCCTCATCGGCGAAGGCGGCAATGTCCTTCTGAATCTGCACAAAGCCGGCATCGCCCTCATAGGCGGCGCCATAGACCCCGGCAATCGAGCGCACCACCGCCTGATGGCGGGTGAAAACGCGTTCCATGGCATCCGACATCTCGCCCACCGTGACCCGCGCCCGCGCCGCCTTGACGCAGAGATCGAGCAGGTTGGCATTGCCTCGCGCGCCATCCTCAAGCGCCTGGATGGCAGCAGCAGCGGCGGCCTTGTCGCGGGTGTTGCGGATGGTGTTGAGTCGCGCCACCTGGGAATCGCGCACCCTTGTATTGTCCACTTCCAGCGTATCCGGCTTCTCGTCGCTGCTCGGGCGGTATTTGTTGACGCCGACGATGACATCCTGGCCGCGATCGACGCGGGCCTGACGCCGCGCGGCGGCTTCCTCGATGCGCAGCTTGGGCATACCGCTTTCCACCGCCTTGGTCATGCCGCCCATGGCTTCCACTTCCTGGATCAGCGCCCAGGCATGGTCGGCGAGCGAATGCGTCAGCGCCTCGACATAGTAGGAACCGGCGAGCGGATCGACCACCTTGGTGACGCCGGTTTCCTCCTGGATGATGAGCTGGGTGTTGCGCGCGATGCGGGCGGAGAATTCGGTCGGCAGCGCGATGGCTTCGTCCAGCGCATTGGTGTGCAGCGACTGGGTACCGCCGAGCACGGCGGCCATCGCCTCGATGGCGGTGCGCACCACGTTGTTGTAGGGATCCTGCTCGGTGAGCGAGACGCCGGAGGTCTGGCAATGGGTGCGCAGCATCAGGCTGCCGGCCTTCTTCGGCTCGAATTCCTTCATGATGCGATGCCAGAGCAGGCGCGCGGCGCGCAGCTTGGCCACTTCCATGAAAAAATTCATGCCGATGGCGAAGAAGAAGCTGAGCCGGCCGGCAAACTCATCCACATTCATGCCGCTATCGATCGCGGTGCGGACATATTCCTTGCCATCGGCCAGGGTGAAGGCCAGTTCCTGCACCGCCGTGGCGCCGGCTTCCTGCATGTGATAGCCGGAAATCGAGATCGAATTGAATTTCGGCATGTTCTTCGCCGTGTAGGCGATGATATCCGCGATGATGCGCATGCTCGGCGCCGGCGGATAGATATAGGTGTTGCGCACCATGAATTCCTTGAGGATGTCATTCTGGATCGTGCCGGAGAGTTTCTCGGCCGGCACGCCCTGTTCCTCGGCGGCAACGATATAGCAGGCCAGCACCGGCAGCACGGCGCCGTTCATGGTCATCGACACGCTCATCTTGTCGAGCGGGATGCCGTCGAACAGGATCTTGGTATCCTCAACACTGTCGATCGCCACGCCGGCCTTGCCGACATCGCCGACCACGCGCGGATGATCGCTATCGTAGCCGCGATGGGTGGCGAGATCGAAGGCGACGCTGACGCCCTGCTGCCCGGCGGCGAGATTCTTGCGGTAGAAGGCGTTGGATTCCTCGGCGGTGGAAAAACCCGCATACTGGCGAATGGTCCAGGGCCGGTTGGCATACATGGTGGCGCGCACGCCGCGCGTGAACGGCGTCAGGCCGGGCAGATTGTCGAGTTCCAGCCCTTCCAGGTCGGCGGCGGTATAGAGCGGCTTGACCTTGATGCCTTCCGGCGTCTCCCAGATCAGGTCGGCCAGCGGCTTATCGCCCAGTTCCTTGGCGGCCAGTTTGCTCCAGGCTTCAGGAAAGCTCACGGTCTTCTCGGTCATTATCGGCCCCACCCGATTTATATTGCAGTGCAGCGCCGCAGTATGACGGCGTTTATGCATCTGTCAAATGCGCGTTAGATTGAATCCGGGTGGGAACTTCGCCTAATCGCCGCTCAGCCGGTAGCGTTCGCCCACCCGGTCGGCCTGGCCGAGCAGGGTGAGCGCGTCCAGGATTTCCGCCACCTGGCCGCGCTGGCCGCGCCGGGTGGCGAAATGCGCCGCCAATTCGTCGGACGATAATGGCGCCGGGGCCTGGCGCAGCAGATGGCGCAATGCCGCCACCTGATCCGGCAGCGCCTTGGGCAAAGCCGGCTTGGCCGCCAAGCCGGCAGCCGGCAGCAGATCGGCCTCCAGTTGCCGGGCTGGCTTGGCCGGCTCGGCCCCGGTATCGGGGGCCTGGAAATCCGGCCGCAGCCAGCGCACCAGGCCATCCGCCTCCTCCTCGGCACGGGCCTGGTTCAGCGTGGCCAGCCGCGCCACTGCCGCTGCCGCAGCCAGATCACGCGGCCAGCCATAGGCCTCGGCCACGGCAGTATCCAGATCGTCGTGCAATGCACGCAGCAGGCCGACCAGCCCGGCAGCGTGGATATCGCGCTCGGCATCGTCCAACGGTGCGCCGGCGCGCAGCTTCTCAAGCACATTATACAGCCCGGTCAGGCTGAGATGGCGATGCTGCGCCAGCACCTGCTTGCGCTGGGCATCCAGCCTTTCCGCCAGATCGGCGATCCGCTGCCGCAAAGCCGGCGCCACATAACCCGGAAACGGGAAGGGGTCGAAACACTGGGTCTTGGTATAGCGGGGGTCATTGCCGACACCGAGCCGGCCACCCGCCGCCAATGCCCAGGCGACATGGAAGCGTGATGACAGCACGCCCAGAGCATAGGCATCGGTTGTCGCAATCGCCACCAGCATGTTATCCGGCCGCGTACCGGCATCGAGGAACTGGAATATGCGGTGCTTGGCGGTTTCAATCGTGGCGATGTAACGCGGCAGGCCAGCCAATGCCTTTTTCAGTTCTGGCCTCGGTTTGCCAAACCACCACCACGCATCGGCATAAGCTGTTGCATCTTTGGTTCGGCCACGACGGGCTTCCCGTTCCGGCCGTACCCGGTCGGCGAGCCATTGATAGACCTGCGGGAATTGCCGGCAAACCGTTGCTTCATCGAGCGGATAGAGATCGATCACCAGCACGCCGCGCGGCTGACCGGCCAGGTCGCGGCCATTGCGATAGGGCAGGATATGGCGCTCCAGCCCGGGCACACGGCCAAGGCCAAGCACCTGGGCCTCGGGCGGGGTGACGATAAAGCCGGCGCCATGCAGCTTGACGCCGGGGCTGCACAGGCCGGCATTGGCGCGCAGCGGCCGCGCCGCCACCACGGCCGCGCCGATGCTGAGATCGGCCTGGATCGGGCCACGCTGCTCCTGCAGCAGCACACGCGGCGCATCACTATCGAGGTCGGTTTCCTGCTGCACCATCAGCAGCCTGCCATCCGGCCCGGCGCGATCGGCGCGCGCCGCCACCGTCATGGCGATGCGCACATCGGCGCGGCCGGCGCCCTTGATCCAGGGATGATCCGGGATTGCCAGCAGCAGCACCAGAGCGGGCAGGTGCCGGGTGCCGGTGGCTGGGCCAGTGGCTGGCGGCGGCGCCAGATGCTGGGCGATCACCCGGCGCGAAAAATTCTGGGTGATCGAATTGGTGGTGATGAAACCGAAACGCCGCACCCGTCCGTTGCGCACTTCCCAGGCCGCCTGATCCCAGAAATGCATGACAAAATCGGCAGCGGCCGGAATCTGGTGCCGCGCCGCCCAGCAGGCTTCGGCATAACCATCGCCGAGTTCCTGGCGCATATCCTTGCCACCGATGAAGGGCGGGTTGCCGATGATGAAATCGGCGCGCGGCCAGGATGCCGGGCGCGGCTGGCGATAACGTTCGAGCGGCCGGCGATGGCTGTCATCCGGCAGCCAGTCACCGGTCAGCGCATCCTGGCGCCGGGTCTGGCCATCCCAGCGCGAGAGCGGCCGGCCGGTGGCATCGCGTTGCAATTCGGCGCCGTCATGCGCCAGGATGGCATCGCGATGCTGGATATTGTTGAAGCTTTTCAGCACCGGCTCGCCGGGCATGGCATCGCCGAAGGTGCGGAAATGCCATTGCAGATAGCCGATCCACAGCACCAGCTCGGCAATCGCCACGGCGCGCGGATTGATTTCCAGGCCGAGGAATTGATGCGGATCGACGGTTTCGCCGGCCAGACGCAGCCTTTCCTGCTGCTCGCCCAGATCGACCAGCAGACTCAGCACCTCGCCTTCCAGCCGCTTCATCATTTCCAGCGCCACATAGAGGAAATTGCCGGTGCCGCAGGCCGGGTCCAGCACCCGCACGGCACAAAGCGCGTGGTGGAAATCACGCAGCGCCTGGCGCGCCTCAACCAGGCGGCCGGCACGCTGGTGGCGCAAAGCCACCGCCTGGGCATTGCGCCAATCCTCACGCAAGGGTTCGATCACCGTGGCCACCACCAGCCGTTCCACATAGAGCCGTGGTGTATAATGCGCCCCCAGCCGGTGGCGCTCGGCCGGGCTCAGCGCCCGTTCCAGCAAGGTGCCGAAAATCGCCGGCTCGACATCCTTCCAGTCGCGGCCGGTAGCCTGCAACAGCAATTCCAGCTCGGTCTCATCCAGCGGCAGCGCGCCGGCATCGCGGAACAGGCCGCCATTGAAGCGCAGCAGATCGGCCTGCAATTCCGGCGAGAAGCCGCCGCGATCCATATCCAGCCACAAGCGCTGCAAACTGTGATGCAGATGCCCGGCGCGGCCACGATACTGTTTCAGCCAGGCATGGAAGGCGCCACCGCGCAACAAACCGATGCTGCCGGCAAACATGGTGAACAGGCAGCGCATCAGGAACATCGCCACCCGCTCGGCCACTTCCGGCGCCACCATCCCGGCCGACTGGGCATGGCTGGGATCGGGCGACAATTTGCGTTCCAGCGACAGCGACAATTTCGCCAGCAGGGCGGCGATGTCGCGGGTCACGGCGGCAGTATGGCGCGCCGGATCGAGCGCCAGCGGCTCGACCCAGATCTGCCGCAGCCGGCGGCGCAAGGCCGGATCGCGCAATTGCGGCAGCAGGATGCGATGCGACTGGCGGTCGGGGAATTGTGCGTAATATTTGCCCTGGCAGGAAAAATCGGCATAAAGCTCGATGGCATGGCCGACATCCACCACCACCAGGAAAGGCGGCCAGCCCTCGGCTGCCGGCAGCCGGCGGGCATAGCCCTCGGCCTGCTCGCGCGCCTGGCGCATCAGCGTGTCCCAGCCGCTGCCGGGCTGGGCCTGGGTGGGCTGGTCTTGGGTGGGCTGGGCCTGGGCGGCATCTGCTGGCAAAGCCGGCCGCTTGCGGCTCTGCTTGGCTTCCAGCACAAAGCTGCCGCGCCGGTAGAGGTCGATATAGGTCTGCGCCGAGGCCTCGTCACCCGGCCGCGCCGGCACCCGGCGCTCGAAGACATAGGCGTTGAGATGATCCTCGGCCCGATGCGGCTCCGGCTCGGGCGCCTCGATCAGGCGGCAGAGTTCGGTGAGGAACATCTGATAATTGGCCCGCTCGCCACCGCCGGCCTGCTCCCAGCGCCGAATGAAACCTTCTGCCTGGCGCGTCTTCTCCGGCATTTTCCCCCCAAATCCCCTACCCGGGTATTCAGGGTGAATATCTTCTCAATTCACAACCATCAGGATGCATAACGGCGTATTTTTATGATATATAATATAAACCAAATCCCCCAAAAGATGTGATGCAGCATCAGAGAGGCAAGGGTTTTCACCCGGCCTCAGGGGTCAGGGCAGGGTGTCGCGGCCGGGGCCCAGGCTGCGCTGCATCAGCAGGGTGTCGCGCCAGGCGCCATGTTTGAGGCCGACGCCTTCCAGGTTGCCGACCAGGCGGAAGCCGCAGCGGTGATGCAGGGCCACCGAGGCGACGTTGCCGAGGCCGTTGCCGATCACCGCGATCATCTGGCGCCAGGAGCCGGTCTCGCAGCGCCGAATGAGTTCGGCCAGCAACGCCGTGCCGATACCGCGCCCGGCCAGACCCGGCGCGACATAGACCGAATTCTCCACCGTGAAGCGATAGGCTGAACGCGGCCGGTAAGCCGTGGCATAGGCATAGCCGAGTACGCCGCCTTCACTGCCCGGCTCGTCGCAGGCGACGATATAAGGCAGGCCGGCGGCGCGCACCGCCTCGAAGCGGCGCAGCATTTCATCGTGATCGGGGGCTTCCTCCTCGAAACTGGCCAGGCCATGGCGCACATGATGGGCATAGATCGCCTGCACGGCAGCGATATCCGGCGCCGCTGCCTCGCGCAGATGCGGCAGGGCGTATAGGCGGCGGTTGGCGGATGGGGCTTCAGACAGAGACATGGTTTCAGACTGGGGGGCAAAATTTGTCATGCCGCAAACTTGCCGCCGGCATCATCATAAGTAAAATTTTGCTTCATTATGCAAAGCATGAGAAAATCTTTGCCATGCGCGGCCTCAACCTGGACCATCTGCAAGCCTTTGCCGATATCGTCGAACTGGGCAGTTTTTCCGCTGCTGCGGCACGGCGCAGCCTGACCCAGCCGGCGATCAGCCTGCAATTGCGCCAGCTGGAAGCCCGGCTCGGGGTGCGGCTGGTGGAACGGGTCGGCAAGCGCGCGCTGCCGACCCATGCCGGCCGCACCCTGCTGCTGCATGCCGGGCGCATCGAGGCGGCGGTGACGGCAATGCTGACCGAGGTGACGCCACTGGCGACCGAAGTGGGTGGCCAGGTGCGCATCGGCTCCGGCGCCACCGCCTGCATCTATCTGCTGCCGCCTTTGCTGCGCGATTTGCGCCAGCGTTTCCCGGCGCTGGAACTGACGGTGAATACCGGCAATACCGACGACATGCTGCGCGCCGTGGCCGAGAACCGGCTCGATCTGGCGCTGGTGACGCTGCCACCCCGCCGCGAAGCGGCATCTGGGCCGCACCAGCGCGGCGATACAGTGCCGGACCACAGCCCCAATCTGGGCCGCGCCTTCATGGTGGAGCCTTTGCTGGATGATGAATTCGTCGCCCTGGCGCCGCCGGAATTTGCCCTCTGGCCGGATCAGCTGACGCCGGCCTGGCTGGCGACGCAGCCGCTGGTGCTGTACGAGCCCGGCGCCAATACCCGCAGCCTGGTGGATGCCTGGTTCGGCGCCGCCGGACTGGCACCGCGCCCGGCAATGGAACTGGGCAGCGTCGAGGCGATCAAACAACTGGTGGGAGCCGGGCTGGGCCTGACCGTGCTGCCGCGCATGGCGTTGCGCGAGACACCCGCAGCGGCGCCCGGCATGGTCAATTTCCGCTCCCTGGCGCCCCGGCTGCAACGCAAGCTGGCCCTGGTGCTGCGACGCGACAAGCCGCTGCAACATGGCCTGCGCGAGACAGTGGCGGCCTTGCGGCGCCTAGCCTAGAGTTTTTCCATGACCAGCAAAACCCGGCAAACCAGACAGGATCAGCCCCTTCCCGCCACCAGGCTGCGCGTGGTGCTGGCGCCGGATGTGCCGCTGGGGCCGGGCAAAGCCGATCTGTTGCAGGGCATCCAGGAAACCGGCTCGATCTCTGCTGCCGGGCGCCGGCTGGGCATGAGCTACAAACGCGCCTGGCTGCTGGTGGAAGCGCTGAACGGCTATTTCCGCGAACCCTTGGTGCAGGCCGCCACCGGCGGCAAAGCCGGCGGTGGCGCGCAGCTGACGCCCATGGGCCAGGATGTGCTGGCGCGCTATCGCCGCATGGCCGCGGCCAGCGAGGCCGCCTGTGCCACCGATATCGCCGCCCTGCGCCAGGCGCTGGCCGCATCATCCAGCCCGAAATGAGCAAGCGACGATTTAAGGGTTGAGCTTGGCCGCCGCCCCGCGTTATGTTTAACGAAACATAACGGAGATGATGATGCGCCTGTTGACCCGCCTGTTCTGCTGCGCCCTGCTGCTGGCCGCCACCTATAGCCCCGCCGCCAAAGCGCAGGATCTGCTGGTTTTCGCCGCCGCCTCGCTGAAGACGGCTTTGGACGAAATCCATGCCGGCCAGCCGGTCAAGGCATCCTATGCCGCTTCCTCGGCTTTGGCGCGGCAGATCGAGGCCGGCGCCCCGGCGGATATCTTCATCTCTGCCGACCTGGCCTGGATGGATTATGTCGAACAGCGGAACCAGGTGAAGCCGGGCAGCCGCACCAATCTGCTCGGCAACCGCATCTCGCTGGTCGCCGCTGCTGACAGCAAGGCCAGCATCGTGTTGCAGCCGGGTGCCGACCTGGCCGCCTTGCTGGGCAAGGATGGCCGGCTGGCGATGGGCCAGGTGGAATCCGTGCCGGCCGGCAAATACGGCAAGGCGGCACTGGAAGCCTTGAATATCTGGCCGCAGGTGGCTGATCGCCTGGCCCAGGCCGAGAATGTGCGCGCCGCTTTGGCCCTGGTGGCACGCGGCGAGGCGCCGCTGGGCATTGTCTACCGCACCGATGCGGCCAGCGACCCGAAGGTGCGCGTGGTGGCCGATTTCCCGGAAAGCAGCCATCCGCCGATCATCTATCCGGCAGCGGTGCTGGCCGGCTCCAAGCATCCGCAGGCCGCCGCCTATCTGGCCCGGCTGCGTGAACCGGCCGCTGCCGCCATCCTGGCCAAGAACGGTTTTGCCCTGCTGCCGGCGGAAGCCAAGATCAACTAGGCTGCAAACATCGCCAGCCATTCATCGGGTAAGCCGCGTTGAATCTGTCAGCCCTGGCCCTGACGCCGGAAGAAACCACGGCGTTGCTGCTCAGCCTGCGCGTGGCCGGTATCGCCACCCTGGCCAGCATTCCGTTCGGGCTGTTTTTCGCCTGGCTGCTGGCGCGGCGCGACTTTCCCGGCAAGGCGGCGCTGGATGCCATCATCCATCTGCCGCTGATCCTGCCGCCGGTGGTGACCGGCTATCTGCTGCTGCTGCTGTTCGGCCGCAAGGGGCTGGTGGGCGCCTGGCTGGCCGAGCATCTCGGCATCGTGTTTGCCTTCCGCTGGACCGGTGCCGCGCTGGCCTGCGCCGTGATGGGGTTTCCGCTGATGGTGCGCGCCATGCGTTTGTCGCTCGAAGCGGTGGATGGCAAGCTGGAACAGGCCGCCGCCACCCTGGGCGCCAACCCGGTCCTGGTCTTCCTCACCGTGACCCTGCCGCTGATGCTGCCCGGCCTGCTCGCCGGTGTGGTGCTCAGCTTTGCCCGGGCGCTGGGTGAATTCGGCGCCACCATCACTTTTGTTTCCAACATTCCCGGCGAGACCCAGACCCTGCCGACCGCGCTCTACACCTTCACCCAGGTGCCGGGCGGCGATCTGCAGGCCTTGCGGCTGACGCTGATTTCCATCGCCCTGGCGCTGGCGGCGCTGATCGTCAGCGAAATCCTGTCGCGCCGCGCCACCAGGCTGGTGAGCGGGCAATGACGCTGGAGGTGGATATCCGCCACAGCCAGGGTGATTTCACCCTGGCTGCACAATTCCAGTGCGGCCCCGGCATCACCGCCCTGTTCGGCCGCTCCGGCGCCGGCAAGACCACGCTGGTCAACCTGATTGCCGGGCTGATCCGGCCGCAGCAGGGCCGCATCGCGGTGGCCGGGCGTGTGCTGGTGGATAGCGCCGCCGGCATCTTCCTGCCGCCGCATCAACGCCGCATCGGCTATGTGTTTCAGGATGCGCGGCTGCTGCCGCATCTGGATGTGCGGCGCAATCTGCTTTATGGCCGCTGGCTTAACGATAGCCATTGGTTGCGCGGCGGCTGGTTCAAGGGTGGCGGCCTGGATGGCTTCGACCATGCCGTGGACCTGCTCGGCATCGGCCATCTGCTGCAACGCCGCCCGGGCAGCCTGTCGGGCGGCGAGAAACAGCGCGTGGCGATTGGCCGCGCCTTGCTGGCCCGGCCCAGCCTGCTGCTGCTGGATGAACCTCTGGCCTCGCTGGATACGGCGCGCAAAGAGGAAATCCTGCCTTATCTGGAGCGGCTGCGCGATGAATTGCGCATTCCCATCGTGCATGTCAGCCACGCCCTGCCGGAAGTCACCCGGCTGGCCACCAATGTGGTGCTGCTGTCGCAGGGCCGGGTCGAGGCGGTGGGCAGCGTGGCCGAGCTGGCGGCACGGCTCGATCTTTATCCGCTGACCGGGCGCTACGAGGCCGGCGCGGTGCTGGCCGCCAGCGTGCTGCGCCATCATGCCGACCATGCGCTGACCGAATTGCACAGCCCGGCCGGCCGGCTGCTGGTGCCGCGCCTGGATATGGCGCCGGATACGCAACTCAACATCCGCATCCGCGCCCGCGACGTGACGCTGTTTCTGGCGCCACCCGAAGGCAGCAGTGCGCTGAATGTGCTGAGCGGCCGGGTGACCGAGATCATGCGCCGCGATGGCGCCGCCGTGGATGTGAAGCTGGATTGCCGCATGGCTGAGGGCGGCCCCCCTGAAAGCAGCATAGGCAGCGGCACGGGTGCAGGCAGCGCCGATGTGATCGCGCGCATCACGGCATTATCCGCCGAACGGCTCGGCCTCACGCCCGGCCTGCGGCTTTATGCAGCGATCAAGACCGTGGCGATGGACCGGCGCGGCATCACCGGCCTGGGTCCGCCCCCCGGGTGAAGCGCCTGGGTGAGGCGCCGGGATGCGCCGGGCGGAACAGCCGATATCAGGCAACGGCGAATTTGATGGCAAAGAGGTAAACTATCTCCATAAGATCAGCGGGTGTTCTTTTACCGCGAAATAAATCCGCTGATTGCATGAATCCCAGCCAATTGCTGCAAACAACATCGGGCAGTTATGTCTTTGGGTCACTCCCTGATATCGCTGATCCCCATGGGACATTGGTCGTCGCGGCTGGCGATATTTTTCTGCCACATGGCAATCTTGCGCTCGGCTTGCGGCATATCGAACGCAAACATGCTGCAAAAATTGCGCATTACCATCGGCATTTGAGTGTCATTGATTATGTGGAAACCGTGGCGCGGCATTTTCACCACATCTATCTGCAGCCAGATGCTTCATTGTGGCTGATCAAGTTCAATGGCGTAGCCAAAGGCGCGATTGTCGCCCGTCATGATGCCTATGCCGGGTATCGCGTCATCACCGCCTATCCAATCGTGCGCCTGCCGGATTTTGCCCGGCGCGGCACTAAACTGATTTTCCGCAGGTAGGCGTTAAGCGATACGCTCGCCAATCTATATGGTTGTGCGCGGGGTATGAGCGAACCAAACCCGCCGGCCCCACACGGCCAGCCCGCTTACATTAGAATTTCATCCCAGATCGAAGCCAAAATCAGCCGATTTCGGCTTTGTGCTGGTGGCGTGGCAGAAATTCATAAGGGCGCTTGGGCAACCGCACAACCACCTCTCTAATATCAGATGCAATCCGCACATCGTCAAGACCAGTCGCAGCGCCAGTCACAATTCGCGGCCGCGCCAGTCGAAGAACACGGTGAGGCCGAGGATGACATCGACCTGGCGGCCATCATCGGCCAGCGGCAGGAAAATCCGCTCCAGCGCAAATAACTGGGTTTCATGCGGCAGATAGGCCTGGCCGCGAAACCAGACCGGGCGGTGATCCTGCACCATGGCGCGCAGATCGCCGAGCGGCGGCGCATCATCGGGCATGAATTGCTCAACAAAATTCCCCGGCGCGACCAGGATGCCCATGCGCCGCATGGCACCTCCGACCAGCCGCATGCGGAAACGCGGCGGCTGCCCGACCACATCCATCAGCCAGATATTTTCCAGCAATTTCGGGATATGCAGCGGATCGATCTGGCGCCGGCCCGGCAACAAATCGACGGCGGGCGCGGCTTTCAGCCAATAGTCATGCAACATCCGGATTTTCGGATGCGCAGCCTCGGGCAGGGTGAAAACGGCATCAGGCATGGGCATTCTGGCCATGGCGGCGGAGACACCACTGTAACGCGGTTTCCATTTTGGAAAAACCACCCGAAAACCGCTTCTTTAAACCTCACTGCACGCGCCTTGGTTGCAGCAACCCCGGGGCTTTCCGAGCCCGCGCCGGAACCGTACACTTAGGGTCCAGCCCTGTTATTTATGGGTTCGTGACGCTGTGCATTTGTTGCCTGGCCAGGAGGCAAGCCGAAAGCGATGTGGGGCATCGGTGAGGCTTGCCGACGCCGCCAGGCAACAAATGCACAGCGCCCCACAGGGGTTGGCTCAGGCAGCCCGCCGGACGTCGTCGCAAATCTTGCCCGTAGCCCCACTACGCGCTGCGATTTGCTCCTAGCCGACGGGCTGCCTGGGCCAATCCCGAGCCCATAAATAACAGGGTTGGACCCTAGCCGGTCTGCCGTATCCGGAGTGCGTGAATGGCCGCCGCGCCACAAATTGATGCCGCGCTGGAAACCTGGAAAGTCGCCCAGGCGCGCCAGTTGATCGAGACCGTGCCGTTTCACCGCTGGGCCGGATTGCAGCTGCTGGCGTTGGCTCCCGGGCTGTGCCGGCTGGGCTTCCAGGCCGGCGGCGACCTGCTGGTGATCGGCGGCTATGTGCATGGCGGCATTCTCAACGGCCTGCTGGAGCCGGCCGCCTATGGCGCGCTGATCACCGCGCTCGTGCCGGACGAACATGCCGTGACGGTGGATATCCATGTGCAGCATCTGCGCCCGGTGCCGGCCGGGGCCGAGGCGGTGCTGAGCGGCCGGCTGGTGCGGCGCGGCCGGAGCCTGGGCTTCCTGGAAGCCGATTGCCATGTGGCGGGCCAGCTTTGCACCCAGGCCCGCATCACCAAGGCGATCACCGCCACGGCCGGGGGCAAGACAGCGCCGTGAATGCGCAGCGCCCGATCAGCAGCCAGGGAAGCGGCCGGGGCGGCGGCCATGCCGCTGCCGGGCGTGTGCTCTGCGTGCTGGGGCCGACCAATACCGGCAAGACGCACCTGGCGGTGGAACGCCTGCTGGGCCACCAGAGCGGCATCATCGGCCTGCCGTTGCGGCTGCTGGCGCGCGAAATCTACGATCGCGCGGTGGCGCTGAAAGGCCCGGCCCGGGTTGCTTTGGTCACCGGCGAGGAAAAGATCATCCCGCCGCGCGCGCAATGGTTTGTCTGCACCGTGGAAGCGATGCCGCTGGAGCGCGACTATGATTTCCTCTGCATCGATGAAATCCAGCTTTGCGGCGATGCCGATCGTGGCCATATCTTCACCGAGCGGCTGCTGCATGCGCGTGGCCGCCAGGAAACCATGTTCCTGGGCGCCGATACGGTGCGGGCGCTGATCCGCCGCCTGGTGCCACAGGCCGAATTCATCGCCCGGCCACGCCTCTCGGCCCTGGAATATGCCGGGCCGAAAAAACTCTCGCGCCTGCCGCCGCGCTCGGCAGTGGTGGCCTTCTCGGCTGCCGATGTCTATGCCATCGCCGAATTGCTGCGGCGCCAGCGCGGCGGTGCGGCGGTGGTGCTGGGCGCGCTCAGCCCGCGGGCGCGCAATGCCCAGGTGGCGATGTTCCAGAACCGCGAGGTGGAGGTGATGGTGGCGACCGACGCCATCGGCATGGGCCTCAACCTGGATATCGAACATATGGCCTTCGCCGAGACCAGCAAGTTCGACGGCGTCACGATCCGGCCGCTGACCCCGGCGGAACTGGGCCAGATTGCCGGCCGTGCCGGGCGCCATCTGCGCAACGGCACCTTCGGCACCACCAACAACCCCTATGGCGGCGATAATCCGGCGCTCGATCCCGATGTGATCGAAAAAATCGAAAATCATCGTTTCGACCCGATCACCCAGGCGCGCTGGCGCAATGCCGCGCTGGATTTCCGCTCGCCGCAGGCCCTGCTGCGCAGCCTGGAGGCGCCGCCGCCGCGCGACGGCCTGGTGCGGGCGCGCGAAGCCGACGACATCCTGGCGCTGAAAGCCCTGCTGCAGGATGCCGAAGTGACCCGGCGCAGCCAGGGCCGGGATCGCGTCGGGCTGCTCTGGCAGGTCTGTGAAATCCCGGATTTCCGCAAAAGCCTGCATGATGGCCATATCCGCCTGCTGAGCCAGATCTACCGCCATCTCTGCGACCGCGATGGCCGCCTGCCGACCGACTGGGTGGCCGGGCAGCTGACCCGGATCGACCGCACCGACGGCGATATCGATACCCTGTCGAACCGCCTGGCACATATCCGCACCTGGACCTATGTGGCGCATCGTGGCAGCCCGGGCGGCAGTCCGAATGGCGCCCCGAATGGCGCCCTGAATGGTACCCTGGGCAGGCCGCCATCTGCCGGCAAAGCGGCTGGCTGGCTTGACGACGCGGCGCTTTGGCAGGAAAAGACACGGGCTATCGAGGATCGCCTGTCGGATGCGCTGCATGAGCGGCTGACGCAGCGCTTCGTCGATCGCCGCGCGGCTGTGCTGACCCGGCATCTGCGTGATTTCAAGACGCTGGACATTCGTATCGCGGAGGATGACGCGCTCATGGTTGAAGGCGAGAGCATCGGCAGGATCGTCGGTTTGCGCTTTGCCCCGGACGGGCATGAGACCGGTGAGGAACAGCGCGCCCTGAGCGCCGCCGCGCATCGCGCGCTGGGGCCGGCGCTGGAGGCGCGCGCGCGCGATATCCTGGGCCTCGGCGATGAGCGGTTCGGCCTGTCGCCGGAAGGCGCGATCATCCTCAAGGACGATCCGATCCATGCCCATGGCGCGCCGCTGGCAAAACTCGCCAAGGGCGCCATGCCGCTGGAGCCGCGCCTGCTGCTGCTGGCCGACGAGGCCCTGCCGGCCGAGCATCGCCGCGCCGTGGAAGACCGCCTGCAACGCTGGCTCGATGCGCATCTGCGCCAGCATCTCGGCGATCTCTACCGCCTGCGCGATGCCGATCTCAAGGGTGCGGCGCGGGGCCTGGCCTTCCAGCTCGCCACCGATTTCGGCGCCGTGCTGCGCGAGGATGTGAACGACCTGTTGCGCGCCATGGACCAGAATGCGCGCCATCCATTGCGCCGTCTCGGCGTCACCTTCGGCGAGATGCATATCTTCCTGCCCAAGCTGCTCAAGCCGAAGCCGACCCAGCTCAAGACGCTGCTCTTCTCGATCAACAATGAACGCACGCCGCTGGCGCCGCCGCCGCCCGGCCTGACCTCGTTCGACATCCTGGAACCACGCCCGGAACGCTGGTGGCTCGCCGCCGGCTATCTCAAGGTGGAAAACCGCGTCTACCGCCTGGATATCGTGCAGCGCATCGCCGAAGGTGCGCGCAAGGCCGAGCATGAGGCCAAACATCCGCCGGCCATCTTCGCCATCGCCTCGGTGGAGCCGGTGAAGCCGGTCGAAATCCCGGCTGAGGCTGAAATTCAGGCTGAAACCACGGGTATCGAAACCACTGGCATTGAAGCCGCTGGTATTGAAGCCGCTGGTATTGAAGCCGTTGCCATCGACGACGTGGAAGCCCCCGCCGAAGTGGCGCTGGAAACCTTGGCCGCCGAGCCAGGTGCCGAATCCGCCCCGGAACCGGCATCAGAGACGGCTCCCGAGACGGCCCCGGAGGCAGCACCAGAGGCAGCACCCGAAACCGCTGACGAGACCGCAGGCGAACCGGCTGCCGAGAGCAAGCCGGCCGCCAAGCCGGCCCGGCGCAAACCGCGCCCGGATGGTTCCTTCCCGCCGGCGGTGGAATGGATGAACCTGGCCGGCTGCGGCACCGAGCAATTGCGCCTGCTGCTGATCAAGCTGGGCTACCGCCCGGTGCAGCGCAGCCTGGACGAGGGCGAGCCGGCGATCGAGATGTTCCTGCGCTCGGGCAAGGCAATCCAGGCCAAACGCCAGCGCGAACAGGAAAAGCGCCAGCGCGAAGCCGCCATCATCAAGGACAGCCCCTTCGCCGCCCTGGCCAAGCTGAAGCAGCGCTGAGGCGGCCGGCTGCGGCCATCCACGCCATGCCGCACGCCATTCCGTCGTCACCCCCGGGCTCGACCCGGGGGTTCAGAAACACGGTTGACGCAAAACTCACTCCATTCGTCCCGTAACAAGGATCGTCATGGTACGCGCAGGCGTACCATCCACGTGTTGTTTGTTTAACCGGCTGGAAAATAAGGAACACGTGGGTGGTCGGCCTGCGCCGACCACGACGGCTTTGTGGTGAAGTCTGGCGGCAGCCAGTGTCAAGAAACTAAACCGGACAACAGTGGGTCAGGCCGGGGCATGACGACGCGAAAAAGCACCACCGCATTGCCTATCGCGTCGCCACGCGCTAGGGTCCGCCCCAACGTCTCCGTAGCTCAGCTGGATAGAGCGGCTGCGTCCTAAGCAGCGGGTCGGGAGTTCGAATCTCTCCGGGGACGCCAATTTTCTGGCCTTCGTGGGCGCCGCAACTTGACTAACCGAACAGACTATCGGCGAGTAAAGGCGAGCGATGCCTCAAGTGCCTGAGCTTCGTTCAGCGTCTCAAGCATCCGATTGTACTCGTACCGTACTGCTGCGCTGACCGCTGTTGCACTGGTCGGCGCCGGGGCGGTCTTCTTGGAGTCATTCGCCGTGGCGACAAGAGAACCTTGACGGTGGTTATCCATCGGCTTTGCAATCAGTTCACGGTAGGCAGTATTGGTATCTTCCATGGCACTATCCCCTACCAGCGATTTCAGCTCATGTCACGCTGTCTAACGAAAAAGCGCGGGTTGAGTTTTGGATCGAAGTAGTGCTTCCGTTTGATCCAGATGAAACCGTCGCTTTTCGTGATCACGGCTACGTCAACAGGGCCGCCAACGGACTCGGTTGGCTTTGTCACTTTTTCTTTAACTGATTGAAGATTTATTAACGTCTCAGCCAAATCTGCCATTTCATCAACTGGCAACGAGCCCACCACTCGACGCAAAGGCCAAGCATGATTTGCCATAGCATCGCCTGTCCAGCGGTCGGAGTGCCACTTGGCTGCTTCGCTAACAAGAATGTCTAGGTTGGGTACTGCGGCACCTTGCTGTCCCAAAGCTGCAGCAATCTTTTCTGCAAAATCCTTAAGCACCATTATTAGCTCTTTCTTAATGGAGCCGTATACGTCCATGCTGAAACCCATTTGAAACGTGTCAACCATTGAGGTCGTCGCAAAGGGTTTAATCTGTGCTGGCTGCTCATAGGAGACTTCCTGCACTCCCCCGAAGTCGACAACGAGATGACCCAGAAGCATCCCGTATATTTGATACTCGCGGAACGACGGGAAGTAGTCATGATCGCCATAGCCAGCCACCACCAAGCCTGTCGCTGATAAGCACTCCTTGTAGAATTTGAACACCGTATTGACGGCCACCTCGACAAGTGCCGGCACGTCAACGAACTGAATCATCCCCCAATTGGTAAGCTTGGTAGTTATCTCAGCTTCAATAATGGCTGCATGGGCCACGATGGCTGCATCTATGTCGGCCTGCAGGCAGAAAGCAGGGGCGGCTGTTTGCATTACCTCAGTACGGCGCGCCGCAAATAGCGCCGCATGGGCTGTTCGCTTTTCCACATCGTCAGCAGCATTCCGCACGAGGTCATCGCTTTCTGCATTCGCTAGATAGCGATATGCCGCAGTGATAGCCTCTTCACGGAATATCTTCTCTTGCTGTGTTTGCGAAAAGAGATGCTGATGGCCACTGATGAAATCGAATAGCTCCTGACAATAACCCTCAAGCGTGTTGAAGGATTTCTGTTTGAGCTCTGTGCGGAACGCTTTGATTATGACTTCCCATGGCGCGCGTTGCAGGCTCGCCGAATCATAGATCATCAGGCCGACGGGGTGGTAATTCGAGAGCTGGAATATCTTGTTCGCGCCCTTGAAGTACCGCTCTTCATGCTGTCCGTTGACCCACTGCGTCACGGTTGTTGCACTGTCAGCCGCGAGGGCGACAGCATAGCGATTCATGATGCAGATCTCAGAGGTCATAGACCGTCCCGATTGGATTGAACTTTTAGAGCAATATTCGCGCAAGAACACAAGCACAGCGTTATGCTAATAACTTGGGGCAATGGAGGGCCTCCGGAGAATCCTTTCCTAATTGGGGATCGAACCGGACTCACGCCACTCACTGCCGTAGGTGGCCGGTAAAAAACAGATAGGCCATGAGAGGCCCGCAGCATTTTCAAACCGCCGTCAACGGCACCCTGGCAGATCAGCCGGTCAGCTTCACTATCGGCGAATAGCCGGCTATGCCGCCCCGCCCAGCGCCATATCGAGTGCGGCGTCGCAATGCACCAAAGTTGTGTCAAACACCGGCAGCGGCACGTTGCCCTGATTGAGCAGCATGCCGACTTCGGTGCAGCCGAGGATCAGGCAATCGGCGCCGTGCTCTGCCAGGCGGCGGGCGATGGCGATATAGGCGGCTTCGCTGTCGCGGGTGACGATATCGCGGCAGAGTTCGTCATAGATGATGCGGTGGGTCTCGGCGCGATCGGCGGCATCGGGCAACAACGGTGCCAGGCCGGCGGCGCGGAGCCGGCCGGTGTAGAAATCCTGCTCCATGGTGAAGGCCGTGGCCATCAGGCCGGGGCGGCGCAGGCCCCGGGCCTGGATGCGGGCGGCGGTGGCATCGGCGATATGCAGGAGCGGGATACCGACATCCTGCATCATCGCATCGGCCAGCTTGTGCATGGTATTGGTGGCCAGGATGATGAAGGCCGCGCCGCCGCGCTCCAATGCCCGTGCCTCGCGGTTGAGAATGGTGCCGGCAGCGGCCCAGTCGCCGGCCATCTGCAGTTTCTCGATCACCGCAAAATCCAGCGAGCGGATCAGCAATTCCGGCGAATGCAGGCCGCCCAGGCGCTGGCGTGTGCGGGCGCAGAGTTCGCAGTAATAGATTTGCGTCGAGGCGGCCGACATGCCGCCGAGAATGCCGATGGTTTTCATCTACCCATTCCTGCCAGCGTTCAATGGCCGCCGGCAGCCTCAGCTTTCCCGGACATGAACCGGGGCGGAAAAGCTGTAGCCGATGCCATAGACCATCTTGATCGGGGCCTCGCCGCCGCTGCTATCCTCGATCTTGCGGCGCAGGCGGCGCACCAGGGCATCGATCGAGCGATCCTCGGCGCGCAACGAGGGGCGCGACAGCACACGGGCAATCTCATCGCGCGGGCAGGGCTTGCCGGCGCGCTCGACCAGGGCGGAGAGGAAGGCGACTTCGCTGCCGGTGAGCCGGATCGCGCCGCCGGCGCCGCCCGGCGGCAGCAATTGCCATTGCATCGGCTGAAACACCCAGCCGGGTTCGGGCGTCGCAGCCGGGGCAGGGGCCGGGACCGGGACCGGAGCCGCCGCCGCGATGGGAGCCGGGGCCGGACCGGCAGCAGGGGTAGCAGCAGCCGGGGCCGGCGCCGCGCCATCGCCCTTCTGTTCCAGGCGGCGCAGCACCGAGCGGATCGTGGCCTCGATCTCGCGCAGCGAGGCATGTTTGACCAGATAGGCATCGGCGCCGCTTTCCAGGCCTTCCACCCGGTCATCGGCGGCACTGCGCATGGTCAGCATCACGATGCCGCAATCGGATTGCCGGCGCAGGTCGCGCGCCAGATCGAAGCCATTGCCATCGGGCAGATTGACATCCAGCAGCACCAGATGCGGCGCGCCATGCCAGGCGACATGGTTGCGGAAACCATAGGCATCACCCAGCCCGGTGACGCTGTAGCCATGCGCCAACAGGAAATCGACCAGATCGACGCGCAGCGAGGGTTCATCCTCAACCACGACGATACGGATTTGTTCGGCCGGATTGGCGCCTTCGACGCGACTTACCATAACAGCAGTATATGAAAATTTCCGCAGCCGTCGACTACCTGGGGCATATGATTACCAGAACTAGATATCGCAACCAGCAGTGTTTGCGCCTTTGACTTGCAAGCCATCGCGGCGGGCATCGCCAAAACGCGAGCCGCGCAGATCAGCTTCATTCATGTTCACCCGGCTGAGATTGGCCGGCCAGGTGCGGCCGGTATATTTGCCGGTCGGATCGCGCAGCGGCACCGAGAGGAAACGCGCGCCGCGTGCCTTTACGCCCACCATCAGCGCACTGGCAGCATTGGCGCCATCCAGCACCGCGCCATCGAGATAGGCGCCGCTCAGATCGGCTTCCGACAGATCGGCCAGGGTGAGATCGGCTTCCGACAGCACGGCATTGCGCAGATCGGCGCCGCGCAGCATGGCAGCGCGCAGATCGGCGGCAGAGAGATCAAGCCCGATCAGCGAGCGGCCGCCGAGATCGAGCCGGGTGCCGTCGCTGCCATTGGTGTTGATCCACAGGCTATGGGCGTCGATCAGCGGGCCGAGCCAATCGGGCAGATGGGTGTCGCTGCGGCGGCGGATGGCGCCGCTCAGATTGGCGCCTTCCATATCGGCGCGGCTGAGATCGACATTGCGCAGATTGGCGCCGGTCAGGTCGGCCCCGGTGAATTTCGCCCCCGCCACCAGGGCGCCGATCAGCGTGGCTTCGCGCAGCCGGGCGCCGGAGAAATCCGCCCCGCTGAGATCGGCGCCGGCCAGATTGACGGCAAACATGTTGGCACGGGAAAAGTTGCTGTCGCGCGCCGAGGAGAGTTTGAGCGTGGCGCCGCTCAGATCGGCGCCGGAGAAATCGGCACGGTCAATCGAGACATTGGCCAGGTTAGTGGCGCGCTCTTCCTTTTCCTCGCGGCCATTGGTCCATTTCACCACCTGGCCGGGGCGCAGATCGGCATCGCGCAGCACGGCATCATTCAGCTTGGCATGGGCCAGATTGGTGCCGCGCAGATCGGCGCGCACAAAACTGGCAGCGCACAGATCGGCAGCGGAAAAATCCACCCCGAACAGGTCGGCGGCATCAAAGCGCGCGCCGCGCAGCATCGCCTCGGTGATGGTGCAGCCGGTCAGCACGGCGCCACGCAAATCCAGGTTCAGCCCGGCCAGGCCGCTGATATCCAGCGTGCGCATGATCAGGCGCTGGCCCTTGGGCAGATTGGCGGTGAAACGCGCATGCGCCGCCGCCGCCTTGAGAAAGGCGCGGATATTCGGATTGAGATTCTGTGGCTGGGCTTCCTGTCCGATGGCCATCTTGGGGTTGCAACTTTCCTGGGAAGAACCGGTATAAACAACCGCAGACGATTCAGGCGTATACGGTCAATCAATATCATGAACTCAATTCAAGCGAGCAAGTATTATTTGATTTGAGAAATTCAATGCGGCGCAGATTTATTTACTCGGCAGGCAATGGTTTATCTGTATTTGTTGCAATTGGTCAGAATGTGCGCAGAGCGGTCGGATTTGTAGCAGGCTTTGCTCGCAGACGTGGCATTGCAACCTTAAAGGGCCGGGTGGTAACCGGCTCAGGCCGAGACGGCTTCACCCAACGGCAGCCAGGCCAGCGCCATACGGCCAGGTAGCGGGTTGCCGCCACTGCCGCTGCCCTGCTGCAAGCTGCTCAGCAACAGGCCGCCACCCTGGGCTTCCAGCAGCCGGCGCGCCGTGCCGCCGCCCATATCCAGCCCCAGCCCGGCGCCCAATCCAGTATTGGCGGCCTCGGGCGCCGCCCAGCCGCTGCCCAGCAGCAGGATTTCGGCCCGGCCGGGGCGCTGTTCCAGCCGCAGCAGCAGCGCGGTCTGCGGCGGCGCCATATCGATCAGGCAGCCCAGGGCAATGCGGGTCAGATCGGCATCGCCCAGCACGCCACAGGCCGCCGGCAATTGCAGCACCAGCCGGTTCTGGCGCGACGGATCGAGCGTGCCATGCAGGTCGCGCAGCAGCGCCACCAGGTCGAACGGCTCGCGGCGCACATCGCTTTGGCCGGTTTGCAGTCTTTCCTGGGCCAGGAAGGCATCGATGGCGAGGCGCAGCCGGCGCCCATCGCTACGCAGGGCCGCCACCATACGCGCCGGCACTGCCAGGTTTTCGCGGCCTTCCAGGCCGATCCCGACCATCTCGGCGGCGCGGTCGATGATCGCCAGCGGGGTGCGGAATTCATGCCCCACCATGTCGAGGAAATGGCGCTGTTCGCGCCGCGCCGCGCTTTCCTCGGCCAGCGCCTTGGCCAGTTCGGCCTGCAACTGGCGGCGCTGCTCGGCTTCCTGCTGCAACCTTTGCTGCTGCTGCATCAGATCATGCAGCAGCCGGCCGCCAAGCAGCGCGACAAAACCGATGAAGAAAAATGCCGCATAGAGGATGGCTTCCAGGAAGAACCAGGACAGCACCACCGGCGGCAGCAGCCCGCCAGGCTCGCCGGATAGCTGGGCGATGCCATCGGCCAGGCGCAGCAGCATGACCAGCGCATGGCCCAGATTGAGCCAGGTGACCAGGGCGCGGATCACTGGCGGTGCGAAGCGCGCCGCCGAGGCGAAATAGGCGCTATACAGGGCGAGGGGCAGGGTGACGCAGCCACCCAATACGGCAATCCAGGCGGTGTTGCCCGGCACCAGCAGGGCATAGGCCGGCCAGAGCAGCAGATTGGCACCATAGAAGAGCAGCGTGAAACGCCAGGGCGGCGCCCGGTCCACCATCTCCGCCATAGCCGTTACCGCCAGCAGCAGGCCGCCGACCACGAAGTAATTCGCCAGCACATCGCTGACCCAGATGCCGGCCACGCCGCGCAGCGATACCAGCAGCAGGCCGGGTACCAGCAGCAAGGCGGCAATGGCGGCGCTGCGCACGCCGGGGATGTTGGGCTGGCTGCGCCAGATCAGCAGCCAGCCGACGCCTTGCAGCAGCAGCACCAGGGCCAGCACGGTGGCAAGGGTGCGTTGATCAAGCAGCATCGCCAGACCCCTCCGGCTCCCCCAGCGGCAGCAGCACCTGGAAACGGCTGCCCTGGCCGGGCTGGCTTTCCACCACGAAGCGGCCGCCATGGAACTGGATCAGCCGCCCGGCACTGAACAGGCCAAGCCCGGTGCCAGGCACGCCGGCGGTATTGCCGGCGCGGAAAAAACGCTGCCCGATGGTGCCGAGATCGCGCGCCGGGATGCCGATGCCGCGATCCTGCACCGTCACCACCGCCTCATCGCCCTGGCGCGCCAGGGTGATGCCGACCGGGGCTTCGGGATCGGAATATTTCAGCGCATTGTCGATCAGGTTGCCAAACACCACGGCCAGCATGGCGGCATCGCCACGCGCCGGCAGCGGCCCGTCCGGGGCCTGGAATTGCAGCCGCCATTCCGCCCCCGGCCGCGCCCCCGGGCGGCCCTGTTCGCGCACCACTTCTGCAAGCAAGGCAGCCAGATCGATGTTTTCCTGGCGCATCTCGGCCATGCCGCCCTGCACCTGGCGATCAATCAGAAAGGTTTCGATCAGCCGGCGCAGCCGGCGCACCGCGCCTTCGATGGCATCCAGGCGCGGCGCCGCATTCTGCTGCGTGGCGCCGCGCAATTCGGCGCGTAATTGCGCCGCCCGGGCGCCGATGGCCCGCAACGGGGCCTCGAATTCGCCGGTGGCGCGATTGATGAACTGCTGCTGCTCATGCCGCATGGCGGCTTCCTGATCGAGCGCTTCACGCAACTGCGCCTGCAACTGGCGATGGCCGCCGATGGCCTGGCCGAGCGCCAGATTCTGCTGCTCGATATCGTGCGTCAGGCGGGCACCGAGCAAAACCGCGAAGCAGACCGTGAAGGCGACCACGGAAATCGCATTCTCCAGCGCCCAGACCGCGTTCAGCACATTGGGATCGAAATAGGCATCGCCCGGGGTGATGAACAGGCCGGTAATGCCGCGCAGCACCACCATGGTGATATGCACCATCTGCACGGCGGCGAAAATCCAGCGCGGCAGCCGCGGCAAGGCCTGGGCCTGCACCAGCATCCAGGCCATGTAGACAAATTGCAGCACCACGATGCAGGCATAGACCGTGACGCGCAGCCCCAGATCCTGTGGCACCAGCAGCAACGCCGCCGGCCAGAACAGCAACGCCGCCGCCACGGTGCCATAGACCACGCGGCGCGGCTGCGGCCATTGCAGCACATCGGCCACCGCCAGCACCATGACACCCTGGCCGGCAATCACCACGATATTGGCCAGCGCCACCGACAGCCAGTCGCTGATCACGCCGCGCAACGCCAGCAGCAGCAGGCCGATCCCGGTCAGCAGGCAGCCCACAGCCCAATGCCGCACCCCGGGCAGGCCGGGCTGGCCACGCCACACGATTGCAAAGGCGATGCCGAGCGCCAGGGTGAGCGCGAAGGTCACCACCAGCAGGGTGCGGATATCCAGCATCGCCGCCGCCCCCGCGCCGCCAGCCTAGAGCGGCGCCGTGCGGGCAAAAACCGGCGCGCGTTTTTCCCGATGCGAGGCGACGCCTTCGCGCAGATCCGGCCCGGTGAAGCCGAGCATCTCCAGCGCCAGCGAGGCATCGAAGCTCGGCCCGGCCTGGCGCAGCCAGTTATTCAGCGCGTATTTGGTCCAGCGCATCGCGCTCGGCGAGCCGGCAGCCAGGCGCTGCGCCACTTCCAGCGCCTTGGGATAAAGGTCGGCTTCCTCGACGCAGAGTGACACCAGGCCGATCCGTTCGGCTTCCTCGCCGCTCACCGGCTCGCAGAGCAGCAGGTGATATTTCGCCTTGGCCATGCCGCAGAGCAACGGCCAGACGATGGCGGCATGGTCACCGGCGGCCACACCGAGCCGGGTATGGCCATCGATGATACGGGCGGTTTTGGCGGCGATCGAGATATCCGCCAGCAGGCCGGCCACCAGCCCGGCGCCCACTGCCGGGCCATGCATGGCGGAGACAATCGGCTTCGAGCAGTTGATGACATTGTAGACCAGATCGCGGGCTTCCTTCCAAACCCGCGTCATGGCGTCAAAATCACCGGCCATGCTCTCCACCAGGCTGAAATCGCCGCCGGCCGAGAAACCCTTGCCTTCGCCGCGCAGGATCACCGCCGCCACCTCGGGATCGGCATCGATATCGCGCCACACCTCGGCCAGTTCGCGATGCATGACATGATCGGTGGTGGGCAGGCGGCCATCCTTGGCCGTCATCACCACTTCCAGCACCCGGTCGGCCGGCTGGGCAAAGCGCAGGCTGCTATAGCTGGCGTAACGCTGATTCATGGCCCGGCCTCACTCTGCCGCCGGGCTGGCAGCCGGGCCGGCAGCCGGCTTGGCCGCCTGATGCGCGCGGCCCTGACCCACCGCATCCATCACCCGGGCGGAATAGACCAGAGCCGAGCCGGCATTGACCGAAATCGCGACACCCAGTGCCTCGGCAATCTCGGCGTCCGAAGCCCCGGCCTTGAGCGCGGCGGCACTATGCACCGCAATACAGCCATCGCAGCGCGTGGTGACCGCCACCGCCAGGGCAATCAATTCGCGCACCTTGTCGCCGAGCGGGCCGACCTGCTTGCCGGCGCCGCTCAGGGCGCGATAGCCGGCGATCATGTCGGGATTCAACTGGGTGAGGGTGCCCACCGCCTGCGCCAAATCCTTCCGGTAGGTATTCCAGTCTTCCATGCTCATGCCGGGGCTCCCTTTTTTTGCTGGTCTGATTGCGGCCATACTGGCGCAGCTTGCCGGTTCGGTCCAGGGGCCGACCCAGAAGGGGGGCGAGGGTGGTTCGGCAGCGGCGGCGGCCCTGGTTCGCGAGCGCGGAATCCGCTAATCTGCCCCACCTTCCCCTATCGGATCACATGTATGGAACACCTGCTGGAAAAGGCCATCTTCGGCAGCCGCTGGCTGATGGCGCCGTTTTATCTCGGCTTGGCTTTCTGCCTGGTGCTGCTGCTGGTCAAGTTCGGCCAGGAATTGCTGCATGTCACGCCCGCCGTGCTGAGCATGAGCGAATCCGAGGTGGTGCTGTCGATCCTGGCGCTGATCGACCTGTCGCTGGCCGGCAACCTTTTGCTGCTGGTGATCTTCTCGGGCTATGAAAATTTTGTCTCCAAGATCGATGTCGCCGATCACAAGGACCGCCCGGAATGGATGGGCAAGGTGGATTTCTCCGGCCTGAAGCTGAAGCTGCTCGCCTCCATCGTGGCGATCTCGGCGATCCAGTTGCTGCGCGCCTTCATGAATGTGAAATCGGTCAGCCACACCGAGCTGGCCTGGCTGGTCGGCATTCATATGACCTTCGTGGTTTCTGGCGTGCTGCTGGCCTGGATGGACCGCCTGACCGAAAGCAGCCACAAGAAAGCCGCGCATTGAGGCCATGATGCAGCCGGCGGCCAGGCGCATGCTGCCGGCTCTGCTGGCCGCCCGGCTGCTGCCTGCCGCTTTGCTGCTGCTGGCCGGCATTCCGCTGCTGGCAGGCTGTGCCGCCGCGCCGCCGCCCGCGCCGCCCAGCCTGCCCTGGCAGGAGGCATCGGGCGCGGTGCTGACCCTGCATCGCGGCGGCGTGCCGCATAGCGACCGGCTCGGCCTGCTGCGCCAGAGCCTCGATCCGGCGCGCTCGCTGCTGCCGCTGGTGCTCGACAATGCCATGGTGGATTACCAGCGCGGGCCACGCTTCGGCTTTGCCGCCGCCGCCGAGGCCGGCTTCAACGCGGTGGCGCCGTGGTCGGAACAGCCACGCGCCGCGATCCTGGAAGCTGCCGCCGGCTCACGCCTGCTGGCGGTGATGCCGGCGCGCCAGCCGGCCGCAGATGACGACGCCAATGGCACCGATATCGAATGGGATAATTCAGCCTGGTTCGATCCCGCCGGCATCCGGCTGGCACGCGCCATCCCGTTTCGCGGCGCCCCGGATCAGGCCGCCCGGCCGGCCGATCTACGGCTAGGCAGCGACGGGCCGGAAGCCAGTCTGGCCGCCATCGCCGCCGCCGTGGCCGAGGAAGCCGCCGCAGCACAGCCGCGCCCGGTCTGGGCGGTGCTGCAGGCCTTTGCTGCGGCAGGCCCGCCTGCGCGGCGCCTGCCCAGCCCGGCCGAGGCACGCGCCCTGGCCTATGGCGCGCTGGTGCTGGGCGCCAGCGGCCTGGTCTGGTTCGCCGAGGATAGTTATGCCGGGCGCAGCAATGGCGCGCTCGGCATCGCCCCGGCGCCGGCGCTGGATTATGGCATCCGGCTGCAGAATGGCGCCGCAACGCCCGCCGGCGGCCCGGCCTGGCAGCCTGGGCCGCGCCAGATCGCCGCCGCCGCCGGGCTGTGGCAGGTGGTGGCGCAGCTCAACCGCGAGATCGAACGGCTGAGCCCGGCCCTGCTCAGCCCGGATGCGCGGTTTGACAGCCGGGTGCGCCTGCTGGCGCTGGATGGCGGCGCGGCCGACCTCGCCACCGATCTGGCTGTCAGAGGTCCGCCTTTGCGCCTGCTGCTGAAGCGGTTTGACGACCGCTACATCCTGGTGGCGGTGAACCTGACGCCCCGGCCCTGGCGGCTATTCTTCGGCCTGCCGCACCCGCTCAGCCGCATCGAGCGCTGGTTCGACCCGGCGCCGCCGCCGCCCTTGAGCGAGGGCGGCAGCAGCTTCGAGGAAGATTTCCCGCCCCATGCGGTGCGGGTCTACCGTCTGTCGCCCTAGTTGGCGCCTGTCGCCTTAACCGGCAAAGTAGTTGCGGATTTCCTCGGCCATGTCGGCATCGGCACAGCTATAGCGCACGCCGATGAAGCCGCCATCGCTGCGGATCACTTCAGCCTCGGCGGCAAAGCGGAAGACCTGGCTTGGCGTGTTCACCACCACGGTCAGCTTGAGCGCGGTACCCAGTGCCAGGCGGCGCTGGCAGGGGCCGAACATCAGGCCGATGCGGCTCCAGTTGCGCAGCGCATATTGCTCGCCATCCAGCAGCACATGGTCGCCGGCGCGGGTTTCCATGCGGCGGCCCTGGCGCTGCTCGAAGCTTTGCTGCGCCAGCTTGAAGAAACCGACCAGCTCGGTCAGTTCCTGCGCCTGATTGGCCAGGGCCTGGGCCGAGGCATGGGTTTCCTCCACCAAAGCGGCGTTGCGCTGGGTGATCTCATCCATGTTGGTGACGGCCTTGTTCACTTCATCCAGGCCACGCGACTGCTCGCCGCTGGCGGCGGCAATCTCGGCCACGATCGCCGTGACCTTCTGCACCGCGCCGACAATATCCCCCAGCGCGCCACCGGCCTGATTGGCGAGGTCGGCGCCGGCCCGCACCTGGGCATTGGATTCGCCGATCTGGCCCTTGATCTCCTTCGAGGCATTGGCGCTGCGCTGCGCCAGCGCCCGCACTTCCTGCGCCACCACGGCAAAACCCTTGCCGGCCTCACCGGCGCGGGCCGCTTCCACGGAAGCATTCAGCGCCAGCAGATTGGTCTGGAAGGCGATCTCGTCGATCAGCGCCACGATATCGGCAATGCGCCGCGCGCCATCCTCGATCTTGCCCATCGCCGTCACCACATCGCCCACCACCTGGCCGCCGCGCTGGGCAGTCCCGCGTGCCTCGGCGGAAAGCCGGTCCGCCGCCTGGGCGTTATCGGCATTCTGCTTCACCGTGGCGGTGACCTGATGCATCGCGGCGGCGGTTTCCTCCAGCGTCGCGGCCTGGCTTTCGGTGCGCCCGGCCAGGTCTTCCGAACCGGCCGAGATATCCGCCGCCGCATCGCGCAGCTGGTTGGCCGACAGCGCCAGCCGGCGGGCGAATTCGCTTAAGCGTTCGGCCATGCTGTTGGCGGATTCCTTCAATTCACCATAGACGCCGCGATAATCGCCCCGGATGCGGCGCGACACTTCGCCATCGGCGAGCGCATGCATCACTTCGGCCAGCTCGCCGGTGACGCCCTGCAAGGTGGCGGTCAGGCCGTTGAGCTGGCGGCTGACGGTGAGCTGGAAGCCATCCTTGTCGGTTTCATCGATACGCTGTTCAAGCCGGCCCTGCGCCACCGCTTCGACCAGAGCAGCGATCTGTTCGGCCGCCCTGGCTTCGCGCTGCTCGCGCTGCGCCCGTGCCGCCTCGCGTTCCTGCCGCGCGGCCTCGGCTTCCTGCTGCAACCGTTCATTCTCCAGGCCATTCTGCTGGAACACCTGCACCGAGCGGGCGATGGCACCGATCTCGTCGCGTTTGCCGGTATGCGGCACGATGGTCTGCCATTGCCGTTCAGCCAGCTTGAGCACGGCGCCGGTGATCTCGCGCAGCGGCTTGGCCACACTGCGCGCCAGCAGGAAACCGAACAGCACCAGCACCAGACTGTTGATCGTCACCTTGATGATGGCTTCGCGCAGCGAATCCGCCGCATCGGCCTCGACATCATCGATATAGATGCCGGTGCCGATCACCCAGCCCCAGGGCGCATAACCCTTCACATAGGAGATTTTCGGCACCGGCTTGTCATGGCCCGGCTTGGGCCACAGATAATCCACGAAGCCGGCGCCCTGGCTGCGCACCACCCGCACAAATTCCACAAACAGCCGCTTGCCGGCCGGATCGGCATTGCCGGACACATCCTTGCCCACCAGTTGCTTGGCAAAGGGATGCATGATCAGCACCGGGGCCATGTCGTTGACCCAGAAATACTCATTCTGCTCGTAGCGCAGGGTTTCGAGCTGGGCCAGGGCGGCGGCCTTGGCCTCGGTCTCGCTGACCTTGCCGGCAGCGGCGAGGCGGGCATGGGATTCCACGATACCATGCGCCACTTCCACCAGATGGCGCAGATCGGTGCGGCGTTCCTCCACCACCTTGCGCTGCAGGCTGGTTTCGTCCAGCAGCATCTGCGTCACCAGACTGGCAATGGCGACACCGATGATGGCCATGATCCGCACCATCACCGGAATACCGAACCCTGATTTCACAACAACCCCCTGACTTACAGTACGAGTATAGGCAGCGCAGTGCTGCGCGCCTGGTGCGAAAATGCATAAATTCGCTGGTAAATCCAATTAATCCTTTTATGAATTTTCGCTAACAGGGCTATAGCCTGCCGGCCGCCACCGGCAATTGACCTGTATCAAGCCGGATGCTTGGCGGGCCCGCCGCTTTTCGGCTATTGTCGCCTGCCCGCCGCCCCGATTTGCGCGGTTTGTTCTTATTTGTCCGATCCGAGCCTGATCCGAGGGAGAGTCATGTCGCAGCCGCAAGCCCCCCATGCCGGCAACTTGATGCAGGGCCGCCGTGGCCTGATCATGGGGGTGGCCAATGACCGCTCGCTCGCCTGGGGCATCGCCAAGGCCGTGGCGGCGCAAGGCGCCGAACTGGCCTTCACCTATCAGGGCGAGGCGCTGAAGCGCCGCGTCGAGCCGCTGGCCGGCCAGATCGGCGCCAAGCTGGTGATGGAATGTGATGTCACCAATGCCGCCTCGATGGATGCGGTATTCGAGAAGCTGGGCCAGGAATGGGGCAATCTCGACTTCCTGGTGCATGCCATCGCCTATGCCGACAAGGAAGAGTTGAAGGGTCGTTACGTCGACACGTCGCCGGAGAATTTTGCGCTTAGCATGAATGTGAGCTGCTATTCCTTCACTGCGCTGATGCAGCGGGCGGAAAAGCTGATGAGCGAAGGCGGCGCGGCGGTGACGCTGACCTATTTCGGCGCCGAACGCGTGATGCCGCATTACAATGTGATGGGCGTGGCCAAGGCGGCTTTGGAAGCCAGCGTGCGCTATCTCGCCGCCGATCTCGGTCCGCGCGGCATCCGCGTCAATGCGATCTCGGCCGGCCCGATCAAGACCCTGGCCGCCAGCGGCATCGGCGATTTCCGCTATATCCTGAAATGGAACGAGCTGAACGCGCCGTTGCGCCGCAATGTCACCATCGATGAAGTCGGCGGCGCCGGGCTCTACCTGCTCAGCCATCTTGGCGGCGGCGTCACCGGCGAAGTGCATCATGTCGATAGCGGCTATCACAGCGTCGGCATGGTGGCCGTGGATCAGGCCCCGGCGGTGGCGGAATTGCTGCAGAGCATCGGCGGCAAGAAAGCCGCCGACTAGTCATGTCGGATAACAGTTTCGGCCGGCTGTTCCGCGTCACCACCTGGGGCGAAAGCCATGGCCCGGCTTTGGGCTGCGTGATCGACGGCACCCCGCCCGGCATCGCGCTGGCAGAAGCCGATATCCAGCATTGGCTCGACCAGCGCAAACCGGGTACTTCGCGCTTTGTCACCCAGCGGCGCGAGCCGGATGAAGTGAAGATCCTGTCCGGCGTATTCGAGGGCCGGAGCACCGGCACGCCGATTTCGCTGCTGATCGAGAATCAGGATCAGCGCAGCAAGGATTACGGCGAGATCAAGGACAAGTTCCGGCCCGGCCATGCCGACTACACCTATTGGAAAAAGTATGGTGTGCGGGATTACCGTGGCGGCGGCCGTTCCTCGGCGCGTGAAACCGCCGCCCGTGTCGCCGCCGGCGCGGTGGCGCGCGCGGTGCTGAAAAACCTGCTGGGCGAGGGCGTGCAGATTCGCGGCGCCCTGGTGCAGATCGGCGAAAAGGGTGTCGACCGCGCCAATTGGCGCTGGGACAGCGTGACGCAGAATCCATTCTGGTGCCCCGATCCCACGGCGGCAATGGAATGGGAAGACTATCTCGACGGCATCCGCAAGAACGGCTCCAGCGTCGGCGCCGTGGTCGAACTGGTGGCGAGCGGCATTCCGGCCGGCCTCGGCGCGCCGATCTATGGCAAACTGGATGCCGATCTGGCCGCAGCGATGATGAGCATCAATGCCGTGAAGGGTGTCGAAATCGGCGCCGGCATGAATGCGGCGCGGCTGACCGGCGAGGAGAATGCCGATGAGATGCAGCTCGGCCCTGATGGCGCGCCGGTGTTCAACGCCAATCATGCCGGCGGCATTCTCGGCGGCATTTCCTCGGGCCAGGATATCGTGGTGCGCTTCGCCGTGAAGCCGACGTCATCGATCCTCAATCCGCGCGCCACGCTCGACCGTTTCGGCAACCAGACCGAAATCCTTACCAAGGGCCGCCACGACCCTTGTGTCGGCATCCGTGCCGTGCCGGTGGGCGAAGCGATGCTGGCGCTGGTGCTGGCCGATCACCTGCTGCGCCATCGCGGCCAGGTCGGCGGCTTCCGCGCCGGGTTCGACAAGCCGTAATCTTCGCCTCCTGCACATACCGTCGTGGTCGGCGCAGGCCGACCACCCGCGAGTTCCTTTATTCTAGAAAAACGTGGATGGTACGCCTTCGCGTACCATGACGGCTTTTGTTGTGGCAGGAGCCCAGCTCTCTTCGAACCGGGTGGCGGCCTTGCGCCCGCCGCTTCCGTGCATCGGCGAAACCTTCTAGGCTTGATGATGTCCAGGAGGAGACCGATCATGGCCCAGACCAAAAAAGCCGCCGCCAAGCCCAAGGCATCGAAGGCGCCGAAGCCGCATGCGCTGGATATCCCGGTGCCGGCGCGCGCCAAGCTCGAACCCGATACCCAGGCCTATTTCGCCAAATGCGACGAGAAGCTCGGCTTCGTGCCGAATGTGCTGGCAAGCTACAGCTTCGATGCCAAGAAGCTGCGCGGCTTCTCGGAGATGTATAACGAATTGATGCTGGCGCCCTCGGGCCTCTCGAAGCTGGAACGCGAGATGATCGCGGTGGCAGTGAGCAGCATCAATCACTGCTATTACTGCCTGACTGCGCATGGCGCGGCGGTGCGCCAGCTTTCCGGCGATCCGAAGCTGGGCGAGCAGATGGTGATGAATTACCGCGTTGCCGACCTGACGCCGAAAATGCGCGCCGCGCTGGATTTCGCCGCCAAGCTGACCGAAAGCCCGGACAAGATGGTGGAAGCCGACCGCGCCGCCCTGCGCAAAGCCGGCTGGAGCGACCGCGACATCTGGGATATCGCCGCCACCACCAGTTTCTTCAACATGTCGAACCGCATGGCCGCCGCCATCGAGATGCTGCCCAACGACCAGTATCACGGCCAGGCGCGCTGAAATCGGGGCTTTGGCAGGCGGCGTCAGGCAGCATCGACCAGATCAAGCTTGAGCCGCTTGCCGACTGCCCGTGCCGCCTTTGACAAGGTGGCGACCGTGACAGCAGTATTGTCCGGGTCCAGCAGGCGTTCAAGCTGCGAGCGGCTGGTGGCAAGCCGGCGCGCCATTTCCGCCTTGCTGATTTTTTGCCGCTCCATCGCCTGGGCCAGTTTCCAGGCCACCACTTTCTTGATGGCGGCTTCGCGCAACTCCTCCAGTACACCATCCTCTTCCAGCAGGCTTTCCAGGCTGGAGCCGCTATGGGGGTTTTTCCGCTTCATGGTTGCATCCTTTCATGCAGGCGCTTGTTACGGCGCGCGAGGTCAAGATCGGCAGCAGGGGTTTTCTGGGTCTTCTTTATGAAGCCGTGCAGCAAAACCATTTCCTGATCCGCGCTGACATAGAAGATCACTCTGGCAATGCGGTTGCCGGTGAGCCGTGAGCGGATTTCATGCAGCCCCTATCCGAGCGGGCGTGACAGCGGCATGCCGACCGGCCAGGCAAATTCGGCCAATTGCAGATCGCCGCCGATCATCCTGCGATCCTCCGGTGCCATGTCGCGCAGCCAGTCGCGTACCGGCTCGCCGCCTTGGGCGGTGCGGAAGAATACGGCCTGAATCCGCTTCATCGACGGTTTTGCCATACAGCTTGTGTATCATATATAGTACAGACAGGCAATTCCCGACTTCCCCGCCATCAGACCACTTGACGTAGGCCCCGGGGCCAGCACACTACAGCCTTCCGTTTTGGGGGAATGTGGTTTGTCCGGGTTCGATCCCGCCGCTTTGTCGGTCATGGTGGTGGATGACACCAAGCTGATGCGCGATGTGGCGATGGCCTATCTGCGCCGCTATGGCTTTCAGCACTGCACCGCCCATGCCGATGGCCGCGAGGCTTTGGCCGCGCTGGCAGCGGCGGAAAAGCCGGTCGACCTGATCCTGCTTGATCTCAACATGCCGGTGATGGATGGCATCGAGGTGCTGCGCCATCTCGCCGAGCGCGCCTATAGCGGCCAGCTCGCTCTGATCAGCGGCGAGAATAGCCGCCTGCTGCGCACCGCCGAAACCCTGGCGCGGGCGCATGAACTCAACATCATCGGCGTGATCGAAAAGCCGCTGACGGCGGCGAAATTCGACAGCCTGCTGGCCCGCATCGCGCCGATCCGCGCGCCGCTGGCGCCGAGTGTGCCGCCGCCGGTGCAGAAGGCCTTGCCGCTCAGCGAGGCGGAATTGCTGGAAGCCATCGCCGCCGGCCAGATCGGCATTGCAGTGCAGCCCAAGATCAGCCTGCGGGATCGCAGCGTGGTGGGGGTGGAGGCGCTGGCGCGCTGGCGCCATCCCAGCCGCGGCATGGTGCCGCCGGGTGACTTCGTGCCGATCGCCGAGGCCGGCCGCGCCGCCGAGCCGCTTTTCGCCACCGTGCTGGAACAGGCCTTGGCCAATCTGGTCGGCTGGCATCGCCTGGGCCACCGATTGCAGGTGGCGATCAATATTTCCGCCCCCGACCTGACCCGGCTGCATCTGCCCGATCAGGTCGCCGAGGCCACCGCGCGCCACGGCCTGGTGCCGGAGGATGTGCTGCTGGAAGTGACCGAAACCCGGCTGATCCAGGATCTGGCACCGGCGCTGGAAGTGGTGACGCGGCTGCGGCTCAAGGGCTTCGGCCTCTCGATCGATGATTTCGGCACCGGCTATTCCTCACTGGAACAGTTGCAGCGCATCCCGTTCGACGAATTGAAGATCGACCGCCGCTTTGTCACCGGCGCGGCCGGCGATCCTTCGGCCCGCGCCATCATGGCCTCGTCGATTCGCCTGGCGCGCAGCCTGGGTATCGGCACCGTGGCGGAAGGCATCGAGACCCAGGATGACTGGGATTGTGCGCTGCGGCTCGGTTGCGACGTGGTGCAGGGCTACATGATCGCCGCCCCGATGATGCCGGAACAATTCCCAGCCTGGCTCGCTGCCTGGAAATGAGGCATTTTGCCTCATGCCCTTGAAAGGGCTAAACCACTCGCTTACATACAAGTTTCGCCCAGCATTCTCTTCGCGGGCGCAATATTTATGCAGCTGTGGCAAATCCGCAACAGGTGCGGTAAAGCCAGGATATACCCTCAAAAACAATAACTTGGCGCGTGAACATTTTTTTATAAATTTCCTCTTGCACTGCACCATCGATCCGACTACATTGTGCATCGCAGCAACGCTTCCCGGCTTGCTGCATGCCCTTCTCGGGCGTTTCCTCCCTAGACTTGGGCCGCATCGCTGATGCGGCCCCTTTTTTTGTCTGCGGCAGGCGGGCAGCGGATAGCGGTTACGACAAAGATTGTCATGGTACGCGCAAGCCGACCATGACAATGATGGTATGGGTCTAACCACGACCAGAAAAGCTCAACCGGACACGGCGGTATCTGCCATGCGCCGATTACCTCCCCAAACCGCTTCCATTTGGCGGCGGTCAGGCTCACACTTCGCGCCAACCGGGAGGAAAAAATCATGGGCCAGATCGCCAGTCTGAATAACCGCGCCGCCATGTCGGAAGCCGAATGGCGCCTGCGCGTCGACCTTGCCGCCTGCTATCGCCTGGTGGCGCATTACGGCTGGGACGACCTGATCTTCACCCATATTTCCGCCCGCATTCCCCAGGAAAGCCCGGATGCGCCGGAATATTTCCTGATCAACCGCTACGGCCTGATGTTTGAGGAGATCACCGCCTCCAGCCTGGTGAAGGTGGATCTGCACGGCAATGTGGTGGATGACGAACCGAACAGCATCAACCCGGCCGGCTTCACCATCCATTCCGCCGTGCATGAGGCGCGCGAAGATGCCGGCTGCGTGATCCATCTGCATACCCCGGCCGGGGTGGCGGTTTCGGCCCAGGAAGGCGGCCTGCTGCCGATCAGCCAGACGGCATTATTCCCTTATGCCAATCTGGCCTACCACGATTACGAGGGCGTGGCGCTCAATCCGGATGAAAAGCAGCGCCTGGTGGCCGATCTCGGCCGCTGCAACACCATGCTGCTGCGTAATCACGGCACCCTGGCGCTCGGCCCCAGCGTGGCCGATGCCTTTCTGGGCATCTATGTGCTGGAACGCGCCTGCGCCACCCAGGTGCTGGCCCAGGCCGGCGGCGCGCCGTTACGCGCCGTGGCGCCGGAAATTGTCGGCGGCATCATGGAGCAGGCGCGCCAGGTCACCCATGGCGGCGGCGGCCGGCTGGTCTGGCCGGCCTTGCTGCGTAAACTCGACCGGCTCGATCCCAGCTACAAGAACTGAAATCAGCTCTCGACGCGGCTGACCAGCAGCTTGTCGATGCGGCGGCCATCCATGTCCACCACCTCGAAACGCCAGCCCTGCCATTCCACATGCTCGCCGGTCTGCGGGATGGCACCGAAACGGGCGAGGGCGAAGCCGGCCGCCGTGTCATAGTCATCCTCGCCATCGGGCAGGTTGAAGCCCAGCGTCTCGGCCATATGGTGGCGCGGCGTCAGGCCATCGACCAGCCAGGAACCATCCTCGCGCACCACCAGCCAGGGCTCGACCGGACCTTCCGGGGTGGCCAATTCGCCGACGATGCTTTCCATGATATCGGCGGCCGAGACCACACCCTGCAAGGTACCGAATTCATCCACCACCAGGGCAATGCCGGTCGGCGAATGGCGCAATTGCTCCAGCGCTTCCAGCACATCGGCGGTTTCCGGCACCACTGGCGCCGGCCGCACATGCGGCAGGATTTCCAGCGGCTTGCCATCGATCACCGCATCCAGCGCATCCTTCACCAGCAGGATGCCGTCGATCTGATCGATGCCGCCATGGCCGGCTGGCAGGCAGGCATGCATGCTGCCGCGCAGGGTGGCGAGCTGGCGCGGCAGCGGCGCATCCAGGTCGATCCAGTCCAGTTCGGTGCGCGGCGTCATCACCGAGCGCACCGGGCGGTCGCCGAGCCGCATCACGGCGGCGATCATGGCGCGTTCCGCCGGCTCGACCACGCCGGCACTTTCGGCTTCCGCCACCAGGCTCTTGATCTCCTCCTCGGTGACCTGCTCGGCATTATCCTGCTTGGCGCCGAGCAGCCGCAGGCAGAAGCGGGCCGAGATATCGAGCAGCCAGACCGCCGGAGCGGCAATCCGCGCCACCCGGGTCATCGGCCCGGCCACCAGGGCGGCGAGCCGCTCCGGATTGCGCAAAGCCAGCTGCTTCGGCACCAATTCGCCGATGATCAGCGACAAATAGGTGACCAGCGAGACCACCACGGCAAAGGCGACGCCATCGGCGAAAGCCTCGCGCCAGCCCATGGTTTCGAGCAGATACTGCCCCAGGCGATCGGCCAGTGTGGCGCCGGAAAAGGCACCGGCGGCGATGCCGACCAGGGTGATGCCGATCTGCACCGAGGACAGGAACCGCCCCGGATCGGCGGCCAGGCGCAACGCCGCCTCGGCCCCGGCATGGCCACGCGCCGCCATCAATTGCAGCCGGCCCTTGCGCGCCGACACCACGGCCAGCTCCGACATGGCCAGCACGCCATTGAGCAGGATCAGGCCCACGATCAGGGCCAGTTCAGCGCTTAGCGGCATGGCGACATGGCCGCCCGGGCCGCTTCGGCTTGCGCATGGAAAAGATGGGTGACTATTGCCGACGGGGCGCTATCGCTGCCATCCGCCGGCGAGATTATTGGCGCGTCATCGCTAGGCATGGTAGCGGCAATATATAGGAAAGCCGGGCGCCGAACCAAGAGGCAGTAACAAGATACCTTTGCCGCGGCGATAACGGCCTCAGCGTGCCGCCACCGCCTCGATCTCGATCAGCCATTCCGGCCGCATCAGGCGGTCGACAAAGACCGCCGTGGAAGCCGGCTGGTGCTCACCCAGGAAGCGCTTGCGGATATCGTTCACCGCCGAGCGCATGGCATCGTTGAGATCGAGACTCTTGGCGTAGAATACCGTCAGCTTGACCAGATCCTGCGGCTCCATCTGCGCCGAGCGCAGGATGGCGCCGACATTGGCCCAGGCCAGATGCGCCTGTTCCAGGATGCCGATGCCGCAGCGCCCGGTGGGATCGACCCCGACCTGGCCGGAAATGAATAAAAGGCGTTTTCCCGATGCAACCTCTATGCCTTGTGCATAGGCACCGACCGGCAACATAGCGTCGCGCGGGTTGTGGGCTTTAAGCATTCTGCTTTCCCCTGATATGGTTAACGAAAATTGCGACAATTCCCTTGCTGGCGCAAGTAAAATAATTATTGACCATTCGTTCCATAACTGGCAGATTGCCGGCATGGCCAGACCGCGTGAATTTGATGCCGATGCCGCCCTGCTGCGCGCCATGGAGCTGTTCTGGCGCCAGGGTTTCGCCGCCACCTCGCTGAGCCAGCTGGTGCAGGTGATGGGCATCAACCGGCAGAGCCTGTATGACACCTATGGCGACAAGAACCGCCTGTTCCTGGCGGCGCTGGACCGCTATTGCGCCGATCTGGCGGCGCATCTGCTGGCACCGCTGCTGCAACCCGGCGCCGCCCTGGCGGCCTTGCACCAGGCAGCGCAGACCCTGATCGATTTCCTGCTGGCTTTCCCCGAACGCCGCGCCTGCCTGATGGTGAATTCGGCCATGGAAATGGGGCCGCATGATGCCGCCGTGGCGGCGCGGGCCAGGGCGCATTGGCAGGGCATGGAGCAGGCCTTTGCCGCCGCTTTGCACAATGCCCGGGCGCTCGGCGAAATCCGCAGCCCGGAACCGGCGGAGAATCTGGCGCGCTATCTGGTCGGCCTGGCCAATGGCCTGATCGTGGCGGCCAAAAGCGGCGCCGACCGCGCCATGCTGGAAGATATCGCCCGGATCGGCGCCGGTATCCTGCTGCCCGATCCGGCGCTGTCGCCACCAAGTTTCCCACCCACCACCATCCTCCCCGCCACGGAAAGGCCGCTGCCATGACCATCGAACTCACCATGCTCGTCTATTCGGCTTTGCTCTGCCTGCTGCTGGCTTTGCCCTATACGCTGGGTTTCATCTTCGAGCGCGGCCTCTACAGCGTGGCCGGCAACCGCGAGGATTTCCCCGCCGCCAGCGGCTGGAAGGGCCGCTCACACCGCGCCCATCTCAACCTGGTGGAAAATCTGGTGCCGTTCGCCGCCCTGGTGCTGGTGGCGCAGATCGCCGGCAAGACCGACGCCATGACCGCCGCCGGGGCGCAGCTTTTTTTCTGGGCCCGGCTCGGCCATGCCATCGTCTACACTGCCGGCATCCCCTGGGCGCGCACCATCGCCTATGCCGGCGGCGTGGCCGGCATGCTGGTGATCCTGTGGCGCATCCTGGCCTGATCGATCAGGCGCCGCCAATGCATGCGCTTGACTGTATCGGCGGCACCCGCCTGGTGCCGCTGCGGCATCTGCAACCGGCCGATGCCGCCCGCTTGCTGCTGAAACTGGAATACGAGAATCCGACCGGCAGCATGAAGGACCGCATGGCGCTGGCCATGGTGGCGGCGGCCGAGCGCGATGGCCGGCTCAAACCCGGCGGTGCCGTTGTCGAATATACCGGCGGCAGCACCGGGGTGTCGCTCGCCTTCGTCTGCGCCGCCAAGCGCATCCGGCTGGAAATCGTCACCTCGGAGGCCTTCTCCAAGGAGAAGCGCGACCATATGGCGGCGCTCGGCGCCAGGCTCACCCTGGTACCCAGCCCGACCGGCGGCACCACCCGGGCGCTGACGCTGGAAATGATCGAACAGGCGCGGCAGATCGCAGCATCGCTGCCCGGCAGCCACTGGACCGACCAGCTCAACAATTCCGCGCCCTTCGCCACCTATGCCGACATGGCGGATGAAATCTGGCAGCAGAGCGGCGGCCAGGTGGATGGCTTTGTGCATTGTGTCGGCACTGCCGGCTCGCTGCGCGGCATCGGCAGCCGGCTGCGCCAGCACAATCCGGCGCTGCATGTCACCGCCATCGAACCAGCGGAATCCGCTGTGCTGTCCGGCGGCCCGAGCGGCAGCCACAGGATCGAAGGCACCGGGCCGGGCTTTGTCATGCCGCATTGGCGGCCCGACCTGGCCGATGAGATTGCGCCGGTGGCCAGCGCCGATGCCATGGCGATGGCGCGCCGCCTGGCGCGCGAGGAAGCCATCTTCGCCGGCACCTCGACCGGCGCCAATCTGATCGTGGCCTTGCGCCTGGCCAAACGCCTGGGGCCAGGCAAAACCGTGGTCACCATCGCCTGCGACAGCGGCATGAAATATCTCAGCACGGCGCTGTATGGCCAGGGCTGAGCCGACCGGGTAGCGATAGCCGAGCTGCTTCAACCTGCCAGATGCCGGCGGAAATCCATGCCCTGATGCAGCACACGGATGATGCGGATGCCGGTCATGGTCTTGCGAAAAAAATGATATGCCGGCCAGCAGGCGCCGATAGCAATCCAGCTTTGAGCTTGTCCTGCCGCAAACCCATATCGGGGCTCCGAGCGAGCAAAACGAAGCGGTCCTGTAACAATGCAAGATAGTCACGCCGCTGTACCGGCCCCCAAATCTCCTGCGTGTATTGGCCGATGGCGCGCAAATCGGCGACAGCCGTTCTGGTTATTTCAACCTGCGGTGACATTGCCCAGCTTGCGGTCCAGTTCCTCGTTCAACTTCTCAAACGAAAAATCCTCGGCATCGGGGCTTTGTTCGCCGATCTCGATCATGCGGCGCAGCTCTTCCAGGCTCGGCTTGTAGCCCTTGATCTCCAAGGCACCAAAAGCCGTGAGATGCGCCTCATTCTCGTCGAGATAACGCAGCAGGGCTTCCTTGACATAGTGGCTCTTGGGCCGCCGCGTGGTGGCGGCGAGTTTTTCCAGCCTTTGTTCAAGGGCGGGATCAAGGCGGACGGTCAGCATGGCTCGGCTCCTGTATTACATGTAATACAATAGCGCTTTGCCGGCGCCGGGCAATAAAAAACCCGGGCCAGCTTTGTGTGGCCCGGGTTTGAATTTACTCGCAAACCAGCGTGTTACGCCCGCTTGACGGCCTGGGCATCGGAGAGCGGGTGTTCCAGGCGGGCCACCATCTCCTTCGGGCAGACCTGCCAGAAACGGCCACGCACATTGTCCCAGTCGGCAAACAGGTCTGCCGCATAGGCCGATTGCGTTTCGCGCACATGCTCTTCGATCAGGCCGCGCAGCACGCCATCCCAGTAGCTGGAGGCGATGCGCTGATACACCACGCTCTCGTCGTTGATCGAGATCGGCAGCAGGTTTTCCGGATCGTAGACATAGGCCATGCCACCGGTCATGCCGGCGGCGAAATTGTCGCCGACCGCACCGAGGATGGCGATGCGGCCACCGGTCATGTATTCGCAGCCATTCGAGCCGCAGCCTTCGATCACCGCCGTGGCGCCGGAATTGCGCACCGCGAAGCGCTCGCCGGCCTGGCCGGCAGCAAACAGCTTGCCGCCAGTGGCGCCATAGAGCACGGTGTTGCCGATGATGGTGTTGCGGCTGGTCTGGCCGACCAGTGGCGAGGACGGCGCCGGCCGCACCACCACCATGCCGCCCGACAGGCCCTTGCCGACATAATCATTGGCATCGCCGAACACTTCCAGCTTGAGGCCCTGCACCGCGAAAGCGCCCAGGCTTTGCCCGGCCGAGCCGGTGAGCCGCACCGTGATATGGCCCGGCTTCAGCCCACGCATGCCATATTTGCGCGTGATATGCGACGACAGCCGGGTGCCGATGGCGCGCTGGGTGTTCTGGATATTGTAGGCCAGCTGCATCTTCTCGCCATGGCCGAAGACCGGCGCCGCATCCTTCACCATCTGGGCATCCAGCGTGTCGGGTACTTCATTGCGGCCCTGGAGCGTGCAATGGCGCGCATATTCGCCGGCATCGGCCTGGGCCAGGATCGGGTTCAGATCGAGATCGTCGAGATGGGCGCCACCACGGCTGACCTGGGTCAGCAGATCGGTGCGGCCGATCACTTCATTCAGGCTGCGCACACCGAGCGAGGCGAGGATTTCGCGCACTTCCTCGGCGATGAAGCTGAACAGGTTGACGACCTTTTCCGGCGTGCCGACAAATTTCTGCCGCAACGGCTCGGCCTGGGTGCAGACGCCGACCGGGCAGGTATTGGAATGGCATTGCCGCACCATGATGCAGCCCATCGCCACCAGGGCGGCGGTGCCGACACCGTATTCCTCGGCGCCGAGCATGGCGGCGATGACGATATCGCGGCCCGACTTGAGGCCACCATCGGTGCGCAGCTTGACGCGATGCCGCAGCTTGTTCAGCGTCAGCACCTGGTTGACTTCCGAAAGGCCCATTTCCCACGACGTGCCGGCATATTTCACGCTGGTCTGCGGCGAGGCGCCGGTGCCGCCGACATGGCCGGAAATCATCAGCACATCCGCCTTGGCCTTGGCGACACCGGCGGCAATGGTGCCGATGCCGGCTTCCGAGACCAGCTTGACGCAAACCTGGGCTTCCGGGTTGATCTGCTTCAGATCGTAGATCAGCTGCGCCAGATCCTCGATGGAATAGATATCGTGATGCGGCGGCGGCGAGATCAGCATCACGCCGGGCGTGGAATGGCGCAGCTTGGCGATCAGTTCCGTCACCTTGAAACCGGGCAGCTGGCCGCCTTCGCCGGGCTTGGCGCCCTGGGCCACCTTGATCTCCAGTTCGCGGCAATTGGTCAGGTATTCGGCAGTGACGCCGAAACGACCGGAGGCAATCTGCTTGATCGCCGAATTGGCATTGTCGCCATTCGGGCGCGGCTTGAAGTTTTCCGGTGCCTCGCCGCCTTCGCCGGAATCCGACTTGGCGCCGATGCGGTTCATGGCGATGGTCAGCGTCTCATGCGCTTCCGGGCTGAGCGCGCCGAGCGACATCGCCGCCGAGACAAAACGCTTGCGGATTTCGGTGACGCTCTCGACCTGCTCGATCGGAATCTTGTAGCCGGCCGGCTTCAGTTCCAGCAAGTCGCGCAGCGAGACCGGCGGCAGATCGCGCAGGCCCAATGTATACTTCTTGAACAGCGCATAATTCTCGGTCGCCACGGCGGTTTGCAGCATATGGATCAGGCCGGCTTCCCAGGCATGGGTTTCGCCGCCGCGGCGATAGCGGTAGATGCCACCCACCGGCAGGGCCACCACATCCTGGCGATAGGCCTTGTGGTGCAGTTCCAGCACCTTCTTCTGAATGCCGTCATAACCGATGCCGGAAATGCGCGACGGCATGCCGGGGAACAGGTCGGCGACCAGCGAGCGGCTGAGGCCGAGCGCCTCGAAATTGTAGCCGCCGCGATAGGACGACACCACCGAGATGCCCATCTTCGACATCACCTTGAGCAGGCCGCCATCCACCGCCTCCTTGAAGCGGGCAATGGCCTCATCGACGCCGAGCTTGCCGAACAGGCCACGCGACACACGATCCACCAGGCTGGCCTCGGCGACATAGGCATTCACCGAAGTGGCGCCGACACCGATCAGTACGGCGAAATAATGCACATCCAGGCATTCGCCGGAGCGCACGGTGAGCGAGGTGAAGGTGCGCAGGCCGGCGCGCACCAGATGGCTATGCACCGCCGCCACCGCCAGGATGGTCGGGATCGCCACCCGGTCGGCGCTCTGCGCCTCATCGGTCAGCACCATATGCGCCGCGCCGCCACGCACCGCCGTATCGGCTTCCGAGCGGATGCGCTTGATTGCATCGCGCAAGGCGCCGGGGCCGCCATCGGCGGGAAATGTCGTGTCGATCCGCGCCGTGGTGTTCTCGGTATACTTGAGCACCTTGGCCAGATCGGCATTGGTCAGCACCGGGCTTTCCAGCAGCAGGATCTTGACCTGCTGTGCATCCTCGTCCAGCACATTGGTCAGGTTGCCCATGCGGGTGCGCAGGCTCATCACCCGCTTCTCGCGCAAGCTATCGATCGGCGGATTGGTCACCTGGCTGAATTGCTGGCGGAAGAAATGATGCAGGCCGCGATACTGGTCGGACAGCACGGCAATCGGCGTATCGTCGCCCATGCTGCCAACCGCTTCCTTGGCATCCTCGGCCATCGGCTGCAGGATCAGTTCCATATCCTCCAGCGTCATGCCGCCGGCCAGCTGGGCGCGGCGCAACGCGGCGCGATCAAAGTCCGGGCCGACCGGCGCGGCTTCCTTGATCGCGTCCAGCGTCGAGATGCCCTTGACCCATTCGCCATAGGGATGCTCGGCGGCGAGGCGATCCTTGATCTCGCGGTCCTTGAACAGGCGGCCCTTCTTGAGATCGACGGCGATCATCTGGCCCGGGCCGACGCGGCCCTTTTCCACCACCTTCGATTCCTCCACCGGCACCATGCCGGCTTCCGAGCCGATCACCAGCAGCTTGTTGCTGGTGATGGTGTAGCGCAACGGCCGCAGGCCGTTGCGATCCAGGCCGGCGACACACCAGCGGCCATCGGTGGCGCAGATCGCCGCCGGGCCGTCCCACGGCTCCATCACCGAATTGCCATAGGAATAGAGATCGCGATGCGCCTGCGGCATGGTGGTCTTGTTCGACCAGCTTTCCGGGATCAGCAAAGTCTTGACCATCGGCGCGGTGCGGCCGGCACGCACCAGCACTTCAAACACCGCATCCAGCGCGGCGGAATCCGACGAGCCGGATTGCACGATCGGCTTGATATCGGCGGAATATTCGCCGAAGGCCTCCGAGGCCATCTTGATCTCGTGGCTCTTCATCCAGTTCACATTGCCGCGCACGGTGTTGATCTCACCGTTATGCGCCAGCATGCGGAAAGGCTGCGCCAGCTTCCAGGTCGGGAAGGTATTGGTGGAATAGCGCTGGTGATAGATGGCGAAAGTGGAGACGAAACGCTCATCCTTCAGATCGGGATAGAAGTTGTCGAGCTGCTCGGCCAGGAACATGCCCTTGTAGATCACGCTGCGGCAGGAGAGCGAGCAGATATAGAATTCGGTGATATGCGCATCCAGCACCGCCTTTTCGATGCGGCGGCGGATCAGGAACAGGTCACGCTCGAATTCGTTGTCATCCTTGCCGAGCCGGTTCTCGATCAGCACCTGCTCGATTTCCGGCCGCGTCGCATTGGCCTTCTCGCCGATGATGCCGGCATTCACCGGCACCTGGCGCCAGCCATAGATGCCATGGCCAAAGTCGAGGATGGCCGTTTCGACAATGGTGCGGCAGGTTTCCTGCGCCGCCAGATCGGTCTTGGGCAGGAAAACCTGGCCCAGGCCGAGCTTGCCTTCGCCCGGCTCGAAGCCGGTGCGGCGCACATGCTCGCGGAAAAAATCCTGCGGGATCTGCACATGGATGCCGGCGCCGTCGCCGGTCTTGCCATCGGCATCCACGGCGCCGCGATGCCACACCGCCTTCAGCGCCTTGATGCCGGCCACCACCACATCGCGGCGCGGCGTGCCATCCAGCGTCGCCACTAGGCCGACACCGCAGGCATCATGCTCATCCGCCGGGCTGTACATGCCTTCGGCCGCCAGGCGCTTGGCCTCGGCCTGGAATTGCGCAACGAAGTTTTCGCCGTCATTCATGATCTTGCTCATGGTGAATGGCTCCCTCTTACTCTGCAGCCTGCGCGGCGGGCGCGGCCTTGGCCTGGATATAGCTGTGGATCGAGTCGGCGGCTTCGCGGCCATCGCGGATCGCCCACACCACCAGGCTGGCGCCGCGCACGATATCGCCGGCGGCGAATACGCCGGGCAGGCTGGTGGCATGGGAGCGGGCATTGGCCTTCACCGTACCCCAGCGCGTCACTTCCAGATTGGGCGCCTTGAACAAAACCGGCAGGTCTTCCGGATCGAAGCCGAGCGCCTTCACCACCAGATCGGCCGGCTGATCGTAATCAGCGCCCTCGATTTCCACCGGGCTCTGGCGCCCGGAAGCATCCACCGGGCCGAGCTTCATCTTGCCGATGCGGACGGCGCTGACATTGCCTTCGCCATGCCCGGCATCACCATGGAAGGCGCGCGGCAGGGTGAGCCAGGAGAATTCGACGCCTTCCTCCTCGGCATTCTTCACTTCGCGCATCGAGCCCGGCATGTTGGCCTTGTCGCGGCGATACAGGCAATGCACCGCCGCGGCGCCCTGGCGGATCGCCGTGCGCACACAATCCATCGCAGTGTCGCCACCGCCGATCACCACCACACGCTTGCCCTTGGCATCGAGCGCACCGCTCTCGAATTCCGGCACGGCATCGCCCAGGCCGGTCCTGTTGCTGGCGGTAAGATAGGTCATCGCCGGCACGATATTGTTGAGCCCGACGCCGGGCGCCTGGATGTCGCGTGCCTTGTAGACACCGGTGGCGATCAGCACCGCGTCATGCTGCTTGCGCAATTCCTCCAGCGTGGCATCGCGGCCGACCTCGAAATTGAGATGGAAGATCACGCCGGCATCGGCGAGCAGCTTGTTGCGGCGCTCGACGACCTCTTTTTCCAGCTTGAAATTCGGGATGCCGTAGATCAGCAGGCCGCCCGGGCGGTCATAGCGGTCATAGACATGCACGGCATAGCCCATGCGGCGCAGCCGGTCGGCCGCGGCCAGGCCGGCCGGGCCGGCACCGATGATGCCGACACTCTGCGGCCGTTCCGCGCCGGTCGGCTTGGGCGCCTTGACCCAGCCATTCTTGAACGCAGTTTCTGTAATATACTTTTCAATCGAGCCGATGGTGACGGTGCCGTGGCCGGATTGCTCGATGACGCAATTGCCTTCGCAGAGCCGGTCCTGCGGGCAGATACGGCCGCAGATTTCCGGATAGGTGTTGGTGGCCGAGGATAGCTCATAGGCTTCCTCCAGCCGGCCCTCGGCGGTCATGCGCAGCCAGTCGGGGATGTTGTTATGTAATGGGCAGTGAACTTGACAAAATGGCACGCCGCATTGCGAGCAGCGCGAAGCCTGCTGGCCGGCCTTCTCGGCGGCGAATTCGCGGTAAATCTCGTCGAAGTCCTTGGCCCGTTCCGCCGCCGCCCGCTTGTCCGGGGTCGATTGCGCCAGCGAAACGAATTTCAGCATCTTCTCGGCCATGGCCGGGACTCCTGGTTTTGTATTGCGGGCCAAGCCCGCCGGGTGGTCTTGCAACGGCGGGCAAAGCTGCCGGGGGCGGAAACGGGGCGACAAAAACCCGCGCGCACCCTCAAAAGTGGGTCCGTCGGGCGTCGTCATTGCTTTTATTGTGCAAAGCGGGCGGCGGCAAGCAAAAAAACGCCGATAGGTCAGCATTTGTGACCAATAATTTTATTGCTCAGCGACAATACGCACTCCACACCCAGCGGCAGGTATAGCCACCAGATAAATAGGACCACATCGGTACTATTTATTGTTTTTATGAATCAAAAAGATAAAGGATATTAGCGTGGCGGCCAGCGCCGGGCGCCATGCATGACGCGGAGGATTTCCACATTGCCGGCCTTGATACGGTAAGGCAGAAAATAGGCCGTACCCGGCACAACAAGTTCACGCGTGCCTTTCACGCGACCGGGACGACCCATTTCCGGGTGGCGGGCGAGCAATGCAACCGCCTGTTCGATCCGCATCACCAAGTCGCCGGCAGCTGCCGGATTGTCTTGGGCAACATAGGCGCCAATCTGATCGAGATTGGCCAAGGCGTTGCGCAGCCAGCGAACCGGCAAATCAGCCTGAACCTTCAGATCCTGAACCAGATCCCGATTTGGGCGGCGGCAAACTTTCCCGCCATTTGGCAAAAACCTGCGCCACAGCGTCGGGCGAGGCAAAATCACCGGCTTCGGCTTCCGTCAGGCCGGCCTCGATCTCGGCAACCTGCCAGGCTTCCCGCGTGACAAAATCACTCAGTGCCTGCTGTGCCAGCCAAGCCTGGCTACGATCCGTGGCCACGGCCAGCCGATCAAGCTGTCGCTTCAATTCCTCAGAAACGCTGATGGTCAGGGTGACGCTTGGCATGACTACAGCCTAGCACAGGCTGACACCCTGTACAGACACCAGAAAAAACCGGAATTCTGGCTTTTCAGCTAAAGCGCGGCTCGAATTTACCGCCGCCGCGGCGATGGCGGTAGAGATAGGTTTCCAGCACACCCTCGGCGGCGCGCGGCATGATGCCGAGATCGGCCAGGGTCTTGGCGCCCTCGGCCACCACATTGTCGGCTTTGAGCAAGTCGATCTGATCGCAGGTGATCGGCGCCTGGAATGGCAGTGGCAGGATTTCAAACAGGAAGGCGGCCGGCTTGAGCAGCGCGCCGGGCACCGGCACCAGCAAACGGGCCTTGCCGATCTCCGCCAGGGTCAGCTTCAGCAATTCCTTGAAACTGTAGATGCGCGGCCCGCCCAGTTCATAGACCTGGCCGGCAGCGGCCGGATCGGTGAGGCCGCGCAACACCGCCTCGGCGACATCGCCGACATAGACCGGCTGCATGCGGGTATGGCCGCCATCGACCAGCGGCAAAGCCGGGCTGAGTGCCGCCATCGTGGCGAAGCGGTTGAAAAAATCATCTTCCGGGCCGAACACCACCGAAGGCCGCAGGATGGTGGCGGTGGGGAAATGCTTGAGCAGGCCGGCTTCGCCCGCCGCCTTGCTGGTGGCATAGGCGGATGGGCTGGCGGCATCGGCGCCGATCGCCGAGATATGCACCACATGCTGCAGGCCGGCATCCCTGGCCAGCTTGCCGATGGCTTCCGGGCCGAAAGCCTGCACGGCGGCAAAACGCTGCGGGCCACTCTGGGCCAGGATGCCGACGCAATTCACCGCCAGATCGGCGCCCTTGAGCGCGGCGGCGATGGAGCGCGGCACACGGATATTGGCCTGCACCAGTTCGACCTGGCCGACCGCCCCGGTGGTCTTGAGGAACAGGCCCTCATCCGGCCGGCGGATCGCCACCCGCACCCGGGCGCCCTGTTCCACCAGCTTCTGGACCACATAGCGGCCGATGAAACCGGACCCGCCGAATACGGTGACAAGCTTGTTGCGGAGCAGCATGGGGCGCCTCTCTGAACTGGAATTCCGCCCGGACTATAGCGAATCCGCTGCCAGAGCCAACCGTCACGGGCGGGTCACTTGCCATCAACCCGGAAGATATAGGCCAGCGCCTCGGGCAGCATGGCTTCCCACACGCCCCAGGCATGGGCGCCATTGACGATACGCAATTCCGCCGGCTGGCCGGCCTGGCGCAGGCGGCGGTAAAGCTGCGCGGCATGGAATTCGATGCCGTATTCGTCATCATCGCCGGAGGAAATGAAAATCGGCAGCCTTTGCCCGGTTTTCAGGAAATTTTCCAGCAAAGGCGGATAATTCAGGCGGTGCCATAACCGGGCGTCGAAAGCGCCATCGGCGGCCACAAACACACCGGGCCGGCGCGCAGCGGAATTGGCCGGCGGTTCGGGATCATAGATCGCCGGGCTGAACAGGGCCACGGCGCCGAACAAATCCGGATATTTCAGCCCAAGCCGCAGCGCGCCGAAGCCGCCCATCGACAGCCCGCCGATCAGCCGCGCCTGACGCCCCTGGCGCAGCCGGAACCGCGCCGCCACCGCTGGCAGCAGGTCGCGGATCAGCGCGGTTTCCATATCGCCCCCAAGGCCAGTCTGGGCGCTATCGACATACCAGGACACGCCCGCCGCCGGCATCACGATCACCGCCGGTGGCATGGCACCGCGCCGGATCAGGCCATCGACGATGCGGCTGAGCGCGCCGCGTTCCGACCAGTCCTTTTCATCGCCGCCATAACCATGCAGCAGATAGAGCACCGGATAGGCCTGGCCGGAGCCGGCATAGCCATCCGGCAGATAGACATTGGCGACCAGCGGCCGGCCCAGAGCCGGCGCGGGGAATTCATGGTGCTGGATCTCGCTGGCGCACCCAGGTTGCGGCAGCAGCGATACAATGAAAGCCAATATTATGCTGTGAAACAGGTTAAAATAGCGCAATCAATTACCTTTCGTTGAGTAAATCGCTCTTATACAATTGACCATGCTTTTGAGGGCGCATTGAATTATGGCTTGGTTTCTATTCATTGACGAGAGCGGGCATGACAGGGTGGCAGCGCCCTACGAAGTTCTGGCCGGCATCTGCATTCAAGATCGCGATTTATGGAATCTTATCAATGCCATACATGCCGCAGAGCTGGAGCATTTTGGCCGACGTTACAGCGCCGGCAATGACGAACTCAAAGGGCGCAAGATTCTCAAAAGAAAGGTATTTCAACATGCTGAATTGAATGTGGATTTGCGCGGCGAGAACATCCAGGCATTGGCCAAGCATGCGCTGGATGACGGACGAAATGCGAAAGTTAAGCACTTGAAGGCTCTTGCGCATGCCAAACTTAATTATGTCAAAGCTGTCTTTGATATTTGCGCACGTTTCCGCTGCAAGGTATTCGCTAGCGTAGTTGAAACTAACGCCCCACCAACATCATCTGATGGTTTGCGTAAAGACTATGCTTATCTATTCGAGCGGTTTTTTTATTTTCTTGAGGACCAGAAATCACAAGAACATGGTGTCATCGTCTTTGATGAATTGGAAAAAACCAAGAGTCATTTACTCGTGGAACAAACACACCGTTATTTTAAGGATAGCGCAACGGGCAGATTACGTTCCAGCCTGATCGTGCCAGAACCGTTCTTTGTACATAGCGATCTGACAACTGGCGTTCAAATAGCAGATTTGGTCGCGTATTGTGTGTCGTGGGGCTTCAGAACCGCACAAATAGCAAAACCCGCAAGGCAAGAGCTTTTACCTTTTGTACAGCAAATAAGCGGGTTGAGACACAATGCGGTGCGCAGCATTGATGGTAATCCGAATTTTACAGTATGGGCATTCGCACATATTCAGGATTTGCGGACCAGGAGCGAGCGCGAATTGTAAACCGTTAAGCAACAAAGCAGAAAAATAAAAGGCAATGCATCGTTTTCACGAAAGCAAAGCCTCCATGAATATAAATGTTGCCACATTCCTTTGTTGTCAAGTTATCAATTGCTGGCGCCTTGTAATAGTTTTTACCTCTGCCGCCGCAGCAGCACGAAGAAGGCGCCGGCACCGCCCTGTTCCTGACGCGCCGGGGCGATGCCGAGCACCTGGTCGCGCCACGGACCCTGGCGCAGATAATCCGGCAGCCAGGCGCGCAGCACGCCGCGCTGCTCAAAAAGCGGCGGCGGCGCATCGCCGACCCGGACACCCTTGCCGGTGATCACCAGCAGGCCGCGCTGGCCGCAGGCAATGGCTTGCCGCAGCAGCCGGTCCATGGCGCGTTCGGCCTCGCGCAGGGTCAGGCCATGCAGATCGAGCCGCTGCTCGACCGGAATACGGCCCTGGATCAGTTTCTGTTTCAGCCGCCCATCCATTTGCGGCAATTGGCGCGGCGGCGCTTTGGCCGGCGCCTTGCGCAGATTCTCGGCGCGGGCGAAATCCACCGGGCCGGGGCGTTCCGGGCGCAGCAGTTTCGGCAGCGGCGGCAAATCCGGCATCACGGTTTCATGCCGGCGCGGCAAAGGCCGGGCCTGCGCCGCCACGGCGGACCAGATTTCACCATCCGGCACCAGCGGCGCGGGCTTGGCCTTAGCCGGCTTCGGCGCCATCGTCGATCAGCACGATATGAAGCTGGCGCGGGCCATGCGCGCCCAGCACCGGCACGCCCTCGATATCGGCGGTGCGCGACGGGCCGGTGACCAGATTGACACTGCGCGGCCAGTTGGCGACGCCACCGATGCTTTCGCGTAAGCGCGCGAAAGCATCTTCCATGCTGCCGGTGATCTGGCTGGCGCGCATCACCACGATATGGTTGTCGGGTACAAAATGCAGCGTGGTGGCGGTCTGGCTGCCGGAATGCAGCATCAGCGTGCCGGTTTCGGCGATGCCGGCAAAGGCCGGAGTGATGCTGACCAGATCCTGGCTGCGGCCCGGCCCGGTCTCGATGCTCAGCATCGGCTTGTCGGCCCAGGGCAGGTCCTGCAGGTCGGGATGCGGTGCCAGGCGCAGCCGGGTCGGCAGGTTGCGCTGCGCCAGATAACCGGCAATGGCTTCCGGCACATCGGCGGGCGCGGCGACACGATCCACCGTCACGGTCAAGGCGGTGGCCTTCTGGATGAACAACTCGACCTGCTGCGGCTGCGGCAGCTGGGCGCGCTGCGGCACCAGATTGCGCCGCGCCCCGGTGATGCGCTGCTCGACATCGGCGCGCGCCGCTTCCTGTGTGGCGGCATCCTGCTGGCCACGGCCGAGGCCGCGACGCAAATTGGCGAAAATCGTCTCCCGTGCGCCAGCCATCTCAGCGCCCCCCTGCGTTACGCTGGCCCGCAGCTTTGCGCTGTTTCCATTGCGCCATGAAGGTGCTGCCCTGCGGCGCCGGGAAATCGCGCGCCGCCGTCCAGCCACCAGCCAGCGGCAGGCTGGCGAAGCGGCCCTTGCGGCGGCCGAGCGCGCCGAGCAGCCGCATGCCAAGCCCGGTGGCCAGACGATAGAGCGCCGGGCGCTGCGCCAGCCAGGCCCAGGCCTCGATGCCCCAGCGCTGCAATGGCGGCGTGATCTGCCGCTCATGCGCCAGTTCGCGCCAATGCCGCATGATCTTCGGCAGCGGAATCCGCATCGGGCAGACTTCCTCGCATTTGCCGCAGAAGGTGGAGGCATTGGGCAGATGCTGGGCGGCTTCCAGGCCGATCATATGCGGATCGAGCGCGGCGCCGATCGGGCCGGGATAGACCCAGCCATAGGCATGGCCGCCGACCGAATGATAGACCGGGCAGTTATTCATGCAGGCGCCGCAGCGGATGCAGCGCATCAGGTCTTCCAGCGGCGTACCCGGCATGTCGCTGCGGCCGTTATCCAGCAGCACAACATGGAATTCCTCCGGCCCATCGACATCATCCGGCCGTTTCGGGCCGGCCGAGAAGGTGGTGTAGCAGCTCATCTCCTGGCCGGTGGCGGAACGCGCCAGCACGCGCAGGATGGTGCTGACATCCTCCAGATTGGGCATCACCTTTTCGATGCTGGAGACCACGATATGCATCTTCGGCAGGCTCTGGGTCAGGTCGCCATTGCCTTCATTGGTCACGATCACCGTGGCGCCGGTTTCGGCAACCAGGAAATTCGCTCCGGTGATGCCGACATCCGCCCTGAAATAGGCTTCGCGCAACACGCTGCGCGCCTCGCTCACCAGGGTCTGCGGCTCGGTCGAGCGTTTGCCGGCCTTCTGGCCGTGCAACTCGTAATCCGGATGATGTTCCTCGAATAATTCCGCCACCTGCTCGCGGGTCTTGTGCAGGGCCGGGCCGATGATATGGCTCGGCGGCTCATGGGCAAGCTGGATGATGTATTCGCCGAGATCGGTTTCGATCGGCTGGATGCCATGCTGCTCCAGGAAGGCGTTGAGGCCGATTTCCTCGGTCACCATCGACTTGCCCTTGGTGACGGTTTTCGCATCCCGCTTGCGGCACAAAGCCAGGATGGTCTCGCGCGCCTCGCGCGGCGTGCGGCACCAATGCACCTGGCCACCACGGGCGATCACCGCCTGCTCGAAGCGTTCCAGATAAAGATCAAGATGCGCCATGACATGCTGCTTGATGCGCATGCCTTCATCGCGCAGGGCCTCGAATTCCGGCAATTCGCGCGCGGTTTCGACGCGCCGGCTGGCCATCGGGCCGCCGATGATCGCCATCGCCTTGCGCAGATTGGGGTCTTGCAGCGCCTTCTTGGCATTGTCCTTGAAGGCATGGGCGGTGATCTGCATGCTCATGGTTCAGCCCTCGCCTTCGCCGATCGCCGGCTGCCCGGTCATGCCGGCCAGCACTTCGGCGACATGGCGCACCGCCACCGGGCTGCCTTCACGCTTCAGCTTGCCGGCCATGTTCATCAGGCAGCCCATATCGCCGGCCAATAGCAGCTCGGCGCCGCTTTCGGCAATCTGCGCAGTCTTGCGGCCGGCGATATCGGCCGAGACCTCGCCGTATTTGACGCAGAAGGTGCCGCCGAAGCCGCAGCAGGTCTCGGCGCCTTCCAGCGCCACCAGTTCGGCGCCGGCAACGCCAGCCAGAAGCCGGCGCGGCTGCGCCTTGATGCCGAGTTCACGCAGGCCGGAACAGGAATCGTGATAGGCGATTTTGGTTTCTGCCGGCAGGCGGCTTTCGACCTGCTCCAGCCGCAGCACATCAGCCAGGAAGCTGGTCAATTCCCATACCTTGGCGGCAAACGCCTCGGCGCGCGCCTGTTCCGCCGGATCGGCGGCGAACAGGGCCGGGTAATGCTCGCGCAGCATGCCGGCGCAGGAGCCGGAGGGCGCGACGATGAAATCATAGCCGTCGAAGGCCTGGATCACCTGGCGCGCGATGGCGGTGGTGTCCTTGCGGTCGCCGCTGTTATAGGCCGGCTGGCCGCAGCAGACCTGGGCTTCCGGCACCTCCACGCGGCAGCCGGCCTCTTCCAGCAGCTTCACGGTGGCGAAACCGACACTGGGGCGGAACAGATCCACCAGGCAGGTGACAAACAGGGCGACGCGGGGATTTTGCGGCCGTTCGGCCGGCGCGGCGGGAAAATGCTGGGTCATCGCGGATCGGGCATGGTTGGGGGCGCTCCCGGATTGGCGCGGCCAGGGATGGGGCGACCGCAGCCTTGCTCTGGTTGTCGGCCAGCGGCGGCAAAAATGCAAGGGCGCACCGTGTTATCGCTGCGCAGTGCGATTTCTTGCCGGCGAGGCGCGAGACAAGCCCACCATGGCGCCGGTATGATCCATCGCCATCCGGGGGATGACCGATCCATACAATGTTGACCTTGCTGCGCCCGTTTTCCGCCATCCTTGTTCTGATCCTGGGGCTTGTGCTGCTGCCGGGCATGACCGCGCGGGCGCAGGGCGGCGGCCATGGGCCGCCGAGCCAGGATTTTACCCTCGACCTGCTGGACCAGGTGGTCGAGCTGGCGGCGCAGAGCAAGGCCGATGCCGCCGCATTGCTGGCGGCCCAGCAGCGCCAGGAAAAGCTGCTCTGGTGGCTCGCCGGCGCCGGCCTGCTGCTGCTCTGCGCCGGGGTGGCGGCCGGCCTGGCTTTGGGCCAGACGGTGCGGCGCCAGACCCGCGAACAGGCCGAGGCGATGCAGGCCAATGCCGAAACCCTGCGCCAGACCGTGCTGCGGCTGCAACGGCCGCTGCTGGCGGTGGAGCCGGCCGGACTGAACAATCTCGGCCCCTATGTGCCGGTGCTGGGTCTGCTCAACCTGCGCAACCTGGGTGCCAGCCCGGCCCTGCGGCTGCGCCAGCGCGCCGCGCTGAAAGTGATGCCCTATCCGCTGGATATCGGTTTTGCCTTCGAGGAAGACGAAATCTGGCCCGAGGCGGAATTGCCTGTGCTGGCGCCGGGCGCGACGGCGCAGTCCCAGGCACCGGGTGGGCCGTTTCCGCCCGCCATGCTGGCCGGGCTGATCGAGGGCCAGCAGAACCGGCTCTATCTGGTCGGCTCGGTGGCCTATGAGGATGCACTGGGCAATGCCTATCGCAGCGATTTCTGCCATGCGCTGAGATTCGACCAGCCCGCCGCCCTGGCCGACGCCATCCGCCAGGAACAGGCGGTGAGCTACAGCGCCAGTTTCGAGCGTGCCGCCTTGCATAACGAGGGTGTCTGAACCATGCGAGGACCGGCTGGGCCGGATGGCCTGTTGCTGCGCCCGGTAGAGCCGGCCGATCTGCCGCAAATCCAGCAGATTTACGCCCATCATGTCGCCACCGGGCTGGCATCGTTTGAGGAAACCGCGCCCGATCTGGCCGAGATGACGCGGCGCCATGATGCTTTGCTTGCCGCCGGCTATCCCTATCTGGTGGCCGAACAGCATGGCCGGGTGTTGGGCTATGCCTATGCCGGGGCCTATCGCGCCCGCCCGGCCTACCGTTACACGGTGGAGAATTCGATCTATGTACGGCACGAGCTGCGGCGCGGCGGCATCGGCCGCGCCCTGCTGCCGGCGCTGATTGCGGCCAGCGCGGCACGCGGCTATCGCCAGATGATCGCGGTGATCGGCGACAGCGCCAACACCGCTTCCATCGGCCTGCATGCCGCCTGCGGCTTCGCCATGATCGGCACCCTGCCCAGCATCGGCTTCAAATTCGGCCGCTGGGTCGATTCCGTGCTGATGCAACGCGCCCTCGGCCCGGGCGATGGTAGCCTGCCGGGCTGAAACGCCCAGGGTGCGGACCCTGGTTGAGGCCCGAATGGGGGATCGCTCGTCCCGCAGCGTGGAGCGTCATGGTCGGCGCAGGCCACGGGTGTCCGATTTAGTCTTTTGATCCCTGGCTGCCGCCCGAATTCCCAACAAAGCCGTCATGGTCGGCGCAGGCCGACCATCCACGAGTTTCTTGTTTTCCAGCCGGTTAAACAAAGCAACACGTGGATGGTATGCCTTCGCGTACCATGACGGCCTCTGTTATGGGACGAATGGAGCGCGTTTTGCTTCAACCCTGTTTCTGAAACACCGGGGTATCGGAAAGCCCAATCTTCGGAAAGACCAATCTTGATGCGCGATTTCGTCAATACCCTACAGGCTAAACCGGACAGCATGGCGCAGGTGTAGCATCCCCGTGTTTTTGTTTGATTGACCGGATTACAGGAACTCGTGGGTGGTCGGCCTGCGCCGACCACGACGACCGGTTTGTGATCTCCGGCTGCCGCCAATACTCAAAACTCGCCATCTTCCGCAGTGCCGGCAAAGGCGGCCTGAGCGAGTTTTTGCAGATGGGTACGGATATCTGCCGGCCAGGTTGCGATGCGGCGGGCAAAGCCGGCGGCATCGCCGGCAAACAGCGCCCGCGCCGCTTCATCATAATCCGGCGCCGCCCCGGCCATGGCGGCCATGAAACGATAGGCGGATTCGCGGCCCTGGCGCTGCCGGTCGGCAGTTTCAGTGTCGCGGCGCGCGACCTCGACCAGCTTGCGCAACGCCACCGAGGCCCCGCCGGGCTGAGCATTGAGCCAATCCCAATGGCGCGGCAGCAGGGTGACTTCCCGCGCCACCACGCCGAGCCGGGGCCGGCCCGGGCCGCGCGGGGCAGCGGCAACCGGTTCCGGCGCGGGCTGCGCAACAGACAGCCGCGCCAGCATCTCGGCCTCGCTGCCGCGCAGGTCGATTTCCAGCGGCGCACTGGTGGCGTCGTCGAATATCAGCGGCTGCAAACGCGGATCGCGCTGCAAGGCAGCCCATACGGCGCGGGCGACAGTTTCGATCGTGCCGCCGGCAAGGCGGTGCTGGCCGGCAAAAGCCGTGCAGGTAGGGGCGGACATCGGATGCTCCAGGCAGGATGCCTGGATTATTACCCGGATAAAACCTCCGGTCAATTCTACCGGGTGGAAATCAGGCTGGCTGGAAATCAGGCTGGATTGAGCCGCGCGGCGACGGCTCTGGGCAGCAGGAACCAGTAGCGGCCGGGATGTTTCATGCGGCCGGCAATCGCCTCGGCTGCGGCGCCATGGCCCCAGAACACATCACCACGCACGCCACCCCGGATGGCACCGCCGGTATCCTGCGCCACCATCAGCCGGTTGAGCGGCAGATCGGCATGGGGCGGGGCGGCTGCCGGATGGCTGGCGGCGAGCCAGAGCGGCAGGCCCATGGCGACATGGCTGCGATCCACCGCCAGCGAGCGGCCCGGCCGCAATGCCAGGCCCTGGGCGCCGGGCGGACCGTCATCGGCACTGGCCCCGGTATTGGCCGGCGCCGGCAATTCACGGAAAAAGATATAGGCCTTGTTCTCGCGCAGCAAAGCCGGCGCCTCGGCCGGATTGGCCGCCAGCCAGGCTTGCAGGGCCGGCATCGACACATCATCGCGGCTCATGATGCCGCGTTCGATCAGCACCCGGCCGATGGCGGTATAGGCATGGCCATTCTGCCCGGCAAAGCCGACCCGCATGGTGCCGCCCTCGGCCAGCTCGATGCGGCCGGAACCCTGGATTTGCAGGAAAAACGCTGCCACCGGATCGGCCGCCCAGGCCAGTTCCAGGCCACGCCCGGCGAGTTTGCCGGCTTCGATGCCGGCGCGGTCGTCATAGGGCCGCAGGAAACCATTCTCGACCCGGCCGGCGGTGCGCTGGCCGCGCCATTCCGGGCGGAACTGCCCGAGATCGACCTGCACCAGATCGGGCGGCAGGCGGTAAAGCGGCACCTCGTAACCCGGGCGGCGCTGGCGGCTGCCCTTCAGGCTCGGCTCGTAATAACCGGTGAACAGGCCTTCGGCCTTGCCATCGCCGAATACCGCCACCGGACGCAATTCGGCTTCGATCAGGCGGCGCAGGCCGGCATCATCGCCCGGCCGCAGCCGCGCGGCGGCGTCGCAGAATGGCCGCCATTCCTCGGGCCGGCCATAAACCGCGAAGCCATCCGGCCCGGCCTTGCCGGCCTGGGCCAGGATGCGCGGGCAGGAAGCGGTGATGGCCGGCAGAGCCTGGGCCAGGCGGTCGGCCTGCCAGCCGGGCAGATCGGCGAAACCGGCCGGGGCAAAGGCGATGGCGGGGGGTTTGGGTGGCTCAATCGGCTGCGCCCCCGGTGCGGTGCCGGCCGGCACCGGCGGGCGCGGCGCGCAAGCCACCAGAGTCATCAACCCGAGTAGCACCAGGGCAGCGGGCAGCCGCACCGGCGATCAGCCCGGGCTGGCCGTGGCGATCAGGGTCCAGTTCGGGTCGCGCGAGCGGGTATCGCGGGCGAAGGTCCAGATATCCGTCACCTGATCCACCGCCTGCGGGTCGCCGGCAATCACATTGCCGTTGCGGTCACGGGTGGCGGAGATCAACTCGCTCTGGAACCGCACCGTCACTTCGGCGGTGCGGCCATTCAGCGCGGTATCGACGATTTCCACATTCTTGAGGCCGACAAAGGTGGTTTCCTGGGTCTGGCCCTGGCGCGCCCGGTCATCGATGACCTTCTCGAAATCGGCGAAAACCTCACGCGACAGCATGCCCTTGAGGGTCGGCTTGTCGCCGGCAGCGAAGGCCCCGACGATCTCCTCATAGGCCCAGGCCGCGCCCTTGAGGAATTCATCGCCGCTGAAACTCGGATCGGCGGCGCGGATACGCGCTTCCTTGGGATCGGGCGGCGTGGCCTCGGCATCCTCCGCGCCATTATCACGGCGCGGCAGCGCGATCACGTTGTCGCCGCTTTCGGCCGGACTTTCATTGCCGCCGGCCGGGCCACGGCGCTGCTGTTCATGCCCGGTGCGCTGACCCAGCACGGCGCGCAGGCGCAGGGCGATGAACACGGCGATGGCGCCGAGCAGGAGGATGTCGAGGAACTGGAAGCCGCTATCGCCCATGATGCCTTGCGTCTGTTCTTGCGCTGCCGTTAATGCGCCGGTTACTCAGTCTAGCCGCTCTGGCAGGCCGGGTCCAGGCCGCCGCCAAGTGCCGCGATGCTGCTGTATGTAGGTTTTGCCCGGCGATCCGCCAAGAGGGGATATTCCCCCGCCAGGCCCCGCCAGGCCCCACCAGGCCCCACCAGGCCCCACCAGGCCCCACCGGGCCGGCGCCTTGTGGCAATGGCGGATTTCGTGTTAGCTCAGCGCCGCAACCTGGAGATACCCACGATGAGCGAAGTACCCGATCAGGCGCCGCGTTTCAGCGTCAATGTACAATATGTGAAGGACCTGTCCTTCGAACATCCGATGGCGCCGCGCACCTTCACCATCAATGAAGCGCCGCAGATCGGGGTGAATATCGGCACCCAGGCGCAGAAGGTGACCGACGACCTGTTTGAGGTTGTGCTGCGTGTGCTGGTGGAAGCCAAGCATGGCGACGAGACCGCCTTTGTCTGCGACCTGCATTATGCCGGCCTGTTCACGCTGCAGAATATCCCCGACGAGCATGTCGAACCGCTGCTGCTGGTGGAAGCGCCGCGTATCCTGTTCCCCTTCGCCCGCCGCGTGGTGGCCGATGTGACCCGCGATGGCGGCGTGCCGCCGCTGATGCTCGATCCGATCGATTTTGTGGCGCAATACCAGCGCAGCAAGGATTTGCAGGCGCAGCAGGCCGGCGAGGCCTGATCCTGGCCTGATAAACCGTTCAGGCGGCCCGGCGGGACATCCTGCCGGGCCGTTTTGATTCTGCGGCGCGCTTTTGCGCGCCCGGGTTTCAGCTTTGCGGCGCGCTGTTGCGCGCCACGGGTCTTAATTTTGCGGCGCGCTGTTGCGCGCCGCCAGGGCCCCGATCAGATCCTTGATGATCAGCGGCTTGGCCACCACGCCCTGGAAGCCGGCGCTTTCATAGCGCAACACCGCCTCGGGCATCACATCGGCGGTCATCGCCAGAATCCGCGCCGTGCTGGTGCCGGGCAGTTTGCGCAAAGCGCGCAGGGTTTCGAAACCATCCATGCCCGGCATGTGGATATCCAGCAGCACACTGTCAAAGGCCTGGCCGCGCGCTGCCGCCACCGCCGCCTCGCCGCTTTCCACCAGGGTGATGTCAAAGCCGAAGGGGTGCAGCAAAGCCTGCAAGGTGCGGCGGTTGACCAGATTGTCATCAACACAGAGCAGCCGCGCCAGACGGCCGGGCGGTGTGACCGAAACCGGCGGCTCGCCGGTAGCCGGGGCGTCAACACCCGGTTCCGTGCCGGCTTCCTGCAACGGCAATTCGACCCAGAACAGCGCCCCTTCACCCTTGCGGCTGTGGCAGCCGATACGACCGCCGAGCAATTCCGCCAGCCGGCGCGAAATCGCCAGGCCGAGGCCGGTGCCGCCGAAATGCCGGCTGGTGGAGGCATCTTCCTGGGTGAAACGGTCAAAAATCCGCGCCTGTGCCGCTTCGGCAATGCCGGGGCCGCTATCCTGCACTTCCAGCCGCAATACCGGCGCGCCGGCCGGGCCGAAATCCGCCAGCAGCCGCACCGCAACATGGCCTTGACTGGTGAATTTCACCGCATTGCCGACCAGATTGACCATGATCTGGCGCAGCCGTGACTCGTCACTGACAATCACTGCCGGCAAGGTCGGTGCCAGGTCAAAACGCAGCTCCAGCCCCTTGGCCTGGGCGGCGGAGGCAAATAAAGCCTCGATGCCGCCGAGCAGCGGCCGCAGCCGCAGCGGTGCCGGATCGATATTCAGCTTGCCGGATTCCAGGCGGGAATAATCCAGCACGTCGTTGATCACCGCCAGCAGGCTGGTGGCGCTTTCCACGATCACCTCGGCAGCTTCGCGGGCGCGCGGCTCCAGCTTCATGGCATGCAGCGCCTGCGCCATGCCCAGCACGCCATTCATCGGGGTGCGGATTTCATGGCTCATGGTGGCAAGGAATTCGCTCTTCGCCGCCGCCAGCCTTTCGGCATGGTTGGTCTGTTCCTGCAATTGCCGGTTCAGCGAGCCGAGCGACGCGGTCTTGCGGGTTTCGCCTTCCAGACGGCGGCGCGACTGCCAGGCGGCGGCAGCGGCCAGCAGCACCATGGCGGCCGAGGCCAGCCCAACCAGCCAGGCGAGCTGGCGCCAGCGCAGCATGGCGATGTCCTGCGAGCGCGAGGTGGAAATCACCAGGGCATCGTTGACGATACGGCGCGCCGCAACGATGCGGGGTTCGCCATTGAAAAGGTTGTTGAAAATACCGCTTTCGGTGCGGCGCCAGGGATCGGCCACCAATTGGCTGTAACCTGGAAAGCCGGCAAAATTCTCACCGATGGCGTCCTCGCGCCAGGGATGCCGCGCCACCATGCGGAAATCGCGGTCGAGCAGCGTGACGACATCGCCCAGCGCCGCCGTGCCGCTGAATTCGCGCGAGAATTCCTGCGGATCGATGGCGGCCGTGGCGACGCCGAGCAATTTGCCGGCAGTATCGCGCACCGGTACCGAGAGCGAAATCTGCCATAGCCCGTCAACGATGTTGCGCACCGGCCTGCCGATGAAATACGGCTCAAGCCCAGCTTTCAGGAAATAGGCGACATAATCGCGATCAGCCAGATTGATGCGGGGTGGCGGCACGCCGCGCGAGGAATGCCGGATCTGGCCTTCGGCATCGGTGATGCCGATGACGCGCACATGCGGCAATTCATTTTCCAGGCGCTTCAATTCAGCATGATAGGCCGGCGGATCGTTATCCAGCAGGCGATACAGCAAAGCGGCCTTTTCCAGCGAGAAACGGATCGAGACAAACGTGCTTTCGATATCCTGGCCATGGATGCGGGCCAGGCGCTCCATCACCGCGAGTTCCTCCCCCTCGGCTTCGGCGCGCAGATGCAGATGCACATAGGCATTCAGACCGGCCGCCAGCAGCAGAATAGCAAGCAAGGCATAATCGAGGATAAAACGCGGCCGCTGCATCAGGCTCAGAAAGAAAATATTCCAGATTGGAAAAGACTTATCATAGGTGGTGCTGGACTGAAAGAGGCTCTCGTTCAGTATGCGTATCATCTCGGAATGCTTGAGCCATGCAGCGATCCGGTTTTCTATGCCGCGATGAACGAGGATTTCGACGATCTGATCCGGCGATCCCGGCATCCGCGCAAGCTGACGCTGGATTTCCTGGATATCTGTTCCGACCGCATCCAGCGCGCCTATGCCTATTGGGATGGCAAACGCGCCGGCCGCGCCATGCCGGCCCGCGCCGATATCGATCCGGCGGAAATCCAGGATTTGCTGCCCTATGTGGTGCTCACCGAAGTGCTCAAGGCGCCACCCTATCTGCGCTATCGCCTGGTCGGCACGCGCCAGGTGCAGATCCGCGGCATGGACCCGACCGGCAAGCCGGTACGCGGCAACCATATCGGCCGCCATATGGTGGACGATACCGTGGATGAGGTGATGCTGAATTACGAAATCGTGATCCGCAAACGCTGCTTCGTCTACGATCACAATCCGATCCTGGGTCCGCCGCTGGATAGCGGCTCGCTGGATATCGGGCGGTTGCGTGAGCGCGGCACCCTGCTGCTGCCGCTATCCAGCGATGGCACCGAGGTCGACATGGTATTCTGCATCGCCGATCTCGACCCAGTGTGAGACGGCAGATAGCCGGTCACTCCTTGAGCCAGATCGGCTCCTTCAGCTTGCCGATGAATTTGGCATGGGCAGCCAGTTCGGCCTCGCTGGGCTGATGCGGACGCGGCGGCCGGGCCGGACCGCGCGGCACCTGCAAAGCCACCAGGCTATCGCCATCGCCATCCAGGCCGGCGAGGCTGAAACCCTGCTGGCGGCCGCCGACCAGTTCGAGATAGACCTCGGCAAGCAATTCGGCATCGAGCAGCGCACCGTGTTTGGTCCGCGCCGAATTGTCGATGTTGAAGCGGCGGCATAGCGCATCGAGTGACACCTGGGCGCCGGGAAACTTGCCGCGTGCGATGCGCACCGTGTCGATGGCCCGTTCCAGCGGAATGCCGGCGGCGAAATCCTTGCGTCCGAGCCGTTTGAATTCGGCATTGAGAAAGCCGATATCGAAGGCCGCGTTATGGATCACCAGCGGCGCATCGCCGAGGAAAGCCATGATCTCCTCGGCCAGGTCGGCGAAAACCGGCTTGTCGGCCAGAAAATCCGCCGACAGGCCATGCACCTTGAAGGCTTCCTCCGGCATATCGCGCTGCGGGTTGATGTATTTGTGCAATATCCGCCCGGTGGGCAGATGATTGATCAATTCGACACAGCCGATTTCCACCAGGCGATCATCGATATCGGCGCGCAGGCCGGTGGTTTCGGTATCCAGCACCACTTCACGCAGGCCGCCATTCATGCTGTTGCCTCCACCGCCAGCAGCTTGTGTACCAGGGCCTGCACCTGGGCTTCGGTCTCGGCCAGGCTGGTGCCGGTATCGATCACCGTATCGGCGCCAAGGCGCTTTTCCGCATCCGGCACCTGCTTGGCCAGGATGGCGGCGAATTTCTCCTCGCTCATGCCGGGCCGCGCCAGCACGCGCTGGCGCTGCTGCTCGGCCGGCGCACTCACCACCACCACATGATCGATGCCTTCATCCGCTGCGCTATGGCCGCGTTTGCGGAAACCTTCAAATAACAGCGGGATATCCAGTACCACCAGCTTTTCGCCGCGTTGCCGGGCAGCGTCCAGGAAATCCTGCCGCAGCGCACCGACCAGCGGATGCACAATGGCTTCGATCCGCCTGAGATTGGCCGGATCGCGGATCACTGCGGCGGCCAGCACGCTGCGGTCGATGCCGCCCTCTATCAGGGCATCGGGGAAGGCCTCGGCCAGGCCCGCCACGGCTGCGCCACCCGGGGCATAGAGCGCATGCACGCTGGCATCGGCATCAAATAGCGGCAGGCCAAGCCGGGTGAACATGGCGCCGACCGTGGATTTGCCCATGCCGATGGAGCCGGTGAGGGCGAGGACTTTCATGCCATCATCACTTTCACATCATATTGCAGCATATTGGCATCATTGGTCACCAGCGTCAGCCCCTCGACCCGGGCCTGCGCCACCAGCATGCGGTCGAATGGATCGCGGTGCAGCAGGGGCAAATCCCGCCAGGCGGCGATATGCGGCAGATCGACCGGCAACAGAATGAAATCATCCTTGTGGCAGAGTTCCACCAGATCGTCCGGCGCCTCCAATTTACCCAGCACCTTTTTGATGGTGATTTCCCACAATGAGACATGGGATACCAGCACCGGTCTGTCGCCATTGCTGATCATGGCATAGGTTTCGGGCCGCAGTTTGGCGGGATCGCTACGCCACCAGAGCAAGGCATGGGTATCGAGCAGCAGATTCAAATCCTGCCATCCGGGAAAATCTTGCTGTCCAGGAAATCGCGCTCGATCTCGGCATCGGCCTGTTCATAATCCGGCGCATACCGGACCTTGCCGGCCCATTCGCCACCAAAACGCCGCCGTGGTTTTTCTTCCACCACCGGCACCAGGCGCACTTCGGGCAGGCCATTACGGGCGATGATCACCTCTTCGCCCTGTTTGGCGGCCAGGATCAGCTTCGACAGCGTGGTCTTGGCCTGATGGATATTCACCTTGATGGTCATGCCACCGATCTTAGCTAACTTAGCTAATTCGATCTAGCATTCATGGCGACGTGGCCGATCAAGCGAGTGGGTTCATCCACCTAGAGTGATAAAATGGGATAATTCTATCAATCACTTATATTGACTTATAGCGATTTTATCTTTATGCGATCTGGAAATATTGAATTGTTTTTGAGAGCCACAATGACTGTCACCTGCCATGCCTGCACCCAACCTGCGGCGTCATATGCTTTTTCACGCGATGGATATGACATTTATAAATGTGCGAATTGCAATTTCCTGTTCGTGCATCCATTTCCGACCGAAGAAGTGATTGCCAAACACTACAAGGACAATTATCGCGGCGCTTCTGCCACATTCTACCCAAAAGCGCGGTCGCGGCGCTGGCGCGCTTTCTGGCGCAGCCTGAAATTCCTGCCTTACATCGCCGGTAAACGTGTGCTTGATGTTGGGTGCGGCGGCGGTTTCATGGTCGAGGCTTTTGCCCGGCTCGGCGCCGATGCCTCAGGCCTGGATATCAGCGTCAACAGCATCGCCTATGCCCGCAACCGGTTTCCGAAGCAGCAATTCTACTGCGAAGATCTTGCTGATTTTCAGAAGCGCGGCCTGAAGTTTGATTTTATTTTCAGCTCAGAGGTGCTTGAGCATTTGCCTGGGGCGGCCCCGTTCATGGAACTCCTGGCCGATTGCACCAAACCGGGCGGGTTTGTCTACCTGTCCGCGCCCGATGCCGGGCATCCCGGCGTGCCGGCCAATATCGCCGAATGGTCTGATATCTGCCCGCCCGAACATCTGCAATTCTTCGATGCCCATAACCTGGAATTGCTATTCAAGCGCTATGGCTTTGTCCAACATCGCCGCCTGCCACATCGTTCACCGGCACATAGCGTGTTCTTCAAGCGGCTGGATACATCCGCCAGCTAGTCCGCCAACACGGCGGTGCGCAGGCCGGGGGTGACTTCGGGTTGGGTGCCGAACCAGGCGGCAAAGCCGGGCCGGCCCTGATGCAACAGCATGCCGAGGCCATCCACCACCTGGTTGCCACGCGCCATAGCCCGGCGCAGCAGATCGGTTTCCAGCGGCGCATAGACGATATCATTCACCACCGCCTCGCGCGGCAGCTCATCCAGGTCCAATTCCAGCGCCGGCTGGCCGGTCATGCCCAAAGCGGTGGTATTGACCAGCAGCCCGGCATTTTGCAGTGCCAGCGGCGCGGCAGCCCAGTTCGCCACCGAGACCGGGCCATCCAGGGCCGCCGCCAGGGCTTCGGCGCGATCCACCGAGCGATTGACCAGGGTGATGCCCGGCACGCCGGCATCGAGCAGCGCAATGCAGATGGCGCGGGCCGAGCCGCCGGCGCCCAGCACCACGGCAGGCGCCGCACCGGGTTGCCAATCCGGCGCGCCGGCAATCAGATTTTCATAAAAGCCGAAGGCATCGGTATTCTGGCCATGCAGGCTGCCATCGGGCCGCAATGTGATGGTGTTGACGGCGCCGATGCGGCGGGCGCGCGGATCGATCTCATCCAGAAACGGCAATACCGCTTCCTTATGCGGAATGGTGACATTGACACCGCGAAAACCTTCATCCCAGCCGGCCCGCAGCGCAGTGATGAAATCGGCCAGGCCTTCCGGCGGCACCGGCAGGCGATCATACCGTCCAGGCAAGCCATAGTGTTGCAGCCAGTAGCCATGCAGCTTGGGTGAACGCGAATGCGCCACCGGCCAGCCGATCACGCCGGCACGCGGCACTGGTTTTTCATCACTCATGAGCGCAGCACCCGGTTGTCACGCAGGAAAGTCAGCAAGGGCAGCAACGGCAGGCCCAGAATGGTGAAGTAATCGCCCTGGATACGGCTGAAAAGCTGCACGCCGAGGCCTTCGAGCTGATAGGCGCCGACCGAGCCGAGCACCGCCGCGCCGGCCTGGGCCAGATAGGCATCGAGGAAGTCATCCGAGAAATCGCGCATGGTGAGGGTGGCGGTATCGATATGGCGCCAAACGATGCCGCCGGCCCGCGCCACCACCACGGCACTGACCAGTTGATGCGGCTTGCCACGCAGGCGCTGCAATTGCCGGCGCGCCGCCGCCAGGTCGGCCGGCTTGTCGAACCATTCATTTTCACAAACCAGCATCTGGTCGGCGGCGATGATGAAACGCTGGTCGCCCTGCTGGGCAGCGATATGGCCGACGCGGCGTGCCTTCAATTCAGCCAAAGCTTCGGCAGCCTGGCGCGCCGGTGCCTGCTCGGCATGCAAGGCCAGCTTGATCTCTTCCTCATCGATATGGGCCGGGATGGTTTCCACTTCCAGCCCGGCAGCTTCCAGCATATGGCGGCGGGCAGCACTGGCCGAGGCCAGGATCAGGCTCATGGCCTGTCTCCTTTCTCTGGCTTATCCAGGCCGCCCTTATCCGGACCGCTGCCTTCGGCGAGCTTGTCGCGCAGTTGTTCCTGACGCCGGTTATAGAGATTGAGGATGGCGGCGGCGGTTTCCTCGATGGAACGCCGTGTCACATCGATCACCGGCCAGTTATAGCGCGAGCAGAGTTTGCGCGCCTCGGCGATTTCGGCCCGCACCTGCTCGATATCGACATAATCGGTCTCGGTCTTTTCATTCATCGCCAGCAGGCGGTTGCGCCGCACCATCACCAGCCGGTCGGGCGAGGTGGTGAGCCCCACCACCAGCGGATGGCAGGTGGCATGCAGGTCGGACGGCAATTGCAGGCCGGGTACGATCGGCACGTTGGCGGTCTTGTAGCCGCGATTGGCGAGATAGATCGAGGTCGGCGTCTTGGAGGTGCGCGACACCCCGACCAGCACGATATCGGCCTTGTCGAGATCATCGGCATGCTGCCCGTCATCATGGGCGATGGTGTAATGCATGGCATCGATGCGGGCGAAATATTCCGCATCCAGTTCATGCTGGCGGCCGGGCAGGTTGCGCGATTTTTCGCCGAAGAACTTGCCCATGGCATGGATCACCGGATCCAGCACCGCGATATAGCCGATGCGGTGTTTGGCGCAACCCTTGACCAGCACATCGCGCAATTGCGGATCGACGATGGTGAACAGCACCAGGCCGCCGATCCGGGCGATGGCTTCCACCGTGCGCTGCATCTGGGTGGCGCTGCGCACCAGGGTCCAGCTATGCACTTCCACTTCTTCCTGGGATTTCTGGAATTGCACCAGGCCGGCGGTGGCGACCGATTTGAGGGTTTCGCCGGTGGCATCCGACACCAGGTGGATATGCGGCCGGCGTTGAATCTGGTCTGGCGACAAGCGTTTTCCTGCTGCGCTGAAGGGTAAGGACGGGCTGTTGATAAGCCGGGAAAAGGTGGATAAGCGGCATCTTATCCACCGGCCCGGCTTTTTCATGCCCGCTTGGCGGTTTTCATGCAAGCAATGCTTCAGAGCTGCGATGAATCCGTGACCAGTCTGTGGATAGCCTGCATAACAGCCGTTGCCGGCACGCCGCCGAGGTTATCCCACTTATCCACGTTTTCAACGCATTGGAATCATTGGGAGTCGCACAAGTTGTTGCAGGGCGATGACGGAATCGCGACGGCTGTGGTGCGGGCCGGGGTCGGATGGGGATTGAATCCGGCAAGACTGGTCAACAGCCATGAATTCCCGTTATCCACCGGCCCAACAATCACTCCAACTCTTTCTTTTTAAAAATAAATAGGAAAGGAATAGGGCCATGAAGACTTTGAGCCCCACGTCGCCAGGCCGGAACCCGGCCGAAAAACTTTTCCTGCGTTGTCTGGCCGGTGAGCCCACACCGCGACCGCCGGTCTGGCTCATGCGCCAGGCCGGGCGCTACCTGCCGGAATACCGTGCCACCCGCGCCGAGGCCGGCAGTTTCCTGGATTTATGCTATAATCCGGCCCTGGCCGCCGAGGTGACGCTACAGCCGATCCGGCGCTATGGCTTCGATGCCGCCATTCTGTTCGCCGATATCCTGCTGATCCCGCATGCTTTGGGCCAGGAACTGGCCTTCCGCGAGGGTGAGGGGCCGGTGCTGGATGCCATCGGCAACGAAACCGCCCTGGCGGCGCTGAAACCGGATGGCCTGCATGGGCGCCTGGCGCCGGTCTATGAGGCCGTGGCACGCATCAAGGCCGGGCTACCCCCGGAAACCGCCCTGATCGGCTTTGCCGGCGCGCCCTGGACCGTGGCGACCTATATGCTGGAAGGCCGAGGGGGCAACGAACAGGCTGCAGCCAGGAACTGGGTCTTTGGCAATCCGGCCGGTCTGGACCGGCTGATGGATCTGCTGGTGGAAGCCACCACGGCCTATCTGGACCGCCAGGTGCAGGCCGGCGCCGAGGTGGTGCAGCTTTTCGATACCTGGGCCGGTGTGCTGCCGGATGAGCCCTTCGAGCGCTATTGTATCGAGCCGGTGCGGCGCATCATTGCACAGCTCAAGGCTTTGCATCCCGGCCTGCCGGTGATCGCCTTTCCGCGCGGTGCCGCCCTGCATCTGGAAAATTATGCCGCCAGGACCGGGGCGGATGCGCTGGGCCTGGATTACACCATGCCGCTGGCCTGGGCGCGCAACCATCTGTGGCAGCGCGGCATCACCGTGCAGGGTAATCTCGACCCGCGCCTGCTGCTGGCTGGCGGGCCGCAGCTTGCCGCAGCGGTGCAGCGCCTGCTTGGCCATTTTGCCGGGCGGAACTATGTCTTCAATCTGGGCCACGGCATCCTGCCGCAGACCCCGCCCGAGCATGTGGCGCAATTGATGCAGTTACTGCGTGGCGGCGACCCCGCAGCCTGAACGGAATGGCTTGAAATCATGAGCAAAACCGCGATCGTGCTGTTCAATCTGGGTGGCCCGGACAGCCCGGCGGCGATCCGGCCTTTCCTGTTCAATCTGTTCAACGATCCGGCAATCATGCGGCTGCCGCAGCCGATGCGCTGGCTGCTGGCGCAACTGATCTCGCGCCGCCGCGCCAAAACGGCGGCGGAAATCTATGCCCATATGGGCGGGCGCTCGCCGATCCTGCCGCAGACCGAGGCCCAGGCCCAAGCTTTGACCCAGGCGTTAGGCCTGGAACTGGGGCCGGAGCATCGGGTATTCATCGCCATGCGTTACTGGCGACCCTTCGCCGATGAGACGGCGCGCCAGGTGCTGGACTGGAATCCCGACCGCATTGTGCTGCTGCCGCTTTATCCGCAGTTTTCCACCACCACCACGGCTTCCTCGTTGCAGGATTGGCGCCGCGCGGCAGCGACCATCGGCCTCGACCGGCCAACCGCCAGCATCGGCTGCTATCCGGCCGAGCCGGGTTTCATCGCCGCCCAGGTAGCGCTGATCCGCCAGGAATTGCCGAAACTGGCCGGACAGGATTTCCGCCTGCTGTTTTCCGCCCATGGCCTGCCGAAAAAGATCGTCACTGCCGGCGATCCCTATCAGCATCAGGTCGAACTATCGGCGGCGGCCATGGTGGCGGCATTGGGCTTAGAGGGGCTGGATTGGGGCATCTGCTACCAGAGCCGGGTCGGCCCGCTGGAATGGATCGGCCCGGCCACCGATGCCGAAATCCGTCGCGCCGGCCGGGATGGCAAGGCGATCCTGCTGGTGCCGCTGGCCTTTGTCTCGGAGCATTCCGAAACCCTGGTAGAACTGGATATCGAATATGCCGAGCTGGCGCATGAAAATGGCGTGCCGGCCTATATCCGGGTACCCACGGTGGGTGTGCAGCCGGCCTTCATCCAGGGCCTGGCCGGCCTGGTACGCGCGGCGCGCCATGATGCCCAGGTGCATCCTGGCCTCGGGACATTACCCTGCCCGGCCGGCAGCTTCGCCGGTTGTCCCTGCCGGGCGTAATGCGCTGGGTTTGATGGGCAGGACTGCGACAATCTGGATTTTTGCCCGGCCTGTCACGATCTGATATAAAACTATCAACTTGATGAGTACTCATCGGTGACAGGAGTATGCACCATGCTGGCTTATGTCTTGAAAGGGCAATCCAAGGATATCCTGCTGCAATTGAAGCAGAAATTTAATGTGGAAAGTGATACCGAAGCCCTGGAACGTGCCCTGCTGCTGGCCGATATCGCCACCCAGAATTCCAGTCCGGACGGGATTGTCACCATCCTGAAGCCGGATGATTCAAGCAAGGAAACGGTGAAAATCCGCTAGGATTTTCCGTCATGGCCGAGCCACAACCAACCTATGACCTGAAGATTTCGGCGCATAAGTCGGTGGACAAGACACTGGCTGTTGGCGAATTCATTCTCCGGGTCGGCATCGCCATTTCGATTGTATCCCTGTTCGTGGCCTCGAATTTATTCGTGCTCAATTTCATTGATGACCTCTACAAAAGCGACAATGCCTTGCTGATCGCCGGTCGGATTACTGCTACTGAGCGTATCGTCGATAATCAGGTGCTGATGACCCTGATCGGTGCCACCACGGTGCAGGTAGGGATCATCATGGTGGCGATTTCCGCCTATCTGTTTCCCAAATCGAAGGCGTGATTTTGATGTTTCCGATCCCCTATGAATGGCTCAAGGCTTTGCATGTGATGAGCGTGATCGCCTGGATGGCGGGCATGTTCTATCTGCCGCGGCTCTATGTTTACCATTGCGCCGCCGCGCCCGGCTCGGTGCAATCGGAAACCTTCAAGATCATGGAACGCCGGCTGCTGCGCGCCATCATCAATCCGGCCATGCTGGCGGCCTGGGTATTTGGCCTGCTGCTGGCCTGGCAGGGTAATCATTTCTCTGCCGGCTGGTTCCATGGCAAGCTGCTTCTGTTGCTCGGCATGCAGATCATCCATGCCGGCTATGCGCGCTGGCGCCGGCATTTCGCCGAGGATGCGAACCGGCATGGCGAGCGTTTCTACCGCATCATGAATGAGGTCCCCACCCTGCTCATGATCGGCATTGTGATACTTGTCATAGTGAAGCCGTTTTAGGCCGCAATCATCTATAGGTATGGGTAAATAACCAAGTTCGCACTTGCGAACTACAATTGCCGCCCTATTAATGGGCGCCATGCAAAACCGCGCCAAAACCCTCTCCCCCGCAAGCCTGGCCCTGGCGGGCCTGTTTGCCGTTGCCATTTCCAGCCTGCCGCTGCCGGCTGTCGCCCAGATGGGTCCGGGTGGCCCGCCGCCGGTGACGGTGGCCAAGCCGGTGGTCAGGCCCATCGTCGAGATGGATGAATTCATCGGCCGGTTTGAACCTTCGGCCAGCGTCGATGTGCGCGCCCGGGTGAACGGTTATCTCGAAACCGTGTCGTTCAAGGATGGTGCCCTGGTGCGTGAGGGCGAATTGCTGTTCGTGATCGACCGCCGGCCCTATCAGGCGACGCTCAATCAGGCCCAGGCCAATCTCAACGTGGTGCAGACCCGGCTTGATCTGGCCAAGATCGAGTTCGAGCGCTACGAGCGCCTGACCCGCAGCGGCACGGCGGCGGAAGCGGCTTTGGACCAGCGCCGCCAGGCCCTGCTTTCGGCCCAGGCGGAAATCGCCGGCAGCCGCGCGGCGATGGAAACCGCCCGGCTCAGCCTGAGCTTCACCGAAATCCGCGCGCCGATCTCGGGCCGCATCAGCCGCAAGCTGGTGACCGAGGGCAACCTGGTGCGCGAGAATGAAACCCTGCTGACCACCATCGTGGCGCAGGATCCGATCTATTTCTATTTCGATGTCGATGAGCGTTCCTTCCTGGCCTATCAGCGCATGGCGCGCCAGGGCGCCAGCACCGCGAACAATAGCGGCGCCAGCAACAATGGCGGCCGTTCGCTGGAAGTCGCCGTCGGGCTGACGGATGAAAAGGGTTTCCCGCATAAGGGCCAGCTCACCTTCACCGAAAACCGCCTGGATGCCGCCACCGGCACCATGCGCATGCGGGCCACTTTCGAGAACAAGGATCTGTTCCTGCAGCCCGGCCTGTTCGGCCGCATCGCGGTGCCGGGCAGCCCGAGCTATCAGGGTATCCTGGTGCCGGATGAAGCGATCCTGACCGATCTCGGCCGCCGCTTCGTCTATGTGGTGGAGGCCGATGGCAGCGTGCGCCAGCAGCCGGTGCAGCTTGGTTCGCGCACCGATAATTATCGCATCGTGCGCGACGGCCTGAAGGGGGGCGAGACCCTGGTGATCAACGGCCTGCAGCGGGTGCGCATGGGTGGCGGCAAGGTGACGCCGATGCCGGTGCAATTGCCGCAGGTCTGGGGCGGCATGGCCAGCCTGCCGGCGCCGCAAGCGCCGCAGCCGGCGCCGAAGCAGTAAGGCATAGCCCATGAAATTCGGCCATTTCTTCGTCGACCGCCCGATCTTCGCGGCGGTCGTCTCCATCGTCACGGTGATTCTGGGCGCCATCGCCTTCAAGATGTTGCCGGTGACGGAATATCCCGAAATCGCGCCGCCGCAGATCATCGTCACCGCCGCCTATCCGGGCGCCGATGCCGAGACCGTGGCGCGCACCGTGGCGACGCCGATCGAGCAGGAAATCAACGGCATCGAGAATATGCTCTACATGTCGAGCTACTCGACCGCCAATGGCGTGATGCAGCTTACCATCACCTTCCGCTCGGGTACCGATCTGGATACCGCCCAGGTGCAGGTGCAGAACCGTGTCTCGATTGCCGAGCCGCGTCTGCCCGAGGAAGTGCGGCGCCAGGGCGTGACCACCAACAAGCAGGCCGGCGACTTCCTGATGGTGGTGCATCTGCTGTCGCCCGACAAACGCTATGACGAACTCTATATCGCCAATTACATGCAGCTGCGCGTGCGCGAACAGCTCATGCGGCTGGATGGTGTCGGCAATGTGATCGTGTTCGGCGGCAGCGAATATTCGCTGCGTATCTGGCTCGATCCCGACCGGCTCTCGGCCTATGGCCTGTCGGCCGGCGATGTGGTGTCGGCGTTGCAGGCGCAGAATGTGCAGATTTCCGGTGGCACGCTCGGCCAGCAGCCGGCGCCGGATGACAATGCGCTGCAAGCCATCGTCACCACGCAAGGCCGTTTCGAGGATGTGCGCCAGTTCCGCGAAGTGATCGTGAAAAGCGGCGAGGGTGGCCGTCTGGTGCGGGTGCGCGACGTGGCCCGGGTCGAACTCGGCGCCAAGGATTATAACAGCCGCTCCTATCTCGATGGCCAGACCGCCGTGGCGCTCGGCATCTTCCAGCGTCCGGCGACCAATGCGCTCGAAACCTCGCAGGCGGTGATCAACCGCATGAACGAGTTGCAGAAGGATTTCCCGCCCGGGCTGGAATACACCATCGTCTATAACCCGACCGAGTTCATCGCCCAGTCGGTGGACGAAGTGTACAAGACGCTCTACGAGGCCATCGCCCTGGTGGCCCTGGTGGTGCTGATCTTCCTGCAGAACTGGCGCGCCGCGCTGATCCCGATCCTGGCCATCCCGGTATCGCTGATCGGCACTTTCGCGGTGATGCTGGCTTTCGGCTTCACGCTCAACGTGCTCAGCCTGTTCGGCCTGGTGCTGGCGATCGGCATCGTGGTGGATGATGCCATCGTGGTGGTGGAGAATATCGAGCGCAACATTGCCGAAGGCCTCTCGCCACGCGATGCGGCGCATGAAACCATGGACGAGGTCGGCACGGCGGTGATCGCCATTGCCGTGGTGCTGTCGGCGGTGTTCATCCCCACCGCCTTCATCCCCGGCATCACCGGCCAGTTCTACAAGCAGTTCGCGCTCACCATCGCGGCGGCCACCATCATCTCGGCCTTCAACTCGCTCACCCTGTCGCCGGCTCTGGGTGCCATCCTGCTCAAGGCGCATGCCAAGCGCGATGCCGGCTACAAGCCGGGCCTGCTCGGCCGCATCGCCGGTGGTTTCAATACCGGCTTCGACAAGATGAGCAACACCTATGCGCGCGGTGTGCGCGGCATCGTGAAGCGGCGCTTCATCATGCTGGTGGTCTATGCCTTGCTGGTGGCGGCGACGGTGCATATGTTCCGCACCGTGCCGCAGGGCTTCATCCCGCCGCTGGATCGCGGCTATGCCATCGTGGTGATCCAGTTGCCCGATGGCGCCTCGTTGAGCCGCACCGATACGGTGACGCAGCAGGCCACCAAGCTGATCGAAGGCACGCCGGGCGTGGCCAATGTGGTGGCGATCCCGGGCTTCAACGGCGCGACCTTCACCAATTCCTCGAATGCGGCGGTGATCTTCACGCCGTTCACCAAATTCGAGGAACGCCTGCCGCAGGGCCTGACTTCCGATGCCATCGTCGGCCAGTTGATCGGCAAATTGCAGGTGATCCAGGAAGCCTTCGTGATCGCGATTCCGCCACCGGCGGTGCCTGGCATCGGTTCCGGCGGCGGCTTCAAGATGCAGTTGCAGAATCGCAGCGGCGATGATGTGCGGCCTTTGCTGGCGGCGGCCTATCAGATCATGGGCCGGGCGGCGCAGACGCCGGGCGTGACCGGGGTGTTCACCACCTTCTCGGCTTCCTCGCCGCAGGTCTTCCTGGAGATCGACCGCACCAAGGCGCAGATGCTCAATGTGCCGCTGAGCAATCTGTTCCAGACCTTGCAGATCAATCTCGGCTCGGCCTATGTGAATGACTTCAACGCCTTTGGCCGCATCTTCCAGGTGCGCGCCCAGGCCGATGCGCAGCATCGCCTGGAACGCGAGGATATCCTGAATCTGAAGGTGCGTTCGGCCAATGGTTCGCTGGTGCCGCTGGGCAGTCTGGTCGAGATCAAGGAAGCCTCCGGCCCCGATCTGATCCAGCGCTACAACATGTATGTTTCCGTGCCGATCCAGGGCAACACGCCGCCGGGTGTTTCCACCGGCCAATCGCTGATCGCGATGGAGCAACTGGCGGGCCAGGTGCTGGAGCCGGGCCAGGGGTTTGAATGGACCGAAATCGCCTTGCAGGAACGTTTGACCGGCAATACCGCGATGTTCGTTTTTGCCCTGGCCATCGTGTTCGTGTTCCTGGCGCTGGCGGCGCAGTATGAAAGCTGGGTGTTGCCGCTGGCGATCATGCTGATCGTGCCGATGAGCATGCTGTTTGCGCTGGCCGGCGTGGCTTTCACCGGTCTCGACAACAATGTGCTGGTGCAGATCGGTCTGGTGGTGCTGATCGGCCTGGCGGCGAAGAACGCGATCCTGATCGTGGAATTTGCGCGCCAGCTCGAACATGACGGCAAGAGCACGCTGGATGCGGTGGTGGAAGCCTGCCGCCTGCGCCTGCGTCCGATCCTGATGACGGCTCTGGCCTTCATCCTCGGCGTGCTGCCGCTGGTGATCGCCAGCGGCGCCGGCGCCGAGATGCGGCGCTCGCTCGGCACTGCCGTGTTCTACGGCATGATCGGCGTCACCCTGGTCGGCCTGTTCCTGACGCCGGTCTTCTACGTGGTGCTGCGCCGCTTCACCAGCGGCCGCAAGGTCACCAACGCCGCCGTGATCCATCCCGGTCCGGCGGAGTGACGGCATGACAGCAGCGGCGCGGGCCAATCCGCTCGGTTTTGGCGAAGCCGCGCCGCTGCTGCATTTCCGCGCGCCGGGGCGCGAGCGTTTCGCCTTCGGCTCGTTGGCCGGGCGGTTTCTGCTGGTTGGCTGGCTTGGCCGGCTGGATGCGCCGGTCTCGCGTCAGGCAGCGGAAAAGCTGCTCGCCGCCGCCGGTTTGCAACATAACGATCACCGGGTTTTCACCGTGCTGCTGGCCGATGGCCGCGCACCGCAAGCGCTGTTCAACGATGGCGCCGCCGGCCGTCTGGCCCAGGCACTGCATCGCCAGATGCCGCTGCTGCTGGATCATGACCTGGCCGGCTGGGCGGCCTGGGGTTTGCTGCGCCGCGAGGGTGAGGTGGCCCAGGCCACGGCCTGCTGGTATCTGCTCGATCCGCAATTGCGTGTGGTGCAAGCCTGGCCGCTGGATGCGGTGGAGGCGGCTTTGGCCAGCTTTGCCGCGCTGCCGTTGCCGGCGCAGCATGCCGGCGTGCCGCTCTTTGCTCCGGCTTTGCTGGTGCCGCGTATCTTCGAGCCGGATTTCTGCCGCCAGCTCATTGCCGCCTTCGAGGCGGGTGAGCAAAAGCCATCCGGCGTGACACGCGAGATCGATGGCCGCACCGAAGTGGTGCCGGATGACGGCTTCAAGCGCCGCAGCGACGTGATCCTGCATGACGAAGCCTTGCGCCAGCAGATCAACCAGCGCCTGGCGGTGCGGCTGCTGCCGCAGATCGCCGCCGCCTTCCAGTTTCAGGTGACGCGGCTGGAACGTTATATCGTCTCCTGCTATCCGGCAGCGGATCAGGGCGGCGGCTTCTTCCGGCCGCATCGCGACAACACGACGCGCGGCACGGCGCATCGCCGCTTTGCCGTCACGATCAATCTCAATGCCGATGACTATGACGGCGGCGATCTGCGCTTTCCGGAATTCGGCCCGGCCTTGCACCGCGCGCCGACCGGCGGCGCGGTGGTGTTTTCCTGTTCGCTGCTGCATGAGGCGATGCCGGTGACGCGTGGCCGGCGCTATGCCTTCCTGCCGTTTCTGTATGACGATGCGGCGGCTGCCTTGCGCGACCGCAACCGCGAATTCCTGGGTGACAGTCTTCGGGGCGACAGTCTTCGGGGTGACGGTCTCAGCTCTGGCGCGGCGGCGGCGCCAGACCCAGCAGCAGCCGGGTAAGCCGGTTGCTGTCGGCCAGGCGGCAGAGCGCGTAGCTGATCAGCGTGGCGCCCAGCGCCACGGCAAGGAATTTCACCGGCCACCACACCGCCCAGGCCAATAGCGCCCAGCCGAGCAGGATGATCACGGTCTGGTGGAAGATGTAGAACGGATAGGCCAGCCGGCTGAACGGCGTGAGATGGCGGATCGGCCGGTCCAGCTTGAGCCGCGCCCAGCCCAGGAAGGTGAACAGCCAGGCCATTTCGCCGGCATAGCGGCATAGGAAAAGCAGCGGGCGCGGCAACTGGATCATGCCGTCGCGGCCGGCCAGCCATAGAAATGTGCAGAGCAAAGCCAGGAAGGCCGCCGGGCGCAGCAGATCGTGGATCGCCGCTTCCAGGCGCGGATTGCTGCCGATCAGCCAGCCGAGCAGCAGCAGATAGAAGTAATGCGGGTGATTGGCCCAGTCGGTGAGCAGATCGTGGCTGCTCGGGAAATGCGGCCGCAGCAGCAATTCGAGCGCCGGCACCGGCAGCAACAGCAGCAGCGGGCGAGAGCCCTGGGCCAGATAATCGCCCAGGCGCGCGGCGAGGCCGCTACGTGTCAGCCAGTGGATCAGTGGCAAAGCCAGCAGGGCATAGACCAGCAGATAGGCGATGAACCAGAGGTGATGCCAGCTGAAATTTGCTGCCGGATAGCAGCATTGCAGGCTATGCGGCAGGAATTCGAGATAGCTGCCATGGAAATCCAGCGGGCTCTGGCGGTTCGGAATCTGTGGCGAGATACGTTCGACATAAACCTGCGGCGGGATGATCACCAACATGCCGAAAGCCAGCGGCAGCAGCAGGCGCTTCAGCCTTTCGCGCGCCACCGCGCCGGCACTGCGCCGCGCCAGGGCATAGGCCATGCTGATGCCGGCCAGCAGGAACAGCACCGGCATATGCCATTGATTGAGCAGCCGCACGATATTGTCGGCAGTATCGGCATGCACGGCATCCTTGATATGCCAGGCTTCGGCATCGAATAGCCGCGCTGTGTGGAACAGGATCAGCAGCAGAACCGCAATATTGCGCAGGTTGTCGATATCCAGCCGGCGCTGGTTGCCACCCATGTCGTTGCCAGTCATGCCTGCCATCCCCCGGTATCCGGTGCCGGGCGCCAGTATGCTGGATTTGCCGGCGGCGCGGAATGTCGCCGGGTGGCTTTTCCGCCCCGCACCCGGCATGCTAGACAACCCGGGCTGGCTGCCCGCTTGGCGGAACCGGTAGACGCACGGGACTTAAAATCCCGAGGCCGCAAGGCCGTGCCGGTTCGATTCCGGCAGCGGGCACCAGCCGACCGCTACGGTTTTATGCAGCGGCTTGTGGCCGCATGGTGGACAGCAACACCAATAGGGTTACACTAACCCCCGGTTTCACAGGCGATAAGGGCGGGGGATGGCAGAAGCGACCCAGGCTGAACCGGTGCCGGGCGCGGCTTTCCGTGCCGAGGCCGAGCCGCTGAATGCCCTGCTGGCTTTCTGGACCGGGTTGCGCCAGGAACTCGGCCGGCTGCCAGCGCGGCGCGATCTGGCGCCGGAACGCATGATCGGCTTTCTGCCCTTTGTCACCCTGATCGATGTGCTGGAAGAACCGCGCCGCTTCAAATTCCGCCTGGTCGGCACCGGCGTGGTAGGGCATACCGGGCGCGAGGTGACGGCGCGTTTCGCCGATGCCGAGCTGTTTGCCGACCGCGCCGACGAGGTGATCCGGTATTTCGAGATGTGTGTGCGCCAGGCCCGGCCGGCCTATGCGCGGGGCCGTTATCTGGCTTTGCCGACCGGGCGCGAAGTGGCTTTCGAGGCCTTGCTGACACCGCTCTGCAACCGGCTGGACAGGCCAGCACCGGGTGACGAAGCCGACATGATGCTGGGTGGCCTGGTTGGCCAGCGTTTGTCCTATGGCGAGACCATGGGCAAGTTCGACTATGACGAGATGCGCTTGCTGGATACCTCGTAACGCAGTTACACAAAGGTAACAGCGTTACATCATTCCCATTGCAGCCGGGCGATCAGCGCATCCAGATGATGCTCCAGCAGCCTGTCGGCAGATTGGCCGAGGGTTTTCAGCCGCCCGGTATGCTGTGCCATCAGCAGGCCGATCAGATGCGCGAACAGGCTGGCGGTTTCGATTTCGCGCGTGGTGCCGGATAGCTGGCCGATGCGCGCCAGGGCGGCGCCGAAGGCATCGAGCTGGCGCAGCATGCGGTCGTTGAGATCGCGGTCATTGCTGCGACCCAGGCCGCGTGGCGCCAGAGCCTTGGCCTGGCCGCCGCGAAACAGATGCAGGCCCAGCGCCACTTCCGCCGGCCGCCCGGCATAATAGCCGAACCAGGCCAGCACGCCGCGTTTCAGCTTTTCCGCCTCGCTGCCCGGCAGGTCCATCGCCGCCAGCAAGGCGGCCTCCACCTGGGCCAGCGATTCACGCAGCAAGGCGGCGTAGATTTCCTCCTTGCCGGGGAAAAGCGGATAGATCGCCCCGGTGGTGCAGCCGGCGGCAGCGGCGATTTCACGCATCGTCGCCGCTTCCATGCCTTGTTCGGCAAAGATGCGCCGCGCCGCTTCCAGGATCTGGCCGCGCCGCAAATCGCGCATCGCCGCGCGCCGGCCGGTGGTTTTTTCCTCGGTCTTTCCCGTCATCGCCGTTAATACCCGATGACCAGAAAATCCAGCGCTGCCAGCACGCTATCGCGCTCCGCCTGCAGCGAACCGATGACAGGGCCTAATTCGCGGCGCGGTATGCTGGCGATATCCTGAGTCAGCAACATAACGGTTTCGCCTGCGATCTCGAATTGCGGATTTAGCCGACGGATCGGCATCGCTACCAGGCTGGGGCGCACCAGCGGCAACATCACCCGGGTTTCCAGCAAGTCATGCAGGCCGTTCTGGATGTCGAGCAGATAAGCCAGCCGGGGATCGGTCGCTTGAGCCAGGGTGTAAATGTCGAATTGCGCCATCAAAAGCGCCTGAAACGCGCCATGACAGTACCATGCTGCTCAACATGGCGGTTATAGGCGTCGATGGCCGGGCGGTTTTCGGCTAGCCAGGCGGCGGCCCTGGCCTCATGCACCGCCTTGCCGAGGGCTTGCTCGGCGATCTGCGCTATATCGAGGCCGAGTGTCTCGGCCTCTGCCACCAGGTCTTCCTGCAAGGACAGACTGGTCGGCTTGCGGCGGATCGGGGCGTTCATGGCGGCCTCCTTTGCGGCGCAGGGTGTCGGCGATGGCTGGACTCTAGTCTATGCGCATAGATTGGGGCCGCCCAGGGCAAAAAACGCCTCACACCGCGCGGGTGCCGCGTAGCTGCGCCTGCAACTCATCCGGCAGCACCACGGGCAGGCCGCAGGTCTGGCCGACGCAGACATAAGCCGTGGCCTGGCCGCCGGCTTGGGTCTTGCCCTGCGCCGGATGGCTTGCCGGCAGCTCGGCATCGGGATCCACCACCATCAGGATGCGGTTGGGCAGCGACACGGCATAAGCGGCATCGATCAGCGCTTCGGTGGCGGCCTCGCCGCGATGGCCCAGGATGGTGACCTGCACCGCATGGGCATAAAGATCGGCGCCATTGAGGAACGAGGCGAGCGGGAAGAAGTTGCGCGCCGCCTCGCCGGAGAAAGCCGCGATCTGGCTTTCAGCCGCTTCGCGCCAGGCGGCATCGCCGGTGAGATACCATAGCCGGGCAAACACCCCGACCAGCAGGCCATTGCCGGCCGGCGTGGCATTATCGGCAATGATGCGGCTGCGCGCCACCAGGGTTTCGGCCTGCTGCGCGGTGAAGAAAAAGCCGCCATGCACGGCATCGGCATAGTCGCGCTGCAATACCGCCATCCAGCGTTTCGCCTGTTCCAGATAGGCCGGGTTGCCGGTGGCTTCGAACAGCGCCAGGGCGGCGCGTGCCATCGCGGCATAATCATCCAGCAGGCCGGGATAGATCAGCTGGTCCTGGCGCCAGCTATGGCCGAGCCGGTCTTCGCCCAGCATCATGGCGCTGGTGACAAAGCCGAAGGCGCGCTCCGCCAAATGCAGCCAATGCGGCTGCTTATATTGCCGCGACAGGCCGGCCAGGGCGGCGATCATCAGCCCGTTCCAGTCGGCCAGCACCTTGTCATCCCAGCCCGGGCGGATGCGCTTGTCGCGTGCCGCCAGCAGCCGGGCGCGGCACGCCGCCAGCCGCGCCTCGCCGGCATCATCCAGCAGATCAGGCGCCAGCGAGCGGCGCAGGATGGTCTTGTGTTCCCAATTGCCGTCGGCGGTCACGTCGTAATATTCGGCAAAGAATTCGGCATCGGCACCGAGCAGCGCGTCGATCTCGGCCTTGTCCCAGACATAGAACTTGCCTTCCTCACCTTCCGAATCCGCATCCAGTGTGGCGGCGAAACCGCCGACCGTATCCTGGCGCCCATTGTTGGTCTGACCGGCAGCGATCATTTCGCGTTCCAGCCAGGCCACGGTTTCCTCGATGCGCTGGCGCAGCAGGGGCTCATGCGTCTCGGCTTCCAGCAGGCCGAAATGCTCGATGAGCTGGGCATTGTCGTAGAGCATCTTCTCGAAATGCGGCGCCAGCCATTCGGCATCCACGGAATAGCGCGCGAAGCCGCCGCCGAGATGATCATAGATGCCGCCCTGCGCCATGCGCACAGCAGTGGTCAGCACGGCGGCGGCATAATCCGGCCGGCCGCTGCGCAAGTAGGCGCGCCACAGCAATTCGAAGATGCCGGTCTGCGGGAATTTCGGCGCCCCGCCCAGGCCGCCATGCACCGGATCGACATGGCCCAGCATCTGATCGGCGATCTGGTCGAGCGCGGCGCGGTCGAGCGCGATGGTTTCCAGATTTTGCGGTCGCGCCATCTGGCGCAAGCCCTGCACCAGCATGTTGCGATTCTTGGCGATGGCATCCTGCTTGGTGTGATAGGCCTCGGCCACCCGCTGCAACACCTGCTTGAAGCCGGCGCGGCCGAATTTCGGCTCGGGCGGAAAATACGTGCCGCCCCAGAAAGGTTCACCTTCCGGGGTGAGGAACATGGTGAGCGGCCAGCCGCCCTGCTCGCCGAGCAGATGCAGGGCGTTCATATACAGCGTGTCGATATCCGGCCGTTCCTCGCGATCGACCTTGATATTGACGAACAGCCGGTTCATCTCGGCGGCAATCTCGTCATTCTCGAAACTCTCATGCGCCATGACATGGCACCAATGGCAGGCGGCATAGCCGACACTGAGCAGAACCGGCTTGTTCAGCGCCTTGGCCGCCGCCAGCGCAGCCGGACCCCAGGGCTGCCAATGCACCGGGTTGTCCTTGTGCTGCAGCAGATAGGGCGAAACGGCGTGATCCAGGTTGTTGCGGGTCGCGAGCAGCAACGGGTCGCCTGACAAAGGGGCTTCGGTCATGCTAGGTATGCCTTTGCTGATGCATTTTGGCTTATGCTCTCGGGCTTATGCCTTTGGCTTGGTTGGTGTTATCCCAGCACAGGAGCGCCGCATGAAGATAACAGTGAATGTGGATTGTACGCCAGAGGAAGCCAGGGCCTTCCTGGGCCTGCCCGATGTGCAGCCGCTGCAGGATGCCGTGATGGCCCAGGTGCAGGAACGGGTGATGAATTCGCTCAATGCGACGGACCCCGAAGTGCTGCTCAAGACCTGGGCGCCGCTCGGGCTGCAAAGCATGGAGCAGGTGCAGCGGTTTTTCCTGTCGCAATTTGGTGCCGGCGGTAACGGCAAGAAGTGAGCCCGCGATGAGTATTCATGCTGATGACAATCTGGCCGACGATCCGGCGCCGTATTACAGCGCCCATGTCTTTGTCTGCACCAATGAGCGTCCGGCCGGCCATCCACGTGGCTGCTGCAAGGCCAAGGATGCCGAAAAACTGCGGAATTATATGAAAGTGCGGGCCAAGGAGCTTGGCCTTGAAGGCGTCCGCATCAACAATGCCGGCTGCCTCGACCGCTGCGAGCTGGGTCCGACCCTGGTGATCTATCCGGAAGGCATCTGGTACAAGGCGGAAAGTTTCGCCGATATCGATGCCATCCTGGAACGCCATGTGAAAAACGGCGGCCGGGTGCCGGAATTGATGCTGCGGCCCGAGGATGGGCCCTGATCGCGGCCTGATTTGAACCGCCATGGATAGTATCTATGCGCTCTCCACCGCGCCGGGCCGCGCCGGGCTGGCGATGGTGCGGCTCTCCGGCCCGGGTGCCGGGCCGGCGCTGACGGCTTTGGCTGGCCGGCTGCCGCCGCCGCGCCTGGCCAGCCGGGCGGTGTTGCGCGATACGGCCGGGGTGGCTATCGACGATGCGCTGGTGCTGTGGTTTCCCGGCCCGGCCAGTTTCACCGGCGAGGATGTGGCCGAATTCCATATCCATGGCGGCAAGGCGGTGCTGGCGGCCTTGCTGGCGGCTTTGGCGCAGCGGCCGGGGCTGCGGCTGGCGGCGCCGGGTGAATTCACCCGCCGCGCCTTCCAGCATGGCAAGCTCGACCTGACCGCCGCCGAAGGCCTGGCCGACCTGATCGATGCCGAGACCGAGGCGCAACGGCGCCAGGGCCTGCGCCAGATGCAAGGCGAGCTTGGCCGGCTGTATGAAAGCTGGCGCAGCCGGCTGCTGCGGGGCCTGGCGCATGTCGAAGCCGATATCGATTTCCCGGAGGAAGACCTGCCCGATGGCATCGCTGCCGCGATCCGTCCGGATATCGACATATTGCGCCAGGAGATCGCCCGCCATCTGGCCGATAACCGGCGCGGCGAGCGGTTGCGCGATGGCGTGACGGTGGTGATCCTCGGCCCGCCCAATGCCGGCAAGTCCAGTTTGCTCAACGCCCTGGCGCAGCGCGAGGCGGCGATTGTCTCGGATATCGCCGGCACCACGCGGGATATCATTGAGGTGCAGCTTGATCTCGGCGGCTATCCGGTGGTGCTGGCCGATACCGCCGGCCTGCGTGAAACCGCCGACCGCATCGAGGGCGAGGGCGTGCGCCGCGCCCTGGCGCGGGCGGAAAGCGCCGATCTGAAATTGCTGCTGCTGGATGCTGCCGATCTGGCCGCGCCGCCGCCGGAAATCCTCACCCTGCTCGATGCCGATTGCCTGCTGGTGGCGAACAAGACCGACCTGACGCCCTTGCCGCAGGATGCGATCCTGGCCGGGCATGAGGTGCTGCCGCTCTCGGTGAATAGCGGCGCCGGGCTGGATGCTCTGCTGCATAAGCTGGCGGCGGCGGTGGCGGCACGTTTCGAGGCCGGCCAGGCCAGCGGCGCGACCCTGACCCGCGCGCGGCATCGCGAGGCGTTGCAGCATTGTGCCGCCGCGCTCGACCGTTTTCTTTCCGGCGCCGCGCCTGACGCCGAACTCGCCGCCGAGGATCTGCGCCTCGCCGCCCGCGCCCTGGGCCGCATCACCGGCCGCGTCGATGTCGAGGACGTGCTGGACGTGGTGTTCCGCGATTTCTGCATCGGGAAGTGAGCGGCATTATGTAGCAGCCGCACCTTAGCCCATATCGGTGAATCCGGTGGTTCTAGGTATGCTGCCGGGATGGCACAGCCGCATGTCATTTCTGCTTTGCTCGACAAACGCGCTCGCAAGCTGGGCGAAATCCGAGCCAACAAATTTCAGGGCCTACGGCTGCAAATGGAACTGGCGCAGATTGACGCGGTGCTGCGCATGTTCAGGTCCGCCGAGGAACTGGCAACGGCGGTGCTGGTGCGCGAGGGAAAAGAGCCTGATCGGCGCTCGGTCCTAATGCTGCAAAAGAGCCTTCATTCCAGCTTTAGCCGTCAGAAAAAGCCCGTGGTCACTTACTGCCGGGAAACTTGGCCGGGCAAGTGGCGGCTGATCTAAGGCGGAGCTGTCTTATTGTAGGTAATAACAAATTGGGGTGTAAATTTAGAAGCAGTAATACCGGCGCGCATTCTCGCAACAAGAGCCGGATCAGCATCTGCTCCAGTTCTATAATACCATTTATCAACCAGACTAGCTAAATGACCAGCCCGTTCTACGCGGGTTGCCCTATACATCACCCAGCTAGGATGTGTAACAAAGGGATGATCCCCTACATTCACTAAGCAGGTTGAATCGTGCTGAATATTTGGTTTTATCGAGGTAAAATTTGCGAGTAAGTGCTGGCCCGCTTGGCAAACGTCCGTCAGAATTACAAATAGATGATCGCCAGAGTTCCCGGATGGGATAAATAACGTCCCAGCTTTATATGGGATATACGGCATTTACACCTTGGCGAAAGCGGCTCGTAATGCCCGCTCAGTCATGACTTGGCTTTCAAGTTCTTTGGCATGTGGTTTATTCAAAAATTTGAATACACGCGCGTATGGGATTAGCGAAGACCCTCCTTTGGGGTCCTCCCACTCAGGGCAGTTCTCGTGCGTCCAATTGCGGATATCCCATTTACCCATTGCACCGAAGTCAGCCCACACCTCTTTCAACGTCTCCAACTCGGCGATGCTCAATTCATCTAGGTCCTCATTCGTTACGTTTCGCGCCAATCCCACATCATTTCCAGCACGGTCGGTAACAAACTCATCCCAACCGGGCCGGTTTTCATCCATAGCGTTCACGCAGTTGTAAGTGATCGAATTTAATGGACCGTGGTCCATAGAGACAAACACGTCACCAGAAATCGAGAAATCGTATTTCTCCATGTTTCTGCGATCAGCAATGTAAACAAGCTTCATGAGCTTGAGCACATTGATGTTGCCGCCTTGTTCGCGCGCGAAAAAGGCCACGATCTGTGCTGCTTTTCGGGAATTGAACCACGGTGCCATCATAATCCTCTTGACTCTTAAGGTAGTATTATGTAGTGCCAAAGTCACGAAAATTGTGAGACTCGAAGTATATGTTTGATTTTATTGATGTTCCCGTCGTAATCAGCGCTGCCAATAGCCCTTCCACTGGCGGCTGACCGGATGGTCCAGGCAGAATCTGGAGACGCTTTACCTTTCTGCGATCACTGTGGCGGAATTGCGTTATGGCATTGCGGTGCTGCCCGGTGGCAGAAGGCGCGATACGCTGCATGCCACATTGGAAACCAGCCTGCTGCCGTTATTCACTGGCCGTATCCTGGATTTTGACCTAGCCGCCACGACGCAGTATGCCGGCTTGATGGCGTAGGCGCGGGCCAGCGGGCTGAGTATCGGTGTGGCCGATGGCATGATTGCCGCCATCGCCATGCTGCACCGGATGAGCGTGGCGACACGCGATGCGACGCCGTTTATGGCGGCTGGCGTGGCAGTGATTGACCCCTGGCAGAAATGACGCGACAGCAGGCGGCGCTTGCCGCAGAGTATCGGCCATGCTGAGTGCGCTTGACGACTACCCCCAGCTTGAAACGTCGCGGCTGTTGCTGCGCGGTTTTCGCGATGATGATCTGGCCTATTTGCAGGCTTTTGCCTTGCGGCCGGTTTTGTGGCGCTATCTGCCCGGGCCGGAGCCGACGGCGGAACTGGTGGCGGCTTATCATGAGGCGCGGCTGCTGGCCCAGGCCGAGGCGGCTCTGTCGGGGCGCGACGACAGCGGCGACTGGCATTTCGCGGTGGAGAGCCGCGACTTTGGTTTTATCATCGGCACTGGGCGGCTGAATATCCAGAGCCGCGAGCATGGCAATGGCGCGGTCGCCGTGTCGCTGGATAGCGAGCATTGGGGCCAGGGGCTGGGGCGCGAGGCGCTGGGCGCACTGTGTGATTTTGGCTTCGACGTGCTCGGCCTGCATCGGCTGAGTGCGCTGATCGATGCGGAAAACCTGCCCTCGCAGCATATCGCCGCCGCCTGTGGCTTTGTGCGCGAAGGCCTGCTGCGGCAGAATTTCCGCCTGCGCGGCCAGTGGCGCGATAGTTATCTTTATGCCCGGCTCAATCCGGGCGGAATTTAGAGCAGCCGGATTGCATCACCCGGCCGGATGCTGCCGGCGCTGACCACCTTGGCATAGATGCCGCAATCCTGATGGCCGTATTGCGCCTGCAACAGGGCGGGGGTGTCGAAATCGCGCTCGCCACTCTCGGGATTGATCATGGTGGCCGGGCAGCGCCCGATGCTTTCCACCACTTCCAGCACCGCGCCGCCAATGGCGATACGCTGGCCGATCCAGTCCATTTCGGCCCAGGCCGGCGCGCCGTCAAAAACCAGATTGCCGCGCATCCGGCGCACATCGATGGCGCGATCGGCGCGGGCCGAGATATCGGCCAGGCTGGCGCTGCTCTGCAACGAGATGAACGGCAGATCGACATCGCTGAAGCTGATGCCGGGCGCCTCCGCCACCACCAGGCTGCCCCGGGTTTCCTGCGGCAGCCGTGCCACCAGCAAAGCGGCAATCGCGGCGCGGCCGGCGGCGCTGGTCAGGTCGGCATCCTGCACAAGATCGTTGCCATCCTCGCTGAGCGTGACCCGGCTGCCGCTGGCATCGAAGCGGCTGCGCAGGCGGGCCAGGGCCGGGTGGCGCGCCCAGTTCAGGAAATGCGCCTTCTTGGCCCAGGCCGGTGTGGCGGCATCATAGGCCGAGGCGCCATGCGCCAGCGCGAAGCGGCGGTCGCCGGGCAGCACCTGGCCGGGTGTGAGTTCGGCAATGTCGAGGCGCTGCGGATCGAGGCCTTTGACGGGATAGCGGCTGATGGCGGCAAGGCGGATATCGGTCATGCCGGGCAGGATCGCACGCCTATATATAATGTCAATTGGAGCTGATCCGGTGCTTGAGTACGGAAGAAATACTAAGTCGGCGCATAATACCTATATGTTCTTGAAATGTACTTTTTGCTGTTTCACGTGAAACAGGGCAGATTAAAACCGGCCCGGCATGGTTGGTCGCGTCGTTGTTTCACGTGAAACACTTACCCGCTGCTTTAACTGCACAGCCAATTACTGTTTCACGTGAAACACTTCCTGGCGCTAACCGAAGTCCTGCTCAAGATGATTAATTGGCGCCTGTGGATGAATCCTTTTGACGGCGTGGCGGCGTGGCGGTAGAACCCGGCGCCATGACGCAAAGCTATGATGTGATCGTGATTGGCGGTGGCCATGCCGGCTGCGAAGCGGCGGCGGCGGCGGCCCGGATGGGCGCCCGCACCCTGCTGCTGACCCATAAGCTGGAAACCATCGGCGAGATGTCGTGCAACCCCGCCATTGGCGGTCTGGCCAAGGGCCATCTGGTGCGCGAGATCGATGCCCTGGATGGGGTGATGGGCCGCGCCATCGACCGCGCCGGCATCCAGTTCCGCATGCTCAATCGCTCCAAAGGCCCGGCGGTGCGCGGCCCGCGCAGCCAAGCCGACCGCAAGCTCTATCGCCAGGCGATGCAGGCCATTCTGGCCGAGCAGGAAAACCTGACCTGCCGCGCGGCGGCGGTGGAAGACCTCTGCATCGAAGACGGTGTGCTGAAGGGTGTTTTCACGGGAAATGGCGACTTCATTGCCGCTTCCCGGGTGATCCTGACCACCGGCACGTTTCTTTCCGGCCTGATCCATATCGGCGAAGAGAAGATTCCGGCCGGCAGGGTAGGGGAGGCGCCGGCTCTCGGCCTGTCGCAGACCCTGGCGCGCTTGGGTTTTCCGCTTGGCCGGCTCAAGACCGGCACGCCACCGCGCCTGGATGGCCGCAGCATCGACTGGTCCGGGCTGGAAATGCAGGCTGCCGACGATCCGCCGGTGCCGTTTAGTTTCCTGACCGACAAAATCACCGTGCCGCAGATCGATTGCGGCATCACCTACACCGCCGAGGCCGGCCATGCGCTGATCCGGGCCAATCTGCACCGGGCGCCGATGTATTCCGGCCAGATCGAAGGCACCGGACCGCGTTATTGCCCCTCGATCGAGGATAAGGTGGTGCGGTTTCACGACAAACAGCGCCACCAGATCTTCCTGGAACCGGAAGGGCTGGACGATCCGACGGTCTATCCGAACGGCATCTCCACCTCGCTGCCGCGCGATGTGCAATCGGCTCTGCTCAAGACCATTCCCGGCCTGGAACACGCCGTGATGCTGCGGCCGGGCTATGCCATCGAATATGATTTTGTCGATCCACGTGAATTGCTGCCCAGCCTGGAGACCAAACGCCAGAAAGGGCTGTATTTCGCCGGCCAGATCAATGGCACCACCGGTTATGAGGAAGCCGCCGCCCAGGGCCTGATGGCCGGGCTGAATGCGGCTCTGGCAGCCGGTCATGCCGGTGGCAATGGCGGCAGTGCCGGTGGCCGTGGCGGTACTGCTGCTGAAGCCTTCATCCTCGACCGCGCCGATGCCTATATCGGTGTGCTGGTGGACGATCTGGTCACGCTTGGCACCCGCGAACCCTATCGTATGTTCACCAGCCGGGCGGAATACCGCCTGTCCTTGCGCGCCGATAATGCCGACCAGCGCCTGACCCCGCTCGGCCTGGCGATTGGCGCCATTGCCGCGCCGCGCCGTCAGGCTTTCACCGCCAAGGCCGAGGCTTTGGCCGAAGCCCGCCGCCTGGCGTTTGGCCTGAGCAAAAGCCCGGCAGCTCTGGCCAAGCTCGGGTTTCCCGTGAACCAGGATGGCCAGCCGCGCAATGTCATGAATCTGCTTGGCTATCCCGGCATCGATATGTCCCGGCTGGCGGAAATTTGGCCGGAATTAGCCAAATTCAGCCCGGCTATCGTGGAGCAGATCGAGATCGATGCACGTTATGCCGGTTATATGGAGCGCCAGGAGGCCGATATCCTGGCCTTCCGCAAGGATGAAAGCCTGAGCCTGCCCGCCGATCTGGATTACGATGCCGTTGGCGGCCTCTCAGCCGAGGTGCGGCTGAAGCTGAAACAGGCGCGGCCGGCCACGCTGGGTCAGGCCGGGCGGATTTCCGGCGTCACCCCGGCGGCGTTGATCACCCTGCTGGGCCATGTGAAGCGCCGCGCCCGGCGCTCCTCGGCGGCGTGAGACGGTTTGATGCCAGATAGCGCCATTCCGCCGTTTCATGTGAAACAACCGCCGCCGGAGCCGGGTTTCCCGATCAGCGACTGGCTTGAGCCATGGTGCAGGACCGGTCTCACGCGTGCCATAACAAAGCCCGTCATGGTACGCGAAGGCGTACCATCCACGTGTTGTTTTGTTGAACTGGCTGAAAACAAAGAAGTCGTGGATGGTCGGCCTACGCCGACCATGACGGTTTGTGCTGAATTCTGGGTGTCGCCAACCACCAGAAACCCAAACCGGACAGCCTTGGACTTGATCTGCGCATCTTGTTCCAATGGAGAAATGTCCACAAACAGTCAAAAATCGGATTCCCGGGCTAAAGGAAGCGCGCCAACGCCAATGGCGTTCATCGTCGCACGGACCCGAAGGGGCGGGTATGACGCCGGCTGACTTCCAGCAAGCGACCGGCTGCGACGATGCGGCGCTCGGCCGGCTGCACATCTATGCCGCGCAACTGCAAAAATGGCAGAAGGCGATCAATCTGGTGGCGCCGAATACGCTGCCCGATCTCTGGCGCCGGCATTTCCTCGATAGCGCGCAATTGCTGCCGCTGGCGGCGCCGGCTGCCGCTTTGCCCGGGCTATGGCTCGATCTCGGCTCCGGCGGCGGTTTCCCCGGTCTGGTGCTGGCGGCCTTGCTGCCGCAGCGGGCTTTTGTGCTGGTGGAAAGCGATACCCGCAAGGCGGTGTTCCTGCGCGAAACGGCGCGGCTGATGGGCGTGGCCGTCACGGTGCGGGCCGAGCGGATCGAAGCGGTTTCGCGGGAAAGCCTGCTTCTCCCGGTGGCGGCGATCTCGGCGCGGGCGCTGGCGCCGCTGGTGCAATTGCTGGCCTGGGCGGCGCCATTCGCCAGCGACGATACGCTGTTGCTGTTTCCCAAGGGCCGTCAGGGAGAGGATGAATTGACGCTTGCCGGCAAATCCTGGACAATGAACAATATCGACAGCCTGCCAAGCCAGACCGACCCGGCGGCACGCATCATCCGGATCATGGGCCTGAAAGCAAAATGAGCACGGAACAGGAACAATCACTCGCCGATTCGCCTGTAATCCTAGCCGGGCCAGGTCCGCGCCAGCCGCGTATCCTGGCGGTGGCGAACCAGAAGGGCGGCGTCGGCAAGACCACCACCGCGATCAACCTGGCCACCGCCCTGGCGGCAGTGGGCGAGAAGGTGCTGCTGATCGACAGCGACCCGCAGGGTAACGCTTCCACCGGCCTGGGTGTCGGCCATGAGGATCGCGGCGCCGGCACCTATCAATTGCTGATGGGCGAGGCCAACTTGGCCGAAACCATCCATGCCACCAGCGTGCCGAACCTGTTTCTGGTGCCGGCGACGGTCGACCTGTCCGGCGCCGAGCTGGAACTGATCGACATGGAGCGGCGCCAGCATCGCCTGGCCGATGCCTTCGATGCCGCCGCCGATGCGCTCGACTTCGATCATATCCTGATCGACTGCCCGCCCTCGCTGACCCTGCTGACGGTGAATGCCATGGCGGCGGCCGATGCCGTGCTGGTGCCGCTGCAATGCGAATTTTTCGCCCTGGAGGGCCTGAGCCAGTTGCTGCGCACCGTCGAGCGGGTGCGCGGCGCGCTCAACCCGGCGCTGGAAGTGCAGGGCGTGGTGCTGACCATGTTCGACAAGCGCAACAATCTCTCCGAACAGGTTGCCGCCGATGTGCGCGGCTTCCTCGGCGAGAAGGTCTACGACACCGTGATCCCGCGCAATGTGCGCATCTCCGAAGCGCCGAGCTTCGGCGTGCCGGCGCTGATCTATGATTTCCGCTGCCCCGGCAGCACCGCCTATATGAGCCTGGCGCGCGAAGTGATCCGCCGCGAACAGGCCCTGCGCGACGCGGCCTGACGCCGTCGCATTGGAGTTCCGCATGATCGACGATCCCAAGAAGCGCCTGCCTGAAACGCTTGCCGGTGCGGCGCCGATGAAACGCGGCCTGGGCCGTGGCCTGGCGGCGCTGATGGGCGATGGCGGCGGCAGCGGCAATGCGGCGGCCGATGCCGCGCCACGCTCGGGCCTGCGCGATCTGCCGATCGAACAGCTGATGCCCAATCCATTTCAGCCGCGCACCCGGTTCGATGCCGATGCGCTGGCCGCGCTGGCGGCCTCGATCAAGGAGCGCGGCGTGCTGCAGCCCTTGGTGGTGCGGCGGTCGCAGAGCAAGCCGGGCATGTATGAGATCATTGCCGGCGAGCGGCGCTGGCGCGCCTCGCAGATGGCGCAATTGCATCACCTGCCGGCGGTGGTGAAGGAGATCGATGACCGCCAGGCGCTGGAAATCGGCATCATCGAGAATGTCCAGCGCGAAGACCTCAACCCGATGGAAGAGGCCAAGGCCTATCGCCGCCTGACCGATGAATTCGGCTACAGCGCCGATACCATCGCCGAGGCCATCGGCAAGAGCCGCAGCCATGTCGCCAATACCCTGCGCCTGCTGCAATTGCCGGACAGCGTGGTGCAGTTGCTGACCGAGGGCAAACTGAGTGCCGGCCAGGCCCGGCCCTTGATCGGCCATCCGCAGGCCGCCAGCCTGGCGTTGCAGATCGCCGAGGGCAAACTGACCGCGCGCCAGGCCGAGAGCATGGCGAAGATCGGCAAGTCGCTGGGCGGTGCTGCCAACACGGGCGGCGATGCTGCGGCCAAGCCGTCGAAGCCGGCAAGCGGCAACGGCAGCAGCGCCACGGCGGCGCCGAAGAAAAAGGATCCCGACACCCTGGCCTTCGAGCGCGGCCTGAGCCATGCGCTCGGCCTGGTGGTGGAAGTGGAGGTGGGCGAGGATGGCGAAAGCGGCCGGCTGATCATCAGCTATCGCCGCCTGGAACAACTCGACGACCTGGCGAAAAAACTCAGCCGCAGTTAGGTAGAAGGCATGATGTGGCGACTGCCTTTGCTTGAGGTCGATATTGATCTCAGGCAGCGCCGCGTCGCCATCCATGACGATCTGCAAAAAGTGCGCCGCACCCGTCTGGTGTGGATTGTTGGGCTGCTACTTATGCTGGCCTTCAGCATCCTCATGCTGCGATATGGTGGGCTCCGTTTTCATGGCTCGTTCTTATTCGCCTTCGCAATCTGCGGCACATTTGCCTACCGTTATTATCGTCGCAGCAAAGACGCCGCGCCCGACCTGATTCTGACGCCTGAAGGCTTCAATGACCGCTGGATTGGCGCCGGGGTAGTTCCCTGGCGCTATGTCGTCGCGTATGCCGGCACCTTCGCTGGCGAACCGGGCGTGTTCCTGGATGAAGGCCGCCTCATGAACTGGGTCAGCCATAGCATGCCGAATGACTGGATGTCGTTGACCATGCGGGTATCCACACATCCGGACATTTATAAACACATCGTTGTGCCGACGGATGCCCCCGTGACATTGCTGAACACGGATGCCGGCACCAACCTGACAGTTACCCCGAACGACATTCTCTGGCTTCTAAGTCACTATACGAGAGTAGTCGGCCTGCCCGAAGGCTACAGCCCCATTCACCCCGAACTCAGGCGATTGCCACCCAATGCCTTGGGCTCCCGTATTGTTGCTGCCGAACCAGCCAAATCCGAACCGGCGCCATGAGCGCCCGCGAGGATCGCAACAACGCCCCCGAAGGCGCGGTGGCATGTGTCAGCGCCATTACGGCCATGGTTTCACCTAGCGTTTGACCGCGCCGGCGCTGATTGCCGCCACAATCAACGCGACGGCTGCCGCGATATCCTGCTGCGCGGTATCGATCACCAGATCGGGCGACCAGGCTTCATAGCGGCATTGTTCAACCGCCGCCCAGTCCGGCAGCACATGGCCGGGAATATCCGGCTGTCGTGTTTCGACGCGGCGCCGATATTCGGCGGCATCGCTGCAGGTCAGCTCGATTTCGATATAGCCCTGGCCGCCGGCTGCTGCCGCATCGCGCCAGCCCTGCCGGCTGGCCGCCACCGGGTTGACGCTATCGGCGATCACCATGCGGCCGAGGCGCAGATTGTCGGTTGCCAGCGCCTGGGCAATGCCATAGCCGGCGGCGCCGATCTTTTCCAATCCGCTACGACCCAAGGCCTGCTCGATACTGTCGAGGCGCAGATGCACGGCGCCGAGCTGCAGGGCCAGGGCGCGCGCCAGGCTGGTCTTGCCGCTGCCGGGCCGGCCGCCGAGAATGATCAGCATGGGCAGAAGCCGATGGCGCGGCGGAATTCGGCATCGAGCCGGGCCGCCATATCGGGAGCGCGGCTCTCTGCCGGCATCGGCATCGGCGCGGCCAGTTCGGCTGTGATGAAATCATCCAGCAAGGGCCAGCGCGGGCCGCTGCCGAGTTCGGTGCTGCTGGCCTTCAGCCGGCGCAACGCCTCCAGCGCCTCGGCGACCGGGCCGGGCAGGGCGCAGCCAGCCACCAGGCCGGCCAGATGCATTGGCAGCGCAACGTCCGGATTGTGGCGCAGGAAACGCAGATTGAGCAGCGGCCGCAGCACGTAGAAATAGGTCTTGAGGCGGATTTCGGCCTTGCCGTCGAAATGCCGGGCCGCCTGGCCTTCGGCCAGTTGGCGATAATGATAGCTGGCGGCACGGCGCCAATTGGTCAGCTCGGCCAGGCGCAGCAAATTGGTGCGGGTGATGCCGTCGCAGCGATAGACCATCGGCGACACCGCCCATTCCAGCAGAGTGGGGTTGCCGCGCGCCAGCAATTTGAGTGCCTTGGCGATATCCCAGCCATTGATATCCAGCACCGGATCGACCGGGCGTTCCACCACGTCGCGCGGCGGATCGAGCCGCAGATACTCCGCCAGCGGCCGGGCATAGACAAAACGCACGTCGAAATCGCTGTCGGGCGAGGGGAAGCCCCAGGCCCGGCTGCCGGATTCAATGGCGAACAGGATGCGGATGCCATGCTGGTCCTCCAGCGCGGCCAGTTCGGCCGCGATGCGTGCCGCCATTTCCGAAGCGATCATGCCGTCCCGGCCTCCATCATGGCGCGCAGGATGGCGATGCGCCGCTCGCGGGTTTGCGGGTTTTGCGGCACGCCGAACAACGCCGCAATTTCGGGCAGCGCATCGCCAAGCCGGCCATCGGCCTGCCGCTCGGCCAGGGCCTGCCATGGCGCCGGGCCGCCCAGCAAGGCGCATAAATCGGCAGCGATCCCGGTTGCCGGCTCGGCCATCTGCTGTTCCACCACCCTCTCCTGCCCTGCTGCGCTGCCTGCGGCGCAGGCAACTATCCACCGAAGCGTGTTTTTGCGCCACAACCAAAGCTGGCCACAACCGGATAGCGGGGTGAAAGCCGGGCCAGCAACGCCAGGCCAGGCCGGAACACCGACTCCAGCGCAGGCAGAGTCAAACAATCGCCATATTGTGGCTCAATTTATGAGCAATTAGGCGCCAGATGACGCTATTTTATGCACTACAAAGCGGCGTTGGACAAAATCCGCGCCCGAGCGGCGTGGATTCGCCCGTGAATCGATAAGGAATCCGGTTTTGTTGCACCGCAAGGGAGTGGCACGGTTCTTGTAAACCCATGAAACCGAGGCGCGCGCCAGGGTGGGTTTGCCGGTCCGGTCATAGTGCGACGGGCGGCGGCCGGCAGGTGGTGCGGGTCACCAAGCAGGAGGTTATCGACAATGCCACGTCTTTCCGTTACGGCGATGCCCGCCGTTTCCCAGAGTAACGGCCGTCAGCTCGGCTGGCTCATGCTTGCGCTGGCTGCCATGCTGGCGCTGCTGCCGTTCCACGCCTTCGCCGCTGATGCGCCGAAGCTCGATACCGGCGACACCGCCTGGATGCTCACCTCCACCGCCCTGGTGCTGATGATGACCATCCCCGGCCTGGCCCTGTTCTATGGCGGCATGGTCCGCAAGATGAACGTGCTGGCCATCATGATGCAGTCCTTCGCCATCACCTGCCTCGTGTCGGTGCTGTGGATGATCATCGGCTACAGCCTGGCCTTCTCGCCCGGCAATGCCATCATCGGCGGCTTCGGCAACCTGTTCCTGTCCGGCCTGGCCATCGACAGCGTGAACGATCTGGCGGCGACCATCCCGGAATCGGTGTTCCTCACCTTCCAGATGACCTTCGCCATCATCACCCCGGCGCTGATCACCGGCGCCTTCGCCGACCGCATGAAATTCTCGGCCATGCTGTGGTTCATCGGCCTGTGGCTGATCTTCGTCTATGCCCCGGTGGCCCACATGGTCTGGGGCGGCGGTCTGATGGGCGAAATGGGCGTGCTCGACTTCGCTGGCGGCACCGTGGTGCATATCAACGCTGGCATCGCCGGCCTGGTTGCCTGCTTGGTCATCGGCAAGCGCATGGGCTATGGCAAGTCCAGCCATGCGCCGCATAACCTGACGCTGTCGATCATCGGCGCCAGCATGCTGTGGGTCGGCTGGTTCGGCTTCAATGCCGGCTCCGCCGTCGGCGCCTCGGCCAATGCCGGCATGGCCATGCTGGTGACCCAGGTCGCCACTGCCGCTGCCGCCCTGGCCTGGATGTTCGCCGAGTGGATCGCGCGCGGCAAGCCCAGCGTGCTCGGCATCATCTCCGGCGCCATTGCCGGCCTGGTGGCCATCACCCCGGCAGCCGGCTTCGTCGACCCGATGGGCGCGCTCATCATGGGCCTGATCTCCGGCGTGGTCTGCTTCGTCTCCGCCACCAGCATCAAGAATGCCCTGGGCTATGACGACAGCCTGGACGCCTTCGGCGTGCATGGCGTCGGCGGCATCATCGGCGCCATCCTGACCGGTGTGTTCGCCAAGGCGGCGATTGCCGGCAAGGATGCCCCGCTCGGCCTGCTGGACGGCAATGGCGGCCAGGTGCTGACCCAGATCTACGGCGTGGTCATCACCATCGTGTTCACCGCGGTTGTCACCCTGGTCATCCTCAAGATCGTCGACTGGACCATCGGTCTGCGCGTTGACGAGGCCACCGAACGCGACGGCCTCGATCTCAATCTGCACGGCGAGACGGTGCAGTAAGACGCGCATACTTGCAGCCCGGACCGGCATACCCACCCGTCGGCCCGGGCTGCATCTTTTTCCTTCCCTGATTACTGCCCGATCCCCTACTCTACATCCGCCGAACGTATAGTTTCCGTCGAACACGCCGCGCGCCGATCTCAGGGGAATCCGATGCCCGCCTTCGATGAAATGACCGATGCTGCGGGTGATGTGCGCCTGCCCTATCAGGGCTATGCCAAATGGCTGAAGACCGTGCCGGCCGATCTGCCGGTAAAGCGCCGGCATGAGGCCGATACGCTGTTCCGCCGCCTCGGCATCACCTTCGCGGTCTATGGCGAGGGCGGCGACACCGAACGCCTGATCCCCTTCGATATCGTGCCGCGTATCCTGGCTGCCTCGGAATGGGCGCGGCTGAAACGCGGCCTGGAACAGCGGGTGCGGGCGCTGAACGCCTTCCTGCATGATATCTACCACGAGCAGGAGATCATCCGCGCCGGCAAGATTCCGGCCGACCTGATCACCGGCAACGAACAATTCACCGCCTCGATGGCCGGCTTCCGCGTGCCGCACGGGGTTTACACCCATATCGCCGGCATCGATGTGGTGCGCACCGGCGAGAATGATTTTTTCGTGCTGGAGGATAATGCCCGCACGCCGAGCGGCGTCAGCTACATGCTGGAAAACCGCGAGGCGATGATGCGGCTTTTCCCCGACCTGTTCGCCCAGGTGCGGGTGGCGCCGGTGAGCCATTATGCCGATGCCCTGCTGCAGACCCTGCGCGAGGCGGCACCGCCGAATTGCAATGAAGAACCCACCGTCGCCCTGCTCACACCCGGGGTCTACAATTCGGCCTATTTCGAGCATGTCTTCCTGGCCGAGCAGATGGGCATCGAACTGGTGGAAGGCTCCGATCTGGTGGTCAAGGACCGCATCGTCTACATGCGCATGGTCGGCGGCCTGAAGCGCGTCGATGTGCTGTATCGCCGGCTCGACGATGCCTTCCTCGATCCGCAGGCCTTCCGCAAGGATTCGCTGATCGGCGTACCCGGCCTGTTTGCCGCTTACAAGGCCGGCAACATCACCGTCACCAATGCGGTCGGCACCGGCGTTGCCGATGACAAGTCGGTCTATCCCTATGTGCCCGACATGGTGCGCTTCTATCTCGGGGAAGAGCCGTTGCTGGCCAATGTGCCGACCCATATCCTGCGCCGGCCGGACGATCTGAAATACACCCTTGAGCATCTCGATGAACTGGTGGTGAAGGAAGTGCATGGCTCGGGCGGCTACGGCATGCTGGTCGGGCCGCGTTCCAGCAAGGCCGAGATCGAGGCCTTCCGGGCCAAGATCATCGCCAAGCCGGAAGCCTATATCGCCCAGCCCACCCTGGCGCTCAGCACCTGCCCGACCTTTGTCGACCAGGGCCTGGCGCCGCGCCATGTCGATTTGCGGCCGTTTGTGCTCTCAGGCAGCAGCAGCATCCGCGTGGTGCCGGGCGGGCTGACCCGGGTGGCGTTGCGCGAAGGCTCGCTGGTGGTGAATTCCAGCCAGGGCGGCGGCACCAAGGATACCTGGGTGCTGGAACCTTTGCCCGGCGAGGTGATGCCGGTGGAGGAGGATGGTTCGGCCCAGAATCAGACCCAGGGCCAGAATCAGGGCCAGACTCAGACCCAGAGTCAGGGCCAGACCCAGCAGGGAGGCGCCTGAGATGCTGAGCCGCGCCGCCGATAATCTCTACTGGATGATGCGCTATGTGGAGCGTGCCGAGAATATGGCGCGTCTGCTCGACGTGACCCACCGCATGTCGCTGATCGGTGCCGATACCGGCATGAATCAGTGGGATGCCGCGCTGATCATTGCCGGTGCCGACAAGCCCTTCGCCTTGCGCGGCGGCAGCGCCACGCCGCGCGCGGTGATCGATTTCCTGGCCTTCGCGCCGGACAACCCCTCCTCGATTGCCGCCTGCCTCAAGGGCGCGCGCGAGAATGCCCGCGCCATGCGGGCGCAGATCACCAACGAAGCTTGGGAAAGCATCAACGCCGCCTGGCTGGAAATGCGCACCCTGACGCTCGACAAGGCGGAAGCCGATGGCATGCGCGGCTTCTTCGACTGGGTGCGGGATCGCTCGCATCTGTTCCGTGGCGTCGCCGAAGGCACCATGCAGCGTGGCGATGCCTATCGTTTCATGCGGCTCGGCACGCTGATTGAACGCGCCGATTCCACCGCCCGCATCCTTGATGTGAAATACCATATCCTGCTGCCCAGCCCGCGCGATGTCGGCGGCGCGGTGGATTATTACCAATGGGGCGCGCTGCTGCGCTCGGTGTCGTCCTTCCGCATCTATCGCCAGATCTACCGCGATACGATCACGCCTTTGCGGGTTGCCGAATTGCTCATCCTGCGCGATGAAATGCCGCGCAGCCTGCATAACTGCTTCGCCGAGATCGTCGAGATCATGCAGCATCTGCGCCAGCATTACCGGCGCGATTATGAATCCGTGCGGCTGGCGGAAAGCATGCTGATGAAGCTGCGTTATGGCAGCATCGCCGAGATCGTCGCCAAGGGCCTGCATGAATATCTCACCGAGGCGATCGACCAGAATATCGAACTCGGCAGCCTGATCGCCCAGGATTTTATGCATTCGACCTGAGGCCGTGGCGCGGCTGATGCTGGCCTTTCTGGTCAGCGGCTGTTGCAGGGACATGGATGGCTCAAGAGCGGTCTCGCTCGCCCCACAACAAAGATCGTCATGGTGCGCGAAGGCCACGGCTGTGCGGTTTAGTCTTGTGATCACGGGCTACCGTCCGAATTCACCACAAAGGCCGTCATGGTCGGCGTAGGCCGACCATCCACGCGTTTTTGTTTTTTCTGCCGGTTAAACAAAGCAACACGTGGATGGTACGCCTTCGCGTACCATGACGAGTCGTGTCATGGGGTGAGTGTCGTTTGCCCTGCACCGAGCGTGACGGCTTGCAATGCCCCAAAACAGCAACGGGGCGGCATTGTATGTCATGCCGCCCCGTTTCGAGGCTGATGGGAGGAAACGGACTCAGCCTCGTAAGTTCAGGCCCGTAAATTCGGCTTCTGAAATTCAGTTTCTGAAATGCTGGGCGATGCGGTTCTGCATGGCAGCATCGGCGGGCTGGTAGCGCACCGCCACCATGCCATCCTCCATACGCACCACCTTGCCGGTGGCCTGGAAGTCCAGGCCGGCGGATTTGATCTCGGCATGTAGCGACAGGTCGTCGCCCATGCGCGGCAGCGGCTCCACCGGGCCGAAAAGCAGGCCATAGCGGCTCCAATTGTCGGCACGGTAGCTGCGGCCGTTCAGCGTCACCCGGTCGCCTGCGGCACAATCAAAGCGGCTGTCGCGCCGGCGTTCAGCCAGGCTGGCGCCGCTGCGGTCGAAGAAGGATACCAGCCCGGCCAGCTCGCGCGCCTGGAAGGCCAGATTCTGCGTCGCGGCGCTGGTTTCCTCGACCAGTGCGCCATTGCGCTGGGTCATTTCATCCATGTTGACAATGGCGGTGTTCACTTCCTGCATGGCGCGTGCCTGCTCGCCGCTGGCGGCGGCGATTTCGGCCACCAGATCGCTGGCCTGCTTGATCGCGGTGACGATATCCTCCAGCGCCTTGCCGGCCTGGCTCACCAGATCCACCCCGGTTTTCACCTGGCCGTTGGAAGCCGAGATCAGGCCCTTGATGTCTTTCGAGGCCTCGGCCGAGCGCTGCGCCAGGGCACGCACTTCCTGCGCCACCACGGCAAAGCCTTTACCAGCCTCGCCGGCGCGCGCCGCCTCGACGCTGGCATTCAGCGCCAGCAGGTTGGTCTGGAAGGCAATTTCATCGATCAGGCCGATGATATCGCTGATGCGACGTGCCCCGGCTTCGATTTCACCCATCGCTGTCACCGCCTGCTGTACAATCGCGCCGCCCTTCGAGGCGGTGTCGCGTGCGGCGGCGGCGCGGTGATTGGCGGCCTGGGCATTGTCGGCGGTTTGTCGCACCGTTTCAGTCACCTGCTGCATGGCGGCGGCGGATTGCTCCAGCGTTGCGGCCTGGCTTTCGGTGCGGTGCGCCAGATCCTGAGTGCCGGTGGCGATTTCATCGGCGGCATTGTTCACATTGCCGGCGGCGATACCAATCTGACCGGTGATTTCACCCAGCTTGTCGATGGTGGCGTTGCAATTTTCCTGCAACCGCTTGAGCTGGCCATTATATTCACCGTTCACGCGTTGGTTCAGCCGGCCATGCGCCAGCGCGTCCATCACCCCGTCCAGTTCGTTCACCGCCCTGGCCATGGTATCGACCAGGCCGTTGATGCCGGCGGCGACTTCGCGCAGGAAGCCACTCTTGCCTTCCAGCGCCACGCGTTGGCCGAAATCGCCCTGCCGCGCCGCATCGACCAAGTTTGCCACCTCGTTCTGCACGGCTTTCAGTTCGGTGATGTTACGCCATTCCACCGAGGTGCCGAGGCGTTTGCCGGTAGCATCGAAAACCGGCACTGCGGTCAACTCGAAAGACAGGCCGCCCAGCGCGATGCCGGTCTGAAGCGGCGACACCATCTTGTTCAGCATGGTCATCTGGTGCTGTGAGTTTTTGTGAAAGCCGTCGATATTGCTGCCCACCAGGGTCTTGGCGTCGAAATGCGGCAAGTCGCGCCGGATCGCCGCCTCGGATGCTTCAAAAATCTGCTGTGCCGCCTTGTTGACGAACACGATGCGCCGGTCGGCATCAGCCAGCATCACTGCGCTGGTGATGCTGTTCAGGGTTTCGCGCGTCTGCAATCCGGTGACGATGCGGTCGCGCACCACCTGCAGGCCACGCAAGGCGGCGCCAATTTCATCGCGGCGCTCATTGCCCTTGGTGTCGATGTCCACCTTGCCATCGGACAGGTCGGTCATGCCCTGGGTCAGGCGCAGGATCGGGCGGGCAAATGCGGCACCATAAGGCAGGCCGATGGCCAGCGCCGCGATCAGCGCCACGATCAGCACGGCAAGCAATTCCCACTCGACTTCATTCAGCGTATCAAAGGCTTCCGCCGATGGCACGCGCACCAGCACCGACCAGCCAATGCCGGGATAGCCATAGGCACCGGTGCTGTAATGATAGCCGGTGACCTGCTTGAGGCCGGTGCGGGAATTCACATTCTCCATGCTGCCGGAACGTTTTTGCAGCACCTCAATGGCGGCAGCCACGCCGCGCTCCTTCAGGTTCAGTTTTCCGATCGTCGACCAGTCGCGCTGATACTTGCCGCCGGTCAGACGCTGCTCCATCAGATCGACCAACAACAGGCCATTCGGATCGAGCACGGAAATCGTCGCATTGCTCATGCCGCCCTGGGCGAACAGGCGTCTTGCTTCCATCACGATATCTTCGACCAGATCCATGCCGGCGAAATTGGCCCACACCGCCACGGTCTTGCCGCTGGCATCCTGCACCGGCGCGGCGAAGATCATGGCGTAATCGTCACCGCCATGCAGCGCGGCCAGTTCGGCATGGCGCGCCGGCTGTTCCACCACGCTACCGGTGAAGCCATCGCGGCCCTGCAGGAAACGGCCGGCCAGTGCCGCCTTGAGCCACGTGGCATCGGCATAGCTGCGCTGATACAGCGCAGCGGTATCCAGCGCCTTGCCGCCGGCATCCTTGCTGTTCACCGCCAGCACCCGGCCTTCGGGCGAAACCAGCAGCATCAGTTTGTAGATGCCGTAATTCGCCATGTAGCGGTTCATCGTCGTTACCAGCGGATTGTCGCTGCCGGGGCGGCTCCAGTTGGCTGGATCGACGGCGGCGCTGTTGTAGCCGAAGGCCTGCACATCGCCATAACGTTCAAACAGATTGCGGTCGATCAGATCGGAGGAAACGATCGCCATGCTGTGCAATTCATCGAGGCCATCCTGGCGGAACTTGTTGATCTGGTAGAACAGCATCGCGCTCAGCAGCAGAAGCGGGATCACGGCAAAGGCCACCAGCGCGGCAACGATCTTGCCGCGGATGCCCAGTTTGAGTGTCGGCATGGTCAGAATCCCCAGTTTCCGTATCGCCAAAGCGGCACGATTAGGTCATGCAAGTCGGCGCAGCATGCCGGAGGCTGTGGTGAATTTCACATAACTTCCCGGTTAGGTGGTCGGCGATTATCGATAATTAATAGGCCCGCCAAGTGGCCCGGCTGCAGCCCGGCCCTTCAAGCCAACCCCCTGCCACTGCTATAATTTTATGGTTAGTCACCAGCCGGGATCGTGCTTCATGACCTATTGCGTCGGCCTCAACCTCAGGGATGGAATTGTCATGCTGTCGGACAGCCGCACCAATGCCGGCGTCGACAGCATCTCGACTTTCGGCAAGATGCATCTCTGGCAGCAGCCCGGCGAGCGTGTATTGGCCCTGTGTACCGCCGGCAACCTGTCGCTGAGCCAGTCGGTGGTGTCGCTGCTCAATGGTGGCTTTGTCGATCATGAGGGCCGCGAGCATGACCTGCTCAAGGCCAGCCGCATGTTCGAGGCCGCCGGTATTGTCGGTGCGGCAATCCGCGAAGTGGCGCGGCGCGATGGCGAGGCGCTCAAGCAGCAGGGCATCGAGCCCAATCTGTCCATGCTGCTCGGCGGCCAGATCCTGGGCCGCCCGCCGCAGCTCTACATGCTCTATTATGCCGGCAATTTCATCCGTGCCACCCAGGACACGCCCTTCCTGCAGATCGGCGAGGCGAAATACGGCAAGCCGATCCTGGACCGGGTGATCCGGCCCGAAACGCCGTTGCTGCAAGCGGCGAAATGCGCCCTGATCTCGATGGATTCCACCTTGCGCTCGAATATCTCGGTCGGGCTGCCGCTCGATCTGATGATCCTGCGCAAGGATGAATTCCAGCCCGCCCTGCATCGCCGCATCGATGCCGACGATCCCTATTTCAACGATATCCGCGGGCGCTGGAGCGAAGGCCTGCGCTCGGTCTTCGCCACCGTGCCCGATCCCGATTGGGGGCTTTAGCGCGCGTCATCTGGCACGGCTCGGTGGCAGCGAAAAACAGCTCAAACCGATCCGGCGCCGCCCAGGCGCGGCGTGATCCAGGTTGATACCTCGATCTGGGTCACTGCTGTCCGGTTTAGCCTGTAGGGGATTGACGAAATCGCGCAGCAAGACTGGGCTTTCCGATCATCCCGTGCTCCAGAAACACGGTTGACGCAGAACCTGCTCCATTCGTCCCATAACAGAGGCCGTCATGGTACGCGAAGGCGTACCATCCACGTGTTGTTTTGTTGAACTGGCTGAAAATAAGGAACACGTGGATGGTCGGCCTGCGCCGACCATGACGGCTTTGTGATGAAGTCCGGCCTCAGGCCAGCCATAAAAAAAGCCCGGCATTTGTGCTGCCGGGCTTTGTCGTAAAGCGGGCGCTTCAGCCCGGCAGGTGTTTGATCCGCTCGGCCGGCACCAGGCTGGGCGCGGCGGCGCCCGGCGGCTGCCAGTAATAATGGAAGCCGGCGGAATCACGCTTCTGGAAATACAGGATGCGCACCGGATACCAGCCCGGCTGGGTGATCTCGATGAATTTGGTCGGCGTGGTGCGCTCGGGATGGGTGGTGGGATCGTCGCTCACCATCACATTGCCAACCCACGAGCGGTTGCCGTCATTGCTGCGGGCGGCAAAGCCATAGCGGCCGGGCTGATCCAGCAGGATATAGCCCTCGAAGCGGATGCCGTAGAAAATCTCGGTCGGCGCACCGAAGATATTGCCGCGTGCCGAGGTGGCGCTCAGCATCGTCACCGGCGCACCCGGACGGCCGCCGGCCCGGGTCTGCGGCATGTTGTCGATATCGTCGTAGGTGCCGCTGAAATAGGTGGTGGCCAGGCCGGGCCGCAATTGCGCCGCCGCCGGCTGCGGATTGGCGAGCAGCGGCGGGCCGTTATAATCCGGCTCCTGGTTGGTGACGCAGCCGGCCAGCGCCAGCAGGGCGATGCCGGCCAGAGCCCGCTTCCACTTTGTTGCAATCATTGCGATCCCCCGCAAAACCGGCAGCCGCGCTGCCCGACGCGGCAAACCTAACAGGCGGCCGGCCATTGCTGCAAGCCGGCCGGCCCGCAGGCGGCTGACACAGGAATTGACAATATTTCACGCCGCCGCCGGGGCTGGCTTTATTGCCATCCGACGCGATAGCGGGCAAAAGCTGCGCCATGACCTCGCTTTCGCCAGACCCGCTACGCCTGCTGTTTGCCACGCCGTTGATCCAGCAGGATCTGGCGGGCGAAACGGCGCTGCTGGCCGATCTGCGCCAGCTTGTCCTGGCCCGGGCGGCCGAGGATCGTGGCCGGCAGCATTCCAACCAGGGCGGCTGGCAATCCGATGACCGGCTGCTGGACTGGGGCGGCCAGCCGGTGCGGCGCCTGTTCGATCGCATCGACAGCTTGGTACGCGACTATACCATGGTCAACACGGATGCCGGGCTGCAGCGCCTGCCGCTCAACTGGCGCATCAATGCCTGGGCCAATATCAACCGGCCGGGCGACAGCAACGATCTGCATTGCCATCCCGGCGCCTTCTGGTCGGGCTGTTTCTATGTCGATGATGCCGGTATCGCCGGCCAGCCGGCGCTCGGCGGCGGGCTGCGTTTCCTCGATCCGCGCGGACCGATGCCTTTGCTGCATGCGCCGCTGGTCAAGATGGCGATCAAGGGCTGCGTCAGTGCCGGCCTGGGCGAGACGGTCTATCCGCGCAGCGGCCTCTTGCTGCTGTTCCCGGCCTGGCTCAATCACAGTGTCGGCGCCCATCACGGCATGCGCGACCGTATCTCGATTGCCTTCAACTACGCTGCCTGAACCGGCTCAACCGGGCGCCAGGGTGATCAGGATCGGCGCGTGGTCTGAGGCTTTCTCGCGGCCGCGCAAGGCCTTGGCGACCTGGGCGGTACGCAGGCGCGGGGCCAGATCCGGGCTGACCCAGACATGGTCGAGCCGGCGGCCCTTGTCGGCCTTTTCCCAATCCGGCGAACGGTAGCTCCACCAGGAATACAGTTTCTGCGGCGCCGGGGCGAAGTGGCGCACGGCATCGACCCAGCCATGGCTGGCCTGCAAAGCCAGCAGGCCGTCGGTCTCCACCGGGGTATGGCTCACCACATCGAGCAGCTGCTTATGTGACCACACGTCACTTTCCAGCGGCGCGATATTCAGGTCGCCGACCAGCACATGGCGCTGGCCCTTGCCTTTCAGCGCTTTCGACCAGGCCGTCATCTCGGCCAGCACAGCCAGCTTATGGGCGAATTTGTCATTCTTCACCGGATCGGCAATATCGCCGCCGGCCGGCACGTAGAAATTATGGATCACCGTGCCATCGGCCAGCCGCGCCGCCAGATGGCGCTTGTCGTCGCGCCCGGCCAGGCTTTTCGCTTCGGCCACTTCCAGCGCCTGGCGGGCGAAGATCGCCACGCCGTTATAGCCGGGCTGGCCGCGGATCAGGCGATGGTCATAGCCGTGCTGCGCGAATAGCTCATGCGGAAACTGATCGTCGCGCACCTTGGTTTCCTGCAGACACAGGATATCTGGGTTGTATTCGCGCAGGAACCCGTCCATCAGGTCGAGGCGGGCGCGCACGGAATTGATGTTCCAGGTCGCCAGCGTGATGGCACCGGAAGCGGAGGGCGAAGGGCGGGAGTTTTTGCTCGGCATGAACTTTTGCTTAGCAAATAAAGCTTGATCTCGCCAGCGGTGCAGCGCCATGGCATAACAACGCAGCGATGTGCGCCACACCGGTCAACCCCTCGCGCGACTTGCAGATAGCCCTGTCGCGCCATGCCGCCTTTCTCGCCCGCCACCCCGATGGGGCGCGGCTGCAATTGCGCGCCCAGCGCCTGGCCGGGCTCAATCTGGCCAAGGCCAATCTGTCGGATGCCATCCTGGCCGGCTGCATCTTCACCCAGAGCGATCTGCGCGAGGCGCAATTCCGCCGCACCGATTTGTTCGGCGCCGATTTTGGCCGCGCCGATCTGAGCGAGGCGGTGTTTGATCGTGCCGATCTGCGCGGCGTCTATTTCGGTGCCGCCAAGCTGCGCAAGGCGTCTTTCGCCCAGGCCGATATGCGGCCCGGCCAGTTCATGCGCACCAGCGCCGATGGCCATGACGAAAGCCGCCTGATCGCCACCGACCTGACCGATGCCAATCTCGATGGCGCCGATTTCAAGGGCGCCCAGCTTGATCAGGCCAAGTTCGCCGTGGCTTCGGCCAAGGGCGCCAATTTTGCCAGCGCCGAACTTTATGCCACCAATTTTTCCGGTGCCGATCTCAGCGGGGCGAATTTCGCCGGGGCGCGGCTCAAGGATGCCAACCTGCTCGGCGCCAAGGTCGAAGGCTGCAATTTCGAGGGTGCCGATCTGCGCGGCGCCAATCTGCGCAATGTCGATCTGGCGCGCGCCAAGCTGGGCAATGCCAAGCTGGAAGGTGCGGTCTACCGCAAGGAAAGCGACCTGCCGGCGGATGTGGCGCTGAAGCTGGCCTTGCACAGTCAGTGGATCGCCTCGCAGGGCGCCAGCGGCGAACGCGCGCTGTTCCGCGAGGCCGATCTGACCGGGCAGAATTTCGGCAGTTGCGATCTGCGCGCCGCCGATTTCAGTCAGGCCCGGCTGGTCGGTGCGGTGTTTGATGATGCGCAGCTGATGTTCACGGTGTTTGCCGGCGCCGATCTCAAGGGTGCGCGCTTCGATCATGCCGGGCTGAACGGTGTCGACCTCTCTGGCGCCGATCTGTCCGGGGCGCGGCTGCGCGGCGCGCAATTCCTCGGCGTCGATATCTTCGGCGCCGATAACCGGCCAACCGGGCGGCGGCGCCATCCGCAACTCACCGGCACGTTATTCCGCCGCGCCGATCTCACCGGGGCGGAATTCGAGGGCGTCGATCTCAGCCATTGCGATCTTGCCGGCGCCAATCTCGGTGGCGTCAGCTATCGCAACTGTGTCGGCGTGCCGGATCAGGGCTGAGGCCGCTGCCGCGCGCCAACCGGGCGCGCCCTTTCGTCGCAGGTGATTGATCCCGCCTTGCGCCGCGCCATCCTGATGCCTGTAATATCACCCTGCTGCCCAGGAAATGGGCAAGGAGACAGCCATGCATAGCCGCAGCGACAAGATTTTCGGGATCGGTATCACCCTGGCGCTGATCGGCGCCTTCCTGGGCGCGATCTTCATGTCGGTGCGGTTCTGGACCGGCATGGGCGCCGAGCTGGAGGATGCCGCCGTGATCCCGATGACCCTCGGCATCCTGCTCAGCCTGGTCCTCGGCGGCATCGTGGTCGGCATCTATCTCTATGGCCGGCGCCAGGAAATCGACCACTCGCTGAAGCAGTAGTCAAAACTGCTTGGGCAGGCCGGCATCCTTCAGGGTGCCATTGGCGGTGTGGCGTGATTTGATGTCACCATCCACCGGAAAAGTCGTGCCGCTGATTGGGCTATACCATATCTCGTGATCACCCTTGCCCTGGCGCACAAGATAACATCCCGCATTGCGCAGGATTTCCTTGATCAGCTTGGTATAGCCGGCCATCGGTTGGGCGTCAGGCCAGCGCCAGTTCAGTATGGTCGATCGGGGTCAATGCCAGCCAGTCGATGGTGATGCTGGCCTCGCTCCGGCTGGCGAAACCACGGGCTTCCAGCACATCGGGTACGATCACTTTCAGCCGCGCAATCAGGGCATCGCGGCTGCTGGCTTCGGTGGTGATGTTATGCAACGGGCTGGTGGCAACCCATACTTTCGCGTCGTCATCCCAGACCGCATCGAATTTGATGCTGATTTTTGCCATGACCATCTCCCGCGTGAGGCACGCAGTATAGCGGATACTGGCTGCCTAAAACACACTGCCTAAAACAGGCTGCCTAAAACACACTAAAGGTGTTGCCGGCCAGGCCGAGTGGCCAGTGGCCGCGCTCGAACAGGCGGAATTTGGCCGCGAAAGGATGCGCTTCGTCCAGCCCGGCTTCCTCGGCGACCGCGCCCAGGGCGCGTACCGCCAGCAGCAGGGCGGCCTGATGTGCCGCCTGGGCGGCGGCCTGGCCGGCGGCCTTGAGCACTTCCTCATCTTCCAGGCCGATTTGGGCCAGCGCCGCGCCGGCCTGTTTGAGCGCCAGTTCGCCGGCGCGCAGGGCAACATGGTTCAGCGCCACTTCCAGGTCATGCGTGGGCAGGAACTGCTCGGCGATTTCCAGCAAAGCCTGATGCGCCTGGTCCTCGGCTTCCCAGACTTCGCTGCTCCAATCCGGATCGCTCACCGCCTCGGCGGCCTGGCGCCAGGTGGCAAGCCCGCCGACGCTGACATCAAAAAAACCCAGCCCGGCGCAATAATTCTCGGCCTCGGCATAATCCACGGCGGTCAGCGGCTGGCCGGCGGCGCCGAACCAGTCGATTTCCGGCAGCAGCCGGGCCAGCCGCGCCACCGCGCGCAGGCCGTCCACCGCCTCGGCCTCGGTGCCGAAAACATCATCGGCATCCCAGCCCTCTTCCCATTGGCCGGCTTCCGGCTGGTCGTCATTGGCGAAGGCGCGGGCGCGGCCGGCAGTATCGGGATTGCGGGTCATCAGCGGTTGCCTCGGCTTTCGCGCCACAGGCCCAGTTTCTTCTGCACCGGGCGGTCGGAAAAACTGAACAGCACCGCATCGCCATCGGGCGCATGATGGCTATGCGGCTGCCAGCTCGGCACCACGAAGATGTCGCGCCGGCCCCAGTCGAAACGCTGCTCGCCGACCAGGGTATAGCCGCTGCCTTCCACACCGCAATACACCGTGGCATCGCTGCTGCGATAGGTTTCGCCGGCAAAGCCCCTGGGCAGCAATTGCATGAAGGTGGCGATGGTCGGCATGGCATAATCGCCATTGGCCGGATTGACATATTGCATCTTCAGGCCGTGGCACGGATCCCAGGCTTCCAGCCGGCGCATGGTGTCCAGCGCCTCGCGGGTACGGCGATAGGGATAGTTGAAAACCGGCGAGCTGCGGCTCTGCGGCTCGTAATCCAGCGGCAGCAGGCCGGCGCCATACCGCGCCAGGCTGTCGCCCACCGGCCGGCTCAGCGGCTGGCTCTCGGCCGGATAACGTTCCATGAAGGAACAATCCAGCGCCTGGATCAGCGGGATGTCGAGGCCATCGAGCCACACCATCGGGCCGGCGGAATCATTGCCATGATCATGCCAGGTCCAGGACGGTGTGATGATGAAATCGCCCTCCTCCATGATGGTCTTTTCACCATCCACCGCAGTGAAGGCGCCGCTGCCTTCCACCACGAAACGCAAAGCCGACTGGCTATGGCGATGCGAGGGCGCCACTTCGCCGGGCAGGATCAGTTGCAGCCCGGCATAGAGCGAGGTGGTGATGCGCGACTGGCCGCGTAGGCCGGGATTTTCCAGGATCAGCACGCGGCGTTCGGCTTCGCGCGCGGTGATCAGGTCGCCGGCTTCCAGGATGAAGGGACGCACCGTTTCATACTGCCACAACGCCGCCTGGCAGGCGCTTTTCGGCTGCGGCAGCACCAGCCCGTGCAGCACTTCCCATAAAGGCGTCATCTGCTCGGCGCCGATGCGTTCATAATAAGCGCGGCGCGCCTCGGCGGTTTCAGCTGTCTGGCTGGCGCTTGCAGTCTGGCTGGCGGCTGGCATCATCGGGCATCTCCCTCTCCGGCCGGCATCATACTGCTTGCAGGCGCAAGAAAAAACGCCCGGCGGGCTGGGGGAAATAGCCGCAAGCCGGGCGTTCGCTCAGGCAAAGGGTTGGCGGGGGGATGCCTTCCCTTGAGCAGGGCAATGCCGGAAAGGGGGGACTTTTCCGGCGGCGGCGTGGCGGGGGAAGCCATGCACCGCTGTACAAGCATATGGGAAGCCGGCCGCCGCCTTGCAATGGCAACCGGTATGAATTTGCGCTTATGGATGATCCGCAGGCGGAATGTGCCAGCGCCGCAGGCGGAATGTAGGGGGGCCGGATCTGGCGGCCAGTCAGGCTTCCGCCTTCAGGCGATAGCCGATGCCCGGTTCGGTCTGCAGCAGCATGGCGCGGTTCGGATTGGGCTCGATCTTGTCGCGCAGCTTCTTCACCAGCACGCGCAGCGACTGGCGTTCATGTTCGCCATCGTGGTTCCACAATTCCTTGGCGATGGTATCCAGCGGCACCACCTGGCCGGCCCGGCTGGCCAGCAGCACCAGCAGGCGATATTGCATCACGCTGAGCCGCACCTGGCGGGTGCCGACCATGGCGACATGCTGCAATTTCGACACACTGAGAATGCCGGCGCGCACCGTGTCGGATTCCTCATGCGCCGCAGCGCGGCGCAAAGCGGCACGCACCCGGGCCAGCAATTCGCCGAGATCATAGGGCTTGGTGACATAATCCACCGCGCCGGCATCCAGCGACGCCACCTTGTTCTCGGTTTCCTCGTGGCCGGAGACCACGATCACCGGATAGCCGCGCCGCTCCGGCAATTGCCGCAAAAGATCGAGGCCGCTCATTTCCGGCATCACCAGATCGAGCAGCATCAATTCGATGCTTTCGTTGCGCAGAACCTCGGTGGCAGCGGCAGCACTGGCGGCTTCCGCCACCTGATAGCCGGCGGCGGATAGCGCGGTCTTGAGATATTGCCGGTCTACCGGGGAATCATCGACGACGAGGATGTTCGCGCCGGTCATGGTTGAACTCCGTTAAGGCACCGCCGTGGCGGAAATTGAGACTGGCTCCAATTCCGTCAATTTCATCCTTTAGCAGATACGCACCGTATTTTCTATGCCGATAGTAGTAGGTGGAAAAGTCAAGACTTGGGTATCGGGATACCGAAATTATCCTGATCCAGTGCAAACCATGGCTTGACCTTCCCATGATTGGAAACTTTATCCTGCCGACATGACACAAATTCCCGCCACACCGCCTGCGGTTCCGAATCAATCGCCAACCAATGTCAGCGATCCAGGCATTGTCACCGATCTGGGTATCGAGGGCATGACCTGTACCGCCTGTGCCGGCCGGGTCGAAGCCGCCTTGCGCAAGGTGCCGGGGGTGCGGGAGGCCAGCGTCAACCTGGCGATCGAGACCGCGCGCATCGCCTGGACCGGGCCGGGCGGGGCTGACGATCTGCTGCTGGCTGCCGTGCGCAAGGCCGGCTACCGCGCCCAGTTGCTGCCGCCGGATGCGCCGGAAGCCGCCATGGCCCGGCCCGATACGGTGGCGCCGCTAAGGCGCCAGGCGCTGGCGGCATTGGCTTTCACCCTGCCGCTGATGCTGGACATGCTGATGATGTGGGCCGGGCAACATCAATGGATGCTGCCGGCCTGGAGCCAGGCTGTGCTGGCCGGTGTGGTGCAGTTCGGTTTCGGGGCGCGGTTTTATGCCGGTGCCTGGCGCGCTTTGCGTGCCGGCAGCGGCAATATGGATCTGCTGGTGGCGCTCGGCACCTCGGCGGCCTATGGCCTCAGCCTGTGGCAATGGCTGAATGGCAGCGGCCATATGCTGTATTTCGAGGCCGCCGCCGCCGTGGTCAGTTTTGTGCTGCTCGGCAAATGGCTCGAAGCCCGCGCCAAGCGCCGCACGGCGGATGCGCTGGCCGCCCTGCTGCGGCTCAAGCCGGCCGAGGCCTGCCGGCTCGGTCCGGATGGCGCCGAGCATCGCGTGCCGACCCGGTTGCTGCGGGTCGGCGACCGCCTGGTGGTGCGCAGCGGCGAAGCCGTGCCGGCCGATGGTGTGGTGCTGGAAGGCCAGGCCAGTCTGGATGAAAGCCTGCTCACCGGCGAAAGCCTGCCGGTGGAAAAACAGCCCGGCGCCCAGGTGGTGGCCGGTTCGCTCAACCGCGATGGCCGGCTGGTGCTGCGCGCCACGGCGGTGGCACAGGAAACCATGCTGGCGCGCATCGTGCGCTCGGTCAGCGATGCCCAGGCCAACAAGGCGCCGATCCAGCGCCGCGTCGATCAGGTCAGCGCCATCTTCGTGCCGGTGGTGGTGCTGCTGGCGCTGGTCACCTTCGCGCTCTGGGCCGCGCTTGGGTCCGGCACAATGGCGGCCAATATCGAAACCGCCATCGTCAATGCGGTGGCAGTGCTGGTGATCGCCTGCCCCTGCGCCCTCGGCCTCGCCACCCCGGCGGCGTTGATGGTGGGCAGCGGCGCGGCGGCGCGGGCCGGCATCCTGGTGCGCGATGCCGAAATGCTGGAACGCGCCGGCGGCATCCAGCTCGTCGCCTTCGACAAGACCGGCACGCTGACCGAGGGCCGCCCGGCCGTCACCGATCTGCTGCCCGCGCCCGGCGTCACCGAAACCGAATTGCTGCGCCTGGCTGCCGGCCTGCAGGCCGGCTCGACGCATCCGCTGGCGGAAGCTTTGCGCCGCCATGCCGCAGCGGCCGGTCCGGCATTGCCGCCAGTCCAGGATTTCCGCGATCATGCCGGCGGTGGCGTCGCCGGCAGCATCGCAGGCCGTGGCCTGCTGCTCGGCAATGCCCGGCTGCTCAAAAGCCAGGGCATCGATCCGGCCGGTTTGCTGGCGCAGGCCAAGGCGCTGCAAGGCCAGGGCCGCACCGTGTCGCTGCTGGCGGAACGTGACGGGGCTGATGGACCCGGCCGGCTGCTCGGCCTGATCGGTTTCGCCGATGCGCCGAAGCCGAGCGCGGTGCGGGCGGTGGCGCGGCTCAAGGCGCGCGGCCTGCCGGTGGCGATGCTGTCGGGCGACAGCCAGGGCGCCGCCCAGGCGATGGCGGCACAGCTTGGCATCGATCATGTCGAGGCGGAAATCCTGCCGGCGCAGAAGGCCGAGGCGATCCGCCGCCTGCAGGCGGTATTCGGCCATGTCGCGATGGTGGGCGATGGCGTGAATGATGCCCCGGCGCTGGCGGTGGCCAATCTCGGCATCGCCATGAGCACCGGCAGCGATGCCGCCATCGGCTCGGCCGGCATCACCATCATGCGCGGCGACCCGGCCCTGGTGGCGGATGCGCTGGAAATCGCCGAACGCACCGAGGCGACGATCCGGCAGAATCTGTTCTGGGCCTTCATCTACAATCTGGTCGGCCTGCCGCTGGCGGCGTTCGGCCTGCTCAATCCGGCGATTGCCGGCGCCGCCATGGCTTTGTCCAGCGTCAGCGTGCTGGGCAATGCGCTACGGCTGCGGCGCTGGGCGCCCAGCAAGGAGGGTCAGTGATGAAAACCATCGGTGAAGCCGCCGCCACCTCCGGCGTATCGGCCAAGATGATCCGCTATTATGAAAGCATCGGCCTGCTGCCCCAGGCCGGGCGCACGGCGGCGGGCTATCGCAGCTATGATCATGCCGATCTGCATAATCTGCGCTTCATCCGCCGCGCCCGCGATCTTGGTTTCAGCCTGGAGGAAATCGCCCGGCTGTTGTCGCTGTGGCGCGACCGCGACCGCAGCAATGCCGATGTGAAGGCGATCGCGCAGAAGCATGTGGCGGAACTGGATCGCCGCATCGCCGAGATGACGGCGATGCGCGCCACGCTGAGCCATCTGGCCGGCGCCTGCCAGGGTGATGGCCGGCCGCATTGCCCGATCCTCGACGATCTGGCGCAGCAGAGTAGCCTTTAAGGCAGCAGCATCCAGGCTTCGGCCGGCGGCGTGCTGCCGGCCAGCATCTGGGCATAGCAGGCGGCGAAAGCTTCCTGGCCCTGGCCTTCATGGATCTGCAGCCAGCCGGCCGAAGCTGCCACAAAGGGGCGCCAGGCGGCATCGATGCGCTGCATCAGCCCGGCGCGACCCCAATCCTCGCTGCGCTGCTTCAGCCGCGTCGGGGCGAAGAACAGCACCGGCTTGGCGCCGGGCAGCCCTTCCATGCTGGCGCGTTTGTCACGATGCGCCAGGCCGACCATCAGGCTGAATGTCATGGCAGCACCGAAATGCCGGTGCAGCGCGTTGCGCGCCGGGCCATTGCCGGCCATGTCGACAAAGGCGGCCGGTATGCCGGCATCCAGGCTTTCCAGCGCGTCATAGGTCACCACATCGTCATAAAGCCCGAGGCCACGGACAAAATCCAGGTTGCCCGGCGCGGTCAGGCCGATCAGGCGCGGCCGTTCGGTGCGGCCATGCAGCGCATGCGCCAGGGCGAAGGCGGTCTTGCTGGAAGCACTCGAAATCACGATCTGGCCGGCGCCGAAAAAATCCTCCGCCGCCAGCAGGTCGTCGATCAGGAAGGAGGTGACATAAAGCGGCTTGAGCAAGGCCTGCAAATCCTCATGCGCCGCGTCATAGCCGGGATCGGCGGCACAGCGCATATAGAGATTATAGGCCGCTGCCAGCTTCTGCCGGCCCGCTTCACTTTCGACAAAACTTTCCGTCGTGATGCGGCCGGGGCTCAGCGTGGCATGGCTGCCCATCGGCCAATAGCCATAGATGCGCTCGCCGACATCCAGGCCGTCGCATTGGCTTTCAATGATGCTGGCAAAACCCCAGACCGGCACGCGGCCCCAGGCGGCATCGGCGGCGGGATAGAACTGCCAATAGCCCATGCTGTCGCCCATGCTGGCATAGGTGATGTTGTTGGCGGTGAAGGCGAAGCGTTCGATACGCAGCCGGATCTGGCCCGCTGCCAGCGGCGCCAGGGCAGCGGCATGGATGCGGGTTTCGGCCAGGTTGCCGCGTGCCACCTCGAATTGCCATTCCGCCGTCATGTCGTCTCCCCCGTCCGGTTCTGATCTGCCGGCTGCCACACTGCCATGAGCCGCCAGCCGGCTTCAATCTAATCTCCGCGCGCCGAGTCTGCCGGGCTGTGAAACCTAGGTGACACATAGCACCAAAGCCAGGTTGCGCGATGGCAAGCAGAGCGGGAGTTATCGTTTTATAACTGTGGGTTAAGGGCGATGTCCGGCTAACTTGACGGAAGCAACGAAAACCCAGGGCAGACAGGGATGATCCGTGTGACCCAGACCGATGCCACGGCGCGCCAGGCCATACCGGAACCGGCGGCCGATATCCCGGCTTCAAATCACCTGCCCGAGCCGCCCCTGCCTGAGCCGCTGCGCCACAGCCTGCTGGAGCCTTTGCTGCAGCATTCCCCGATCGGCATCATGGTGCTGGCGCTGAACGGCGATCTGGTGCTGGCCAATCCGGCTTTGTGCCAGATGCTGGGCTGGCGCGATGGCCAGCGGCCCGACTTTACCGGCATCGTCTATGGCGAGGACCAGGAGATGGCGCGCGCCCGGCTGCGCCGGTTGTTGCAGCGTCAGGTCAGCCAGGATCGCTCGGTGATGCGCTGGCAGCATGCCGATGGCGGCGCGGTATGGGTGGATGTCACCGGCGTGCTGCATCAGCCGCCCCAGGGCGAGACCTGCCTGATCCTGCAGGCGCGCGATATCGATGCGCGCAAACGCGCTGAAGTGGCGCTGTATGAAAGCGAAAGTCTGTTTCACAGCGTGATGGAACATGCCACCGTGGGCATGGTGCTGGTGCAGCCGGATGGGCAATGCCTGCGCGCCAACCAGGCCATGGCAGATATGCTGGGTTATGAGGTGGCGGAATTCACCGGCATGGGGTTCCGTGATTTCAGCCATCCCGATGATGTGGATGCCACCCTGGCGGTGTATGACGACATGCTGCATCGTCGCATCGACAGCCATTACCAGGAAAAGCGCTATCGCCATCGCGCCGGGCATTATGTCTGGACCCAGGTCTCGCGCGCCGTGGTGCGCGACCGCAACGGTCAGCCGGTGTATTTCGTGGTGCAGGCGCTGGATATTGCCGAGCGCAAGCGCCAGGAAGCCGCTCAGCATGAATTGAACCAGTATCTGCGCATGGCGGTGGAGGCCAGCAATCTCGGCATCTGGCGTTATGATGTGGCGCGGGGCTACAGCGATGCCGATGACCGGGTGTATCAGATCTGGGGCATCGAGCGTGCCGGCTTCAGCAATGATGCCGAGGCCTGGCTGAGCCGGGTGCATCCCGAGGATCGCGAGCGTGTGGCGCAGCTCTTTGCCGATTTGCGCAGCGGCACGGCGCCGGCGCGCTGGGATTACCGCATCCTGCGCCCGGGTGGCGAAATCTGTCATCTGCGCGTCGATCATGCCGTGCGCCGCGATGGCAGCGGCCAGATCGTGGCGGTGATCGGCACCACCAGCGATGTGACGGCGAGCATTCAGGCGGCGGAAAACCTGCAGCGCGCCAAGGAGGCCGCCGAGACCGCCAACCGCGCCAAGAGCCGATTCCTGGCCAATATGAGCCACGAATTGCGCACGCCGCTGAATGCCATCATCGGCTTTTCGGAATTGCTGATGAGCGGCATGGCCGAACGGATCGGCGCCGACAAGGTGCGCATCTATGCCGGCGATATCCACGATAGCGGCCAGCATCTGCTGCACATCATCAACGACCTGCTCGATCTGAGCCGCATCGAGGCCGGCAAGTTCAGCATCACCGAAAGCGATGTCGAGCCGCATGATGTGATCAACGATGCCGCCAGCCTGATGCGCAACCAGATCGCCCAGGCCGGGCTCAGCCTGGCCTTCGAGATTCCGGAACATCTGCCGACGATCCATGCCGATGCGCGCGGCTTGCGCCAGGTGTTGCTCAATCTGCTGTCCAATGCGGTGAAATTCACGCCGCAGGGCGGCCGCATCACCTGCGGTGCCAGCGTGCAGGCCGATGGCCTGGCGCTCTGGGTGGCGGATAGCGGCATCGGCATCGCCGCCGCCGATATTCCCAAACTGATGCAGCCTTTTGTGCAGATCGACAATGTCTATCAGCGGCAATATCAGGGTGCCGGCCTGGGCCTGGCCATCGTGCGGGCGCTGGCGCGGCTGCATGATGGCGATGTGGCGATAGCAAGCCGGCCCGGCCAGGGCACGCGGATCAGCCTGCTGCTGCCGGCCAGCCGGTTGCTGCCACAGCGGCACAAGGCATCATAAAAAACGCCCGGGCCGATGGACGGCCCGGGCGCGGTAAACTGGCAGTGGCAGGCAGGCTCAGCCGAGCAGGCCTTGCAGCTTCATGGCAATGCCCATATTGCCCTTCACCTTCAGCTTGCCCATCATGAAGGCGGTGGTCGGGTCCAGGTCGCCGCTGGCCAGGGCCTGGAAATTCGCCATCGTGATGGTGATGGTGCAATCCGCCTCGGCATCCTCGTTCGACACCGTGTTGTTGTTGCCATCGACGAAAATCACGCCGTCATCGCCGAAATCGAACTTCACGGTGGCATTCAGGCCGCTGCCGGCGGCGACGCGGCTGGCCATGGTCTGGGTGATCTGCTCAAGCGACATGGATTCCTCCCGGGAAGAAAAATGGACCGGGCCGCAAGCTACCTTGACGTTTACGTTAACGTCAAGGTAGCTTTCCAGGCAAAGACAAGATGAGGAAACAGGGAGCACGCCCCGCCATGGCGAATAACGCAGGTACGGCCGGCTATGCATCGGTATTCCGCCCCGGGCTGTTTGATGGCCAGGTGGTGATCGTCACCGGCGGCGGCAGCGGCATCGGGCGCTGCACCGCGCATGAACTGGCCAGTTTGGGCGCCCGCCTCGCCCTGGTCGGCCGCAAGCAGGACAAGCTGGATAATGTGCTGGCCGAATTGCGCCAGGATGTGCCGGATGCGGTGGCGGCCGGCTGGAGCTGCGATATCCGTGACGAGGCGGCGGTGACGGCCACCGTCAGCGACATCCTGAAGCATTTCGGCCGCATCGATGGCCTGGTGAACAATGCCGGCGGGCAATTCCCGGCGCCGCTGGCGCAGATCAACCAGAAGGGCTGGGAAACCGTGGTGCGCAACAATCTCACCGGCGGTTTCCTGATGGCGCGGGAATGTTTCACGCAATGGATGGCCGATCATGGCGGCGCCATCGTGAATATCATCGCCGATATGTGGGGCGGCATGCCCAATATGGGCCATAGCGGCGCCGCCCGCGCCGGCATGCTGAATTTCACCGAAACCGCCGCCTGCGAATGGGGCGCCGCCAATGTGCGGGTCAATGCCGTGGCGCCGGGCTGGATCGCCTCTTCCGGCATGGATACCTATCCCGACTGGATGGGGCCGGTGATCCGTTCGATGCGCGAGAAAGTGCCGCTGCAACGGCTCGGCAGCGAAGCCGAGGTTTCTGCCGCCATCGTGTTCCTGCTCTCGCCCGCCGCCGGCTTCATCAGCGGCTCCTGCATCCGGGTGGATGGTGCGGTGCCGAATGCGCGGCCGAATTATGCGCTGCCGAAACACCGGAAATCGATTGCCTTTGATGGTTTCCACCGCGCCGTGATGCCGAAAGTGCTGCAGGAGGATTGAAGCATGGCGGTGATCCAGTCGCAGATCGAAACCGGCAGCGAAAGTTATCGCCAGAACCGCGCCGACATGCTGGCGCTGATCGAGCAGTTCCGCGCCCTGGAACAGCGCGTGCGCGATACTTCCAATGCCAAGCTGCCGGTCTTCCAGAAACGTGGCCAGCTCACGCCGCGCCAGCGCATCGCCTTCCTGCTGGATCGCGGCGCGCCCTGGCTGGAACTCTCCACGCTCTGCGGCCTCAACATGCATGACGATGATGGCGCCGAGAATATCATGGGCGGCGGCTTCATCGCCGGCATCGGCTATGTTTCCGGCATCCGCTGCATGGTCACGGCTTCCGATAGCGGCATCAAGGGCGGCACCATCGCGCCGATGGGGCTGGCGAAAACCCTGCGCGCCCAGGAAATCTGCCTCAAGAACAAACTGCCTCTGGTCAGCCTGGTGGAATCCGGTGGCGCCAACCTGAATTATCAGGCGGAGATTTTTGTTGCCGGCGGGCAGACCTTTGCCAATCTGGCGCGGCTTTCGGCCGCCGGCATCCCGCATATCACCGTGGTGCATGGCTCCTCCACGGCGGGCGGCGCCTATCAGCCCGGGCTGTCCGATTATGTCGTGGTGGTGAAGCAGCGCGCCAAGATTTTTCTGGCCGGGCCACCTTTGCTCAAAACCGCCACCGGCGAGATCGCCACCGATGAGGAACTCGGCGGCGCCGAGATGCACAGCACGGTGTCCGGCGTGGCGGAATATCTCGCCGAGGATGATGCCGACGGCCTGCGCATCGCGCGCGACATCCTGGCGAAACTGCCCTGGAATGAACGGCTGGCGCCGGCCCAGGTCAAAGCCTGGCGCGAACCGCGCTACAGCCCGGATGAACTCTGCGGCGTGGTGCCGGTGGATTACCGCAAACCCTATGATGTGCATGAGGTGATCGCGCGGCTGGTGGATGATTCCGACTTCGTCGATTTCAAGGCTTTGTATGGCAGCCATACGGTGTGCGGCCAGGCGACGATCGAGGGCGAGGCAGTCGGCATCATCGGCAATAACGGGCCGATCGATGCCCAGGGCGCCACCAAGGCGGCGCAATTCATCCAGCTCTGCGATCAGGCCGATATGCCGCTGGTGTTTTTGCAGAATACCACCGGCTACATGGTCGGCAAGGAAGCCGAACGCGGCGGCATCGTCAAACATGGCTCGAAGATGATCCAGGCAGTGACCAATGCCCGGGTGCCGAAGCTGACCCTGCATATCGGCGCCTCGTTCGGCGCCGGCAATTACGGCATGTGTGGCCGTGCCTATGATCCACGTTTCATCTTCGCCTGGCCGAATAACCGCATCGCGGTGATGGGGCCGGAACAGGCCGCCGGCGTGCTGGCCATCGTGGCGGAGGAGAAATTCCGCCGCGCCGGGGCTGAGCCGGATAGGACGATGATCGAGGGCATGCGCCAGAAGGTTATCAAGAAGATGGAAAAGGAAAGCACGGCGCTATTTGCCACTGCGCGGCTCTGGGATGACGGCCTGATCGATCCGCGCGATTCACGCCGCCTGCTGGCGCTCTGCCTGGCGACCTGCCGCGATGGCGACCGGCGCCAGCCCAAGGCAAATAGTTTCGGCATCGGCCGCATGTGATCAGAACCGGATTGAGGGAGGAAACAAGATGCTGGTATTGACCCAGGAACATCAGGAAATCAGCCGCAATGTGCAGAAATTCGTCGAGGCGGAAATCAATCCGCATGTCGATGAATGGGAGCGCGACGGGTTTTTCCCGGCGCATGAGGTGTTCCGCAAGATGGGCCAGCTCGGCTTTCTCGGCATCAACAAGCCGGAAGCCTATGGCGGGCTGGGCCTGGATTACTCCTATCACATGATGATGGTGGAGGCCCTGGGCCATATCACCTGCGGCGGTGTGCCGATGGCGATCGGTGTGCAGACCGACATGGCGACGCCGGCTTTGGCGCGCTTCGGCTCGGATGAACTGCGCCGCGAATTCCTCGCCCCCGCCATTGCCGGCGAGATGGTGAGCTGCATCGGCGTGTCGGAACCCGGCGCCGGCTCGGATGTGGCGAATATCAAGACCCATGCGCGGCGCGATGGCGATGATTACGTCATCAATGGCGGCAAGCTGTGGATCACCAACGGCACCCAGGCCGACTGGATGTGCCTGCTGGCCAATACCGGCGATGGTCCGATCCATCAGAACAAGTCGCTGATCCTGCTGCCGCTCAAGACCAAGGGCGTCACCGTGGCGCGTAAACTCGACAAGCTCGGCATGCGCTCCTCCGATACGGCACAGCTCTACTTTGACGATGTGCGCGTGCCGCGCCGCCATCTCATCGGCCAGGAAGGCCACGGCTTCGTCTATCAGATGATGCAGTTCCAGGAGGAACGGCTGTGGTGCGCCATCTCCATGCTGGTGGCGCTGGACCGCATCATCAATGACACCATCGACTATACCCGCAACCGCAAGGCTTTCGGCCAGTCGATCCTGGATAATCAGGTGGTGCATTTCCGCCTCGCCGAATTGCAGACCGAGGTGGAATTGCTGCGCTCGATCAGCTATCGCGCCGCCGGGCTGATGCTGAGCGGCGAGGATGTCACCAAGCTGGCCTCGATGGCCAAGCTGAAAGCCGGCCGCCTGGTGCGCGAACTCACCGATGCCTGTCTGCAATATTACGGCGGCATGGGTTTCATGAACGAAACCCCGATCAGCCGTGCCTATCGCGATAATCGCCTGGCTTCGATCGGCGGCGGTGCCGACGAGGTGATGCTGGGCATCATCTGCAAATATATGGGCACCCTGCCCGGGAAGAAGAAATAGCGGCGGGACAGGTTCGGGCCAATTTAAGGTCGTCATGCCCGGGCTTGACCCGGGCATCTGCAAGCGGGATGCGCGGATCAAGTCCGCGCATGACGAAAGGAAAAAAGGGGCGTCGTCCATGCCGATATTCGACACCATCCTGATCGCCAATCGCGGCGAGATTGCCTGCCGCGTGATCCGTTCGGCGCGCGCCCTGGGTTATCGCACCGTAGCGGTCTATTCCGAGGCCGATGCCGCTGCGCCGCATGTGCGGCTGGCCGATGCCGCCTGCTGCATCGGTGCTGCCGAGGCGAAGCTGAGTTATCTCAATGCCGAGGCGCTGCTGGCGGCGGCGCGCCAGAGCGGCGCCCAGGCGATCCATCCCGGCTATGGTTTCCTGTCGGAGAATGCCGGTTTTGCCGCCGCCGTGACTGCGGCCGGGCTGGTTTTCATCGGCCCGCCGGCTGCGGCCATTGCGGCGATGGGCAACAAGGCGGCGGCGAAAAAGCGCATGATCGCGGCTGGCGTACCCTGCGTGCCGGGCTATCAGGGCGACGATCAATCGGATGCCGGCCTGCTGGCAGAAGCGCAGCGCATCGGCCTGCCGCTGATGGTGAAGGCGGCAGCCGGCGGCGGCGGGCGCGGCATGCGCCTGGTGCAGGAGGTCGCCGAATTGCCGGCGGCGATAACCGGCGCGCGTTCGGAAGCCGAGAATGCCTTCGGCTCCGGCGAATTGATCCTGGAAAAGGCGGTGCAGCAGGCGCGCCATGTCGAAATCCAGGTTTTTGCCGATAGCCACGGCCATGTGATCCATCTCGGCGAGCGCGATTGCAGCGTGCAGCGCCGGCATCAGAAAGTGATCGAGGAAGCGCCCTCGCCGGCAGTCTCGGCTGCGCTGCGTGCCGGCATGGGCGCGGCGGCGGTGGCGGCGGCGCGGGCGATTGGCTATGTCGGCGCCGGCACGGTGGAATTCCTGCTCGATGGCAATGGCCGCGATTTCTATTTCCTGGAAATGAATACCCGGCTGCAGGTCGAGCATCCGGTGACGGAAGCCATCACCGGGCTGGATCTGGTGGCGATGCAGATCAATGTGGCGGCCGGCCAGGCATTGCCGCTGGCGCAGCAGGATGTGGTGCTCAACGGCCATGCCATCGAAGTGCGGCTTTATGCCGAGGCGCCGCATCAGGGTTTTCTGCCACAATCCGGCCGGCTGGTGCGCTGGCAGCCACCGCAGGGGCTGGCAGGTATCCGGGTCGATCATGGCCTTTGCGAAGGCCAGGAGATCACGCCGTTTTATGATCCGATGATTGCCAAGATCATCGCCCATGGCCCGGATCGTGAAACCGCGCGGCGCCATCTGTTGCAGGCGCTGGAACGCACGGCGGCGCTTGGCATCGCAACCAACCGCAGTTTCCTGCTCGATCTGCTGCGCCATCCGGGTTTTGTCGATGGCAGCGCCAGCACCGGTTTCATTCCGCATTATTTCGCCGAAATCGCCGCGCCGCGCCCGGATGCCCGCGCCATCGCGCTGGCCGCCCTGCTCTACCATAGTCGCGCCGCGCGCGCCGGTGGCCACGATCCGGCCCTGGCCTGGTCCAGCACCGGCATGTTGGCATCGCCGTTTGAACTCGGCTGCGATGGCGCAGGCTGGCGGGGCGAAATCCAGGTCGCGGCAGCGGCCGGCTATCGGGTGACGCTGAACGGCGCCGCGCTGGATGTGGCGCTGGTGGATGCCGGCCGCGCCGTGATTGCCGGCGAGGCGGTGGATTACACGGCGGTGTTTGACGGCGACGATCTGCTACTGCGGCTGGGCGGGCTGGATTTGCGCCTGCAGGATCTGCTCTATCGCCCGCGCGGCGGCGAGGCCGGCAGCGGCGAGGCGGAATTGCGCGCGCCGATGAATGGCCGCATCGTCGCCGTGCTGGCGGCGCCGGGCGATGCCGTGGTGAAGGGCCAGCGTATCGTGATCCTGGAAGCGATGAAGATGCAGCATGAGGTGACGGCGCGGCGCGATGGCGTGCTGGATAGCGTGCCGGTCAAACCCGGCGATCAGGTGGCGACGCGGCAATTGCTGGCGGCGCTGAAAAGCCTGGAGCCGGTGTCATGAGCGCCGTGGTAGCGGCGCTGCCGGCCGCCATCCGGGCAATCCGTGATAGCGACCTGGAGGGCTTCTGCGCCTGTCTCGACCGCGTGGCGCGCGAACGGGTGCATATCGCTTTCACGGCGGCGCCCAAGGTGCAGCAGGCGCAGTTCTTTCTCGCCAAGATGCTGCAGCGTGGCTTGCCTTTCGTGGTGGCGGAATGCCCGATCGACGGCATCGTCGGCTGGTGCGATATCTATGTCGAGCCGGAGGATGAATTGCGCCCGGGCTACAGCCATGTCGGCCGCCTCGGCATGGGGCTGGACATGAATTTCCGCGGCCTGGGCCTGGGCAGTGCCATGCTGCGCAGCGCCCTCGATCTGGCCCGCGCCACCCATATCGAGCGGGTGGAATTGCAGGTCTATGCCTCCAATGCGCCGGCCATCGCGCTCTATCGCAAATTCGGCTTCGAGACCGAAGGTGTGCGGCGCCGCGCGCGCAAGCTGGATGGCCGCTATGAGGATGTGGTGATGATGGCGCGGCTGCGGCCGCCGCAGATGCAGGATTGAGCCATGCAGCAACCTTCGCCTTCGCCCTATTACACGCCGGAGCATCATGCCTTCCGTGATCAGTTGCGCCGCTTCGTGGCGCGTGAGATCGAGCCTTTCGCCGATGCCTGGGACGAGGCCGGCGCATTCCCGCGCGACCTCTATCGCAAGGCAGCCGAATTCGGCCTGCTGCAACTGAATTTCCCGGAAGCCTATGGCGGCGTGAAAGCCGACCGGCTTTATGCCGTGATCGTCGGCCAGGAACTGGCGCGCGCCGGGGCTGGCGGCATCTGCGCCTCGCTGCTCAGCCACACCATCGGTGCGCCGCCGATTGCCAAGCTCGGCAGTGATGAAATGAAGGCACGCGTGCTGCCCGGCATCCTGGCCGGCGAGAAGATTTCCGCCCTGGCGATCACCGAGCCGGGCGGCGGTTCGGATGTCGCCAATCTGCGTACCACGGCGCGGCGCGACGGTGAGCATTATGTGGTGAAGGGCGAAAAGACCTTCATCACTTCCGGCATGCGGGCGGATTACTACACGGTGGCGGTGCGTACCGGCGGCCCCGGCATGGCCGGCATCTCGCTGTTGCTGATCGAGCGCGACACGCCCGGCTTCAGCCGCACGCCGCTGCGCAAGATGGGCTGGTGGGCCTCGGATACCGCGACATTGCATTTTGACGAATGCCGCGTGCCGGCCGCCAACCTGATCGGCGCCGAACATGCCGGCTTTCTCGGCATCATGATGAATTTCAACGATGAGCGGCTTGGCCTGGCGGCTTCCTGCGCCGGCTTTGCCCGCACCGCCTATGATGAGGCGGTGGCCTATGCGCGCCAGCGTGAAACCTTCGGCAAGCCGCTGATCAAACATCAGGTGATCCGCCACAAGCTGGTGGATATGGCGCAGCAGATCCATGCCACCGAGGCGATGCTGGAAAATATCGCCTGGCGGCTCGATCAGGGCGAAAGCCCGGTGGCCGAACTTTGCATGCTGAAAAACCAGGCCACCCAGGCACTCGCCTTCTGCGCTTCCGAAGCGGTGCAGATTTTCGGCGGCGCCGGCTATATGCGCGGCGCGAAAGTCGAGCGTATCTACCGCGAAGTGAAGGTCAATGCCATCGGCGGCGGCGCCGAGGAAATCATGAAAGACCTGGCGAGCCGGCAGCTGGGCTGGTAGATAACACATCATGCAGATCAACGAGCTTCCCTTCGGCACCACGGATTGGTCCAGTGTGCCGCCCACCGAACATAAGGGCGAAACCGGCCTGGCGACCTGGCGCACGCGCCAGTTCGGCCCGATCCGGGTGCGCCGGGTCGATTACAGCCCGGGTTATCTCGCCGACCATTGGTGCGTGAAGGGCCATATCCTGTTTGTGCTGGATGGCGAATTGGTCACCGAACTTGCGGATGGCCGCGTCTTCACCCTCGGCCCGGGCCAGAGCTACCAGGTCGCCGACAATGCCGAGCCGCATCGTTCCAGCACCGCCAAGGGCGCCAGCCTGTTCATCGTCGATTGAGGCATGGCGCCGCCGTGATGCGGCGAGACAAGATGGGCCACGCTCATCCTGCAGCAAAAGCCGTCATGGTACGCGAAGGCGTACCATCCACGAGTTTCTTCATTTAACTCGCTAAAAAAGTACTCATGGATGGTCGGCCTGCGCCGACCATGACGGCTGTGTGGTGAATTCCGGCCTCAGGCGCGGCCCAGCGCGCGGTAATCGCCGGGGGTGAAATTGGTGGCGGCGCGGAACTGGCGCTGGAAATGCGCCTGATCGGCAAAGCCGCAGGCATAGCCGATCTCGGCCAGCGACCAATCCTGGCCCAGCAGCAGGCCGCAGGCGGCGCGGATGCGCAGGCCGCGCAGCAGGCCCTGAAAACTGGTGCCATCGGCGGCCAGGGCGCGTTGCAGGCTGCGCGGGCTTTGCCGCAGCGCCCCGGCGGCATCCTGCAGGCGCCAGCCATGTGCCGGATCGCGCGCCAGATGCCGTGCCAGTTTCTGCGCCCGTGGCCCCAGCGGCAAGGGATCAAGTGCCAGGGGATCGAGAGGTAGCGGATCGAGCTGCGCCAGCGCGGTTTCCGCCGGTCGCGCCAGGCCGCGCCAGTGATACTGCCAGCGGGTATCATCGCTGCCGGGCTCCACCTGCACATCGCGGCAGCCGAAGCGTTCCAGCAGGCCCCAGAGCAGGCCCTGGATCAGCAGGTTTTCCGAACGGGCCGGCTGGCTGGCCTGCCCGCCGCCCGGCACGCACCAGCGTTCGGCAGCCAGGCTGGCGGGCGCCGCCAGCACCAGCCGGGTGCGGTTGCGGGCATGGAAATAGCGTTCCAGCCGCATCCATTGCGCCGCCAGGGCGGCGGGGTCGGCGGCGCGCAGCAGCACCAGCAGCGGCGGCGCAAAACCCTGGCGGCAGATGCCGCGCCCGGCGCGGATCAACGCTGCCGGCCCGGCCTGGGCCAGGGCATGATCGAGCAGGCGTCGTTTCAGCCCGGCATCGACCTGGCCCTGGCGCAAAGCGTCGGGCAATGCGCCGAAGCCGGTCGGCAAGGTGATGCTGCGCTCGGCCAGCAAAGCCTGCAGCACCAGGCGGGTGAGCAGCGCACTGGCGTGATTTCCTGGTGCGGGTTTTGCAGCGATGTCCATCATGGCGCCATCATGCCATGGCGGCGCGCGGCGGCATTGAACAATCGCGCCAGGATCAGGTCAACTTGGGACCAGGCCGGCTTGGAATCAGGCCGGCTTGGCCTGTCCCCCGGTTGCCTGATTGCTGCGTGCCTTGGCTTCCGCCGCCGCGCGCAGGCGGGTGGCGGAAAGCTCGCCGGTCTGTTCCAGGATCGGATAGGCCACGGCGGTGAGATGGCTGTTGATGCGCTTGAGGTCGCGGATCACATCCAGATGGATGGCGCTGGTCTCGATGCTTTCGGCGCGGCCGGCGGCCAGGCGGCGATAATGGTTCTCCGCCGCCTTGCGCTCGGCCTCGCGCAGGCCGGCTTTTTCCTGCAGCAATTGCCGCGCCATCTTGGCATCCGAAGCCATGAAGACATTGCAGGCCATCTGCAGATTGCCGGCGACACGGGCATGGAAGGCAGCCAGTTCGGCCATGCCTTCGCTGGAGAAATGCAGGCGATGCTTGATCTTCTTGGTCGCCAGTTCCATCAGATTCTTGTCGATGATGTCGCCGATATGCTCCAGGTTGGTGGTGAAGGTCAGCACATCGACATAGCGACGGCTTTCCTCGGCATCCATCTCATGCTTGGAGAGTTCGGTGAGATAGAGCTTGATCGATTCATGCAGGCTGTCGACCTGATCGTCGGCCTGCTCCACCGCCTTGGCGAGGCGGGCATCGTCGCTCTTGAACACGGTGATGGCGTCATCCAGCATGCGGCTGACGATATCGGACAGCCGCAGGGTTTCGCGCGCCGCCGCCGCCAGCGCCACGCTCGGCGTGTCGAGCGCGCCATCATCGAGATAACGCGGCTGGGTGGCATCCTCGGTGCTGGCGGCATCGGGCAGCAGCCGGCGGCACAGTTTTTCCAGCGGAAATAGCAGCGGCAGGAAAACCAGCGCCAGCGCGATATTGAACGCGGTGTGGAAATTCACCGCCATGCGGGCGCCATCGGCGCCCATCCAGGCCAGCCATTCCGGCATGTAGCGCAGCAAAGGCAGCGTGATCACCACGCCGATGGCGCGCATCAGCAGATTGCCCAGCGGCGCGCGGCGCGCCGCCGGCGGCTGCCCGGCCGTGGCGGCGAAGGGTGCCACGGCGCCACCGATATTGGCACCCAGCACCAAAGCCAGCGCCAGCGGCGCGCTGATCGCGCCGGCCGTGGCCAGGCCGGCCAGCATCAGCACCATGGCCAGACTGGAATGCGCCGCCCAGGTCAGCAGGGCGGCCAGAGCCACCGCCAGCAACGGCTCCTGCTCCAGCGGCGCCAGGGCAGCGGCAAAGGCCGGCGCGGTGCGCAACGGTTCGGAAGCGGCGACGATCAGGCGCAAGGCCAGCAGCAGCAGGCCGAAGCCGATCAGCAGCCGGCCGAAATGGCGGCGGTTGCCGCTTTCGGTGGAAAGGAACAGCATCACGCCGGCAACCAGGGCCAGCGGCCCCATCCAGTGTAGATCGAGCGACAGGAGCTGCGCTGCCAGTGTGGTACCCACATCGGCGCCCAACATCACCGCCAGCGCCGCCACCGGCGCGATCAGGTTGCGCCCGGCAAAGGATGCCACCAGCATCGCGGTGGCGGTGGCCGATTGCAGCAGGGCGGTGACACCGATGCCGGCGCCGAATGCGGTCAGCCGATTGCGCGTGGCGCCGCCCAGCACGCGGCGCAGGCGGGCGCCGAAGGCACGCGTCATGCCGGTGCGCACCATGCGCACGCCCCAGAGCAGCAGCGCGATGCCGGCACAGAGATCAAGCAGCAGAGCGGTGGCACCCATCGAACCGGAACACTCCTCTTGGGCTCGCGCCCAAACCGGCGCCAGCCATGTTACAGATTTATGACATAGAGGTTACATACACCCGTTCGCCCCCCTGCCCAAGGAAATTTCCCAAGAAATTGCCGGGCAGGAAACAACAAGGAAAATTTGCCGGCGAAAACGCCAGCAGGTGTTGGGAACCACAGCATGCCGCCACGCTGGCACAACAATGCGGCGGCAATACGACGCCGCCGCATCGTCGCAAATCTTTTACGGCCGGCCCGCGCCATGCAACCCGGCCACCGCCTGTTGCAACCCGCCCAGGCTGGCCTGCTCTGGTGCGATACTGTCGCCGGCACTGAGCCGCAGCCTGGCCCAGAGCCGGCGCGGCAGCTTGCGCATCGCCGGGCCATGGGCATGCGAGAAGAAGCTGCCCCACAGGCCGTTCAGCGCCAGCGGCACCACCGGCACCGGATTTTCTTCCAGCACGCGCATCACGCCACCCTTGAACTCGCCCATCACGCCATCGCCGGTCAGGCGGCCTTCGGGGAAGATCAGCACCGGCTCGCCCTGGCGCAGATAATCGCCGATGCGCTGGAAGGCGGCATCGTAGATTTCCGGCGCTTCATGGCGCGGCGCAATCGGGATCGCGCCGGCAACGCGGCAGATGAAATGGATCAGCGGCAGGCGGTAGATGGCATGTTCCATCACGAAGCGGATCGGGCGGCGGCAGGAGCCGGCGATGATCAGCGCATCGATGAAGCTGACATGGTTGCAGACCAGCAGCACCGGACCATCGGCGGGAATCTTGTCGAGGCCGCGTCGCTCGATGCGATAGGCCAGGCTGGTCAGCAGCCAGACCAGGAAACGCATCAGGAATTCCGGCAGCAGGATGAAGATGTAGAGCGCCACCGGAATGTTGAGCACGGCAAAGAACAGGAAAAGCTGCGGCACGCTCCAGCCCAGCGGGCCAAGCAGCAGGAAACCGATGGCGGCGGCCAGCACCATGCAGCCGGCATTGATGATGTTGTTGGCGGCAATGATGCGGCTGCGCGCCTCGGCGGCACCACGGGCCTGCAGCATGGCGAAAAGCGGCACCACGTAGAAACCGCCGAACACGCCGATACCGAACAGGTCGATGATGACACGCCAGGCAAAATCATCGGCCAGCACACCGCGCAGATCGCGCAAAGTCTCGCCCTGCCACGGCGCCGGCGCGGCGAAATAGAGATCGAAGCCGAACAGCATCAGGCCGATAGCGCCGAACGGCACCAGACCAAGTTCGATGGCGCGGCCGGAGAGTTTTTCGCAGAGCAGCGAGCCGGTGCCGATGCCGACCGAGAATACGGTGAGCAGCAGGGTGATGGTGGTGGCTTCGCCGCCCAGCACCTGCTTCACGTAAAGCGGCAGTTGGGTCAGATAGGTGGCACCCAGCATGAAGAACCAGCTGATGCCCAGGATGGAGAGAAATACCGAGCGGGTGCCGCGCGCCAGCCGGATACATTGCGCGGTGGCGCGGAAAATATTCCAGTCGATAGGCAGGCCGGGCGCGGTGGCCGGCGCCACCGGAATGCCACGGCTGACCAGATAGCCGAGCAGGGCGGCGATCAGCACGCCGCCGGCAATCAGGCGCGGGCCGCTTTCCAGGCCGATCAGCAGGCCGCCCAGAATGGTGCCGAGCAGGATCGCCATGAAGGTGCCCATGTCGATCAGGCCGTTGCCGCCGATCAGTTCCTCGTTGCGCAGATGCTGCGGCAGGATGGAATATTTGATCGGGCCAAAGAAGGTGGAATGCACCCCCATAAGAAACAGCGCCGCCACCAAGGCCCAGGTGGCATTGGCCAGGAAGCCATAGCCGCCCAGCGCCATGATGGCGATTTCCGCCAGTTTCACCCAGCGCGCCAGCCGCGCCTTGTCCATGGTTTCGGCCAGTTGCCCGGCGGTGGCCGAGAACAGGAAGAAGGGCAGGATGAACAGCCCGGCGCAGAGATTGACCAGCAGGGTGGCATCGCTGGCGGTCAGCACCAGAAACACCATCAGGGCATTCTTGAACAGGTTGTCGTTGAAGGCATTGGCGAACTGGGTCAGGAACAGCGGCAGGAAACGGCGGCTCCGCAGCAGATCGAACTGGCTGGCTTCGCGCATGGCGGTTCTCGTTGTGTGTGGTCGTGTGGATGGGGCGGGTGGATCAGGCGGTCAGCACGCGCAGCATGGCGTCGGTGAAAGCCTCGGCGCGGTCGGCGAAGCGGAAATCCAGCCGGCCGTAAATCTTCAGCACTGCCGGCTGCAGGATCACGCCCATCGCCATCGCGGCCTTGAATTCCGGATCGCCGGCCGGCAATTCGCCGCGCCGGATCGCCTCGGCCGCTATGCCGATCAGCACATCCACCGGATTGGCGGCATCATCGGCAAGCTGCGGCAGGAACAGGTGCATGTAGAGATGGTAATAGGCAAAGCCGGGCCAGTCGGCATCGGCGAATTGGCAATAGCAGCGCACGGCGGCAGCGACCTGCCGGCGCAGCCCGGCCTCTGCGCCCTGGACATTGCCCTGGACATTGCCCTGGACATTGCTTTGGGCATTGGTGGCATGTTCCAGCGCATCGGCCAATGCGGTATGGCGCTCGGTGAACAGCGCCAGCGCCAGCGCATCCTTGCTCGGGAAATGCCGGTAGATGGTACCCTCGGCGATGCCGGCAGCCATGGCGATCTGCTTGGTGGTGGTCTGGGCGATGCCATTGGCCACGAACAGGGTCAGCGCCGTGGCGGCGATATGGTTGCGCGTGGCGTGAAATTGCGGCGCATCATCGCTGCTGCCGCCCTGCTCGATCTGCGCCGGTATCCTGCTCTTGCGGACCATGCTTCCCCCGTTTCGATGTGTCGATGTGAGCGATCACTCACTATCGAAGGCAAACATAGTGAGTGCTCACTCACATTGCAAGCAAAATCTTTTGGCGGATTTGCAATAATCTTTTCCTGGCCGCATCGGCTTGATTTTGCCACAATCACGTAACATATAAAGTTGCATGAAGCGCGATACCCGACTTTCCGGCATCCTGCATGTGCTGCTGCACATGGCGGAGCATGACGGCCCGCTGACCTCTGAAACCCTGGCGCTGGCAATGCAGACCAACCCGGTGGTGATCCGCCGCATCCTGGCCGGCCTGCGCGACCAGGGCCTGGTGCAATCGGAGAAAGGCCATGGCGGCGGCTGGCGCCTGGCCTGCGATCTCAACGCCGTCACCCTGCGCGATATCCACCATGCCATCGGCGGCCCCGAGTTGCTGGCCATGGGCAACCGCACCGAGGCGCCGGGCTGCCTGGTCGAGCAGGCGGTGAATGCCGCGCTCGGCGAGGCATTCGCGGCGGCTGAAACCTTGCTGCTGGCGCGGCTCGGCGATGTCACCCTGGCGGCGCTGAGCGCCGATTTTCATGCCCGGCTGAAGGCGCGCGGCCTGCTGGAACAAACCCTGGAGCATAGTCATGGCCCCTGATTTTGATGCCGTCATCGTCGGCGGCAGTTTCGCCGGCCTGGCCGCCGCCACTTATCTCGCCCGCGCCCGGCGCCGGGTTTGTGTGGTCGATGCCGGTCAGCCGCGCAACCGCTTCGCCACCCGCTCGCATGGTTTCCTCAGCCGCGATGGCCATGCCCCGGGCGCCATCCTGGCTGAAGCACGCCAGCAGCTTGCCGCCTATGGCACGGTCGAATTCGTCGCCGGTCAGGCCGTCGCGGCGGCCGGAGGCGACGCAGGTTTCAGCCTCGTCCTGGCCGATGGCGCGGCATTGCGGTCGCGGCTGCTGCTGCTCGCCTTCGGCCTGCATGACGATCTCCCGGCTCTGCCCGGCCTCACCGAACGCTGGGGCCGGAGCGTGCTGCATTGCCCTTATTGCCATGGCTTTGAATTTGCCGGGCGCCGGCTTGGGGTGCTGTATCGCACGCCGATGTCGGTGCATCAGGCCATGCTGGTGGCGGAATGGGGCCCGCTGACGCTGTTTCTCAATGGCCATGCGCTGACGGCTGAGGAAACCGCCGCCCTGGCGGCGCGCCAGATCACTGTGGAGCCGGCAGCGGTGCAGCAATTGAGCGGTGGGGAAAATGGCAGCCTGGCGGCCCTGCTGCTTGCCGATGGCCGGGCGGTTGCGGTGGAGGCCTTGTTCGTGGCGCCGCAATCGCGCCTCGCCAGCCCGTTGGCCGAGCAACTCGGCTGCACCATCACGGACAGCCCGCTCGGCCCAATGATCCAGACCGATGCTTTGCGCATGACCACCATCCCCGGCCTGTTTGCGGCTGGCGATATCGCCCGGGCGCCGCATTCGGTGAGCTGGGCGGTGGCGGATGGTGTCACCGCCGGCACCGCGATGCATCGCGCCTTGGTATTTGGCTGAGGCGGCGCTGCATCCTTACTTGTTGAACACCTGGATGGTGCAAGACGGGCTGCATCTGGCTACCAACAACGACCGTCATGGTCGGCGTAGGCCGACCATCCACGCGTTTTTGTTTTCAGGGCAGTAAATGAAACACGTGGATGGTGCGCCTGCGCGTACCATGACGAGCTTTGTTGAAAGAACACGTACAACCCATCTTGCGCCAATGGGGTTGAACATCTGGGTAGTGCAAGGCGGGCTGTGGCGGGCCGGTCACGCTGCGACGCTGACATAAAAACTTCACGTGACGGGCAACATCATTTCCATTATTCCAGAAATATGGAAACTATGGATGACGAAAATGCCCTAGCGGCCTTTGCCGCGCTTGCGCAACCTAGCCGGCTGGCGATCTACCGGCTGCTGCTGCGCCATGGCCCGCAGGGCCTGGCGGCGGGCGCGGTGGCCGAGGCGCTCGGCCTGCCGGCAGCCACCTTGTCGTTTCATCTGGCGCAGCTGCATCGTGCCGGGCTGCTGCGGCAGCGGCGCGAAAGCCGGGCGCTGATCTACAGCGCCGACACCGCGCGCATGAGCGCTGTGATCGGTTTCCTCACCGAACAATGCTGTGCCGGCCAGCCCGAACATTGTTTCCCGGCTGCCGCTTCCTCGTGTCTCCCTACCAGCAAGGAAAAAGTCGCGTGACCCAGGCCCGCCCCTATAACATCCTGTTTCTCTGCACCGGCAATTCGGCGCGCAGCATCCTGGCCGAAGCCATCATGAACCAGATCGGCGCCGGGCAGTTCCGTGCCTATAGTGCCGGCAGCCTGCCCAAGGGCGCAGTGCATCCCCAGGCCCTGGCGCTGATCCGCGATGCCGGTCTGCCGGTGGCCGAATTACGCTCCAAATCCTGGGATGAATTCGCCGCGCCCGGCGCCCCGCCGATGGATTTTATCTTCACTGTCTGTGACAACGCCGCAAACGAAGTCTGCCCGGTCTGGCCCGGCCAGCCGATGACGGCGCATTGGGGCCTGCCCGATCCGGCCTCGGTGCCGGGCAGCGCTGAAGGCGGCGACGATGTGGCCCAGCGCCTGGCCTTCGCCGATACCTGGCGCATGCTGGCCAACCGTATCCGCCTGTTCACCAGCCTGCCTTTCGCCGCGCTGGATGAAATGAGCCTGCGCCGCCGCCTGGGCGATATCGGTCGTGAATAATTTCGAGCGCTATCTCAGCCTGTGGGTTTTGCTCTGCATTGTCGTCGGGATTGCGCTCGGACATTGGTTTCCGGCGCCGTTCCAGGCCCTGGCGGCGGCGGAGCTGGCCCGGGTCAACCTGCCGGTGGCGGCATTGATCTGGCTGATGATCGTGCCGATGCTGTTGAAGATCGATTTCGCCGCCCTGGGCCAGGTTGGCCAGCATTGGCGCGGCATCGGTGTCACCTTGTTCATCAACTGGGCGGTGAAGCCCTTCTCCATGGCCCTGCTCGGCTGGCTGTTCATCGGCTGGCTGCTGCGGCCCTATCTGCCGGCCGGGCAGATCGACTCATACATTGCCGGGCTGATCCTGCTGGCGGCCGCGCCCTGCACTGCGATGGTGTTCGTGTGGAGCCATCTGGTGAATGGCGAGCCGCATTTCACCCTGAGCCAGGTGGCGCTCAACGATGCCATCATGCTGGTCGCCTTCGCGCCGATTGTCGGCCTGCTGCTTGGCCTCTCCGCCATCACCGTGCCGTGGGATACGCTGCTGCTGTCGGTGCTGCTCTATATCCTGCTGCCGGTGCTGCTGGCGCAAGCCTGGCGGCGCTGGCTGCTGCGGCGCGGCGCGCCGGCCTTGCAGCGCGTGTTGGCCCGGCTGGCGCCGCTATCGCTGCTGGCGCTGCTCGCCACCCTGGTGCTGCTCTTTGCCTTCCAGGGTGAACAGATCGTGGCGCATCCGCTGGTGATCGCGTTGCTCGCCGTGCCGATCCTGGTGCAGGTCTATTTCAATGCCGGCCTGGCCTATTGGCTCAACCGGCGTTTCGGCGTGGCGCATTGCGTCGCCGGTCCCTCGGCACTGATTGGTGCCAGCAACTTTTTCGAACTGGCGGTGGCCGCCGCAATCAGCCTGTTTGGCCTGCATTCCGGTGCCGCGCTGGCCACCGTGGTGGGGGTGCTGATCGAGGTGCCGGTGATGCTCAGCGTGGCGCATCTGGTGCGCAACAGCCGCGGCTGGTACGAGCGCGGCGCGCTTCGCGCCAGGCAACCGTGAACCGGTCAACCATGAACCGGGCAACCGTGAACAATTGCTCACAGGCAATCGGATAAGCAAAAGCTAACTTCGCCTTGCGGTTGCCGGCAGGCAGGATGGCGGCGGTTCAATTCTGCGTCTCGCTTCCGGGTGTCCTGATGGAAAACACGCTGCAAACAATTCCCGCCACCGTCGCCACGCCGACACAGCCGGCGATTGCCAGTCTGGCTGAGGGCCTGCGCGAATATCTTTCGCTCACCGTGGCCGGCCAGGATTATGCCATCGATATTCTGCAGGTGCGCGAAATCCGTGGCTGGGTGGCGGAAACACCGTTGCCGAACAGCCCGCCGGCCGTGCGCGGCGTGATCAATCTGCGCGGCCTTGTGGTGCCGATCTACGATCTGCGCGCCCGGCTCGGCGCGGTGCCGCAGCCACCGAGCGCCACCCATGTGGTGATCGTGGTGGAAGCATCGCACACGCAATATGGCCTGCTGGCCGATGCGGTGTCGGATATCGTGCCGGCCAATCATGATGAATGGCAGCCGGTGCCGGCGATGGGCGTCGGCCAGGGCGGTCAGGGTTTTATCGCGGCTTTGCTGTCGCGCGGCAATCGCATGATCTCGCTGCTCGATCTGGATCGCCTCACCGGCCTGGCGCCGCTGGCCGCCGCACCAGCCTTGCCATCATTGGCAGCCTGATGCCGGCCTGGCGGCGCCACTCGTTTGAGTTGGCGTTGCATTCTTGACCTGATCCGTCTCCCCGGGCAAAACTCTGTATGGGATTGATGCAAGTCGATCCCATATTTTGCCGCGCCTATTAGGCTGTGGCAGCAGCCGGGCTGCGGCCTGGCGGACAAAAAATAAGCAGCAGCTTATTTTTCGCTGTGGCGGGAGAGCAGGATGCAAAGGCCCACACCGGTAGACCGGGAACGCCAGTTCGGCGCGCAGGAGATCATTGTCAGCAAAACCGATCCGGCCGGCAAGATCACCTATGCCAATGACGTGTTCTGCAAGGTCGGCGCCTATACGGTGGCAGAACTGATCGGCAAGCCGCATTCGATTTTGCGCCATCCCGATATGCCGCGTGCGGTATTCCGCCTGCTATGGGAGCGTATCAAGAGCGGCGAGGAAATCTTCGCCTATGTGAAGAATCTGGCCAAGACCGGCGAATATTACTGGGTCTTCGCCCATGTCACGCCCAGCTTCGGGCCGGATCGCCAGATCACCGGCTATCATTCCAACCGGCGGGCGCCGCATCGCAGCGCGCTGAACCAGATTGAACCGATCTACCGCGCCCTGCTGCAGGAAGAGGGCCGCCATGCCGATCGCAAGGCCGGCCTGGATGCCAGCTATGCCATGCTCAATGAGCATCTGGCCAAGGCCGGCAAATCCTATGACGAATTTGTCTTCAGCATCACGCCGGAAGATTGAGAAGCGGATTAGCGGGGGTGGCGATGTTTTTTTTCAAGCGCCAGCGGCAGGTCGATGCCGCATGCAGCGAGATCAATCAGGTTTGCAAACGCGCCGCCGAGGGTGACCTGTCGGCGCGCGTGGTGCATACCGACCGTTATGGCGAATTCGGCCCGACCCTGATCGCGCTGAACCGCGCGCTCGATCTGGTCGATGCCTATGTGCGTGAAAGCTCGGCCTCGCTGCGCTTCGCCGCCCAGGGCAAGTATTATCGCCCCTTCCTGCTGCGCGGCATGGCCGGCGATTTCCGCCATGGCGCCGAGCAGATCAACATCGCGCGCAATGCCATGCGCCAGAAAGCCGAGCAGGCGGCGCGGCTGGAAGTTGAGGTGGCGACGGAACGCGAGGCCAGCGCGGCGCGCGCCAAGGCCGAGCGTAACCGGCTGGCCGATCAGTTCCAGTCGGAAGTGATGGGCGTGGTCGAGGTGGTGAAACATACCAGCGACACGCTGTCGGACAATGCCGTGCAATTGGCCGGCGATACCCGCACCGCGGCCGAGGCGGCGGTGAATGTGACCGAGGCGGCGCAGCAGGCCACCAACAACACCCAGGCGATTGCGGCGGCGGCCGAGGAACTCAGTGCCAGCGTTGCCGAAGTGTCGCGCCAGGTGAGTGAATCACGCGCTGCCAGCCAGAGCGTGGCGGCGGAAGCCTCGCGCGCCACGGATGCGGTGCATCAGCTTGAAACCGCCAACCGCAAGATCGACGAGGTGGTGGAATTCATCCGTTCGGTGGCGTTCCAGACCAACCTCCTGGCGCTGAATGCCAGCGTGGAAGCGGCGCGCGCCGGTGAAGCCGGCAAGGGCTTTGCCGTGGTGGCGCAGGAAGTGCGCAGCCTGGCACAGAAAACCGCCGAGGCGGCCAAGGATATCGCGCAGCAGATCAGCGCCATCCAGGCGGCTTCGGCGCTCACCGTGCGCTCCATCGAGGTGATCCAGCAGCAATCCGCCATGCTGGATGAACGGGTCGGCAATATCGCCGTGGCGGTGCGCGAGCAGGCCGGCGCCACCGCCGATATCTCCAACAATATCCAGTCGGCCGCCGCCGGCACCGAAAGTGTCGCCGCCAATATCGAGGAAATCGCCCAGACCGTGGAACGCAGCGGCGAAGTGGCGCAGGAAGTCTCCAGCGGTGCCGCCGGGCTGCAATCCCAGGCCGGGGCGCTGGCGCGTCAGGTCGCCGGCTTCATCGCCAAGGTGCGCGGCTGAGGTTATCCGGTTTTTGCACGGGGTCTGGCGGCGGATTTTTTCGCCGCCGGTTTTTTTGCCACCGCTTTCCTGGCCGCCGGTTTTTCGCCGGGTGCCGGGCGCGGCGGCGTGGCCGGGGTGCGGGCGGCGCCGATCAGCAGCAAAGCCATATCGTCCATCTCGACGGAAAGCTGCGCCAGTTTGGGTGCCGCCACATGCAGCTTGCCATGCAGGCCGCGCGGGCTCACCCCCACCACGCTGCCGGCCAGCGGCTTGGCGCGATCCGCCAGCCATAGCTTGACCTTGGCGCCACTGGGCAGGTCGAGCGGTGGATTGAACAGAAAGCCGGTCAGCGAGAGGTTATCGATACTGCCGGCATGCTGGGTGCCGGCATGTTCCAGCCGGGCGGCGATGGTGGTGTCGCGGCGGTCGAAGCGGCGCCGGTTGGCGGCACCCTGCTGCGCATGGTCGGGATGCTGCGCATCCTGCTGCTGCGTATCCTGCCGTGCATTGCCGGCCATGCCTGCATCCCCGCTGCTACTTACAGTCACACCGCCAGAGTAGAGCCTTTCGGCGCCGGCTGGAAGCGAATGTATCAGCCACGGCAAGCGGCGGGCCATGGCAAGCCGTGGGCCACCGGAAGCTGTGGCATGTCGGCGCTGGCTTGCCTATTATCTGCGCAGCATCACGCGCGAGAGATCATGACCGCACGGCTACCGCCGCAACCCGTTGTCTGGGCGCTATCGCGCCACACCACCTTCCTGGCCGGGCGCCAGGGTGGCGAAAGGCTGCAGCGCCGGGGCGAGAGTTTCGCCGGCCTGGATCTGAGCGGTGCGATCCTCGATGATGCCATCCTGCCCGGCTGCGCCTTCACCTTCGGCTTGCTCAATTCGGCGCAATTTGTGCGCGCCGACCTGTTCGGCAGCGATTTCACCCGCGCCGACCTGACCCGCACCATGTTCGACAAGGCGGATTTGCGCGGTGCCAATTTCCTGATGTCGGTTTTGCGCCAGACCTCGTTCCGCCAGGCCGATCTGCGCCCCGGCCAGATGCTGCAGGCCGATGCCAGCGGCAAGGAAACCGCCAAGTCGGTGCCGGTCAACCTGAGCGGTGCCAATCTTGAGGAAGCCAATCTCAAGAGCGCCCATCTCGATCATGCCAATATGAGCAATGCCTCGGCGGTGGGGGCTTCCTTTGCCTCGGCCAGCCTGTTTGCCGTCAACCTGACCGGCGCCGATCTCACCAATGCGGATTTCTCCGGCGCCAAGATGAAGGAAGTCACCCTGGTCGGTGCCAAGCTGGAGGGCGCCCGTTTCACCAATGCCGATCTGCGCGGCGCCAATCTGCGCAGTGTCGATCTGAGCCAGGCGGATACCACCGGCGCCAATCTGCAAGGCGCGATCCATCGCGGTGCGGCGGTGCAGTTGCCGCCCGATATCGAGGCGCGGATCAAGGCGCATGGCCGCTGGATCGCTTCCAATGGTGCCGAGGGTGAACGCGCCGTATTCACCGGCCAGAAGCTGCAGGGGCTGGATTTTTCGAGCTGCGATCTGCGCGCGGCGGTGTTTCACGAGGCCAATCTGGCCGGCGCGATGTTCACCCGCAGCCAGCTCATGTTCGCCAGTTTCACCGGCGCCGATCTGCGCAAGGCCAATTTCGACCAGGCCGATTGCGGCGGCAGCAATTTTTCCGGCACCAATCTGGGCGGTGCGCTGTTTCGCGGCACCCATCTGATCGGCGTGCCGATCTATAACGCGCAGAACCAGCGTACCGGCAAGGTGCTGTTCCCGCGTTTCGAAGGTGCCGAGCTGAGTGGCGCCGATCTGCGCGGCGCCGTGGTGGAAGGGGTGGATTTCGCCAGTTGCGGCTTCACCAAGGTCAATCTGGCTGGTGCCGAACTGATCCAGTGTACCGGCATACAATCGACGCGGCGCTGAGCAGGCGGGGCCGGGGCATGCCGATCCAGCTGGATGCCGCCCTGCTCTGTCGCGATCCGCGCCTTTCGGCGCTGCATGCCTGGTGGCTGCGGGCGCGGGCGGTGCGTGGCGGTGCTTTGCCCGGGCGGGCGGATGTCGATCCGCTGGCGATGCGCGGCCTGCTGCCCGATCTTTACATGGTGGATGTGCTGCGCGACAGCGCCATGCCGGCTTTCCGCTACCGCCTGATCGGCACGGCAATCACCGGCCGCACCGGGCGCGACTATACCGGGCGCCGCTTCGATGAGGTCTATCCGGCGGCAGACTTGCCGGAATTCGAGGCCAGCTTCCGCTGGGTGCTGCGCGCGGCACAGCCGCTGCGTTCCTTCGGCACGATGGAATTTTCCGGCCAGGGCTATCAGGCTTTCGAGGCGCTGGAAGTCCCGCTGGCCACCGATGGTGTCCAGGTCGATATCATTCTCGGCCTGTTTGTGCTGCTGCCGGCCGAGTAGCCGCCTGCGCTTGCCGCGTCAGGCCTCGAAATGCTGCCACGGCACCTTGGCCAGCGGCATGGCGCGCAGCTTGTCGACATAGCTCTTGGCGCCGATATAGACCGGCGTCAGGCTGACCCCCTGGGCCACCAGCACCAGATCGTTGCGTCCCAGTTTCTTCTGAAAGGCGTTCATCGAGCGCTGCGCCATCTCGCTGGTGGCGATGCCGGATTCCGCCACCATGATCAAGGTGACGACCTTGCCGTCGATCTGGAAATTCGCGAATGGATATTTTTGCGTCATGGTCCCTCCCGGAATGCGGGATGCACGCGCTATCGTATCCCTGATTTTATCCGCGTCCAGAGGGAATTTGACATAATGTGACTAAAGTATGCCTGATTGTATGCAAAATTCTGACAAATTCTCGATCAATTAGGCAGAAAAATGAAATTGAATACATAATCCGCGCGGCTGGCCACATGGCGATGATGCTTTTCCAGGTCGATCCGGCTGAAGCGGGTGAGCTGGCCATAAAGCAGGGCATAAGCGGTGTAACCGAGTGCTTCCACCTCGCCCACCATGCTTTCGAGCGAGCGCTTGGTATGCGTCTCGACCATTTCGAGCACCAGCACCGGGCGGTCGCGCCGGATCAGTTCGGCGGCGCCGGCCAGCACCTCGGCCTCGAAGCCTTCCACATCGATCTTGATGAAGCCGACCGGCGGCAGGCCGCAATCATCCAGCCGCTTGGCCGGCACGCTGACGCTGCCATATTGGTCGCCGACCTTGACCGCGCTGAGCGAGCCGCCTTGGTTGGAATAGCCCTTGCGGCCGAGCGGAATGCGCAATTCGGCAGTGCCGGTGGCATCGGAGGCGGCAATCTGCCAGGCCTCGGCATTATCCGGCTTGCAGCGCGCCAGCACGGCAAATGCCTTCGGATTGGGCTCCAGGGCAAAAACCTGGCGGCAATGCCGCGCCAGCATCCAGGTCCACACCCCCTTATTGGCGCCGACATCCAGCGCGGCGCGGGCCGGATCGACCAGAAACGGCACCAGGGCCAGTTCACGCTCGCCATAGCGCAATTCCTTCCATACCCGGTAACGGATATAGAGGCTGCCCGGAATCAGGCTGTATTTGAGTTTTTCTTCGAGGGTGGAGGGTGGTTTCCAGGCCATGGGCTGAACGTCTCGTATGAGAGGCCGCCCCGGAAGGGGCTGCTGGTGCTGCCGGACAGGATTGAACTGTCGACCTCGTCATTACCAATGACGTGCTCTACCACTGAGCTACGGCAGCGCGCCGGCTGAAAACGGCGCGGAAAGTGCCACAGGCTTCCGCTGGATGCAAGCGCCCCGGCGGCGAAAAGCAATGCCGGCGGCTTGACCCTGCGGCACAAGGCTTTATGCAGGGGGCGGGGTCGTGAGGCCCCGGGTTTTTGTGGCATGTGGAGTGGCGTGGCGTGGCGGCCAAGATCGAGATCGAGCGGAAATTCCTGGTGGCCGATCCCGGCATCGTGACCGGCCTGGGCGGGCGCCAATTGGTGCAGGGCTATTTCGGCCGGCTCGGCGAGTTTCACCTGCGTATCCGCCTGGCCGGCGAGGCTGGCGGGGAACTGGCCTGGCTGACGCTGAAAAGCGATGCCCCCGGCATTGCCCGGCAGGAATATGAAAGCGAAATCCCGCCTGCCCTGGCGCGGCGCCTGCTGGCAGCCTGGCCGGCGCGCCACAAGGTGGAGAAAATCCGCTATCGCCTGCGCGCCGAGCAGGGCCTGGCTGGGCTGTTCTGGGAGATCGACCAGTTCCAGGGCCGCCATGCCGGGCTGTGGCTGGCCGAAATCGAACTCGACCGTGCCGACCGGCCGCTCGATCTGCCGCCCTGGCTTGGCCAGGAAGTGACCGACGATCCGGCCTATCGCAATGCCGCCCTGGCCGAGGCGCCGGCCGGTCCGATCCCGCCGGATGCCGAATTGCAGCCCTATATCGACGCCCTGCGGAAATCAGTATAAGCAAAGCATGACCCATCTCACCGAGGAAACCCAGGCCAAGCAGGATGAGCGGCGCGACCGCCTGGCGGCGCAGCTGCGCGCCAATCTGGCCCGGCGCAAACAGCAAAGCCGTGGCCGCGACGCCCAGGAAACCGCGTCGGCGCGGGATGCGGCGCCGGATATAACGGAGGAAACCCGCTGATGGCGGTGATGAGCGATATCTGGATCCGCGACATGGCGCAGAGCCGAGGCATGATCGAGCCCTTCGTGGAGGCGCAGAAACGTGAAGGCACGATTTCCTACGGCCTGTCCTCCTATGGCTATGATGCCAGGGTGGCGCGCGAATTCAAGATTTTCACCAATGTCGACAGCGCCGTGGTCGATCCCAAGCAGTTCTCGCCGCAATCCTTTGTCGACCGCGAAACCGATATCTGCGTCATCCCGCCGAATTCCTTCGCCCTGGCGCGCACGGTGGAATATTTCCGCATCCCGCGCGATGTGCTGGTGATCTGCCTGGGCAAGAGCACCTATGCGCGCTGTGGCATCATCGTCAATGTCACGCCGCTGGAGCCGGAATGGGAAGGCCATGTGACGCTGGAATTCTCCAACACCACGCCGTTGCCGGCGCGCATCTACGCCAATGAAGGCGCCTGCCAGTTCCTGTTCCTGAAGGGCGACCAGCCCTGCGAGACCAGCTATGCCGACCGCGCCGGCAAATATATGGGCCAGCGCGGCGTCACCCTGCCCAAGCTGTGACGGCAGACCGGCTGGCATAAGCCAGCACCGGCCTGTCCTGTCCGCTTGCCGAAGCCCGTCATGATACGCGCAGGCCGCCGGTGTCCGGTTTGGTTTCTTTGATCACTGGCTGCCGCCCGAATTCACCACAAAGCCGTCGTGGTCGGCGCAGGCCGACCACCCACGAGTTCTCTATTTTTCAGTCAGTTAAACAAGCAACACGTGGATGGTACGCCTTCGCGTACCATGACGGGCTATGTTGTGGGACGCATGAAGCGAGCCTTACGCCAGCGGAGTTGGGCAACCCGGATTGATCGGAAAGCCCGGTCTCCGTGTGCGCGACATATGGCGGGAATTTACGTTCATAATAAACGTATATGGTGTATTCTGGCGCCGTCTGCCCGATCGGGCGGAAAGGGGGCGCCATGGATGCGGCTGTGCAGGCGAGCATTACCCGGCTGTTGCTGGAGCATGAGATCGGCGGCGATGCCGGCCTGCCCTATCGGCTCAGCTTTGCCGGCAAGGGCAATAGCGGCGCCTCCTTCGGTGCCACCCAGGGCGATCTCAACACCAATACCGAATGCCGCCCGGTTTTCATCACCATCCTGAACCAGCGCGGCGATGTCACCGCCTTTGGCACCGCCAAGCGCCAGGCGGTGTTCGCCGCCCTGATCGGCAAGCCCAATCCGTGCGATCCGTTCGGCGATGCCGGCAAGACCGTGGCAGCGATCAATGCGGCACTCGACCATCCGGCCTCGCGGCCGCAGATCGATGCCATGGACAAGGCACAGCTCGGCCGCGTGCTGGCCATGGTGGGGGTGTCAGCGGCGATGGCCGCCGCTGCCGGGCGTAATCTCGCCCCGGCCTGCCTCGCCGCGCTGGCCTTGTATTGCAACCAGTTCGGCGCGCCGAACACCGCCAATCAATGGTTTTCCGGCCAGACCGTGACACTGAACGGCAAGGCAGTGCCGCCGCCGCCGCCCGGCCCGCTCGGGCTGGAAAGCCTGCTCGGCTATATCGGGCAGACCAAATATTACAGCCAGAATCCCAAGAATTTTCAGCGTTTCTGCACCATTGCCCGCAGCTTTGCCGTAAATCCGCCGGAATCCCCGGTTAACCAGACGAAAGCCGGCCCCCTGGTTGGCGTCTGACGCCCGGAGTATGGCAAAGCTTCCCAGGGCATGGCAAAGCCGGGGGGGATGCGGTAGAAACAGCGCCAATCCTCAATTTCTCTGGCCCATCCGGCCTGTGCCGGAGCGCCTCCCGGGTAGTTTTTCCATGGATCGTATTCGGTTGCGCGGCGGCAAGCCGCTTTTCGGCACCATCGCCATCGGTGGCGCCAAGAATGCCGCCCTGCCCTTGCTGGCAGCCAGCCTGCTGACCAGCGAAACCCTGTCGCTCTCCAATGTGCCGCATCTGGCCGATATCGCCACCATGGCGCATCTGCTGCAGCAGCATGGCGTGGATGTGGCGATGGATGGCGGCAATGGAACCGCCGAAGGCCGCACCATTCATCTCACCGCCGGCCATATCGCCTCCACCCTGGCGCCCTACGATCTGGTGCGCAAGATGCGGGCCTCGGTGCTGGTGCTGGGGCCGCTGCTGGCGCGCTGCGGCGAAGCCGAAGTGAGCCTGCCGGGCGGCTGCGCCATCGGCACAAGGCCGGTGGATCTGCATATCACCGCCCTGCGCGAAATGGGCGCCGAGATCGACATTGCCAATGGCTATATCAAGGCGCGCGCGCCCAAGGGGCTGAAGGGTGCCGTGGTGCGGTTCCCGATGGTGTCGGTCGGTGCCACCGAGAATATCCTGATGGCGGCTTGCCTGGCCGACGGCATCACGGTGCTGGAGAATGCCGCGCGCGAGCCGGAAATCGGCGATCTGGCGCGCTGTCTGGTGGCGATGGGGGCCGAGATCGAGGGCATCGACAGCGAACGCCTGGTGGTGAAAGGCCAGACCTCGCTGCATGGCGCCCGCCATGCCATCCTGCCCGACCGTATCGAGACCGGCACCTATGCCGCCGCCGTGGCGATCACCGGCGGCGAGGTGGAACTGGTCGGCGCCCGCCCGGCGTTGACCGAGGCGGTGAATGACAAGCTGGTGGAAGCCGGCTGCGTCATCACGCCGACGGCGCGCGGCATGCTGGTGAAGCGCAATGGCAGCCGGCTGCGCGGCGTCGATTTCCTGACCCAGCCCTATCCCGGTTTTCCCACCGACATGCAGGCCCAGGTGATGTCGATCATGGCGGTGGCCGATGGCGCCGCGATGATCACCGAGACGATTTTTGAAAACCGCTTCATGCATGTGCCGGAACTGACCCGCATGGGCGCCAATATCGTGGTGC
>VFQQ010000174.1_pt1 | contig 162498 bp, 162 predicted proteins | sample 3512341 | NCBI WGS metagenome assembly VFQQ01 (sample SAMN10412373, study PRJNA504923) | tailings metagenome | isolation source: Relicate 2 Philex TSF1 revegetated site | place: Philippines: Tuba, Benguet | collected 2017-08-29 | reverse complement strand
CCACGGTTCCCTGAACGGAAGCGCCTCCGGCGGGGCCAGCGACCCCGCTGGACCGGGATCGGCGGGCACGTCGGGTTGCGCAATGACGGCCTTTCCGCCCGGCATCCCTCTGGGGGCTGCATCTGGGGGCCGAGCACGTTTTTGAAACAGCTTCTCAGTAGAATTTCCCCTCGGCCTCCCGCTGGTTCGTCGACAGCCTGGACAGCCTCGAGGGTGGCACAATGGAGTTTCGCACCGATCGGACTTTCCCGACCCGCCCCTTCCCGGCCTGTCGAACCATGACATGAAACGGACCCGACCGGGACGACATCGACGGATCGAACGCTCCGCCGGTCCGCATCACTGCGGATGCCCCACCGATCGCGGATCGGCCGCTCCCCTCAGGAAGGTCGATGGGGGGAGACTGAGGAAGCCCCCAGCGACCGATCCCCGGAGAGTCTCATGAACGTCACCCGTTGGGCGATTCTGGCGCTGGCCAACATGCTCGTTGTCTATGCCATTCTCGGTGCCTGGCATTCAACCCTTCTGGATCTGGATTCCGACGCCTCGCCCCCCGTTGCCATTGGGCTCACGTTGATGGTCCTCACCTTGCCCCTGATGCCGCTGGCGGCGCTCGATCTCGGAACCCTGTTCTGGATCATGCCGGCCGTGAACTCCCTGGTGTGGGCGGCATTCTGGGAAGGGTTCCTCCTCACCTTCGTGGATCGCCGCAGGACTTCCGGCCCCAGGTGATTCCTTCCTGCGATCGGTTATCACGGGCTGTCCCCTCTTGAGCTTGGACATCCCCCTGACAGGTCGGACTCTCCGATCCGGTTCCTCACGCGACACTGCGTCCTTCGTTACCCTGCGGCTGCTTCACGGACTCGAACGCGGAAGGGAGTATGAGCACGACTCCGAAGACTCGTCGTCGCTGGCCGTACGTCCTGGCTCTCGCATCCGCTCTCGCCATCCTGGCCCCTTTTGCCTGGCACTCTCGGCCGCTGACCGCCACCGAGCGGAAACTCGTCGGCACTTGGGAGGGAGGACTTGGCCTGACTCACATGCAGTTCGGCGCGGATCGGATCCTGACGTTCGAGGCTTTCGACGGTACAACCGCTCGGGCCACGTGGCATGTTTCGGGCGACGGTCTGTATACGATCGACCTGGCACCGGATCCGCGGGTCGCTTCTCTGAGCTGGTATCAACAGATTCTTCCGTGGATCCAGGGGGAGCGGCACATCAAGGAGGCGACGTTCCTTGAGTTCGACGATCCGGATTCCCCGCGCCCCCGGAAACTCAAGCTGGGTCCGCCACGATCGGCCCAGACAGAACTGACCCGGGTCGACGAATGACCTCGCGTCGGGTGTGCGGCGGAGAAGCCTTCAGCGTGATTGCGATCGGTCGCCAACTCGATCCCATTGCCCTTCCAACAGCGCGATCTCGGGCCACAGCACGTTGCCGGTGGGATCGATGCTCCACTTGCGGTTGAGCGGTGGTCCTCTTCTCCCGAAGACCCACGAGAACCGATCGGACAGCCAGAACGGAGCGTCGGGTTTCAGAACAAGAGTTTCCGAGGTCGCTTCCCAGTCGCCGTAGTTCTCGATGGGAGTCCCAAACGTGAACACATCGCGTCGGGTAAACCGGCGGTTCCCCCAAAGGATGAGTTCCTCTCCTACGACCGTCTCAGCGGAATTCTCGTGTGAGATGACGCGGGATTCCCATCGCCCGATGAACCTCTGCTCGGCCGAACTGAGAGGCCGGTACCGCCAGCCGAAAACGGCCATGACGAGAAGCAGTGTTGCGGCGACAATCACCCAAGGCCAACGCCGCCGCTTCTTATGGACGTCCGGCATCTCCGGCCCCTCTCCGTTGGCGTTTCGGACATCGTAGGTCGCGACACTGCGTCCGCGATACCGCGGAACTCTGAGAAGGACGATCCAGCGGCCGGGTGACCGCGTCTTGAACCAACGGGAAGCCCCGGCGAATGTTGCCGAGCGACGGGGTGCCGATGCCGGCAGCTCCGAGCGAGCCGTGATCGGACGCCCGGTCCTCAACCCGCACTGCCGGACAGGGCACCAGAAGTGGCGCCCGCGGATTCCTCCCGTTCACCGCCATCGACGCCGCTCTCGGAACTGCTCGGACTGCCGGCGAACGTCACTCCCGAATGTGAGCCGACGCATTCGGGACGCCGCGCCGAATCTCCACCGGCGGCGGGGAGATCGGCTTCAGTCGATAGGTGAAAGCTCCGAGCAGTCCGCCGACGGGAACTCGATGGCACTCGCGGCAATCCTCGATCGCCCGGATGGAGCCGACCATCGCCAGCTCCCCCTCTTCGGTGACGTGCGTCGCCAGATCGTCCCCTTTGGCCAGCCGGGCGATCGCGTCCGATTCGAACCGCATCAGCGGACGGGTCGGCGCCGTTCTCAGTTCCTCCATCGCCGGGAGATGATCGGACACGTACACCGCCGGCGGCCGGTGCTTCAGCAGACTGACGAGCTCCAGGCGGGACAGCCGCCACCCGGGGAGTCGGGATTCTCCCTCCCACTCCATCGGCGCGAGACGAAACGCATGCGCCTCGAAGCCGCGGGCCTGCATGTCGCGATCGACTCCCCCCAGGGAATACAAAGGGACGAAGTTGGCGATGTTGTGGTCGTGCAGGCTCTTCAGCTCGTCGCGGCGCGGGATTGACGTGGCCAGCCCGGCCATGGTTTCCCGAAGGCGGGATTCCGCGCTCGGCGGTTCGTCGGCGAAGTGGGAGCGGCCCGCGGAGAGGGTCTTCGGCTCGAGCGTGTCGGGCTGCCGCATCCGTTCCGGTGGAACGTCGAGTCGGACACCCTCCGCCTCGTCGTAGAAACTCTCCTTGCGGAGGAGCTTCATGCCGGGCACGCGGGTTCGTCCCACTCCGGGCTGCGCAACGAAGTCCGCCACGAACTCTTCATGGACCTGCGCGAGCGCCCGAAAGACCAGCCGGCGATCGCGCCTCCTCAGCTCGATTCGATGTGCGCCGACGTCGAGATACAGTCGAAGCGCTTCCTCCTGCCGATAGAGCGACTTGCCGTCGTACTTCGGAGGGGCGGTCGCCTCGGCAGCGACGTCGGACTTCGCGGAGGCCGCTCCGGGCTCCATCAGGAACGGCTGCTCATCCGCCAGCCGCGGCTTCAGGTCGACCGCGGGATACCGGGAGAGCAGCTCCTGGTGCTCGCGGTAGGCGGGGATGTAGTCGAGCATCGCGATCCCATAGGCCGCGGCGGCCGAGGCCAGGGCGAGCGACGGAAATCCCAACCAGCCCAGTTTCCGCCAGCGGGCGATCGCGAACGCGGCGATCAGCAGGAGGTACAGGGCCCCGACCGCCGGAACGAAGCGGATGTGGCTGTTGACCAGGTGGACGAGCCCCCAGACCGCGAGCCATGCCAGGCACAACAGCCCACAGATCCAGCGGGACCGGACGCCGAACGGGGTCGCCGCGGTCAGCATCATCAGGACGGCGATCTTCAGCGACAGCTCGAACATTCCGCAGGCCTGCCGAACGAGACCGGACTGGGACGGGAGGGGGAGGGGACCGGGACGCCTGACAGCAGCATGAGGATCCTCCGACCGACATTGCAACGCATCGCAACGCGGGAGACGCGGCGCGAGGATCGCCTTCCTTGTCTCCCCGGTGAAAACCTCGGGGAGGGACGCCGCGTGTCGTGAGCCCGGTCCGGAGGTGGTGGACTTTCGGTTCCCGGCGGTCATCATGTCCGCTTCGACTCTCCAGGGATCGGAAGGAAGCTCGACATGTCGCCGATGAAAGGTCAGACCGCCCTCGTCACCGGAGCCTCGTCCGGGATCGGAGCCGCGTTCGCGCGGGGGCTCGCCGGGCGGGGGATGTCGCTGATTCTCGTCTCCCGCGCCGAAGCGGCGCTGCGGACGCTCGCCGACGAGCTCGGCCGGCAGCACCCGGTGGCCGTCGAGGTGCTGCCTGCGGATCTCCGCCGTCCGGAGGCGGCCCGGGAAATCGCCGCCGCCGTGGCGGGCCGCGGCCTGCAGGTGGACCTGCTGGTCAACAACGCCGGAGTCATGACCCACGGCGCGTTCGAGCAGATCGACCCGCAGCTCGAGCAGGATGAGATCATGGTCAACGTGGCGTCGCTGGTCGGGCTGACACACGCGTTCCTCCCCGGGATGCTCGAACGCCGCAGCGGCGGAGTGATCAACGTCGCGTCGGTGGCGGGGTTCCAGCCGGTCCCCTACCTGACGACCTACTCGGCGACCAAGGCGTTCGTGATCTCGTTCTCGGTCGCGCTGTGGGAGGAGTGCCGCGGCCGGAACGTCTGCGTGATGGGGCTCTGCCCCGGGACGACCTCGACGCAGCTCTTCGAGCGGGCCGCCGCCCCCGAGGCGTCATTGGGTGTGCCGCGCACGCCGGAGCAGGTCGTTGCCACGGCGCTGCGGGGGCTCGAGCAGCGGCGGAGCCTGATTACGGATGGCCTCAAGAACTCCCTCCTGTCGCACGGCCCGCGACTGATCCCGAAGTGGTTCGCCGCACAGTGTGCCGGCAAGGCAGTCCGCCCCCGCCCCGCCCGATGATCGATCGAACGGAAGCCCCTTCAAGGGATGCGGACAGAGACGGGCCTGCGTCGGCATCCCGCATGAGACCCGATGAGCGATGCCGCGGTATCTCTGTCTCGTCGTGCTGAACGTCGTCGGCTGGATCGCCGTGCTGGCGGCGTCGCGGATGGGCCTGTTCAGCCCGTTCCCCGGCTGGGTGGATGCGTCCTTCACGGTGTCGCTCGGCCTGCCCCTGCTCCCCCTCCTGATGCTGCAGCCGGACAAGCACTGGATCGGGTTCGACATGCTGACCGTGGTGCTGATTCCGTTCACCTGGGCCGCGATGGTCGAATGGGGGCTGCGAAGGTACGTCGACCGCCCGGAGGAGTCCGACCCGGGCTGAGGGTGTGAGCGTCCCCTTCCTCCCCATGCCGAACCATGGGGATGCCCCCCGCCGACTCTGTCACCATTCGCCTGCAGGGCCGCCCGGCGCCTGGGGTGGCCAGGGGAAGAAGGAACTGGTTCGCTTCTGGTAGGCGGCGTAGTCGGGGCGGCGGTCCGTGACGGTCTTCTCCAGCAGCGAGACCCCCGAGACCTTGAGAAGCAGCACCGACATCAGGAGCGGGCTCAGGAGCGTCCAGACGGGGCCGGTGGACGCCGAGAGGAAGTAGAGCCCCCACCAGACGCAGAAGTCTCCGAAGTAGTTGGGGTGCCGGGTGTATCGCCACAGCCCGGTGTCGAGGACGCGGCGGGCGTTGGCGGGATCGGCCCGGAACCGGGCGAGCTGCCAGTCGCCGACGCTTTCGAACAGGAACCCGATGCTCCAGAGCAGGAGGCCGAGCGGAGCGAGGAGCGGAAAGCGGAGCGTCGCCGGGCCGGCGAGGGCGGCCTGGATCGGGAGGGAGACGATCCAGATCAGAAACCCCTGCAGCAGGAACACGGTGACGAGGCTGACCCACGGGAAGCGGCCGCCGTGATGGCGGCGCATGTCGGCGTAGCGGCGGTCTTCCGGTTCCCCCCAGTTCCGCCAGAGCAGATAGAGGGAGAGCCGGGTTCCCCAGAGCGTCGTGAGCGCCACGATGAGCCAGGCGGCAGGAGTCGAGACGCCGCCGAGACCGAAGGCGAGCCAGGCGGCCAGCAGAAAACCGGTCCCCCAGAAGGGATCGGCGAGGCTGACGTTGCGGCGGAGCGTGGCGATCCCCCACAGCAGCAGCATCGCCGCCGCGAGCATCCCCGCCGTCGCCGGCGCGACCACGCCGAGACCTTGGCTCGCGAGGATCGGTTCGAAGGGGGTGAGATGGAACATGCGGGGAGGCCGAGGCGGGCCGGGTCGAGTCGTCAAGCGGAGTTCAGAGGACGGCCGGGATCGGCAGCAGGGTCTCGGTCCCTCCCAGGCCGTCGGTCTTCGCGACGGGGCTCCCCGACCTCTCGAGCAGTGAGTGCTGCACGAACCACTCGCCCCCGTCGGCGTAGCCGAACAGTTCCGAGACCGCGAGGAAGAACATCCGCCAGCGGTAGAACCAGCGGATCCCGTCGTCCCGGCCGTAAACCTCGCTCAGGATGTCCCGCAGCGCGCGATACCGGCCGTCGAGCCGCTCCAGCCAGGCGTCGGCGGTCCGGCGGTAATGCTCGCCGCTCCAGGCCCACTGCCGGGCCACGCGGAGCGGGCTGTCGCCGCCGGGCGGGGCGAACCGCCGGAGCAGGTCTTCGCCGGGCATCATCCCCCCGGTGAAGAAGTGGCGGGCCATCCAGTCCGCTTCCCCCTGGTCCTCGAACGGGTAGGTGTAGGTCCGGTGGCAGAAGATGTGGACGAACAGCTTTCCCCCGGGGCGGAGCCAGTCGGCGACACGGCCCAGGAGCGCGCGGTAGTTCCGCATGTGCTCGAACATCTCGACCGAGACGATCCGGTCGAACGCCCCCGCTTCGGCGGTGAAGTCGTTCATGTCGGCGGTCCGGACTTCGAGGTTGTCGAGTCCCTGCTCCCGCGCGGCGGCTTCGATGAACTCCCGCTGGGGACGGGAATTCGAGACCGCGGTGATCCGGCTCTCCGGGTAGTGCTCCGCCATCCACAGGGAGAGCGAGCCCCAGCCGCAGCCGAGTTCGAGGATCGACTGGCCGTCCGCCAGTTCGGCCCGCTCGCAGGTGATCCGGAGCGCGGACCGCTCCGCCTGTTCGAGCGTCGACTCCGGCGTGTCGAAGTGACAGCAGCTGTACTTGCGGCGGGGGCCGAGCACCGCGGCGAAGAACTCCGGCGGGAGCTCGTAGTGCTGCTCGTTCGCCTTCTCGGGGCGGAGGGCGATCGGTCCGCGCGAGAGGGATTCGAGGAACTCCGCCTGCGCGGGGGGCATCGAAGCGGGGCTCCGGTCGCCCGCGGCCTGGGCGGTCTCGCGGAGCCGCGCCGCGCACATCTGGCGGATTCCCCGACGGACCAGGAAGTCGGGGCCGAAACCCCGTTCCACGAGGTCGATCCCCAGGTTCAGCATCGTCGATACCGGCATCTAGCGCCTCCGGACCTTCCCCTCCCCGGCCAGGCGCACGTCGGAGGACGGGCTCAGGACGAGGTCGGGGGCGAGGCCCGCCGGTGGTGCGGATGCTGTCTGCGTCGACGCAAGGGAGGCCCGACCCGTGGTGGTCCGCAGTCCGCAGCCGGCGAGCGGCTTGTCGAACTGGATCTGGAGCAGGCTCAGCTGCCGCTCCTCAAAAATCGCTTCGCAATAGGCGAGGTAGTACCGCCAGAGGCGGAGGAACCGCTCGGGGTACCCGAGCCGGCGGACGTCCCCCAGCCGCGCCTCGAAGGCGGCGTTCCACCGCCGGAGGGTCTCGGCGTAGTGCGGGGCGAAGTCCTCGGCGTGGACGAGCCGCAGGTCGCTCGACCGGCCCGCCGCATCGAGCATCGCGGCCAGCGACGGGCAGCAGCCGCCGGGAAAGACGTACCGCTGGATGAAGTCGACCGAGCGGAGGTACTGGTCGTACCGCCGCTCGGGCATCACGATCGCCTGGATCAGGAGCGACCCCTCCGGCCGGAGCAGCCGGCCGCACTGGCCGAAGTAGTCGTCCAGATAGCGGTGTCCGACCGCTTCGATCATCTCGATCGAGACCAGCTTGTCGTACTCGCCGGTGAGGTCGCGGTAGTCGGAGCCGAGGAGGGTGATCCGGTCCTGGAGAGAGGCCTCGAACACCCGCTCGGCGGCGGCGGTCCGCTGCTCGCGGGAGATGGTCGTCGTCGTGACGCGGCAGCCGTAGCGGGAGGCGGCGTGGAGCGCGAAGCCCCCCCAGCCGGTCCCGATCTCGAGGACGTGGTCCGACTCCGTCAGGGCGAGCCGCCGGCAGATCCGGTCGAATTTCTCTTCGGAGGCCTCCCGGAGCGTCGCTTCGGGGCGGGGGAAGATCCCCGAGCTGTAGGCCATGGTCTCGTCGAGCCAGAGCCGGAAGAAGTCGTTGCCGAGGTCGTAGTGCGCCTCGATGTTGCGGCGGCTGCCGGCGCGGGTGTTGGCGTTGAAGCGGTGCAGCAGCCGGGAACCCCACTGGGCGACCCGGGCCACCGCGCTGTCGAGGCCGTCCGCCGCCTCCATGTTGCGGATGAAGATCCGGAACAGGCTCGTCAGGTCGTCGCAGTCCCATTCCCCGTTCAGGTAGGACTCGGCGATCGAGAGGGTCCCCCCGAACAGCGCGCGGCGGAAGAACCTTGGATCGTGGACCTGCATCTGCGCCACGAGGGTGCCGGACTCCCCTCCCTGCCACCGCGTGCCCGCGGCTTCGAGGGTGAGTTCGCCGCGCCGGAGCCCGGCGAGGCGGCGGAGGAGGACCCGCTGTGCGAACCGGTCGAGCGCCGCCACGCGGGGGGGGTGGGTGGTCCGGTCCGGTGTCGAGGGAGGGGCCGTCAGAGGAGACTCCGGCGCGCTCATCAGAAATCCCTCCTGGTCGAGACCGCCGGGACCCGCTCCAGGGGGGCGGACGGGTCGGATGGCGGGATGGGCCGGGACGGAACGGCGACGCGGGGAGCCAGAGGGGCGGGGGAGGTCGGGGTTCCCCCGGGATGGGGAACGAAGGGGATCCCCTTCCACCAGAGCCGGAGGGCCTGCCAGTAGATCGCTCCATAGACCTGCGCGGTCATCAGGGGATACCGGACGAGGGCCCGCGCGAGGGATCCGCTGGTCAGCTCCCGCCGCCGGAGCTTGAGGGCCGCCTCGAAGACCGGTTCGGTCTCCGGAGACCCGGTCCCCTGCGGGATGTTCTCGATTCGGACGCCGAGGGTGTCGCCGGGACGGGTCAGTTCCCAGCGGTAGTCGTACGCCATCTCGAGGAACGGGGAGACGTGAAAGACCTTGGGCGTGGAGAGGGAACGACTGGCGGATCCGGTCTCGACACCGAATCCGTCCCGCAGGTCGAGGACGTAGCAGTGCCGCTCGTTCCAGGGGGTGTTGTTCACCTCGGCGACGACGAACTCGGGGGGCGCGTCCTCCCCCGCGGCGAAGCAGTAGTAGAGGCTGATCGGGTTCATCTGGAACCCGAAGTACCGGAAGTGCGTCAGCAGGCGGACCGGGCCGGTCGGTCGCATGCCGGTCCGCTTCGCCACCAGGTTCCGGACCGACTCCGCCAGAGGTTCGTCCGGGGACCCGAGGTGATCGGCGCGGCGGAACCAGGCGAGGCTGGGACGGGCCGCTGACCAGAGCCAGCGGGGGGAGGCCTGTTCCGCTCCTCCGAACAGCCGCGGCAGCTCGTCGAGATCGACGTACATCAGGAACAGGGAGTACCGGAACGCGTGCGGCACCGGCGTCCGGCGGCGATGGAGGACTTCCCCTTCGTAGAGGCAGCTCTGGAGCGTCATCGGGCGGCGCTCCCCGGAGGGAGGGCCGTGCGGCGATACATCGCTTCGACCAGGCCCAGCCGTGTCGGTTCGGGCGGACCCGACAAGGGGGGCCCCGACAATGAGGGATTCGGCTCGCCCCGGCCCGTCAGCGACCGGAGCGCCTCGACCACCGCCAGACCGCTCCGGACTCCGTCCTCGTGAAACCCGTTCCCCCAGTACGCGCCGCAGAAGCTGGTCCGGTTTGCCGCGAGCAGTTCGCCGTGGCGGGCCTGGCTTGCCGCGCGGGTGTGGGTGAAGACCGGGTGGTGGTATTCGTACTCGCCGAGGACGCGCTCGCGGGGGATCTCACGATGCGGGTTCAGGGTGACGCAGAAGGTCTCCCGCGAACGGAGCCCCTGCAGGATGTTCATGTTGTAGGTGACGTTCGCCGGCCGGGCCGCGAGGGAGGTCGTCGAGGACCCCCTGCGGCCGGGAACGTCGGCGGCGATCCGGTAGTTCCAGCTCGCCCACGCGAGGCGGCGCTCGGGAAGATACGACCGGTCGGTGTGAAGGACCGCGCGGTTCCGCTCGTAAGGGAAGCTGGAGAGGAGTTCGCGTTCGGTGGAGGTCGCGGCGGAGCCGAGGATCCGGAGCGCCTGGTCGCTGTGGCAGGCGAAGACGACGTGGTCGAACCGTTCCGGCGTACCGGTCACGGGGTGGACCACGACTCCGTCGGCATCGCGGTGGACGCTCGCGATCGGCGTTCGGGTCCGGACCGGGCGGGGGAGCCGCGCGAGGATCCGGTCGACGTAGTTCCGCGAGCCCCCTGCAATCGTCCGCCAGATCGGCCGATCCCGGAGCTCGAGCAGGCCATGGTTCTCGTAGAACTCGGCGATGAACCGGATCGGGAACTCGGCGAACCGACCCAGAGGGCAGGACCAGATCGCCGCTCCCATCGGCAGGAGATAGTGCTCGGCGAACTCGGCGGAGTACCGGCCGCGCTCGAGAAACTCGCCGACGCGGACGTCGTCGTCCCCTGCGTGCCGCCAGCGGCGGACATCCCGGTTGAAGCGGACGATGTCGGCCAGCATCCGGTAGAAGCGGGGCCGGAGCAGGTTGCGGCGCTGGGCGAACAGGGTGTTGAGCGTGCTGCCGGAGTATTCGAGTCCGCTCCGCTCGTCCCGGACGCTGAAGCTCATCTCGGTCGGACGGGAGGGGACGCCGAGCTCCTCCAGGAGGGCGATGAACTCCGGGTAGGTCCGCTCGTTGTAGACGATGAAGCCGGTGTCGATCGCATGCCGCTCGGTCGGGAGCCCCTGCCGGGCGGGGACGACGACATCGACCGTATGAGTGTGCCCCCCGACCCAGTCATTGGCCTCGAAGACCGTCACATCCGCCCGCGGCGGCCGCGCGTCGCGAGGGGCGGAGAGGCGGTACGCGACCGTCAGTCCTGAGATCCCCGCTCCGATGACGGCAATTCGCATGTTCCTCGCCGCCCTGGGACAAAAAACGTTCAAATCGTTCACGACCACGATATCATTCAGCCCAAGGTGGATCAAGGTGCCGTTTTTCGCCCGAGCGGCAAATCGGACGTTTGGCTCACCGCTGTCACACTTTCCGCCGCTGCGTGACTTGAGAGCGAGGGGCCCGCCGGCCAATAGACGACTGCTTCGCCCTGCTGTTAAAATGTTCACAACGTCCACGCCGGAAAGGGCCGCGATGCGTGAGAATTCGGATCTCGTCTCCCCTCGCCAGGCCGCGCGGGCCATGGGGGTGAGCGAGTCCTCTCTCAAGCGGTGGTGCGATCAGGGGCTGATCCGCATGACCCGCACCGCCGGCGGACACCGGAAACTCCCGATTGCGGAGGTGCTCCGGTACGTCCGGGATCACAACCGTCCGCTGCTGCATCCCGATCTGCTGGGTCTCCCCGCCGCCAGCCCCGGCGCGGTGATCGGCCTGGGGCGGGCGGTCCCGCTGCTGGTCGAGGCGCTCCTGGCGGGGGACGAGATCGTGGCCCGTCAGCTCGTGGTCGATCTCTATGCGGCGGGGCACCCGCTGGCGCTCCTGTTCGACGAGGTCATCGCGGAGGCGTTCCGGCAGATCGGCGACCGGTGGGAGTGCGGGACGGCCGAGGTGTACCAGGAGCGCCGCGGCTGCCAGATCGCGCTCCGGACCCTCTACGACCTGCGGCGGATGCAGACGCCTCCCCCCGCCACGGGAGGGCTCGCGGCGGGAGGGACGCTCGAAGGGGATCCGTATTCCCTGCCGACCACGATGGCGGAGCTGGTGCTCCGCGAGGGGGGCTGGCGGGCGACCTCGCTCGGGAGTTCGCTGCCGGTCGACTCGCTGATCCGCTTCATTCACCAGCAGCGGCCGGCACTGTTCTGGATCGGCGTCTCGTATCTCGATGACCCGCCGCGGTTCCTCGAGCGGTTCGCCCTCCTGTCGCGGGCCTGCACCGAGACCGGGACGGCGCTCGTCACCGGAGGCCGCGCGTTGACCGAGTCACTCCGGCAGCGAATGTGCTACGCCGCCTATGGCGACACGATGCAGCACCTCGCCACGTTCGCCCGGACCCTGGCGAACTCCGCCGCGAGCGGACCTGCCGGTGCTTCGCCCGGGGAAGCGAGTTCGAGCCCGCCGCCGTGAGCGGAGGCGGGACCCCTTCTCCCGGCCCCTGGAGCGACCGACCCTATTGAACGGAGGTTCCCGATGACCCGTCTGATTCTCTCCGCGATCGGAGTCCTGTATCTGGGGCTGGGGATCTGGTGCGCGGTCCAGCCCGGCAAGACCTCCCGGACCGTCGGCTTTACCCTCGAGCGGGGGGCAGGGGAGTCGGAGTTCCTGACGATCTACGGCGGCCTGGAGTTCGCCCTCGGCCTGATCTTCCTGGCCCCGCTGGTCTGGCCGCAGTACGAACGCCCCGCGCTCCTGGCGTGCCTGGTCGTCCATGCCGGGATCGTCCTGTTCCGCTCGGCCGGGTTCCTGCTGTATTCGGGGATCCCGCGGACCACGGTCTACTTCGCGGTGGCGGAAGTCGGCCTGCTGGCTCTGTGCGTCTGGCGGACGGTCGCGCGAAGCTGATGCGCGAGCCGGGCGCTCCGATTCGCTCGAAACGGCGCGGCAAGGTGACATGCCATCCCGGTCTCGCAGCGCCCCTCCCGGGTTCCGCGGCGCCGCTCCTCAGGGGAGCCGTTCCAGGACGGTTTCGGCCACGGAGCTGCCGGTCGGGTTCAACTGCAGGTGGCCGGCGTCGTCGAACTGGACGGTGTACTCGTGCCTCTCTCGGTCTCCCAGCGGGGTCCGGTGGAGGTTGTCGAGCAGGGTCTGCCAGTTCCAGGGTTCTTGGGCGACGCCACGGAGGGTGAGGGTTCCGTCGAGAAAGACCCAGCTCCCCGACACACGGGCGGCCAGCGCGGAGGGGGGAAGCGACTCTCGTGGCGGTCGCGGCACAACTCGGGACTCAAAGCGGCGTCCCCGCGTGAACGTCACGACGGGCATTTCGGCGCCATCGTCCCCATCGACGACCCGCCAGACTCCCACGAGCTGCCGCTCCCCTTCCGACAGGGGGCGGTATCGCCACGCGGTCGGTCCCGCGAAGAGGAGGATCGCCGCCGCCAGCACGACCCACGGCCACCGCCGGCGTCGCGCGCGAGGCGGGGCCGCATCCCCCCCTGCGTTCCCCTCATCTCGACTCACGGATTTCGGCTCCATCGGCATCCTCGCCATTGCCTTGGATCACCAGGAATGTGGTTCAAGGTGAAAAGTGTACTCCTCATGCCATGCAAACCCACGGGCATGCCACCCGCCTCCGGCGTGGGCTGCGCACGGGGATGTACTGAGCGGCTCCCGACCTTAGACACCCCGATGGAATGGTTGCAACCGCTACGCGAGAAACGCCAGTACCGGCGATCAATCGTTGGGCTGAGTCCGTTTGCTTGCGCCGCGGGTTCGAGATTCTGGAACCCGCGAAAGTTCCTCCTCAATTCGAAGAGCCCATCCGATCTCGTGAATCCCCGTGAACTGTGGCGTACGTCCACTCTTGAAGTATCTCAGCTGCGCCTCGGCTCGGCGGGTATCTCCTTGCAGTGCGGCGCCATAGCCGAGATCCATGTGGGGGAATCCCCCCAGGCTGCCGTCATTGATACGTCCGTTCGTCCAATCCCCATGACTCTCATTCAAAAACGCATACGCGGCCTTGTACTTCCTGCGAGTCTCCTCGGGATCACCGAGAGGGACTTCGAAGATTTGAGGAAAGACTTGGCCGGTCCGATATGGATAGAACTTGTCATCACCGGGAATGTCTGCCACCGAAAAGCAGCCCTTGGTTTCGTCGAAAAGCCCGGCGATCCCGGCCGCGACGCGCCGAGCGGCCTCAGTGTAACGTCCAGCGTCCGGGTCCTTTTCGGAGGCCAGATGTCGCCCTAGGTCGTCGAGAGCACGATAGACCTCGCAATTGTCCTGCAGATATCCGACGCCGGTCGAGCCGACAAAATTGGATACCAGCCCCGATGGCTTCTGCGATGATAGAAGAACCTTGTCCGCAATATCCTTGATGGTCCGCCTGTTCGCGGTCCACCATTTCTGGTCACGATTGACTCGCACATGCCGCACTGCGAGCGAGATCATCGTCGCGGCGTAGGAATCATCGCTGTCGGACCGGATCTGTTCGCCAGTCCTGTAGTTCCAAACACGTTCGATCGTGCGGTCTCGGGGCGACGCTTGACGCAAATACAGATCGAGGTACTGCGCCGTGTGACCCGGCCGGTTCTGGCAGACTGGGATCAGGCCAAGATTGACGAAGTACCAATCGACCCGGAGGTCATTCACCATCAGAGTGTAAGCACCGTTGTACCGGCCGGATCCCAACCTCAGGCGATCGATCTGGTCCGTGGGCTGCGCCTGCAGCATCGGCGTTGCCAGAAGAAGGACGGTGCCACACAGAAATGATGCAGCTCGACGAAACATGGCGACACTCCTGTTAACAAATGGTTGATGAAAGACTTTCGGCCTCGGCCGCTCCTGCGAATGGCGGACTGGCCCCAACGTGAAATCGGTCGTCTCCGAACGAGATGTCCTGCTGGCTACCTGCGAGCCTGCGGCGATCTGCAATCGAGTCCGGCTCGGAAGACGCGAGGCCTTCGATTGACGCGGGCCACTCGCTGAGCTTACGAGGAACTGATGACGGCGCGCCTCGTCCCGACATACCGCCCTCAAAGCCAAACCGCACTCGGGACGATCATCCCCACGGCGAACAGAACCCCCAGACCGATCGTCACCATGCTGGTCGCGGTCGACGATACCACGACCGCTCCGGGATCATCCATGTAGTCGGGGCACCTGCTCAACATGACCTGTCGAGACGCTCCCTCAAAATCAGGCTCGATCGTTGTCTCGAGGAACGGTCCTCCGACGTTCGGAATTCGATTGACGTGGACGATGTGGATCATGGCTTCTTCCTGTTCTTCCTGTCGCTGGCAGCGATGTTACTGCCGTCTAACGAGAGCGACGAAGGGCCTGTGAATCCGAAAATTTCGGAGAGTTTTTTTGGAAACCACTGGGCGCCGCAAGCTTGAGACTTCGACCACGAAGCCGGCGGTAGAATTTCCAAACAGCGGTCGATTCACGGGCGGCGGAATCCTCTAGAGGGTGCGGGGTGTTTCGCCCCGCCGGGACGGCGACTTCGCCCTCCGGCTCTCAACCAGGAGACTGAGATGTGCCGTCTCTCGAAAGACACTCTGGTCGCAATCATTCTCGCAGGGGCTCTCGCTTGCCATGAGCTTCCCCGAATTACGCCGCCCGAACTGCCCGCATCGACGGCAAATAGCGGCTCTTAGATGCTCCTAAGCGAAGAGTCACATGAAGAAGGCTTCTGTGCCGGCCCCCCTTCGCGTCGATCCGGTGTCCCGGGAATCTGAACGAACGCATGTGCCCGAGAATCGGAACGCACGACGTACCAGAGGTTTACAGGTTCCCCTGGTGGAATTCTGGCCGATTGTCCGGCCGGGCAATCTCGCAACTTTTTCGGAATCTGTCAGATTGCTTCCCGATACGCGTGGCCAGCTCGCATCTGACTCGATGACGCTCATCCGGGAACACTGGCGTGGAAGCCGTGACATGAAATCGAAAGAAGTCATCGGAGCCAATCATCGAGCCGCGCACCACTCCCTTTCTAAGGGCTCGAGTATGTCTGCAGAATTGAACGAAGGGCGCTTTCACGATCCTGGTGTGGTCCTCACGACGTGGACCCGGGCTGAAGGAAGGCTGTTTGGAACCTTGAGGAAGCAGTTCCCCAGTGCGACCACGGAAGATCTTCGTGACGCTCTTCAAGATGCCTTTGCCCGTGTTTTTTTTCACCGAAGCACCATTCGCGGAGAATCGGACGAGGAGTTCATCGGCTTTTGCAAAACAGCTTGTAGGAATTGTTACTTGGAGATTTGCCGTCGGAGCAAGAAGCAGTTTCCGCTTGAAGAGCAAACTGCAGCGGATCAAAAGGCCGAAATCGGTTCAAAACGAATGGAAGACCTGGATCAGCTAGCGGCGTGCATTGCGATGCTCAAAAAAAAGCCGCTGCGTGAGACTCCTCCGCCTCCCATTCTGTTAGGAGACTTCATTGAAAATTGCTTGCAGAATCAATGGGTCATCCTGCCAAGCGGCGATTCGAAGAAGAAGAAGCAGATCAAGGCGAGCGAGGCGGCCCGGCAGATGAGGGAGATGGGCTATCGGGAAGTCTTTCCCCAGACCGTGAGCGATCTGTTTCAGATGTCCGTTCGCATTCTCCGGCAGTGCCTCAACGCAAATTAGTTCATCGCCTCGCGCAAGAGGAAACTCAATGAAATTCGCCACCACGTCTCAGCCTCAATTGGAACTGGCTCGTGCCGTCTCAACATTCATCGTGGACAATCGCAATGCCGAAATGACTCGGATCTTGAGCCTCGCCTCCGAGTGGGTAGACCTCCTCGACCATGAACGCCCGATCGGAGACGCGAAAGAACGGGCTCTCGAGGCCGCAATGGCTTTTCTCGACGCCGGCCGCAAGGAGTTTCGCGATCGACAGTGCATGGAGCGGTTCGTGGATCGCTACACGGCGCTTCGCGAGACCTCCGAATCCGTGTCGGATCGGTTTCTTGCGACATGCGAGGACTTCATGCCGGTCATCGCTGGCGGGTTACGGAGCCGAGGGACTTCCGTTGAGACGCTTGTCTCACGACTGGAAACGGCCATGTTCGTTGTCGTGGCAAACGAGAAAGAGCTCGGCGATCCGAGATGTCTGAGGAGTCTTGCCCGCGCGATGTCCACGGCAGGGGGGGGGCGCCCCGGCAACGGAAGGAGATTCAAGCGGATCGCGACGATGGTCGCGGCCGGCGTCGCGATCGGATTGCTGGTTTGGACAATCGTCCCAGGCGACGGGCCAAATCCGATCGCCAAGGATCCGGGGAATGAAATCCCCCATCCGAAGGGGCCGGCACAGGACTCCATCCCTTCGGCCGATACGCAGATCGCGTATGCCGGTCCGGCGATCACGATCGAATCCAACGAACGTTTTATGGACGTGTCGAATCGTCTGCGGCACCTGTCGAAGATTCTCGTCAGCACGAATGCCCAGCCGTTTCGGCACGAGTGCCTGATCTTTGTCGACGCCGCCGGAACCAGTCGTCCTTTCGAGCGGCGGGAACCGGATGAGGAGAAAGCTCGAATCCGCGACTTCCCTTGGGTTGTCAACGCGGAAGGGCGCTTTCAGTACGTATTGGCGATCTGGACCGACGAAAAGTGGGATGGACTGTTCAAAGCAGATCAATGGATTTCGAAAGCGGCGCTTGATGAACTTCAAAAGCTCGATCCCAAGGATCCGTCGCCTGACAGGGCCGTAGCGCTGTTCCGCGAGGCGATCGCGGCCACCCGTCCCCCGGGGCCAATCCGCTTCGCTTTCGAGCGCCGCGAGCTGGACTTCATGGCCCCCCCGATCGCTCCCTGACTTTCCCATTCGCACCGTTCCGATTGTCGGCGCTGTCCTCTCTCCGATCGTTCCGACCTGCCACTTCTCAGAAAGGTTGATCATGTCCCGTTCGTTCACTCGCGGATTGCGAGGCTTCCTGAGCCTCGTCGTCATCCTCTCCGGGCTGAATTCCATCGCCTGGTGTCAGCAACCGACCAATCAACCGCCGCAAGCGTTTGTGGTCGCGTTCCAAGAGTACGACAAACAGCCGGACAAGAATCTGAAGCATGCGTTGGAGTCGGGTTGTGCCTTGGTGAAGGCCCTCAGCGCCAATGGCATCGGCGTGACGTTCTACGTCGACGCGAACTCCAAAGACGCCGCCGAAGCCGAGATGGCAAAGGTGGAAGAGAAAAAGAAGAACTCAGCTCGACCCGGAATGGCGTTGAAGCCGGGGGTGATCACGGTCAAGATCGCCTCCACAGCCGAGGAACTGGAAAATCAGTTCGGCGAATGGACAGACTCGCATTTCGCCGAACTCTCTTCCGGAGCCGGAAGTCGAACGCCCTTTGGGCTGTTCGCCTACGTGGGGCACGGAATCCAACGGAACGGCCGCGACTTCATTCTGACTCCGTCGGACACTTTTGAGGACGGCGGCCTCCCCGTGTCATCGCTGCTGACTCGCAATAACGGAAGCCGGCCGATCGTCTACGTCTTCGACATGTGCCGCAATGAAGCCGGTAAGGACGCGAGCGAGGAGAACGAGAAACCGACGATGCTGCCCGTCAGTCCCGTCTCGGGACGAGACCGGGCCCTCGCCTTGTTCTCCACTTTGCCGGGGCAAGTGGTCCCCGATACCAAGGACAACCTGACTCGCCTGCTCGCCGAGGGGCTTGAGCACGTCGAGAAGCCCACGCCTTCGTTCCGCGCGAAACGTCAATCCCCATTGGGCCAAGCGACCTTGGGCCTGTACGAATCGGACTCGGAACTTCCGGTTGCCGTCTGGTTCAACTACGCGATTGTCAACAGGGTCACCGATTCGATCAACACGAACTCGTTCGAGCTGTACCGCGGCAAGGTCGACCAGAGCATGGTCATCGCGTCGCGAAACCCGCGGTACTCGTACGAAGTGCCCATCGATTTGATGCCGGACTGGAATGCCTTCGCTCTTTCGGGATCGGTCGTCACGACCGTCGGCAATGGGATGGTCCGCTTCGATCGCTCCGATCTCGAGGGCGGTTTCGCGACCAGCTTTCTCGGGACCACGGAAGACGGGACGGCGGAGCGGACATATGACCCCAAGGGAAAGGTGCTCTATCTCGAGCTGCACGCCGAAGCTCCTCCTGGAACGGCCGGCGGAGGCTTCATCGTCTGCAACATCACTCCGGGAAACAACAAGGTGATGAATGGAGAGCTGGTGAAGAATGTCCGTCTTTCACGAGCGATCCCCTATGGCACGACAATTCCCATGGTCATTCCGTTCGATGCCGCGACGGACGGGAAGGTACTGAATGCCGTTGCGATCGGGACTGCAGTCGACAAGCCCGAGGGATGGGCTCCTGGCGCGGCGCTGGTGGTCACTCGCCTGGTTCTCGTGGATCCTGCAACACAAGGTAAGCTGAAACCCTTCGTTCCTGAAGGAAATGTTCTTCGGAGAGTCTGGATCAACTCGAAGCTCCCGAGTGAACGAAGCCGAGACGTCAAGGTGTATTACACGAGAGAGGCCTCTGAAGACGCGGCGGCTGCGAGAAAGGAAACCGCTGACGCCGACGAAGCGAAGGGTGAGCCCGTCAAGGACAAGGCTTCCAAAGCCGATGACAGGAAGATCAAGGACTTCATTCTGGCGATCCAGTCGACGACGCCGGAAGCGGGAACGATGCTTGGGGTGCAAGGGCCAATCTACCCGCCGCTCGCTGTTTCGCCGAATGTCGTCGTAGAGGCGAATCTCGGAAAGGTGACCTGTCCTCCCGGCGAGAAGACCTGCGACGTATGCGTGACATTCTTTTCGGAGGGCGTGGAAGTCGGAACCGCCACCTTTGAGGTGAGTCCGAAATCCACCCGCCAGCCTCGAGTCATCGAGTTGAAGAAGGAGTGCCTATGCGACAGCTTGACCGTGACAACCGACGCGGCCGATCTGGAAATTACGAGTCTTGAGTTGCGGCCGGCCAACGCTGGTCGACGAAAATAGCATGAATCTGGCCCACCCGGCGAGTCGTCCCGGTTCTTGGAGCCATGTCTGTGGCTGGTTCTCTGAACCGGGGTGGCGCAGCCAAAGGAGGCTGGAAACGGATTGTCGCTCCTTCGTAACTGAGCCTCCTGCCGTCTTCGATCGCCCAGGTTCGAGAACCTGGGCGACCCTCTATCGTGGCCCGGGTGATGATGCGCGATGCTGGAGCCGCTTCGCGGACTGCCGTCCGCGGCCGTGAAGCCATTTCAAAACTAGCCACAGAGGCCACCGAGAACACCAGAGCCAGCGAAGCGGCTCACCGACGGCGGCGCACAGCATCTCCTCCCTCTGAGTCCTCTGTGGCAAAAACGGTTTTGAAACTGCTTCTGAACGGTGGGATCGGGGCAGCAGTGCTTGCCGCCCCGGTCCAGGGCGGAGCTCTGGGTCAGGCCATGAGGCCGGGGATGACGTCCCCCTGGTAGATGTGGTGGGGGCGGGTCTGCTCGTCGTGCCAGGCTGCCGTTTCCGGCAGTCCCAGCGCCGAGTAGATCGTGGCGGCCATGTTTTCCGGCGTCTGCGGCGAGGAGGCAGGGTACGCCCCTTGCGCGTCGGAGCTGCCGATCACCTGGCCGCCGCGGACTCCGCCGCCGGCGAAGAAGGCTGTCTGCACGCCACCCCAGTGGTCGCGCCCCGGTCCCTTGTAGTGCTGCGCGAGCGTGGAGGTCTTCGGCGTCCGGCCGAACTCGCCCGCCATGACGATCAGGGTCGAATCGAGCAGCCCGCTCGACTTGAGGTCGTCGAAGAGCGCCGCGAGGGCCCGGTCGGTCGGCGGGTACAGAAAGTCCTTGAGGTTCGGGAAGGCGTTGCCGTGGGTGTCCCACGCCTCGTTGTTGCCGAGGTTCACCTGCACGAAGTTGACCCCTGCCTCGACCAGCCGGCGGGCCATCAGCAGCGACCAGCCGAAGGTGTTCCGGCCGTATCGCTCCTGCGTCTCGGCGGGCGCGTTCATGACGTCGAACGCCGAGCGGACCCGCTGCTCGGTCAGGAGCGTCACCGCGGCGTCGCGGTAGCGGTCGAACTGTCCCTGCGCGGCGCTCCGGTCGAGCTGCTGCCGCTGGAGCTCGATCGTGTCGAGCAGGTCGAGCCGCGCCCGGAACCGCCTGTCGAACAGGCCGTCGGGGAGCGAGAGCTGCGGGACGCGGAACGCCATCTGGGCGTTCTTCTTGGCTCCGTCGGCGTGGTGGAACTCGTACTCGGGAAAGGCGCCGTAGGTGACGCTGTTGAACGGCGACGCTTCGACGAACCAGGCATCGCGGCGCGAGCCCATCAGCCCGCCGAACTGCCCCGGGATCGTCCGGCCGGTCCGGTGGATGAGGCGTTCCGGGAGGACCACCGCGGGGGGGAGGTTGTTGCGGGCCCGCGTCGTGGCGCCGGCGATCGAGGCGATGGCGGGGTAGTCGGTCGACTGCGGCTTGTCGGGGAGGAACGTGGGGGGCTTGTCGCTCCGCCCCGTCAGCATGATGTGATGCGCGAGCGAGTGGTCGTTGCTCGGGTGGGTCAGCGAGCGGACGAGGGCCCAGTCCTGGCTCCGCGCCGCCAGCCGGGGGAGGTGTTCGCAGATCTCGATGCCCGGGGTGGCCGTCGCGATCGGGTTGAACTCTCCCCGGATTACGTCCGGGGCCTCGGGCTTCATGTCGAAGCTGTCGTGCTGGCCGAGCCCCCCCGAGAGAAAGATGTAGATGACCGACTTCGCCTTGCCGCCGCCGCTGCGGGTGCTGACGACGTCCGCATCTTTGATGGCGGCCGATGCGCTCTGGGAGAGACCGAGCAACCCCACGGCCCCGGCCTGGATCATCGATCGTCGGGAGAACGAGGGATGAGCGGGAGTGAGAGGCATCGGCTTCACCAAAGGGGGGCGGAAGAAGGTGGGAGCGCGGGGAGCCTAGGTTCGCACACCTGGCCGGGAAGATCAAGAACACATGTGAGGCAGCTGATGCGATCGGGCGATCCGGGAGCGGCCGGACCGGACTCTGGGAGTCTCTGCTGAAATGCCTCAAACACCGGCAAGCTCAAGGCCTCCGCTCCGCGGGACCGTCGCCAGGCGCCGCGGGGGACCGTTCCGCCGCTCGCGGGGAACGGCCGCGCCAGCGTTTGAAGGCGGCCGTGAAGGAGGAGGGGCTTTCGTAACCGACTTCGGCGGCGACGTTCTCGACCGTCTGGCCCGGGAGGCTGAAGAGGTATTCGGCGCGGCGGATGCGGAGCCAGGAGACGTGCTGCATCGGGCTGCGGTGCCAGGCCGCGCGGGTCAGGCGGCGGAGGTGGACTTCACTCATCTCCGCCCAGGCGGCGAGTTCCGTCACGCTCCAGGGATGCGCGAGCCGCGACTCGACGTGCTGCCAGAGCGGCGCGAGGCGATCGACTTCGCCCGAGAGGACGCGGCGGCTGAGGAGGAAGATCGTCTGGGCCCAGGCGGCCAGGTGCTGCGGGTCCATGAACGTCTCGAGCTCGAGCCGCAGCCCCTTGAGGGCGCAGTCCCACGCCGCGGGATCGGTCTGGACGACCCGGCTCGCCGTCTCCTGGCGGCTGGCGAGCGGGTCGGTCCGTTCGTCGAAGATCACCCACGCCATCCGCCACGGTTTTCGTTCCCGCTGCCATGCCCCCTGCGTGTCGAACGCGGGGCGGAGGATCGCCGCGCCGGTCGGCAGCTCGATCCACTGGCGATCGACGAGGTGCAGGCCCGAGCCCTCCAGGCAGATGTTGATGTGCCCGAAGGTCGGCCGGAGCCTCACGATCTTGTAACCGAGGCCGACCTGGGCGACGCCGACGCTCCGGATCCCGTACGAGTTCAGCGCCGGACAGGAGCCCGAGGCGGCCCCCCACTGCCGGGTCGAGGGGCTGATGATGTTCGTTTCGAGCAGATCGTCGTCGGCTGGCAACATGGACGCCCCCCCGGGGACCGCAATACGATTTTCGTGTCGAACCGCTCGACGAAGTCTTCTGAACTGTCGGTTTCTCCAGACACTTTACCGACCCGCCGCGCTCCGATGAATCCGCTTTCCCGATGTTCGATTCTGGCACCGGCCCGTTGGGCTGCCGCGTGGCTGTTCGTTTCGAGCATCGCCGCGGCGGCGGAACCGGCGGTGTCGTACCTGCGGGATATCCAGCCGGTCCTCTCCGACGCCTGTTACCGCTGCCATGGCCCGGATGCCGGGTCGCGGGAGTCGGGACTGCGGCTCGACCTGCGGGCCGAGGCCCTGAAGCCCGCCGATTCGGGGCGGAGGGCGATCGTGCCGGGGGCGGCGCTCGAGAGCGAACTGGTCCGGCGGATCCTGAGCGACGACCCGGATGAGCAGATGCCTCCGCCGACCGCGAGGCGACAGCTCACCGGAGCCGAGAAGACCCGGCTCAAGGAGTGGATCGCGGCGGGGGCCCCCTTCGACCGGCACTGGTCGTTCGCGCCGATCCGCCGGCCACCGATCCCGGCGGTCCGGAACCGGGAGTGGTGCCGGACGCCGATCGATCACTTCGTCCTGGCCCGGCTCGAACAGGGGGGACTGCCGGCGAACGGCCCGGCGACCACGACGACACTCCTGCGGCGGATTTCGTTCGGCCTGACGGGGCTCCCTCCCCGTCCCGAGGAGATCGCGTCTCTGCTGGCGGCGGCCGAGGGAATGGACCGCGAGCAGCGTCTCACGGAGGCGATCGATCGCCGGCTGGCGAGCGTGCCGTACGGCGAGCACTGGGCCCGGCACTGGATGGACCTCGCGCGGTATGCCGACAGCGCCGGGTACGAGCTGGACTACCCGTTCGAGCATTCGTGGCACTACCGCGACTGGCTGATCCGGAGCTTTCAGGAGAACAAGCCGCTCGACCGGTTCCTGCAGGAGCAGCTTGCGGGGGACCAGCTCTGGCCGGAGTCCGAGGAGGCCCGGACCGGGACGCTGTTTCTGGCGATCGGCCCCCGCCGTTTCGAGGGGGGGCTGCAGGCCAAAGACGAGCGGGCCTACGAGTGGCTGACGGATCTGGCCGACACGACCGCGAGCGCCATACTCGGCCTGACGATGGGGTGTGCCCGCTGCCACGACCACAAGTTCGACGCGATCACGCAGCGGGACTACTTCGGCCTGCAGGCGATCTTTGCCGAGAGCCGGATCGAGGAGACCCGCCTGGGGGAGAAGAAGAGCGACACCAGCCCCGCTTCGCTGCGGGTGATTGCGCGGGACAAACCGCTGGTGGTTCAGCTTCTGCGGCGAGGGGAACCGGAGCACCCGCTCGGTCCGGTCGAGGCGGCGCTCCCGTCGGCCCTCTCGGCCGAGGGGCCGCTGGCTGAGACCATGGGATCCCGGCGGACGGCGCTCGCCCGCTGGCTGACGTCGGCCGAGCATCCCCTGACCGCGCGGGTCCTGGCGAACCGGATCTGGATGTGGCACTTCGGCAAGGGGCTGGTCCGGACCCCCAATGACTTTGGCCGGCAAGGAGAGCGGCCGACCGATCCGGAGCTGCTCGACTGGCTGGCGAGCGAACTGGTGGCGTCGGGCTGGGACCTCAATCACCTGCACCGGTTGATCCTGAACTCGGCGGTCTATCGTCAGTCGAGCACCGCCGACCCGGCCATTGAGCAGCAGGACCCCGACCATCGGTTTCTGACGCGGTTCCCCCGTCGCCGGCTGCAGGCGGAAGAACTGCAGGACTCCCTCCGCCTGGTCGCGGGGCGGCTGAACCTCGAGGCGTTCGGTCCCCCGGTTGTGCCGCCGCTCGAGCCGTGGGCGCTGGCGGGGCTGCGGAATGCGAACTGGCAGCCGACCACCGCCGACGGAGCCGCGCAGCGCCGCGGGGTCTACATGGTGGTCCGCCGGTCTATGAAGCTCCCGTTCTTCGACGCCTTCAACGGCCCCGACACGGTGAGCAGCTGCGCCGCGCGGGATTCGACGACGACGCCGCTGCAGGCTCTGACGCTCTTTCACAGTGCCGAGACCCTCGCCAACGCCGAGGCCCTCGCGGCCGACCTGTGGCTGACGAGTCGCCACGATCCGCAGCAGGCGGCGACCCTCGCCTGGCCCCGGATCTTCGGCCGGCCGATCCGCGACGCCGAGCGGGACGCGGCCCGCGAGTTTCTGGTCAGCGGGACCCCCGCGGCCGACGCCGCAGCGGTCCCTGAGACCTGGGTGGCGTGGACCTTGATCCTCCTGAACTCGAGCGAGTTCTGTTATGTCGATTGACGATCGTTCGCTGGCGTCGCGTCGGGACTGGCTCCGGAGCTCCGCCGGGACGGTGGGGATGCTCGCGCTCGCGGAACTGCTCGGAGAGGCGAACCCGGCGAGAGCGGCGGAGCGTCCGGCGGTGGCGAGGCCGCATCACCTGCCTCGGGCCAGATCGATCATCTACCTGTTCATGCACGGCGGTCCGAGCCAGGTCGACACGTTCGACCCCAAGCCGAGCCTCACGCGGTACGACGGCACGCCCCCCCCGGAGGCGTTTCACAACCTGAACCTCCAGTTCACCGACGTCCGGAAGCAGAAGCTGATGGCGAGCCGGCAGACCTTCAGCCGCTGCGGCGAGAGCGGCCTCGCGATCTGCGACTCGCTTCCGCACCTGCAGCGCTGCGCCGACGACCTGTGCATCGTCCGCAGTCTGCACCACGAGGTGTTCAACCACACCCCCGCGATCTGGCTGATGAACACCGGGCACGACGTCCCGGGACGCCCTTCGCTCGGCTCGTGGCTGCAGTACGGCCTCGGCAGCCTGACCCGCGATCTGCCGTCGTTCGTCGTCATGCATGCCAAGCCACTGAAGCCCGGCCCCGGCGTCTGGGGGAACGGCTTTCTCCCCGCCGCCTTCCAGGGGACCCGGCTGAGCCAGGGGGGGACGCCGATCCCCTACCTGACCCCGCCGGAACTGCTCCAGCGGGGGGATGCGGGGAAGCAGCTGGCGTACTTCCGGTCGCTGAACGGGGAGCATGCTCGCGACCGGCATGACACGGAACTCGACGCCCGGATCGCCTCGTACGAACTCGCCTTCCGGATGCAGTCCGCGGCGCCGGAAGCGGTCGACCTCGCTCAGGAGACGCAGGCCACCCGCGCGGCCTACGGCGGCGGCTTCGGCGAACAGTGCCTCGTCGCCCGGCGGCTCGTCGAGCGGGGGGTCCGCTGCGTGCAGATCTATCACGGCGGCGGTCCGGACGACTGGGACTCGCACCACGACAACCACAACATGCAGAGCCGCCGGATGCAGGAGGTCGACCAGGGGACCGCCGCCCTGCTGCAGGACCTCAAGGCCCGCGGCCTCCTGGACGAGACGCTCGTGGTCTGGGGAGGCGAGTTCGGCCGGACCCCCACGACCGAGGGGAGCAACGGCCGGGACCACAGTCCGTACGGGTTTTCGATGTGCCTCGCCGGAGGGGGGGTGAAAGGGGGCCTCACGTACGGCGGGACGGACGAACTCGGGTTCCGGGCGACGGAGCAGCCGGTCCATCTGCATGACCTCAACGCGACCCTGCTGCATCTGTTCGGGCTCGATCACGAGCGTCTCACGACCCGTCACACCGGCCGCGACTTCCGGCTGACGGATGTCTTCGGTCACGTGGTCCGCGACATCCTCGCCTGAGTCGCCCCCCTTTCCCGGCAGGCCGTCAGGTGGGACGCGTGGGTCTGAAACTGGCTGTGGGAGAAGGCGAAGCCACGTGGGCCTCGCCGCCCCCGGCTCGTTCAGCGGCGGGGTGGCAGCCTTCGCGGCTGCTGCGGTCGCTCCCAGCGGATGACGGCGCTGTCGCTGAAGGTCACCAGTCGATCGGAATGGAAACGGATCGAGCGAACGGGGTATCTGAGCCGGGTTCCCAGAACGAGGACGCGAAGTTGCTGGAAGACGCCTCCCCAGCTTCGCGGCCAGTGCAGATCCGGCCACATTCGAAGCTGGTTGCCGGAGACTTCCCAGGACCCCTCCTCCGAGATCGCTTCGGCGTGCCAGCCGTAGGTGACCGCGTATCGCCGATCCGCTCCCAGGTGGTACGTGGGGAGCCGCTGCTGGGACTCCGGATTCATTTCCCACGTCCCGACGAGGCGGCGCTCCAGCGGATTGAGAGGCCGGAGGGAGTAGCCGACCGGAACAGCGACGACGCCGATCAGAAAGAGCACGAACAACAGACGACAATGCCGCCGGACGAACTTGGCCATGTTCGTAGTCCCAGGATCGCGGCGCGAGGGAAGAATAGTCCCAACGGGCGAGTCCTCGCCAGACCTTCTGCCGACCTCGCGCTGAGTCCCTTTCGCCGGAGTCGGCCATGGCCGCCGACCGGATCGGTCACACCGCCCCTCTGCCGCGTCCGCTCGCAAAGCCTCAATGCACCTGCCGGACCAGCCAGCGTATCGGGACGCGGCATCCCCGAGGCTGTGTGCGGCCGTTGTTGCCGCCGCCAAGGCATTCGAGCGAAACCCTGTTGCAACCGGGGCTCGGCCTGCCGTAGCACAGCAGAATGGGCGTCCCATGGTGCCATGCCGCGATTTCTCTGCTCGTCCTCCAGTCGGGATGCGCAAGCTGGCTCGTGCGGACCGAGGGGGCCTACAGCCACAGGGCGGACATCTATCCGGCCACCACCATCGACGTGGGGGTTGTCTCCCAGGCAGTGACCCAGCCCTTCGTCCCCCCCGTCGACAGCGACGCACAGGATGGGCTCGTCTACGTCATCCTTCCCGTGGCGATTGTCGACCTGCCCCTGGCCGTCATCGCGGACACGATTCTTCTGCCGCACGATCTTCGGGAGTCCTTCCGAAGGTCGTCACGTTCCCGAGAAGCGGCCGAAGAGACTGCGAACGCCTCGCCGTAGTGGTGCGGCACCCTGTCATTGCCCGGAGGCTGTCTCGTCGTCTATCGATTCGGAGTCCTCTTCAGGCGGCGGAGTCTCCGTCTCGGGGCTGTGACCAAACAGGGAGAGCAGGAACTCGGCTCCCATTTCGGAACCGATGAAGGCATACACTCCGAACGCCAGGCCCAGGACCACGAATCCCAACAGTTCCTTGAAGGAGAACTTCGCCGTGTCCCCCAGGAGAAGAACTGCTCCGAAGGCGAGAGAGAGCAGCCCGGCCAGCCCTCGGAAAATCACCTGACGCACGATGAGACCTTCACCAGCAGCGGACCCGCTGCGAACTCCTGATGCCGGCCAACTCGGCGTCGGCAAGATGCGCTCCCCGCCCCGACCTGAAGTCGCCTCGCCGGAGGTTCCGTGATACCGCCCCGGGATTCAACAGCTCGCTGGTCATTCCTCAGCGCCGAGCGGGTGCTCGGCTCCGGGACGGGTTGGCACGATCAATCGAACCCGGGTCAGCGAAAACGACAACCCGGCCGCATCGAGGACCTCCCCCTTTCCTTCGCCACGGGGAGTGCAACGTGAGCGGGTTGGAGAGGAGGGAACGCAGCGCCGGTCACGATCGGACGCCCGTTGTGCGCCATCGTTCCACATTGAAAACGCCTCCGGCGGGCAGGAGCTCCGCCCCTGCACCCGGGTGGCCGTGGGACGATGGGTTTGAGCAGACGGCGTCGTGCCGGCCAGATCGTGGTCTGAGCTATGCCGCGCGGCCCGGGCTTCGACGGGCGGTGCTATCCTGCACTCGAAGCACAGTCGCTGCCCCTTCGTCAGTCCCCCAGCGCCAGTCCCCCAACGCCCGCACCCAGCGAGCCCGCCGTGAGCATGACCCCCCAGCAGGTTGCCGCCAGCTACGACCAGATCGCCCCTCAGTGGCTCGAAGTCTCCACCTACGGCTTCGCCCAGATCGAACGGGCCATCTCCTTCACCACGCACAAGGGGACGGCGCTCGACGTCGGCTGCGGCACCGGGCGGTTGATGAAGCTCCTGCACCAGCACGGCTTCCGCACGGACGGGGTCGACGCCTCCCCGGCCATGGTCGCTCTCGCCCGGGAACGTCACCCCGACGCCCGGCTCGACCACGCCGACATCGGCCAGTGGAAACTCCCCCGGTCCTACGACCTGATCGTCGCCTGGGACAGCATCTGGCACGTGCCACTGGCTGAGCAGGAACAGGTCCTCACGAAACTCTGCCGGGGGCTGGCGGCGGGCGGGGTCCTCGTCTTCACGACCGGCGGAACGGACGGCCCCTCGGAGAAGCAGAACTCGTACATGGGGCCGCCGATGTACCACGCCGCGCTGGGCCTTCCCCGGACCCTGCAGATCCTCGCCGATGCCGGCTGCCTCTGCCGCCACCTCGAATACGACCAGCACCCCGAACTTCATGTCTACATCATCGCCCAGAAGAGAAGGGACGACGCCCCGCCGACAGGTGGCGTCGTTCGACTCCGGAACGTCGCGCGGGACGATCTCCCGCAGCTCTATGAGTGGCAACTCGACCCGGAGTCGAACCGGCTGGCGGTGACGAACCCCCGCACCGCCGAGGCGTTCGACGCGCTCTGGAACGCGACATTTCAGGACCCGAGCGCGACGGCGAAGGCCATCCTGCTCGGCGACATGCTGGTCGGAACCATCGTCTGCTTCCGGCGCGACGGCCTGACCCAGGTCGGCTACTGGATCCGCCGGGACCACTGGGGCCGCGGGATCGCCTCGCGGGCTCTCGAACGGCTGCTGCTCGAAGTCGCCACCCGCCCGCTCTACGCCCACGCGGCGACCAGCAACGCCCCCTCGCTGCGGGTGCTCCAGAAGAACGGGTTCGTCATCGAGCGGGTGCAGATGTCTCCGGCCACGGACCGCTACCCGGCCTGCGAGGAGGCGGTGCTGGTCCTCCACGGCCCGGGCACTCCGCACAGCTCGAACGCCGACAACGGAGGGGGATGATCCCCCCGACTGGCGAAGCGGGCCGTGCGGGGGTGAGAACGGCATGAGAACTGCGGTCTCGATCTGCCGTCTGGAACGGTGTCTGCGGAACGGCCATCCCGCCCGCGACCGCTCCACTCGAGACCTGGAGATTCTCATGCGCCGCCCTATCGTCACCACCGAATCGTCGACCCGTGCCGGCAAGATCAAGTACGGGATTCTCGCCTGGCTCATCGGCCTCCCCCTCCCCATTGTCATCCTGGCCCTGTTCTTCCGCGGCTGCGACTTTTAGCTCAGCCGTGGTTGTTGGTCCTGACCCCGTTCGACGTTGCGGCGACGCGCGACGGAACCTGGGGATGACCCTTGTTGGCGGGACCGTTGCCGTGGGAGCCACGACAGGTTCCCGCGGCGGGTGAGAGACCATCCTGGAGCGCTGGAGGCCCGCCGAAGAGGGACTGCGGATCGACCGCGGCAGGCTGGGTCACAGGCTTCTGGCGGACCTCCATGTCTGGCGGACCTCCATGAGAGAGATCGCCGCCGGACTCTTCCTCCGCGGGCGGTCCCGTTGAGTTCGCCGAGCCGTGACCGTCTCCCCGTCGTACCGCTTTCCGCGCGACCGGTGTTCTGAGCTGTCCTCCACCTGAGTTCCGTCGACCGTAGTCTTATGGAATCCCCCCCACCTCCGATTCCCTCTGCCTCCGCGGCTTCCATCGATGTCCGGCCGGCGGACGACAGCTGGATGACGCGGCCTCGCGCGCTGGCGGCGGTGCTGGTGATCGCCACGGTCATCGTGTTCTGGCTCTGCTACTGGGTGGTGGTCCCGTTCCTCCCCGCGCTCGCCTGGGGCCTGGCCCTGGCGGTCATCGCCGCTCCCATTCACCGACAGATCCAGCGGATCACCTCCCGGTCGGACCTCGCCGCGGGACTCTCGGTGGCGCTCGTCGTGGTGGTCATCATCGCGCCGGTCGTCTTTGTCTCGAACACGCTCTTTCAGGAAGCTCAGAAGACAGCCACGACCGTCCGGGAGAAGCTCGAGTCCGGCGAGTGGCGGCGGCGTCTCGAATCCGATGAGCGGCTGAAACCGGTCGTCGACTGGCTGTCGACCAATCTCTTCGGCGAGGAGGCTTCCGGTCCGACCGACGAGTCGCCACCAGACGGCGACGCTTCCCAGACTTCCAGCCCGCCGGCATCGGGCGACGAGGCGGCCGCTCAGCAGCCCCGGGACAAAGGCCGCAACCTCTCGGCCGCTCTGCTGCCGCTGACGGCCGATGCGCATGCGGCCCCCCGGTCGACGCTCGTGCGGGGGCTCAGCGGGAGCGGGGGACAGATGACCGGCCGGGCGATCTCGATGGTCAGCGCCGGGCTCGGCGCGGCGGTCGCCGGGAGCGTCTGGATCGGCATGCAGCTGTTCATCACGCTGATGTGCCTGTTCTACTTCCTGCGGGATCGACAGAACGTGCTGGCGGCGGTGCGGTCCCTGATGCCCCTCTCTCCCCGGGAGGCGGACGAGGTCTTCTCGCAGGTCGACGACGCGATCCACGCGACGATCTTCGGCTCGCTCATGGTGGCGCTGGTCCAGGGATGCCTGGGGGGGCTGATGTTCTGGTTCCTGGGGATTCCCTCTCCCGTGCTGTGGGGGGCGGTGATGGGGCTGCTGGCGGTCGTCCCGGTGCTGGGGACGTTCGTGATCTGGGGTCCCACCGCAGCCTACCTGGCCCTGCAGGGGGACTGGGGGAAGGCGCTGACGCTCGTCGCCTGGGGAGGGATCGCGATCGGCCTGATCGACAACCTCCTGTATCCCTATCTCGTCGGCAAACGGCTCCGGTTTCACACGATACTGGTGTTCTTCGCCACCGTCGGAGGCCTCGCGCAGTTCGGCGCGTCAGGGATCATCCTGGGACCGCTGATCCTGGCCACCGGGGGGGCCCTCCTCGAGATCTGGAGACGCCGGACCGCCGACGGCGGCACGCTCGAAGTCGGAGTGGAGTGCCCCTCGCGCTGATCTGAGTCCCGTTTCGCAAAGCCTCAACACGCCCTACCGGACGTCTGGAGTGCTTCCGCCGGATTCGATGGAGTACTGGATCGTCGCCTCCCCCTGGTAGTCGATCACGCCCGAGTACGACATTCCCAGTTTCTCGAGCACCCGGATCGAGCCAAGGTTCTGAGGGTCCACCAGGCCAATGATCTGTCTGAGCCCCAGATGCTCGAATCCGTAAGCGAGCGTCGCGCTGCCCGCCTCCGTCGCCAGGCCCGCTCCCCAGTGCTCCGGGAGCAGCCAGAAGGCCACGTCCACTTCGTTGAGATCTGCCAGACGCTTCAATCCCGCGAAGCCGATGATTTCGCCGCTCGTCTTCAGGACGCACGCCCACCGGCCGAATCCGTCGCGGCGGTAGTCCGCCAGCGGATTGGCCCGCAGGATCTGCCGGGCCTGGTCGAGGCTCTCCAGCGGACCGGTCCCCGTGTACCGAACGACCGCCTCGTTGCTGCCGATCCGGTAGTACGCCTCCACGTCCTCTTCATCAAACTCGCGAAGAGTCAGACGCGGCGTCTCCAGGACAAATCGTCCAGCCATGTTTCGTTAGTCCATCTACGTCTCGCTCATTCCGTTCGTCGTGCTGCCGGCCGGCTGGCTCTTAGCGCTGCTCCGGATTCCTCTCGTGGGAGTGCATCTCACTCCCCCCGGTTGGCCTGACTTCGGCGTCGTCGAACCCTCTGCCACGTCAGGCACAGCAGCACCAGCAGACAGGCGAGCGTCGCTCCGACGACGTTCGTGAACAGGCTGGGGGATCGCCGGCCCGAATAGTCCCGCCACAACAGCGTGCCCGCCAGCAGGATGGCGGCCGGTAGGAAGTAACGCCCCTGGATCATATCCCTTGTCTGCCCTGTCACACCGTCGACCCCCCTGGGCCAGCCGGGATTGACTCACTGTATCTTATGAGGATGTGGTACCGGGCACACCCGACTGTTTTTCGGCGGATCATTGCACTGCTCGGAGGATGAGGATGTCCCAGGTTCATTCGACAACCCTGCTCCTGGTGAATTCGACCGATCGCCCCATGGTGATCTGGCTCGAGCCCGTGGGCGAGGAACTGGAGTTCCCACCGGGCGCACGCTGGCAGGTGACCTGCGAGTCCCCTTCGGCACTTCTTCAACCGATCGAAGTCGCGATGCACGACAACGCGTTGGCGATCCACGGAACCATGAACGGAGTGACTCGGGTCATCCAGGGGGATGCCGTCCTCTGGGAATGTCGCCTGCCATTCGATAACGCCCGATAGGACCGAGGTCGAGGGAGGCGACACGGGCATCCCTGCCACGGGTGAGGCCAACGCTCGTCGCAATTCTGCCAGATGTAGACGAGCAGCGCGAGCGAGAGGGGGCCCACGTAAGGGGCGATCGTCCGGACGTTCCGCCAGAACGCGCCGGGATACATCCGGATCTCCGGAGCGGCTCGGACTGGTTCTTCGCTCGGTTCTGACACGCGGCCCCCTCGGTTTGCTCCTCTCCATCCTATCTGGCCACCCCGCCGGAGGAGGAGTACGCTTCGCGGCGGAGGGCAGCATGCCTGAGACTGTCCGGACGCGTCGCCGCTGGCCGTGGATGGTTCTCGCCGCACTGGTTCTCGTCGGCGGGCCGCTCGGCTGGAGGTTCCGGCCGATGAACGGGGCGGAGCGGCAGCTTGTCGGAACATGGGAAGAGAGCCCCGAGACGCGCGAGGACGAGGAAGTTCTGGACGAGTCGTCGGGCCGGTTCGCCCCGGAGCGAGTCTTTCTTCGCTTCACGGCTGCTCGCCGGTTCGCCTACTGGACGGACCGGGAGCCGTATGAAGAACGTGCTTCGTGGAGTGCGTCTGCAACGTCCCTCAAGACCTCGCCCGATCTCGCCACGATGGGGCTGCCCGCCTGGCTCTCCCGGGCTATCACTACCAGGGCATCGTCGATCCGGTTCGTCGATCGTGATCACGTCTGGATCGACGAGCATCTGTACGTCCGGGTCGATAATTGACGGTCATCGGCTGCCGGGAGACCACCTTCCGTTGGCGTGGGACTCCCACGGCATCGCGATCGTCACTCCGTCCTGCCGGCCGATGATGCTGGCGATCCCTCGTCCCCCGCCGGATCGGCAGGGAGGACCAGGATGTTGTGGACCTTGGAGACGAACCCTTTGGGGGAGAACGGCGTCACGTACAGTTGATACGTGCCGGCTGGCGTATTTCGCGGGATCTCCATCTCCGTCTCGAACTCCAGGACACCCGCCTCATTGACCAGAGTGGGGGCGATCCCGCTCTGGTGAATGAGCCCTTTGGCCTGGTTCCCGCGGCCTTCCGCCAGTTCGAGCATCACCGGCAGACCTTCCTTCTGTCCTGCCGGGAGTGTACCGGCGGACTCCCCGGTGATGACGTAACTCATCCCGGCCTGGATGTCGGGCAACACCGCCTCCCGCAGGTCGAGCGGCACCTTCGAGCGAACGGGCAGAAGGACACCGGCCAGAGACTCCACCTCGTTCTCCGGGGCTCCGACGATGCTGGCTTCGAACGTCTGTCGATCGTCCGGACGATCCTGACGGCGGATCACCCCCACGCGCCGGCCGTTCTTCCAGCCGCGACGAGGCGGACTGAGGTTGATCACGAATTGCCCGTCCGCCTGCAACGGGATCGTGATCGCCGCGTCCCGCACAAATCGGCCGTCCGCGAGAAGGTGATGCACGAGGAGCTCGATGCGGGTTCCCGCCGGCGGTTGTGGGAGGACATGCCCCACCGCGCTCAGACTGCTCCCGAAACTGACCCGTCCCCGCGGATCGGGAAAGGCTTGCGGAAGGGTCATCGTCAGCGTGGCGCCGCTCTCCGGCGGAGAGGCCTTGAGGGCCTCGGTCACCTGTTCCAGAACGGGATCTCCTGTGACGTTCAGCTCGAACTCCTGCCGCACCTGGGGAGCCTGGCGGACGGAGGCGATGACGCGCAACGTGCCTGCCAGCCATCCCCCGCGAGGAGCGGCGAGCTCAAACTCGAACGTTCCCTCCTGCGAAACCGGAACCGTGGCGCCATGCTCAAAGACGGCCCGCCTCGTCGGCAGCAGGTGGTAGAACTCCACTTTCACGTCGCTGCGAAAGAGGGAGGCCAGCCGGCCTGCGACCACGATCGGATCCGCCGTCCGAATCTCGCGCCGCGTCGGCCCCTTCGCGGAGGGGGAAGAGAGCGTCAGCACAGGGCGCTCAAAGGCCACAGCCGGATGGGCCGTCGGCAGAATCGTCGCAACAGCACTGAGCACGATCCAAGGCAGCAGACGGTTCATCGAACGGCTCCTGTTCTGGCCAACAGAGAGATCGGCGGCACTCCAGGTAGGATGCGCCAGGGACTCGTGAAGGGCAACATCGCGGGGTCGGAGTTCGAACGGCCAGACTCCCCTTTACGCCGTCGCATGGGATGCGGCAGGATTCCGCACCTTCCAGGAGCCGCCCATGAAAACGATCGCTCTGCCTCTTCTCCTGCTCAGCCTCTCGGTCGGCTGTCTCGGTACGCGATCCGTCGCAGAGAGGACTCCCGGCGATGATTCCGGAGCCCCCTCCAGCCGGGAGACCTATACCGTCTCCGGCGACGACCCCGTGATTCGTCTTCCCGGGGGAGAGACGATCGGGGTCGACGGCGTTCCCGCCGGGGAGACGCAGAGCTTCGAGTTCATCACGACCACCGACGAACGGGGGCGACAGACCGTCACGGCGGAGCGAGCCGAGTAACGAGCCTCTCCGTCCGCGTGACAGCCGGATCACGCCGTCGCGAGCAGCAGCTCTTCGCAGTTCGCGGGGGGCCGCAGGCCATCCTTCCGGCCCGCGAAGTAGCGGCTGGCGAGGTCGTCCGCAGAGACATGTCGGGCTTCGCGGAAGCCTGCCTCGCGGGCGAGGGCGAGCATCTCGGTGGGGGTGAAGAAGCTGAGGAACGGCGTGCCGTTCGCCTCGGCCCCTTTCACGGCCCGCTCGATGCCGGGGCGGACCGCCGGGTCCGCCAGCTCGACCGGCAGCATGAACGACATCGCGAACTTCGATCCCGCCGCCAGCGACGCGACCTGCTCCAGCGTCTCCCGGATCGCGGCTTTCGTCAGGTACATGCTGACCCCCGTGGAGGCGACCACCGCGGGTTGCCGGCGATCGAACCCCGCCGCGGCGAGCCGCTCCCACCAGGCGTCCCCCGCCTCGAAGTCGACCGGAACAAACCGCAGGCCGGCGGCGATCCCCAGGCCGAGCTCGATCAGGCGTTGCCGCTTCCACTCCTGCGGGCCGGGCTGATCGACCTCGAACACCTGGAGCCGGGCCGCGAGTTCCGGCCGCCGCTGCACGAAGGTGTCGAGCCCCGCTCCGAGCAGCACGTACTGCCCCACGCCGCGTTCCGCTTCTTCGGCGATCAGGTCTTCGACGAACCGGGCGCGGGCCAGGATCGAGGCCCGGAACGGACGGGTGAACTCGCTCATGTCCGGCCGCTGCCGCCAGTCGGCCGGCGGACTGACGAGCTGCAGGCCGACCGTGTCTTCGAGCACATGCGGCGGCGGGTCGATCTCGACATGGAGCGCCCGCCACAGCGCGACGCGGGCCGCGGTGTCCTCGACCGCCACGGCGGATCGGTCCTTGCCGGCGCGTTGCGTCATCTCGTGTTCCTCACCAGAGCCTGAAGCGGACAAAGAATCCGTCAAAATCCCTGCCGCCGACGGTCTCGACTTCACTTCACTTCTTCGAGGTCCGGCAGCGCCCAGGTCTTGTCGAACAGCGGCTTCTCGGGGCCGTAGAACCGGAACAGGACTTCGAAGTCCCGGCCGCCGGTCGGGACCCAGTTTGCCTCTTTCCCCTCTGGAGCCTGGGGGCCGAAGACCATGTCAACCGATCCGTCGGCGTTCTTCCGGATCTCGGTGCTGTTCGACGCGAGGCTCGGCCGGGGGACGTCGCGGATCAGCGCGTGCGTTTCGCGGTCATAGAGGGTCGCCGAGAAGTACTGGTTGACCGGGGCGTTCGCCGGCACCGTCAGGCGATAGGTCTTGTTCCCCTCCAGCGGCCGCCCGGCGCGGTCGTGGATCGCCAGCAGGTAGAACTGGCCCGCCCCCAGCGTCCTGGGGCTGAAGTAGGCCATGTGATACATGACGGCCCGCCCGTCGATGCCGTAGGTGTTCGGATCGGCGAACATCGTCCCGAGGCCGTCCCGCGTCTCCTTCGGGACCGGGACTCCCCAGTGCGTCCCGGGGAAGAAGGGGGGCGTGAACCCGGCTTCGTACTTCAGCGCGATCAGCTGGTGAGCTTCGCGGGCCGCGCTGTCGAGGACCGCGCGTGTTCTCGCGTCCGGCTGGAACGGCTTTCCCCGTTCGATGCCGATCGTCCGCAGGACGTCGATCATCGCCTTGTCGCGGGTCAGCCAGGGCTCAGCCTGCACGAACCGGTCGAGCGCGTCGAAGAAGGTCGAGTCGTACGGGATCGTGGCGTCGAACGGCTTGTTGTAGACGTCGACGAACACCGTCGACTCGGGGTTCCCGCCGAACGGATAGAACCTGATCCGCCGGCCATGCGCGACGGCGGAGGCGATGTCGGCGGCGGAGCGGCTTTTGAAATTCGACCGCAGGATCACGAATCCCCGATTCGTCTCCGACGTCAGCACGATGTAGCCCTCCGTCGTCCCGGGCGGCGGTTTGTAGCCCGGCGGCGTGATGAGGTACTTGCCCCCCTTCCCCTTGTCGGCGCCGGCGGGGCCGACGTCCTCGAGGGCGTTCTGCCACGAGACGTCGACGCTGCCGACGATGACGTGCTCGGCGTCGGCCGGCGGCAGCTCCAGCACCATCGGGCCGGCGGTCGTGTCGTAGAACGGGTTGAGGTAGATCGTGTCGGGATTCGGGGTCAGGGTCTGGTTCCGCCAGTTCACCGGCTGGGACCAGTAGACCACCTGGTTCGCCTTCGCCCCGTTGGCGATCGCCGCCTGGAGCATCCGCTCGTAGTTGACCGCGGGCATCCCCCACAGCACCGCCTCGACGGCACGGCGATGGACCGCCCGCTCGTTCAGCTCGGCGGCGGAGAAGAAGCCCCGTTCCTCCGCGCGGATCGGCGTGTGCGACAGAGCGAAGGAGAGCGCCAGCCCCCACCCGACAATCCCGGCGATGTGCGGCCGCATGACCCGGCTCCGAACAGACGATGTGAAGGGGGAGAGGACCCGGCCGGGATTGTATCGGGGCGGAATCGCGTTGCACGACGCCGGCAGGCGACGCGGATCTCGATCGCGCCGCGGTTCCGGCCATCGTCACGACCGCTCGGACGGACTCGATCCCTTGGGCCTGGCGGTCAAGAACGCCAGCAGACCACCGACCGCTCCGCAGGCCGCGACGCCGTACAGGGCCGCGTCGAGTGTGAACCCGGACTGGACGAGGACGACCGCCAGCACGAGCCCGAGTGCGGTCCCCGCGACGACGCCCACGAAACCGGTCCACAAACGACTGAGAAGCGAAACCATCCGTCGGCGGGCCCTGGCTCTGGAGTGAGTGATGGCAGAGATGCTAGCGGAATACCTGGCCGCGGCACACGACGCACCGGACCTTCCCGATGCCGAGGGGAGAGCCTGGACCGCGATTTCGGTCTCTTCCGGAAATTCCGGCGGCGCGGCGTCCGTTTGCGTCCTAGGGTTTTCCGGGCCGGCTCTGCGTCCAGAGGGACGCGTCCGCACGACGTGCGGCATCGGGACCGGCGCGTTCAAAGGGAACGCAGAGAGACCCGGATGCATTGGCTCTTCGGATACTACCGCCGCATCACGCCGCTCGGGCTGGTCCTGTTCATCCTGCTCTCCGTGGGAGTCTACTTCTGGAACCGTCGCCCCTTGAGCGAACGGGAACAGAAGCTCGTCGGAACGTGGGCCAATAACTCCGACAGTCGGACGCAGATCCGGCTCGACCCGGACCGGTCGGCCTACCTCCGGCCCCCCTCGAACCTGGTCCGCCCGCGCCACTCGAAGGGGGAACCGCAGGCTGAACTGGAGGAGGAACTCCCGTTCATGCGGATCGGACGATGGTCCGTGGGAGACGATTCGATCCACATCTGGAACCGGCGGGGAAGCATCGACGTGTCGTGGACCGTGTGGAGCAGCGGACCCCGGTCGAGCGGGTTCCGGAGCGGCCCGGGAGGCTGGAGGGGGACGAACCCGCGGCGGTGGCTCGAGATCCACGACGACAACTACGTGCAGTTCGACTCGGAGCTCTACTTCCGGGTCCAGACCGCTCCGGCGGATCCCTCCGCTCCGGCCGATCCCACCGCGCCGGCCGACACGACCGCGGCGAAGGCCCTGCCGGAAGTGACCTCGGCAGGCTGACCCGAGCGGGACGGCTCAGCAGCCGCAGGTGAAGCGGCTCTTCTCCTCGACCCCCGGCGGGAGGGGAACGCCGGTGATGATGGACCAGTTCTTCCAGAACTCGTGAATGTTCTCGGCCACCGCGAGCAGCATCGTCTCGTTGTTCCCGAAGTTGAACGGGAACCTCCAGTTCTCGGAGGGTTCGACCAGCCGGGCCTGCTGCAGTACGTCCCAGCCGCAGACCAGCATCTGCCGCAGGCTCTGCTCCGGCAGACTGTACTGCCCGCGCGAGAGAATCCCCCGGATCGCCTCCTGCCCCATCTCGATCAGTTGCTCGGGGGAGATCCGGTCGAGTTCCGGGTCGGCCTCGGGGGGCGGATTGTGCTCGTGGCAGAGCCGCACGAACCATTCCTTCGCCGCGGGCCATTGGCGGTGGCGGTCCGCTTCTTCGTGTTCGCCCCGTTCGTCCAGCCAGTCGGCAAAGACCAGCCGCAGGGAGGTATCGTCCGCGTGCTTCTGCAGGGCCTCGAGGAACTCGTCGTACTCGCTCACGGTCCCTCCCCCCTCTCTTTCACGACTCGGCGAAGGCCCTGGCGGAAGTGACGTCGGTTCACGACGCCAGGACGGCGGATCAGCAACTGCAGGCAAACCAGCTCTTCTGTTCGATCGTCGGCGGGAGCGGGATCCCGATCACGATGGAGAGGTTCTTCCAGAACGCGTGGACGTTCTCGCGCGCGGCGTCGCACAGGTCCAGGTTGTTGCCGAAGGAGACGCAGAACTCGAAGGACCTCTCCCATTCCTCCAGCTCGTCTCCGTCATCCAGCTTGCCGAACTTCAGCGCGTCCCATCCACCCGCCAGCAGCCTTCGCAGTTCGTCGGCGGGCGTGTCCGTCCGGTCGACCGGGAGATAGTCCCGGATCGCCTCCTCCCCCCTCTCGATCAGCGTCTCGGGAGAGACCCGGTCCATGTCGGGAGGGGCCTCGGGGGGCGGATTGTGCTCGTGGCAGAACCGCACGAACCATTCTTTCGCCGCCGGCCATTGGCGGTGGCGGTCCGCCTCCTCGTGCTCCCCCTGTTCGTCCAGCCAGTCGGCAAAGACCAGCCGCAGGGGTGTGTCGTCGGGGTTCTTCGCCAGAGCCTCCAGGAACTTGTCGTACTCGCTCACAACCGCCTCTCTTTCACGACCGCGGCGGCCCGCGTGAACTCGGGATGGGTCCAGATGTGCCGCAGACTCGTCACCGTCCCCGGATAGAGGAACAGCCAGAACCGCTGGCCGGGCTCGACCGCCGCCGCGAGAAACGGATCGACGAGGCCGAGGGTCCGGTCACAGGGGCCGACCCGTTCCGGATCCCCCTCGTCGACGAACCCGACAGGCTGCCCCGGCGTGAGCCGCTCCGCCGCCGTGACGGGAGCAACCGCGATGTGGATCGCGTCGCGCCGCCGGTCACCATCTTCGATGAGCCGACCGAGTTCCGGGCCCTTTTCCATGTCACGTCTCTCGTGGTCTCAGGTTCACAACCGTGTCGGGCAGACTGGCGAAAGCGGGCCCGCATTCCATCCTCCGGTGACACTCGGGACTGCCGCCGGGTTCGTTCAGGGAAGTCTCTCGGCCCACTCCTGCAACTGGGGGAGTGTCGCCGTGACCCCGCCGCAGACCACCACGAGCACGGTCTCGAACGAGGCGAGGACCGGAGCGTCGTCGTAGACCGCCGCCAGGGAGGCTCCGCAGGCGGGCTCCGTGAGCACCCGATGGTCGTCGAGGAAGCGGAGGCTGGCCGAGACCGCGGCCCGGTCGGAAACGACGAGGCTGTGGATCGGGTGCCTCTTCGCCAGGGCGAACGCCTCTTCGGAAACCTGCCGCGCGCCGAGCGAGGTGGCGATGCTCGTGATCGCCGGCAGCTCGACGCGGCGGTTTTCCCCAAGCGATCGGGCGAACGAGTCGGCACCGCCCGTTTCCACGGCGATCACCGGCACATCGCTCCACCGGTTCCGTGCGAGCCCGGCGACGACGCCGGAGAGCAGCCCGCCCCCACCCACCGAGAGGACGACCGCGTCGGGCTTCAGGCTGGAGGCCGCAACCTCGTCGATGAGGGTCGCATGCCCGTCCCACAACATCGGATCGTCGAACGGATGCAGGAAGGCGTCCTCCTTCGTGAGCAGCGACATCGCCAGGGCGTTGGCGTCGCTCCAGGAGGCCCCGTGGACGATGACCTCCGCCCCCTCGAGACGGATCAGCTGTTTGGCCCGCTCGGAGGCACTCTCGGGGACCACCACGGTGACCGGGACCGAGAGCTGTCGTCCCGCATACGCGACCGCGATCCCGGCGTTGCCCCCCGACGAAGAGACGAACCGCTTCGCGCCGCGGCGGGCGTACTCCTCGCAGGCGAACCCGATCCCCCGGATCTTGAACGACCCCGGCGGCTGCAGCGCGTCCATCTTGAGCCAGATCGATCGACCGCTCCTGGCCGAAAGGAGGTTGGACCGGATCAGGGGAGTCGCGAGATGAAGAGGCATAGGCCCCTTTGTAGCCGGACCGGGGCCCGGCTTCTCCTCAGTCCGCCGCGGCCCCCCGCCCCCAGATCGGGGGCTCGCCTGGAGCCGGACCGGCCCTTCGCTTCGGTCCGGCTTCTCAGCCAACGGCCGGCGGTCTGCAAAGGGGACAGTTCGGGAAAAAGCGGCCGAGCCAGCATGATCCGATCCGTTGCGGCCGCCGTTCCCGTTGTTGTCACGATCGCAGCCCCCCCCTCGAATGAGGTTCCCCCAGCCGATGGCCGGCGACATCCCGGAATCGAAGCCGATTCGCAGAGCTCCGCTGATCCTGGGGATCGGCGGCGGTCTCGTTCTGATCCTCGCGTGGTGGGTGGGGGCGAACTCGAAGCGGCTCCTCGTCTGGTATCACAAACGGCAGATGATCTCCGGGTGGAGGGAGACTCATTCGCAGCCGGAAGTCCGGATGGGGAATCTGATCGGGGTGACACTCGGAGAGGCCTGGAAACGCTATGAAGACTCGCGGGATGCGCTGGTCGAACTGGGGGCGTACCGACTGGCTCACTACCAGTTCCAAGTCCTGAAGGAGAGAACGCCGGACCGGAAACATCTGGTCCGACGGCTGATGAGTGAGGGGGGCGGGACTCGCGAGATGCCCCCTGCGGTCAACTGGGAAATGTCGGACTCCCCCAGTGGTCTGTCCAGGATGAGGATGTGGGGACCCCCCGAGGACGTTGAGGCGCTGCTCGTCGATCTCAGGACGCATGACGTCGCCGACTACACGGACCGGTTCCGCAAACCCTCGGTCCTGGCCGACGTTCAAGGCTCTGTTCAGAAGTGGCCTACCCTGGGGATGTGGCTGCCGGATGAGCGGGAAGTCCGGTTCTTCCGCGAGCACTACGACCTGACGCGGGACGTTCTGAAAAGGGAGATCCGCAACCCCGACGAGAAGTTCCGCGGCAAAGCCCTCTACGTGGTGCAGGAACTCGAGCCCCATGTCGGCGATGGACCGCGACAGGAACATCAGCTCATTGAGAATGTTGAGTTGCCGGGTCAGCATCGTGGCGGGCGGCCGGCCGAGCGGGCAGCAGGGGATCCGGCGGACGTTGGCTCCGAAGACGATCGGGATGATCTGGCCGCTGCACTGGTTGCAGAGAATCTGCGGGAACGACTTGCGGTTGATCTCGATGCCGAGAGTCTTGTCGTACAGGGACTCCGCCCCTTTGACACTGAACTGCCAGGTCGCCTGGGTGTCGTTGTAGGCGATATTGCCGTTGATCGTGCCTGCGAACAGGCAGACCTTGTCGGTGGCCCATGAGGTGCCGTGGAACCAGAGGAAGATCCGGACGAGCCGCTTGTCGACGAAGTCCCCCTTCATCCGGGTGAGGAGCGAGTGGTGGGGATCCTGCAGCTCGATCTGGATCTGCTGGTGTCCGCCGATCCGCCCCGGCTCCGCCTGGAGCGACAGCGGGCCCCAGGTCCGAACGCGGCCGAGGACCGGCACGTCCCCGGGTAGGGTGCCGTCGGCGTCGCCGTAGTAGACCGGGTCCTCGTCCGGCCCGTCCCAGTGGATCTGGAGGATCCGCGTGAAGGACGCGCCGGTCCGGCGGTTCTTTTCGACGATCGTGGGTGGAATCAGGGTCCGCATGTCTCTCGATCTATCGGCGCCGCGCTACCGGCTGTTCCGGCGAAGGGACGGGGGGCGGGGGGCGGGGGGAACGGAACTACTCCGGCACGACGTGGCACCAGATCCGGCCGGCGGGGACCGAGAACTCGGTGCCGAAGGTTTCGTTGATGGCATCCATCACTCCCGGCCAGGCGGGACAGTAGTCGTGTCCGGCGAGGATTCCGCCGGGCCGGATGAGCGGCCGAAGACATTCGATGTCGGCCAGGACCCGCGGGTAGGAGTGACAGCCGTCGATGAAGACGCTGTCGAGGCGGGTTCCGGTCCGGGCGAGGTCCTGGGCGGCCCGAACCGAGTCATTCTGGATCGGGATGACCGTGACGCCGTTCCTGCGGGCTTGAATCGCCTGCAGGGTGGCGCTGTAGACCGACCGCCCCCAGTGCCGGTCGGGGTGGTGCAGGGGATCGTCCCGGAACTCGCCGTTGTCGATCGCGTACACCGTGGTGCCGGGGCGCATTCCGCCGACCGTCGCCCAGAGCGAGCGTCCGCAGTAGACGCCGATCTCGGCGTGAACGCGGCTCTGGGCGAAACGGTCGTACAGCCACGCCGTCTCGACGGGCCAGGTCTGGCCCGGGATGGCGTGGCAGATCGCGAGGTGGTCTTTGCGGGTGGGGAGCATGACTTTCTATCGGTGCCCGAATGGGGCGGAAGTCGGCTGGTTTGAGAGTGCAGATGAACGGCACGTCAGAGACGTCACAGACAGACGCTCTTCGATCGTTCCCATGAACGCTCCCTTTCATCACGGGTCTCGAGACAACCGCTCCGCCGGCAGGGCGTCCTTCGCGCAACCCGTCGTTCCCACGGCCGCCAGGTCCAGGACGAAGTCCTGGTCACAGCCGTCTTCCGCGGCGGGTCATCTCCCGCTCGATCGTGTTCACGATCAGCTCTGCCTCCGCCTGGCCGAATTTGTTGACGTTCGGCAGGGTGATGTGGACCGAACCGCGTGAGCTGCCGCCGCTTCCACCGCCGGAGAGTCCCGGGTCCTTGAACTCGAGGTCCCCCCGGTCGGCGATGAAGGTCGGAAGGTTGGCCTGCTGCTGGTCGAGGACCTGGAGCTGGCGGATCAGGTCGTCGATCTTCCGCTGCAGGTCCTGGCGGGAGAGGGCGTCCTCCGTGATCTGGAGGCTCTGCCGCATGAGGGCGATGTTGTTGAGGATCAGTGCCCGCTGCCCGTCGATCGAGGCGATGAAGTTCGAGATCTTTTCCCAGGCGCTGGCGGCTTCCTGCTGGGAGGGGAGCGTGCTGGCAAAGTCCTGGGCGGCGTCGCCCGCCTCGTCGAACTTCTTGCCGGTGCCGAGGAGCTGGTTGGCGATCTTGTCGACCGTCTCGTCGAACTTCCCCTGCTGGATACTCGCCATCTTGTCCATGATGGCTTTCTGGGGATCGAGGCCTGCTCCGGCGAAATCCCCCTGGATGAGGCGTTTCTGCTTCTCCGCCTCGGCGGCCTTCTCCGCTTGCGTCTCGAGCTTCTTGATCTCGTCCTTGAAGTCGTCGATGCCGATGGCCCCTTTCGCCATTGCCTGATGGAGCTGCTTGAAGCGGTTCTGAAGCTGAAGAGCAGCTTGGGAGTTGGCTCCGAACGTCCCCTCCATAATCTTGCGGAACGAGTCCGAAGCTTCCTGGGACGCTCGAATCTGCTGTTCGAGACTCGCCACTCCCCTCTTGTATTCTTCCACGCCAATCGCGCCGCTTTGCAGTTGGGCGTTCAGTCCGGCGAACACCGCCTCAAATTCCGGAGCGACTCCGTTCTGGCGGAGCTCCAACATCCTCTGTTCCGCGTCACGGAGGGCATCGGTGACTTCGACCGCCTTGGCGACCCGCTCGCGAATTTCGTCGAGCCCATGCTTGTACTGCTCATCCGTCAGGCCAAGCTCGATGTACTTCTGCCGCAGCGCGCCGAGCTCCGCTTCGAACGCTTTGGTCTCTTCCACCGGAAGAGTGTCGTCCGCCTTTTGAAGGATGTTGTACGCATCCTCTTCGGTCGCCTTGTCGCGTTTCTTGGATTCGACCGAGCGGTTCGCCGTCTGGAGAGGGTCCTTGATGGCGGCATTGACCTCGGCGTCCCGAGCCTCAGGGTTCAGAACGTACGGCACGTTCGCGATCGCTTCGCCGAGCGCCGCCGCCATGTCGGGCGTCATCCCCTCGATGCCGGCGATAAAGTCCTTGATGTCCTCCTCGGTCGCACCACTGGCGATGAACTTCTTCAGTTCCGCGAACCCCTCGAGCATGGGATCGCTCGCCTCGATCTGCTGGTCGGCATACTCGCGGCGGCGCTTCGCATCCCGCGACGCCGAGTCGTCGTCGAGCGGTACGACCGGCGTTTTCGGCGGCGGCGCAGGTTCGGTCTCCTTGGTCAGCTTTGCCAGCGCTGCCTTCAGGGCGTCGATGTCCGCCTGTCGGGCTTTGGAGGAAGCCTCCGACTGCTTGATCTTGTCCTGGGCCACGAGGTCTGTCTTGTCGCCGAACATCCGGCCCAGAAATCCGCGGTTCGCCCGCGCCGTCTTGAGGGCATCTTTTTCCCACTGAACATTCCGGTCAGCTCCCTCCTTTTCCTTCTGGGTTCGTGCAATCTCCGCCTCGATCGCGGCCCGGCGCTTTTCGGGATCCTCGATCTTTTCGAGATCGCCGATCGTTTTCTGGCGCCGCTTGTCGTTCGCATCCTGGAACTGGCCGGCCAGGGTCTTGGCCCTTTCCAGCTCTTCGTTCAGCTTCACGATGTCTTCGTGCGTGTTGTAGAGATACACGCCCCAGGCGACTCCGGCTGCGACGACCGCGACATTCAATGCTCCGAATGCCTGAATGGCCGCTGCGATCGCCTGCGGAATTCCGCTCGAGAACAGTCCGACGGCCGTGGTGAGAGCCGCAATCAACAACGGACTCTGCGCGATCCACTCCGCGATGCCGGCCAGCCAGTCGCCCCATCCCGCCACGAGCTCCATCACGGGCGGCGCGGCCTCCCGCACGAACTGAATGAAGTTGGCGAGACCCTCGGCCACGATCGTGAGGCCGCGGGCCAGTCCATCGAGGATCGTCTGGCCATTCTCGCGGAGGAACCCGAAGAGGTTGTCGCTGATCCGTCCGGCACTCCCCCGCAGGTCTTCCACGAGGGACCCGAGGGAGAGACCGCCATTCGTGGCCCACTGAATGAACTGTGTCGCGCCGCGATAGAGCGGTTCCCAGATCTCGGCGGAGGCTTCCGCGAAACCATCGCGGAGCGTCGAAATCAATCCGCTCAGACTTCCGGATTGGGCTGCCATCGCCCCTTGAGCCTTGCGGCCGACCTCTGCGATGAAGGCGTCGTAGTATTTCGATGTCGAGACCGCGCCGTCCGTGACTTGCTTCTGAGCCTCGGCGACGCTGACCCCCATGACGTTCGCCAGGGACTGCCAGGCCGGAATTCCGGCCTCGGCCATCGTCTTCATCTCCTCCGTGGAGAACTTGGCGTTGTTCAGCATCTGGGTGAGCTGCGTCGTCACCCGGTCAACGACCTCGGAGTCTCCGCCGACCAGGGCGACCGCGTCTCCCACGGCGGTGAGCGACGGAACGACCTTGTCCGCGGCGATTCCCGCGTTCTGCAGCTTCATGGAGGCCTGGATCAGGCCGGGAAGCTCGAATGGAGTCTTGGCCGCAAACTTCTGAAGCTCTTGAAGATGCTGCTGGGCCTTCTCCGTGCTTCCCGTGAAAGCGGTGAACGCCAAGAGAGCGTCGTCTTTCAGCTTGATCAGCGAGAATCCCGCCTTCGCGCTCTCGGTGGCGAGCTGCGTGAATGACGAGGCAACAGTCTTTCCCGCCTGCATCGCGACGCCACCGAGTTTTTTGAACGCATCTCCAGCCTTCTCCCGAAAGGCTTTCACGCGATTGGCGGCTTCATCGACTCCAGCCTTGAACTGGTTCAGCTGGACGTTGAAAGCCACCGAGATCATCTGGATGCGAGTGCTCATGCCCCTCTATCGGTGCGACCTTCCCACCATCGCTCCGGTCAGCACCCCGACCTCATTCCCCTCCCTCCCGTTGCCTTTCCACCACCCATTGTTGCTTCAAGGCAACGCTCGCCCGCCGCGCCGCCCGGTTGCGCAGATTCAGGGGCGCGTTTGGGACGGGAATCTCGCATCCCCCCGCGAATTCTGTTGATCCGCCGATTCCCCCCTCAAAACAATCAGGTCCCCCCCGAGTCTCGGGAGACGTCGGTCGCACTCCTCTCTGATCGCGTCTTCCGAGACTCACTTTTCTTTGGGCATCTGTCGTAAATCATTCGTCCAGAGACGCTTGCACCGTTCTTGTACGGAATGGCCTCCGGCGGGCAGGGGCGAGCCCCTGCACCCCAACACATTGGCCAAATCCATCCCGCCTCAGAACGCCTTCCCACACAGCAACCTCCATTCGCGTAGAACTCGGTTCAGCCTCACCCCGGCCGAACCCGCGCATGCTCTCCTTCATCATCCCCGCCCACAACGAGGAACAACACCTTCCCGCCACCCTCGCGGCGATCCGCGCCTCCGCGGAGGCGACCGGCCAGCCCTACGAGATCGTCGTCGTTGACGACTCCTCCACTGACCGGACCGCCGAAATCGCCCTCAACGCCGCAGTCCGCCTCCCCCTGTGGGCCCGCTGCCTCTACCCCCTCGCCGTCCTCGGCGCCCGGACGCTTCACCTTGTGGGAGGCTGCTTCCTCTTCTGCACCCGCGCTGCCTTCGAGGCGGTTGGCGGCTTCTCGGAGAAGTACTTCGCCGCTGAAGAGGCGGCCTTCATCCGGGCCTTGCAGCGCCACGGCCGTTTCGTCATCCCCCGCCCCACCGTTGTTACCTCCGGCCGCAAGCTCCGGGCGCACTCGGCCCGCGAGTTCCTCGGCATCGCCTGGAACTGGGCCGTCCGCGGTCCCAGGCACTTTCAGAAGCGGGACGGCCTCGAGATCTGGTACGGCGAACGGACACCGGACCGCCTGGACTGAGACCTTGGGGGCCGCACTCATCGGCCCACACACTCTCTGGGGGCCAAACCGAGCGAGAAATGGCCTCGTAGTCGCGTTCGATTGACCCTCGCAACGGCAGCGGAGGATGATCGGCAGTCACACGTGACCGCCCTCTCTCACCTCTGCTGTCCGGCCCTGGCATGACCAACGAATCCCCTCCGACCGAACCTCGCGCGACGACGCGTCGCCGCGCCTGGTGGCTGTGGGGGATCCTGCTTCTGGGGATCGTGATCGCCTGCCTCCGCTGGCCGCAGCGGTTCAGCATCCCGCTGGACGACGGAACCACCCTGGAGATCGGGAAGATCACTACCGGCACGGAACACTCCTATACCGCGCCGCTGACGTGGCAGAACCTGCAGAGACAGGTCGCCCGCGGGAGCTGGAGGTGGCCCAGGCACTCGGCACGGTATCTCAATCCTTCGACGGTCTTCTGGTTTGAAGACGCGCGGTTCGTTCAGAAGTATCAGCCCGTTTTGGTCGACCAGAACGGCTGGCGTTGGCGCTGCCGTACGATCTACCTCAGCGGCGGCTGCCACATGGACTTTCCCCCCATCGAGAGCTCTGGTTCGCTTCGGGTCGAGGTCATCGACGAAAGAACGCCCGCCCGGCTCGGAGCCGCGACATTGCCGATCGCGGGGGTCGTGCCCGACGTGACCCGCAACAGATCGATCGAGCCGCTCACGCTTCCGGCACTCCAGACCGACGGTCCTCTGTCGGTCATGCTCCATGGTATCGAGTTGGACGTGACGCGCAACCTCGTTTCGGAGGCCAGAGGATCGGTTCGGTTCGACACGCTGTGGAACGGCGAGCCATCCCTGCCCGAGGCGGTCCGCGTCGACATCGTCGACTCGCTCGGTCGCGAAGCCTGGGGGCTTCTCGATCAACAGAAGACTCTCGTCACGCACCTGTCTCCTCACGACACCGTTTGGGACATGACGTTTTCCATCTTCCGAGGCCGCGACATGCCTCTCGAACCGTCGGAGACATTCACCTTCCAGCCGGTCCTCTCGGAAGAGACTCCTCACGCCTCGTGGGACGGAACGGTCGGCGGGATCGGCTGGCGAGTCATCGTCGCGAGTCCGTTCGACCGATCGATTCCTCTCCGTTACACCCGTGAAGGTTTCTCTTTGAGCGACGAGGAGGAACCCGTCATCGCTGTCGAAGTCGAATCCGATCGCAACGTCCGCGTTCGGATCGAGCCGATCCGGAGCGACGGAACCCCGCTCTGGGTCGAGCCCCGCGAGGTCGGCTACTATCCGCCCACCCTTCGCCTCGTACGGGCCGTCCGCTGTCCCGAGTTCGACCCAGCCCGCGGCGATACCGTCCGCGTCGGGTTCAGTTTGGCTCGGCATGTGAGGTTTGCGGTTCGGCCTGTGGTGCTGAACAGTCGAAATGAACACCGAGACTAGATTGCTCGGTTCTACGAAGGAGCGCCTCCGGCGAGGGCAGGGGCGAGCCCCTGCACCCCAACAGATTACGCGCTTCCTGAGCCCGGCGCCGTCGTTGGCTCCGTGAACTCCAAAGTGACGACCACCGACCACTGGTTCGGACCCTGCCTCTGCCACGGCAGATTCGTATTCACGAACCGCACCGTCCGCTCCACGTCCTCCGTGTCCCGGTACGAAAACTCCTCCGCCGGGCCGCCAACGACCTCGGCATAAAACCAGTCGAGACCCTGCTTCTGCGCCTCGGTCACGAAATCGAACGTCAGCGTCCACTGACGCTTGTCGCTCGAGTTCGTCCGGTACACGTACCGCTCCCCCGACTGGCTGAGGCCGGTCACCACCTGCGGCAGCGGCGTGTAAGGCTGGTCCCCGTTAGGGCCGTTGACCTCGACGCTCGCGTCGTCTGTTTCGAACAACACCGTGCTCGGCACCCGTCACCTCCCCCAGCGGCTCCACTTTGGCATCCCGAAACCGCGCGGCCTGCGCCGCACGCCACTCCCTGAGCCCCTGCTCGGCCAGCCACTCCACCTGCCGCCCGTGCGCCGCCGCCCACTTCGGACTCGCCGCCAGACAGCTTCCGAGCGCAATCACCCGGTCCTCGTCCGAGAGGGTCTCGTAAAACGAGGGCTCCGGAGTCCACGACCAGGTCGCCAGCTTCCGGTACCTCGCCAGGGATCTGCGGACGTCGCGGGGCTGCATGTGCGGAACGGTGACCACCCCGACCAGGTCGAGATAGTCTTCCCCCCGCTGCCGCTGGACCTCCTGAAAGATCTCGAGGACCTCGAGATACGGCAGGTCGTTCAGGTCGCCAAGGGCCCAGCCGGATCGAACGCATCGAGTTTCGAGGCTGCGGTACCAGGCGACGGTGTCGCGGCGGTTGTGCGAGCGGGAACCGGGGCGATGGCGGGAGCCAGGCGGCTCCAGAGACTCGTCACCAGTCGCCCCGCCGGGGAGTTTTTTTCGAGCGACAGCAGGTCTTGGATGTCGTTGAGCTCGGCGACGGCGCTGCTGAGGGCCATCCAGTCCGCGTAGCTGAGGTCGTCCGTCAGCCGGAACCCCTTGGGGAGGCAGCCGGTCACGAAGGTTTCGTTGATCCCTTCCAGGACCGACAGCACCGCCCGGCCGACGCTGGCGAGGGCTTCGGGGGGCGGGAGGGTCCCCTGGCGAAGCTGATCGAGGAGGGGCAACAGCCCTTCCACATCCTGCGCGAGGGCGTCGATGACCGCCTGTTTGACCCGTTTGGCTTCGCGCCACCGGAGCTGACTGACTTCGACGTGCCGTCCGTCGCTGAGTTCCACCGCTGCCGTCTTCACTGTCTGATCTCCTGTGAGGGAACGTTGTCTGGTGATTCATCGGTGCGCGGTTACCGCAGTACCGGGGTGCAGGGGTAGGCCCCTGCCCGCCGGAGGCGCTTCCGTACAGGGAACCGTTCAATTGATACCGGAAGCCCCTACTGCCGGTGCCCTGGAGACTTGTGGTAGTCTTCGAACCATGACTCATGAGGAAGCCGGGGCCGAGTCGTCAGGAAGGAGACTTCCGCACGCAGGGTGGATCGCAGGGGGCGTGCTGCTCCTGGCTGCGGCGGGAGTGTTCTGGCTGTGGCCCCGGCCGATCCGGGTCCGGCTGAGTGACGGGACGACGCTGACGGTGGCTGCGGTGACGGTCGGGACGGAACATGTGATCGACCAGCCTCCTCCGCAGTATCTGCTGGGGGTGCAGGTCCGTGGGGGAGTGCGGTGGCCGACCCGGAAGATCCGGACGTTTCCCCCGGCGACGCTGCTCTGGGTGGAGAACTGGGCCGACCTGGAACGGTACGACCTGCTGCTGGTGGATCGCCATGGTTGGCGGTGGAAGGAGTTGAAGTTCTCCGCCGGAGGATTCACGTCCGAGTTCCCCACGATCGATGTCGACGACGAACTTCGGTTGATCGTGCTTGACCGGTCCGGGGAGCTGCGCGGGGAGGCGCTGCTGCCGGTGACCCGAGTCGAGAGTCCCTCCCGCCGGGGAGTGCCGTCGCCGATGCGGAGGCCCGACCTGATGCCCGCCTCAGGCGAGGCGCCGCCGCTGCCGGTGGTGGCGGCCGACGGTCCGCTGACGGCGACGCTGAAGGCCGTCGAGATGACGGTCGCGAAGGATCCGGTGTCGCAGTGCCACGTTCGGCTGGATCTGGAGACGTTGTGGAACGGCAAGCCGTTCCCGCGGGAGTTCGGATTTGTGACGATCATCGACGAGCGCGGCCGTGCGCAGAACGTGAAGGTGGAGCCGGACGGCCGGTTCAGCACGACGTTTTCGCCGCTGGCGACGACGTGGGATCTCCATGTCCAGGTTCTCCGCGGCCCCGGGGCGACGTTCGAACCGGAGGACACCGTGATGGTCACGCCGGAGCTCGCCGAGGGGGCACCGTTCGCGTTGCAGGACGGAGCGATCGAGGGCCGGGAGTGGCGGGTGGTCTTGATCCCGTCGGGGACGCTGTCGCTGCCGCTGCGGTACGTGAAGGGGATGGTGCGGTTCAGCGAGACGATCCCGGTGCTGTTCGCCGAGGCGGAGACGATGCTCAAGCAGCGGGTGAAGCTCGAGCCGCTCGATGCAGCGGGGCAACCCCTGCCGGTGGAGAAGGTCAACACGAACGGCTTTCCGGGGAACATCCACGCCATCGGCTGTCCGACATTCGACCCCGCGAAGGGACATCGGGTCCGGGCCCTGTTCAACGTCGCGCGGCAGGTGAAGTTCTCGATCCGGCCGGATGTTGCATCCGCATCGGAACGAGGCGCTGCCCCGTGACTTGTGGGCGGCATCTCCTCGCCAGCCCCGGATTCTCCGTGAATCGCCGGAGAGATCGTGCGTAGAAACAGGGGTGGCCTCCTCCGTCCGCTTCCTTTGATCCTCCGATGTCCGACAGCGGGAACACGCCGCGCCGCTCCCACTGGCTGGTCTGGCTGGTGATGCTCTGCGTGTCCGGAGGCATCCTGTTCGTGCTGGTCCTTCCGGCGATACAGCCGGCGAGAAGCGGTGTCGGTCCTCCGAAATCGGCTCGCCCGTTGCGGCAGATCGGGATCGCCTTGCAATCCTACGCCACGACTTACGGCGGCTGGCTCCCCGCGGCTGGTGCGACCGGGATCGTGGACCCCGCCCGGAGCTGGCAGACGCAGCTGCTTCCCTATCTCGATCGCTCCGACCTCTACAACGCCATCGACTTCTCGGCCCCCTGGGACTCCCCCGCCAACAGCCGGGTGTTCGCGACCAAGCTCCCGGAGTTCCTGATTCCGGGGGAGCCGGATACGCCCCAGGTCGCCGGCTGCGCCACCACGCAACAGGCCGCGAACTCCCGTCTCCTGCGGAGCGACCGGGGAGGAAACCTCGACGATCTCGCGCGCGGAGATGGGACGAGTGCGACGATCCTGCTCGGCGAAGTCGGCCATGGGCTGGTCCCCTGGGGCCAGCCCGGAAACAGCCGCGATCCGGCCGCCGGCCTGGGGATGAGGCCCGACCAGTTCGGACGCTCGCATGGGAACTTCGCGTACTTCGTGTTCGCTTCGGGCTGGATGAGGTTGATCGACACATCGATCTCGCCGCACGTTCTGGAACTTCTCGCAGATCCGGAGAACGGTGCTCCCCCTTTCGACGACTATTGAGACTCCCAGGTCAGGCGACCGGAGCTGAGAGCGGGCGAGATTCGACGAGTGATCGGTGACACCTTGCCCGAACGGCTGGTATCGTGACGGCATGGGTCGCGATACGACTGGGGCCGAGTCACGATCGATGTCGAAATCCCGCCGCAGGTGGTGGATCGGGGGGGGACTGCTCCTGGTCGGTGTGCTGCTGATCTACCAGTGGATGCGGCCGAGGCCGATCCACGTTCCGCTCTCGGACGGAACCACGCTGACGATTTCCGCGATCACGACCGGCACGGAGCACTTTCGATCGGCGCCGATCACCTGGCGGCAGCTGAAGGCGCAGTTCGCCGCGGGACGGTGGGAATGGCCCAGATCGAAGCTTCAAACGCCGCAGCCCGCGCTGGTTCTCTGGTTCGACGGTCCGGACACGACTTCGCTCATGGAAATGACCCTCGTCGATCGAAACGGCTGGCAATGGAATATCGACTCGGGGTCGGGAAACCCGATGGGATCGATGAGGTCATTCCGGCAGATCGAAACCGACGGGACGGCGCGGCTCGAGTTCCGGGGCGCGAAGGATCTCCGGGGTTCCACGGTCCTGCCGCTCGCCACGGCGGTCCCCGCGAAGCCGTCTGTCCCGGTCGCATACCGGCCGGCGAAGTCGAGTTTCCCGCCGGCCCCGCCTCCCCTGACGACGAACCTGCTGCCGCCGGATCCCTACCCGATCCGCGCGAAGGACGGTCCGCTCGAGGCGACGCTCCATGGGGTTGACGTGCGGGTCATCGAAATGCACGGCTATCACGTGTCGGAAGGGACACTCCGGCTCGATACCCGATGGAACAACGAGCCGTTTCCACCCCAGTTCGGAAATGGTTCGATCACCGATCAGTTCGGGCGGTCGGAGCCGTCCTACTTCAGCTCGGAGTACCCGTTTCAGGTCCAGTTTCCACCGCAGGACGCGGCGTGGAGTCTGCACCTCCACATGTTCCGCGATCCCCAAGTGCCGCTCGATCCCGCGGATGTCGCGACTCTGACTCCGGAGTTCGCCGGCGGGGCGACGGTGTTCGCGAAGGAGGGAGTGCTGGCGGGAGCGGCGTGGCGCGCGACCATCGTCCCGCAGGGGCAGATCTCGGTTCCTTCTCTCTTCCAGTTCGGCCCGTTGCGTTTCCAGGAGAAGGCACCAGTCCTGATCGTGGAGGTTGACCCCAAGCAGTCGGTCCGGGTTCGAGTCGAGCCGTTAGACCGCAAGGGGAACACGCTCACCACGGCTGCAACGGGCTACGGCATCCTGCCGCCGAATGTCTTCGCCCTTTGTTGCCCGGGCTTTGACGCCGCACAGGGGCACACGCTGCGGGTCGGCATCGAGTCGCCGCGGCTGGTGCAGTTCCGGTTTCGGCCGAATGTCGTTCCGGCGGAGCAGAGCAAGTCGCCGCGACGGTGACATGGGCCATGTCAGGGGTAAGGAGAATCCGCGATGTCCAAACCGTTTCGCAGGTGGGGAATCGTCATGGGGATGCTGCTGTTCGCGGTCCTCGTCGGGACATTCCTGCTCCGGTCTCGGCCGATCCGGATTCCGCTCGCGGATGGGACGACGCTGACGATCTCGGCGATCACGACCGGGACGCTGCACAGCCGGCCCGAGCCGATTTCGTGGCAGGCGTTTCGGAAGCAGTTCGCCACGCGACGATGGGGCTGGCCGGCCGAATCCGTGCAGATGCCGGAGCCCTGCGTGATGCTCTGGATCGATGATCCCAAAGGGGTGTCCGATCGGGGCCTGACGCTGGTGGATCGACACGGCTGGCGGTGGCCCCTCTCCACGGGATTCGGGGCCGGCGGGAACTATCAAGCCTGCTTTCAGCCGGTCGAGACCGACGGGACGGCCCGGCTCGAAGTCTCCGTGAGGGATCCGGTTCTCGGGACGGACCGGTTGGTCGGAACGGCGGTCCTCCCCCTGCCGACTGCGGTCCCGGTGACGACCCCCGCCCCCATTCCGTTTGTTCCTCCCATCCCGGTGACCCCCGGCGAACCCGCCCCGCTCCCGATCCGCCGGACGGAAGGGCCGCTCGAGGCGACACTCCGTTCGTTCGAGATCCGCACTCACGAGGGGCGGCACGCGGTCTCCGAGGGACGGTTCCAGCTCGACACCCTCTGGAATGGTCGGCCCGTTGTTCCCGAGGTCACGTTCCTGACGATCACCGATCGCCTGGGGCGTCGCGAGATGATTTCACAACCGGATCAGCCATTCCTGGTGCAGTTCCTTCCCCCGCGAGAGGCGATCTGGGACCTCCACTTCCGCGTCTTTCGCCATCCCGATGTTCCCCTGACTCCGGAAGACATCGTCGAGGTGACGCCGAAGCCGGTCGAGGGAGAAGCGCTGTTTCAGCAGGAGGGGACGAACCAGGGCCGGGCGTGGCGTGTGACTCTCATCCCGTCGGGGACCGCCTCACCGCGGGCCCGGTTCGCCCCCATGAGCTTTCCCTTCCAGGAAGAGGTTCCCGTCATTCTCGTCGAGGTCGACCCGAAGCATTGGCTCCGGCTGCGGCTCGAGACGCTCGACCGCGAGGGCGGGAACTTCCCGGCTACGGAGCTGAACGGCCTCCCAATCCCTCCGAACGCCTTCGCATTCCGCTCACCCGAGTTTGATGCGGCCAAGGGGCACACGATCCGGATCGGTTTCGACGAGTCGCGGCTCGTGCAGTTCACGGTTCGGCCCGACGAGGCCTCGAAGGGCCGCACGGAGCCTCAGGCTCAAGAGTGAGTCCGTCGTGACAGGGACACGAGCTCGCTGCTATGGTGCCCCGGGAGTCGCGAACAGACCACGGGCCGAGTCACAAGCGATGATGTCCAAATCTTCCCGCAGGTGGTGGATCGGGGGTGGGCTGCTGCTGATCGGCGTCGTGACGGCCCTGCTCTGGTCGCGGCCGATCCGGATCCCGCTCAAGGACGGGACGACGCTGACGATTGCCGCGATCACTGTCGGCACGGAGCATTCGCGGCCCGAGTCTTTCACCTGGCGCAGGCTTCTGACGCAGATCTCCCGACGAACCTGGGGATGGCCGACACGATTCATCGGGACGCCGCAACCCTTCACGGTCCTCTGGTTCGACGATCCGAAGATGCTCGAGAAGCGCCGCCTGGTGCTGGTCGATCGACACGGCTGGCGATGGAACTCCGAGACGGAAATGCAGGCCGTCGGCGCAAGTGAGGCTTACTATCTACCGATCGAGACCGATGGAACGGCTCGCGTGGAAGTCTGGGATCAGGAGGAGCTCGTCGGCGCATCCGTCATTCCGTTGAAGACGGCGGTCCCGGTCGCGACCCCGATGCCCATCCTCACGGTCCCTCCGATCGCGACCAAGCCGGGCAAACCGGCCCCTTTCCCGATCCGCCGGGCCGACGGTCCGCTCGTCGCGACGTTGCGCTCGGTCGCCGTGCGGATCGTGGAGGGAAACCGCTCCCTGTCGGAAGGGGGGCTGCAGCTCGAGACCCGCTGGAACGATCAGCCGTTCCCACCCGAGATCAGTCTCGCAGCGGTCACCGACCCCTTCGGTCGCCGGAGCATTCTCCCGCTCAAGCCGGGGCAACCGTTCCAGGTCCCGCTCCCTCCGCACAGCGCGTGGGACATGCACCTCCAGATCCTTCGCGGCCGCGCGGTGCTGCACGACCCGGATTCGGTCGTCCTGGTGAAGCCGGACATCGCCGAGGGGGCCGCGTTCTTTCGGCAGGAAGGCTCGACTCACGGGGCGGCGTGGCGGGTCACCGTCGTCCCTCCGGGGAGCCTGTCGCTCCCCGCCAGGTTCGGAACCGCGTCGCTGAGTCTTCCGGAGAATGTTCCGCTCGTCGTCGTGGAGATCGACCCGCAGCATCTGATGGGGGTCCGGATCGAGCCTCTGGATCGCGACGGCAGACTTCTCCCCGCGACGCCGCTGCTGCTCCGGACGAACGTACCGAACATCCACGCATTCCGCTCCCCGGGATTCGACGCCGGGCAGGGACACACGCTCCGCATCGGTTTCGACGAGCCGCGGCTCGTCCAGTTCACATTCCACCCTGCCGTGGTCCCGGCAAGCCGTTCCGAGTCTCCCGCGCGAGAATGAGTCCGTCGTGACAGGCGCGCTGGCCCGCTGCTATTGTGCCGGCCTAGAGTCGCCATCCGACCACGGGCCGAGTCACGAGCGATGTCGAAACCACGCCGCAAATGGTGGATCGGGGGTGGGCTCTTGCTGATCGGCGTCGTGACGGCCCTGCTCTGGCCGCGGCCCATCCGGATCCCACTCTCGGATGGCACGACGCTGACGATTGCCACAATCACCGTCGGCACGGAACACCGGCGTCCTGAGCCGATCTCCTGGCGGGCGTTTCGGACCCAGATCGCGCAGCGAAGATGGGGGTGGCCTGCGCGGATCGTTACCGTGCCGGACCCTTGTGTGATGCTCTGGTTCGATGATGCGAAGCTGCTCGACGGCCGCAGCGTGAGGCTCGTGGACCGGCACGGATGGTGGTGGCCGATGTCCATGGGATCCGGCGACGGGAAGACTTACCAGGCCGGCTATCACCCCATCGAGACCGACGGGACGGCGCGTCTGGAGGTATACGGGAAAGAGGGCCTTCTCGGTGAGACGGTGATCCCTTTGGCGACGGCGGTACCAGTCGAGAAGGCGGTGCTCCTCGCCACGATTCCCCCAGTCTTCACCACGCCGGGGAAGCCCGCCTCGCTCCCGATCCACCGGACGGCCGGTCCGCTGGAAGCGACGCTCCGGACATTCGATCTCCGCAGCTCGATCGAAACCCAGTCACTGTCGGAGGCGCGGTTTCAGCTCGAGACCCGTTGGAACGGCCGTCCGTTCAACCCCGAGGCCTACCTCACGATCACAGACCAGTTCGGGCGTCGCGAACTCGTCGTCTCCGAGGAGGGGGATCCTCTCCGGATCATGCTCCCGCCGCGCGACGCGGTCTGGGATCTGCACTTCCAGATCTACCGCCGGCTGGATACGCCGCTGGATCCGGAGGAGACGGTCGTGATCACTCCCGTGATGGCTGCGGGAGAGACGATCTTCCAGCAGGAAGGTTCCCACCAAGGCCAGGCCTGGCGGCTGTCGCTCTCCCCAACGGGAAGTCTGTCGCTCCGACCGAAGTTCGAAGCCGTGGGCATCTCGGTGAGCGATGAGTCGCCGGTGATCGTGGCGGAACTGTCCGCCCAGCACTCGGGGCGAGTCCGGATTGAGCCCCTCGATCGGGACGGGAACAAGCTCCCCGCGACGCCGCTCGACATCGGCCGTTTCTCGATGAATGTCCACGGCGTGCGGTGTCCCGAGTTCGACATCGCGCTGGGGCACACGATCCGGGTCGGCTTTGAACAGCCGCAGATCGTGCAGTTCACGATCCGGCCGCAGATCGCCGCGAAGGAGTGACTCGGATACGCTCAGGTGATCTCCCTCTTCTCCAGGTCCGCCATGCCGGAACCATCTCCGTTCTTTCGGATTCGTGCCGCGATGAAGGTCAGCGATCCCGGCACGGCGTGCGTCGGGAACAACCTCCCGCAGCCGGAGGGGCCGATCGAGGGCTGGGATCCCGCTGAGATCGCGATCGCCCGGGTGCTGGTCGACCAGCGCGACCTGTATGAGGACCTGTCGCGGCACCGGCTGATCGTCTCTCCCCGGCTGCAGGCGATGCTTCGCGAAGGCGTCGCAGAGCAGGTTCAGTTCCTGCCGGTCCGGCTCCTCTCCGGCGACGGCGCGCAGGAGCGGCCGGGCTTTGCGATCCTGAGCGCTCTGAACGTCTTCACTCCCGCAGAGGCCAGGGCCCATGCGGAGCGGGAGACTCTGTACCGGACTCCCCTTTCGGCGGGGGACGTCCGTATGTCGCTCTCGCTCAAAGAGCGATGCGCCGGGGCCCGTCTCCGCGGCGTCGAATTCGTGTAGCCGGCACCGGCGGAATCATGTCGCAGAAATACTTCGATCTTCGCAGCCCGTACAAGACGCGGATCGGGTCGTCTCAATGGACGATTTCATTTCCTCCCTGGACGGAGAGCGAGTTCCATCTCCATTCCGCCGAACCGATCGGGGCGCGGTGGAATCCGAAGACCATCGCCTTCTCGTCGACCGTGGAGATCCCCGGCACTCCCCCGGTGGAGGCGGCGGCCCGACCCGATTTTCCCTCCGTCGTCGGGGAATGGCAGGCGGCGTCGCGCGCGATGCGGGACGTTCTCGAACGGGTCGCCGCCGGCTGTGTGGAGTTCCTGCCGTTTCAGGCGATGACCTCCACCGGCGGCGATGCGACCGACCGATACTCCGTGATGCACTCCCTGCATTGGGCGAGCGCCGTCGACTCGAAGCGGTCCCGGCTGATGGAGGGGGAGACCCGGCTGCGGCGCGTGGCGGGCCCCAGCCGGGACTACCTGCTCGACCACGTCGTGCTGAAGGGGAGCCAGCTGACCGCACCGGTCTGCCGGGTGGTCGGCTGGTCACCGATGCACCTCTATCGCGAGGACGTTGTGGCCGCCCTCGCGGAGGCGAAGATCACCGGGCTCGACTTCGCGGAGGTTCCGACCTCCTGAACTCCGGGTCGGAACGCCGGTCTCAGTTCGGCCGGCCCTTCTTGGCCGGGACCCCGCGGGACTCGAGCGTGAAGTCCTGCACGACGTTGCCGTCCGAGGAGAGGTCCGCCACGAGCGTCGTCCGGGTGTTGTAGTTCGCGGGGACCTGCTCCGGACGTCCTTTCTGGAGCAGCGGGTCGGAGGAGTCGCTGTTCGGCTCCACGAACGTCGAGATCGAGACCTTGTGCTGGCCCGGCAATGCACCCTGCCGCCCTTCGATGAACGCGAGCTGGTATCGCCCTTCTCCGTCGGTCCTGCCGATCGAGGGGCGGCCCTTCGCGGGGCGGAACACGACGTTCGCGTCCGGCAGCGGCAACCCGTTGAGGGTCACGACCCCTTCCACGGTGACGAGGCCGACTTCCCTGGCTCCGCCGCAGCCCTGAGCCAGGCCGGCGAAGAGGAGCGCGGAGGCGAGCAGCCGGGACGAAGCGGTGTGGAAGAGCTTGAGAGACATGGGCGTGAGGTCAGGCGGGAAGGGGTCTGCGAAGCGTTCAAGCGCTTGCGTCGACAACGACGCGGATTCGATTCAAAAATCCAAAGCGCCCAGCCCGATCCCGGGCCGGGCGAGCCATCACGGCAACACTAAAACTCGCCGGTCGACAGGCCGTCGGCCATCTGGCCGAGCTTCTGGTAGGTGAAGCCGTCGGTGTTCTCGCTGAGGAACCGGACGCCGCCGTCGCCGAGGACAAAGTGGACCCCGCCGACGTGGCGGCTCATCGCCGCGTTGTTGTTGAGTCCTTTGACGATCCAGTCCGGATGGTTCTCGGTCCGGACGAGGTTCGAGTACTTGTTGCCGGCGTCGAGGTAGGTGTTGCTCCCCGGGCACTTGCCGGCCCACACCGCGCCGCGGCGGATTTCCGAGGTGGTCCCGTCCCACAGCCGCTCGGTCACCATGACGGTGTTGCTCGTACCGTCGGAGACGTCGGCGATCCGGACGTTGCTGTTGTACCAGAACATCCCGCGTGTGTTCTGAGCCGCCGTGTTCACGTAGTTGACCGACGTGCTGCCGAAGATCGCCGGGTAGTTCGACTTGGCGTGGCCGTTATTGGCCCCGTCCCCACCCATCGGGGTCGAGGTGACGATGTTGCCGGAGGCGTCCGACGGGCAGATGAAGATCGGAAGGACCGTCTTGGTCAGCGCGGTCGGAGCCGCCGGAAAATTGTTGCCGTTCGGGTTGAGGGCGTTGTAGAGCGGCCCCTGGTCGATGTACGGCAGGACGAAGACCGACCAGCCCCAGCCGCCTGTGACCGCGGTCCGGCCCGGCTCGGCGTTCCCCGGGGCGTAGGCCACTCCGGTGTTGCTCATGGCGAGGCAGCCCGGCGGGAAGATGCTGTGGGTCTCGTGGTAGCTGTGGAGGGCGATGCCGAGCTGCTTGAGGTTGTTGCCGCACATCGTCCGGCGGGCCGCCTCGCGGGCCTGCTGGACCGCGGGGAGGAGGATCGCCACGAGCACGCCGATGATGGCGATCACTACCAGCAGTTCGATCAGGGTGAAGCCGCGGCGGCGGGTCGTTCGGTTCTGGGGCATCTGTCTCGTGACTCCGGTTTGTTCTCGTGCCAAATGAAAGTGTGTCTTGGTGCCGCAGAGCGGCGGGGGCGGGGCGGGGGCGGGGCGGGGGCGGGGCGGGGGCGGGGGTCGGCGAGCGCGGATCGAACGCGATCGATCGCGCCGCGTGGCTTGAATCCGTCCTACGGTTCCGACGCCAGCGTCCCTTCCGTGGTGATTTCGTAGAGGGTGGTGGTCCCGCTGATCTCGTAGGAGACCGCGAGCAGCGGCCGGCCGGTCGGGCTCTCCTGCGCTCCGATGAACAGCAGTCCTTCCGGACCGATGTCTCCGGCTTCGGGCTGTTCCGGTGAGATCGAAAAATCCCGCGTCAGGACGTAGTCGACGAACTCCGGCTGCCGGGGATTCGCGAGGTCGTAGACCATGACACCGCTGTGCCGTTCGAGGCCGATGAACGCGAGGTCGCGACCGTCGACCCGCCCGACCGTGATCCCTTCCGGCTCCGGTCCCTTGTTGTCGCTCCGCGTGTCGCGGTCGTTCGATTCCTGATCGGCGCCGAACGAGTCGGGATGCCGCTCGGCGAGGATCCGCTCGAAGTCGCTGCCGCTGTCATACACAAGTTCTCCCGCGGCGCTCCGGACGGAGAACGACCGCCCACCGAGGCTGTAGAGCGCTTCATAGAGGCCGTCGCCGTCCGCGTCCCCCAGGGAGCGGGTCACGAGCAGCCGGCCCAGGTTCTCGGGGCGGGCGAGCTCGCTGGCGTTCGGGAAAGCGCGGGGGTCGAGCTTCAGGTCGGCGACGCGGGCCTCTTCGTTGTAGGCGCCGTACTTGCGGTGGTCCCCTTCGTTGGCGGTCAGCAGGAACAGCTCGCCGCCGCTCGCGAAGGCGCGGATCGCATCGGGCTGGTACATCCCCCGGACCGGCCAGGTCCCGAGTCGTGGGCCGCCGTCCTGGTCGCTCGGGTCGAGAGCGTTCTCGGGCCGCGAGTGGTCCTTGAATCCGAGGCCGACGAGCCGGGTGATGCGTCGGTTCGGGATGTCGACGATCGCCAGGGCATTCGCCTCCTGGAGCGAGACCCAGGCCGTTTTGGAGTCGGGCGAGACGGCGATGTATTCGGGCTCGAGATCCTGCATGACGCTCGCCCCGGGACCGTAGATCCGGATCGAGGGATCGAGCTTCGAGCGGTCGTGGAACGCCTCGAAGCCGAGCGTCGTGACGTTGGCCTGCGTGAGCTGCCCCACGCCCCCTGTGAGGTCGACGAGCGAGACGCTCCCCTCGGGGTCGCGCGCGTAGTCGTCGGAGGGTTCCCCTTCGTTCGCAGTCAGGGCCCAGCGGCCGTCGGGCGAGATCGTGACCATGTCGGGCTGCGGGCCGACCGTCAGCGCGCGGAGGACTGTTCCCTCGGCGTCGAGCCAGACGAGATGTCCGGGGTCCTGAAGGGGGTTCGCCGAGAGGGCGACTGCGATCCGGCCGCCATGGGCCGCGACCGAGTTCGGCTTGCCGTACGCCGCGAGCTCCAGCCTCCGGACGAGTCGGGGCTGAGCCGGTTTCGAGATGTCGAGGATGTCGATCCCGGAGATCTCGGCATTCACGACGAACAGCCGCCGGGAGGCAGGGTCATATGCACTGATCTCGGCGGCCGATTTCCCGAAGGAGCCATGCCGATGCCGGCCGAGCATCCGGAGCCGGACCGTTCCGCGGACTGGCGAGCGGCCATTCCGGGCCGGCGTTGCTTTCGCGAGCACCCGAGTGGAGTCGGCACGCCGCGCGTCGGGCTCCGCGGCGGCGGCCGCGATCAGCATCGCACCGCAGCCTGCCAGCACCCCCAGCGTCCCTGGCAGGGAGAACTTCCCCGCCGCGCCGCGCACCATCCGCATCGATAACCCGCCTTCTGTTGCCCCGCGTCCGACAGACTCTGTCCGGAACCGTCGATACCACCACCCGATCCACGGGCCAGGCACGACTCGCCGGCACCCGTTTCCGCGGCGCCGGACATTCCGGTCAGGTTCTAAATGTCGTTCCTGACGAAGCCGTCATGAACGGGTGCGAACTTAACAAAGATTGAGTTAAGCCAACGCGTAGGGACGGCGAAGTTCCTGTTAAGAGAGGGTCCGTCGCAGCCGGGCCACCACGACGAGCCCCCGCCCCCGCGCCCACCCCGCTCTCAGGCAATGCCGGGGCCGGGCGGTGGTGGAGGCCCTGCCGATCTCCCCGGCAGAGCGAACGGGAGATCACTCCCGGGGACGATCCGGTCACGCAGTCCCCGGCCCCCTCGGGCTGATCCCGGAACCGCGTCCCTCGGAAATCCCCCGCCGCCAACGGGGGCTCGACCGCTGCACTCCGAACGCGAACGTCGTCGCCGGGATTCGGATCCCGGTCGCCGATGCACCTGTGTCGGCAGAGATCGTGGCTCCGATCAGCGACGCAGAGATCACCATGCTCGCGTTCGAAGTCGCTTCGGCATCCTGAGTCTCACGGAGGTTTCGTTCCTTGCTCTCTCAGTGGCCCGCGAAAGGAGAGCGGGATGACTTCCATCACATTAAAACCGCGCCATTTAAGCTTCGCAGTTGCCGGTTTCTAACATGATTGTAACCGCAAGGTCGGATGACTTAGATATGGTCCCCGATCTCCGGAATGCGAACATCCGGTGTTCTCCTGACAGGCATCAGGAATCGTTGAGGCGCGGTCGCGCCGCAGTCGAATCAAGCTCTGGTCATGCCAGGGATACGGCGTTTCTGCCAAGCGTAAAGATTCGGAACGGCCGGGTTCCGCATTGGACCAGAGTCGACGCGACGAGCGCGAATGGTCTCCGACTGCTGTGGGCGCCTGCGGTTTCCCAGTCATGACGTCTGTTCGCACTACCGGGGTCAAGGATGATCTGGTCCGGCTACCTTTCCGCTTTCTCCTTCGCGGCGGTCACGCTTCTGGCGTGGTGGCAATCCCGGGCGATCCTGCGGGGCCTCGGCCGCGCGTTTCGTGAGGGGCCGCAGAGCTTCCGGAACGACCACTCCCCCCCGGCCTGCATCGTTCTCTGCCTCAAGGGGGGAGACCCCTTTCTGGACCGCTGCCTGGCCCGGCTGGCGCAGCAGGACTACCCGGACTACCGGCTGATGGTCGTCGTCGATTCTCCCGAGGACGAGGCGCTGGAGTATGTCGAGCGGGCACGGCAGGCGTTCGGCAGAAGCCGCATCGAAGTCGTGTTCCGCGATGTCGACCTCACCACCTGCAGCCGCAAGTGCAGCAGCCTGCTGAGCGCCCTGCGGCATCTCTCCGGCCGGACGGAGGTCGTCGTGACCTGCGACGGGGACGCCGTCGCTCACCCGACCTGGCTGCGGGAACTCGTCAGCCCGCTCTGCGACCCGAAGGTCCTGGTGACGACCGGCAATCGCTGGTACGCCCCCCCGGCCGGGGACTGGGCCGCCCACGTCCGATACTGCTGGAACGCGATCGCGGTCTCCTCCATGGCGAGTTTTCACATGCCCTGGGGGGGGAGCCTGGCGATGCGGTCCGAGGTGTTCCGGGACCCGGCCTATCTCGAGATGCTCTCGCAGGCGTTCGTCGAAGACCTGCAGATGGCGCGGTATCTCCAGACGCGGGGGACGGACGTCGTGTCGGTCCTGCCGGTGGTCCTCGTCAACGAAGAGGGGACGAACTTCCGGACCCTCTGGAACTTCCTCGAGCGGCAGATCGTCGCGGTCCGGATCAACCATTGGGCGTGGCCGTACGTCCTGGCGGACGGGCTCGCGATCTTTGCGGCGGTCTGGATCTTCCCGACGCTGACCATTCTGGGGGGGGGCGAAAACTTCCTGCTCGGCTGGCTGCTGCCGGGGGTCTGCTACCTGACGTTCGTCGCGAGCCACACGGCGCGGTACGAGCGGCTGGTCCGGCAGACGCAGCAGGCGTGGCACGGGCGGACGCTGCCGCCGCTGACGGCGCGGCGGCTCTCGGACACGCTGGGGGCGATGCTGATCACCGGGCTGGTCTACAGCGCCACCGTCATGAACGCCTGGTGGCTCCGCCGGCATGTCTGGCGCGGCATCCATTACCGGTTCCAAGGCCGCCGGGTCTCGATCGAACGGATCGACGCCGCTCCGGTGCCGGCCCCGGCTCTGCGGAAGGCGGCTTGATCGCCGCGCCGCAGTGCCGTCCGACGTTCCGCTCCCTGCTCATATCTGGTAGCGCCGTGGTGCCGCCCTCAGGATCCGGTGAGCCCCCGCCGCGACCAGCAGGGGAAGTAGTGACAGTCGGTGCAGCCCATGGACTCGAGAAACGGCCCCCAGTCAAAGCCCTCCCGTTCGCCGAACAGGTTCATCAGCTCCCGGAACATGGGTGAGTGCTGGGCGACGAAGACCGTGGTCGTTCCCGCGCGGAGCCGCCAGAAGACATCCTCGGCGAAGGGGCCCATGTCGTTCGTCTCGATTCCGATCTCGTCGAGGTCTGCGAGCCGGATCGTCTGACGGCCGGAGGGGCTTCCCTCGACGGCCAAGACTCCGTCTTCCAGCGAGAACCGGGCGCTCGAACGCTTGCCCAGGCGGATCTCCTGCAGGCCGCGGCGGATCCAGTCGAACAGCCCCATTTGGCCACTCCCTTGTTTGGCGGACTCCCATTTTCGGATGAGAAGGGATTGTTGAACAAGCCACAGAGACCACGGAGAACGCCGCGTAACGAGTTCCTTCTCGAGGCGGCGCAACGTCTCCTGATGTTTCAGCTCACTCTGAGTTCTCTGTGGCAAAATGGGTTTTGAAACGGTGTCGTCCCCGCTGCGTCTCGCGCGACGTCGTCACGAAAACAGTTCCGCGGACGTGATGGTCGATCGAAAATGGTGCTTCCAGAGGCGGATGCCCAGCTCGCCGGAGCGGTCGAGGGAGGAGCCGACGGTGAGGTCGGTCACGAGCGTGGGATGAAGGCCCGCGTCAAAGAGCAGGAAGCCCGCCGCCAGGACGCACGTGTCGGTCTGGATGCCGCAGACGAGGACGCGGTCCGGGTTCTGCGACTTGAGATACGCGACGGTTTCGGGAGAGGGGCTGTAGCCGTATTTGATGAAGACCCGGTCCGCGGGAACGAGGCAGGAGTCCTCGGGAGCGGGGTGCCAGCCGAGCTGCGTCTCGAATGGAGTGCGGGCTTCGTCGTGCAGCTCGATCGTGGCCACGGATGGGATGCGGCCGACGATCTCGCGAAGGCGGTCGACCAGCCAGTCGGGGGGCGAGAAGGTCGCCTGAACGTCAACGATCAGAAGAATCTGCCGCATGCCGGACGCTAGCAGGGGGAGGCCTGATTCGCGAGTGGCTTAGACGCTGTTTCAGAACTAGCCACAGAGGCCACAGAGAGCACCGAGAAGGTCAGAGCCGGCGATGCGGGGCCCTGATGGCGACCTGCCTCTCAACTTACTCTGAGTCCTCTGTGCACTCTGTGGCAAGAATGTCCGTCGCGATGCGAAAACCGGCCCACGACAGGATCTCGAAGAAGACCGCCAGAGTCAGCCAGAGCCTCGCCTGCATGGTGGTCTCCGAGCCTCAGTCGTCTTCGTCCTCATCCTCGTCTTCATCGAACTCCTCGTCATCCTCGTCCTCGAAGGCGTTCGAGGCGGCGACGCGGTCATAGGCCTGCCGTTCGGCCTCCGTCATGATCGAACGGTTCCAGAGCGTGTCGTCCTCGAGGTCGAGGTCGTCCCCCCCTCCCCCGACTCCGATCACCTGGCCCTGCCAGAGCGTCATCGCGAAGCCGTGTTCCGGGTCCCACTGGACGTCCCAGTTGATCGAGACCAGGGCCTCTCCCTCGCAGCTTCGGTTGGTGAACGAGATCCCGTCGACGGCGGCGAGCTTCGCGAGCTCGGCGACCGACTCGACTTCGGGGCAGTCGTTCTGCTCGAACCAGTGCGGGTCGTTGGCCCGGGCGACGCGGTAGGACCGCAGGAGCGCGTCTCCCAGGTTCCGGCAGATCGCCGTCTCGTTGGCCTGAAAGAAGCGGAACGCCGCGACCTGCTCCTCCGAAGGGATTCCCGCCGGCGTGCGGCTGAACTGGACTTCGAAGACCCCGGCTCCGCGGAGGGCGTCGAAGATGTCGAAGTCGCGGCAGCGTTCGATCAGCGCTTTCGAGGGCTTGGCCCAGCTGTCGACCAGCTTGCGGTCGGGCGGGTCGAGGCTGTCGAGCGTTTCCTTGGCTTCCTCCGGAGCGAAGTCGGCGAGGCCGGGGATCTGCCGGAAGCACATCAGCGAGTCTCCCCACTGATCGGGGGCGAGATCTCCGAGGACCGGGTGAGTCTGGGCCTTGAGCTTCATGGGCGAGCGTCCTCGGTGTGTCCCCGGGTGAATGGCCGCAAGACGGGCCGGCCTCCTTGGCCCTGCCCGCGGCCCGGATCCTCTCTCAAGATGCCCGGAGTCTGCCCGCCGGAGAGTGAGGCGGTCAAGCGACGGGCCGGGGCTTGACCCGTGGCTTCGAGAGAAGCAATCGTTCGGGTGTCCGTTGAGGTCCGTCGACGTCGTCGGGACAGTCCCCGGGGTTTGGCGGAGAGAGTCCCGTTCGAGCGCGACGCGCTGTGGGAGGGGGGAATGGCCAGCATCCACAAGGAGATCCAGGTTCGCCGGAGTCGCGAGGCGGTGTGGGACGCCGTCCGGGATGTCGGGGCGATCCATCGGCGGCTGGTTCCCGGGTTCGTCGTCGATTGCCGGCTGGAGGGGGACTCGCGGTATCTGACGTTCGGGAACGGGATGACGATCCGCGAGATCATCGTCGATGTGGACGACGAGCGGTTCCGGCATTCCTGGTCGGCGCGGGGTGGACCGCTGACGCACCACAACGCGTCGCTGCAGGTGTTCGCGGAGGGGGAGGGGGCGTGCCGGATCGTGTGGATCGCGGACCTGATGCCGAATGAGGTGGCCGGGACGATTGCGGAGATGATTCAGCAGGGGCTGGAGACGATGAAGGCGACGCTGGAAGGGTAAGGGGGCTGAAGCCCGAGTCCAGGGGCGGAGTCCGGTGGCAGGCCAGGCCGCCGGAAGCGCTCCGTAGTGGAACCGTACGATCGATACCGGACGTCCATTCCCTGGGGGGGGGGAATGAACGCCGTATGACCGCTCGCGTCCGTCTCCGTCCGTCGCGTGCAGGGAACCCCTGGGCGAGCCCTACACGCGACGGACGGAGACGGACGAGTTTCTCAGCAGATCACGGAGGATGAGGAGTGCCGATGGTGAGACCACGGGGGCCGTTCCGGAAGAGGAGCCCTGCCGCTCGGGAGCAAAAACGGGACGGAAGGGAATCGTGTGCGACTGGGTTCCTCGGCAACAATCGGCTGAGGGCTTCGCTTCGCTACGACGCACCCTGCGACACCTGTCCGTTTTTGCTCCCGGGCATGCCACCAATCGCTTCCAATGGTGGGAGGACGAATTCGTCCGCTCCTCCGGACTAAGATCTGTTCGCTGAACGATCAGTACCCCTGTGGTGTTTGAGGGGGGGGATACTGAGGAAGCCCCCAATTCCGGCACTCGCCCGTATGGATCGCCCATGGCTCGCTGGTTGTTTCTCGCCTTCCTGAACTTCCTTTCCGCCACCACTCTGTTCCACACATGCATCGAAGAAGCGCAACCCCCGGGGTCCGGTCTCCTCTCTGGTCTGCTTTTCTCGATTCTTATGTCATTGGGATTCCCACTGGCATTCTCTCTCTACGCCTATCGGTTCGCCCCCGGCGAATTCCTGCTGTTGCTGTCCGGCAACTCGTTCGTCTGGGCCGCAATCGTCGAAGCACTCCTTCGCCGCTTTGTTGACCTGCCTCCGAATTCCTCCGCCGAGTGATTCGTTCCCGCGGTATGTTCTTCAGGCGGCCCCTTCGGTCCCCGACCACCCGAAGCATTTTCGGATTGCGAGTTCAGTTGCCGCTGCGAAGTGACGAGCCGACAACGAGCGGGCAGGTGGCATGCCACCCCGTCGCCGACGCGACTTCGCTGCCGGAGGGAAGCCATGTTCGAATTCCTGTTTCGGCGGGAAGTGGTTCCGGGGCCGATTTACCTCCGGAACGAGCTTTTCGAATCGGGGAGCGGAAGCCGTCAGCGTCTGTTCTATGTCGGCTCTGCGTTTCGGGGCTCCTGTTCCTCGGCCCGGCGCTGGGCCGGGAAGCTGCGGGGCCTCCTGGTCATTGGGGTGGAGGATCGCTCCGGTCTGTGGTCGATGGAGTTCGAATACGAAGGGAGCTCCTTCCGCCTTGAGTCGAACTCGCATGGGACGACGTCCCTGTTCTTCGTCGCCGATGAGGCCTGCCCGGATTCCACGCTCATGGCGGTGGTGTTTCACTTCGAGTCCATGCTGGAATAGCGGCAGCGGACGCCGCCCTACCATGATCGCCAGCCCTTTCCCCGCTGGGCCTGCCGGCGGACGGGAACTAACCTTCTGGAGCACAGGATCCCGCTCGGGAGGGATGTATGGTTGAGGCTGCCAGGCGGCGCCGCTGGCTGTGGTTCGTGCTGGCGGCCGTTCTTCTGTGGGGCGGCGCTCTGGCGGTGGAACGGCTGTGGCCGCTCAGTCTCGACGAGCGTCGTCTCCTCGGGACCTGGGTCCTTGCGGATCCGTCCCCTGTCGGCGGCGCGCCGACACGGATCACTTTCACGGCGGATCGCCGTTTCTCTCGGAGCGGATCGGAGGACGACCTGCAGATCGGCTCCCTCCCGGCGCTGGGGGGCTGGACCTGCCCGGACGGAGAACTGACGCTCGTGGAAGCTCCGCCTCCGCGGCGGCTCCACTGGTCCATCATCAGGGCCTACTGGAACCGACTGATCAGGGGGGGACGGAGAGCGTCGCAACGGGTCGAGTTCGAGTCCCGCGACCGAGTTCACCTGGGGGGCCGTGTTTGGGCTCGGGATGCTTCTGCCGCTTCGCATCCCTGAAGGGAAGACGTCTTCGCGGGATGAGGAGGAGTTGCATCCTCAGCGACTGGGTGTTCGGCAACAATCGGCTGGGGGCTTCGCTCCGCTACGACCCCAGCCACCCTGTCGCCGGGAGCTAGGCTTGTCGAAGAACGGACTCCGGCCTGATGCTCTTTAGGTGACTCTGCGGACTCTCGAACCCCGGCCATCGCTTCCGGACACCCTGATGTACGACACTCTGATCATGGTCAAGCCGGGCGTCTCGTTTACGGCCGATGAGCTCGGCTCGGTTCTGATCGACGTCACCCGGAGGCGGTCGCGAACACTGGAGCGGGATGGCAATGTGTTCCGGATCGCGACCGGGAGCGCGTTGCTCGTTTTCATCTGGAGCGACGCGCCGCACGTCCTCGAAGAGTCCGAGAGGATCGCCGAGCAGTTCGAGGTCGAGACGCAGGGGTGCCAGACCCGCATCGAGATGACCGGCAATGACCCCGACCTGGAGCTGTACTATGACTGCGTGCTGATCGACGAGACGCTGCGGGCTACGGACAAGTTCGTCGTCTTCGATACGCAGGCTGGCCGACAGCGGTTCCACTTCGACATGAACGACGTGCCACCCGTTCTCGTCGAAGACTTCGCGACACTGCTGAGCTTGATGGAACAGGGCGAGCTGCTGGTGGAATGGCAGGTCCGTTGCGATATCGGTCCGGAGTGGATCGGAGGAGGGCGCAAGATTCAGTTCTCTCTGAACAGACGGCGGCTTGCGGAATCGCCGGTGCGGAGTCAGCTCATGGAGGCGCTGCTGCGAGTTGTCGATATTCCGGAGTCTTCGGCCGACGCTTTGATCATGGGGGAGGGGGAGATCACACACGAACGGGATTCGCTCATCCTGGATTACGATTGGAATGAAGGGATTCCTTACTGGGACACTCGAGCCCAGGACTCCGGGACGGTCGTCCTGATGGCCGCATCCCGGCAGCCCTGACGTCGCTGAGGGGTGGCCATGCGCGCCGTCGCAGTGCACCTGGGATTCCCGGAATCGGCCGACCTACGGTACAAGCCCTCGTCCCGACGCGGTTCCGCTCGCGGCCGCCCGGGAGAGGGTCAGCGCGGGGATCGCCGCGCGAGGGGCTTGGGGCGAGAGGAGGCACGGATGCGAATGTTCCTGCAGCCACGCAATCTGGTCTTGGCCGCGATGCTCGGGGGAACCGGTTGGGCTCTCTCCTCTGCCGTTGCGGATGACGAAACCGCGATTGTCTCGCAAGGGACTCCGGCGGACCGCGTCTTCGCGGATCCGCAGCTCTGTCTCGATCTCGACGCCCCTGCCGAACAGTTTTTCAGGGAGGTTCCGGAGCGCGATCCATTCCAGCCCGATCAGGGGGGACTCTCGTTTCTGGCGGGGGGCCATGAGGATGCCGCCAGGAAGAACGGGAGGGCCAGGCGGACGATGCGGGAGTTGCTCGACGAGCCCTCGTGCAACGTCGCGGCGCTCGAGGCGGAGCGTCTGTTCGGTTCCGCACGGTGGGTGCAGGCCTCTGATACTCCACCGCCGGTGAAGCACTTCCGTGTCGACGGTGTCATCGTCTACGCATGGACCTCGGGGGACTCAAGATCGAACGACTCGATCACGGCCCGGTTGCGGCGGGCCGCATCCGGAGAGGCGGCGACGGACGGCGTCGGATTCCCCCCGATAGATTGATGCCGGTTCACTCGGCAGAGACCTGCCAGCGGGTTTCGCATCGCCGCGCCCCCAACAACTCGGCCGCTCATGGCCACCCAAAGCTGTGGCCATGCCACCCGCCGCGAGGTGGCGATGATCGGCGCCTCGTCCGCCATGGGGGTGGTCGTCGCGATGCGGAACCCGGCCCACAGCAGGATTGCGGCGAACACCGCAAGGGTCAGCCAGAGCCTCGACGGCCTGGTGGTCTTCGTTCTGGAATCGGTGGTCCCTGATTCGGCCACGAGTTGGATCCAATTGGATTCGGGAGCGAACCTGGACCGAAGGGGGAGTGTCGGTCACGCTGGCCTGTGACGGAATGAGGCGACGGAGGGCCTCCGTCGTGCGTAGCCCGATGAGATCGAGGGGAATTGTCCCAGTGACGGGGCGACCCTGCAATCGGATGGCTTCACCGGCCTCCAACGAGGAGGCGGCCCGCTTCTGTCTGTTCCAAGCTCCACCCGCAACCGCGAGACCGGATTCTCATGTGGAAGTTTGAGCCGGAGGTCTCCCTCGAAGAGATCCTGGCCCTCAGCATCGGCGAGACGACGCGGTTCACGGCGGACCCGGAAGCGGCGTTGGGAAGTTGGACGCTCGAGGGCCTCATGAGCAATCTCACGACGTTCTCGGACATCACGGGCATCAGCGTGATGGAGTTGCTTCTGCTGCGGCTTGTCGGTTTCGGAGGTGTGCGTCGTGACAGTCTCGTCGATGTCTTTCGGAGCTACTGGTGTGTCGACGGGTGCCTGGTTGGTTCGTACTACGTTCTGAAGGAGTACGATCGCCGGAACCTTGAGCTGGACTCACGGCGGGCGTTCGAGGACCTCTTTCGACACGGCCTGATTGTCGAGGGGACGGAAGGGCTGACGCCCTGGCAGCCGGAGGATGGGGTTGTCGATTTCTGGTATGACCCGACCTACGAAGTGCACGACGACTCGATCGAACTGACGGACCGCGGTCGTCAGATCTGCGATCACGTCGAATCGTTTCTGTTCGACCTGTCGCAGGGAGAGTACCGGCTGTTTGGGGACGTTGTTTGTCTGATTGGCGATCGCCCGCCGCGGTTTGAATACCCGTGCTTCCAGATTCGCTTCGATTGTCCGCTGCAGGCCGGCGGATGTGCGGCCATCGAGCCTTCTTGTTCCGCGCGGCTTCTGTTTCGCTGGCGGCCCGCATGGTGGCGGGCGCCAAGGCTCGGCTACGTCATCCTCTGCCGAAACAAGCAAGATGTTGCGCTGTGCCGATCCTGGGGAATGTGAGCAGAGATGCTCGATGCTTCGATCTGGTTCTCGAAACGCCGTTCCGGCCATGGCCTGAGATTCTCTGAAGATCTGCCTTCGTCTCGAATCCTGCCGAATTTTGTGATTTGCCGGATTCCCGGGTGAGATGCCGGTTCGGGGGGACGTTGACCGTTAGAGAGCGAATGCCGATTCGTCGCCCCACGGATGGGGAGGGCGGGGGCTGCGCCTTCGCATCGATCGATGGGCTTGGCCCCTGGTCGGCAGGTCTCGCTCTCTTCACGACCGGACTCGCTCGCGAATCGCTCGATTCCACACCGGTCTCCGCCCCCTTTCCGGATTCGGATGGATCCCACCGGAGAACTCCATGCCCGCTGCTCCTCTCTCTCCACCCCGCAACGCTGCTCCTTGTGCTCAGGTGACGGCGCCGGCAGCCGGCCGAGCCGTTGATCGGCATCGCGAGAGCGCCGATATGGTGCTTCGTCCGAATCGCAAGATAACTGTGACACCCCGTCAGCGCTCGGCCGCATACCGCATCCGGTTGCCGCTCACGGCGGCCTGTCTTGCGGTGGGGGGCGTGGTCGCGCTGCAGTCTCCTCCGTGGTTCGATCCAGCGTCCTCCGTGGGGCTGGGATTCTCGTTCGCCGGTCTCGCTGCGATCGTCGCGGGGGCGGCGCTGCGGATGTGGGCGATCTCGTCGATCGGCGAACACAAGATGTGCCGGATCGTCGTCACAGGGGCCTACTCCCTCTGCCGCAACCCGCTCTACATCGGGACCCTCTCGATCGTGCTCGGGTTCATGGCCCTCTGGCAGAACACGGTCCTCGCCCTGCTGGCGATCGGCCCGATCCTGCTCTATCCCCTCGGAGTGGTCCCTTCCGAGGAGCAAACCCTGGCCCGTGTTCATCCCGCCGAGTACGAGGCTTATCGTCGACGGACCCCGCGGTGGATCCCGCGGCTCTCGAGCTACGTCCCCGAGGCGGCACCGACGCTGCGCTCCCAGGGGGCCCGCAAGGAGTGGCAGGCGAACCTGTGGTGGTTCGGACTGGCGGGCCTGTCGCTGTGGATCAGTGTCTGGCGGTGGGGAGGGGGCTAGGCCGTGTGTCGATTGGGAATCGCCGATCGGGGTATCGGCCATGGCACCCGGCGGTATCATGACGCTCTCGCGGCCATCGTGACCTGACGAAGCAGCAGGCAGCTCATGACTCCTCCCGGTTATCGATTCCCCAGGCGTACGCGTTGGCTCGCATCGGGTCTGCTTCTTCAGGGATTGCTCTTCGTTTCGCAAGAGGCATTTCGGCTGTCACAGGCCTTCTCCGAGGAGGTTCCGCCGACCCGGTCGGTCAGCACTCCCCCGGAATACGTCGGGGTCTACGATCGCCCGGCTTATTTCTGGGGAGTCGGGGCGTCTGCGCAGGACGGAGACGTGATCGGGATCGTCGGAGCAGCCAGCCACAACGTAAGTCCGCTCACGTTCACGATGGATCCGAAGCTGGCCGCTTTCCTGGAGTTCGATGCAAAACCGAATGGCACGGCGAGCGTCAAGTTGAAGGATTCGCGAGGGCTGCTCGGCTTCCTGGAGAGCCAGAAGGCTGTGGGAAGGGAGCACAGGAGGGACCCGCTTCTGAGCGGCGAAAGCTACACCGGGCGAATTGGCGTGCGGGATGAGCTGTCTGACGAAGACTCCGCCATGGTCGTTGTCAGCCTCGTCGGCAGCGAAGATGTCTTCGATCAGGTCGACAGCTATCTCTCCGACTGGAAGACGAGGGTGATCGGGAGAATGACCCAGGCCAGGAGCCATGCGAAGGAGATGATCGACGGTCACGCCGCCGAACTGCTCGAGATCCTGGCTCGCGAACGTATCCCGGCTCCGAAGGAGATAACCCGCGGGTGGGCTTTCTCGGAGCCCGGTTTCACGCCGTCCACCTTGTCTTCGCTGGTTCGTCTCGAACTGGAGCTCATCCGGCAGGTGAACGATCCCGATTCGGGAAATGACCTCGCTGGCTTCAAGAACCGCTTTGATGCCGAGGCCGAGGCGATCGGACGGGCAGAGTCTCTGGAGACAGCGAGGACCATTGAGCACGAACGGACTCAATGGCACGCAGCGAAGGCCAGGATCCGGATGATGCCCCCCGCGGATCAGGTTCGCGCGGCCACGAAATCCCTGACGGATCTCCAGGCCCGGCTTCGGATACCCGGCATCCGCGTCCCCTCAACGGAGGAGATGTGGCAAGGGGTGAAGAAGGCCTGCGAAGGACGCCCGGAGAAGTAGAGGCTGCGAGCAGCCTTCCGATGCTGCGATAGTCGTTCATGGGACCGAAGGCCGAGCCGTTCACCTTCGATTCGGAGGACCGCTTTACGGCGACCGGAGGAATGCTTTCCTGGGACCGCTCTTCGCTTCCCGGCGAGTGAGGTGCCAGGGCAGCTGCCCGTCACCTTCGAGAGCCCACTCGCTGCCCACTTGGGATTCCCGGAATGGGCCGAATTGCGGTACAAGCCCTCGTCCCGACGCGGTCCTGCTCGAGGCCGCAGGGAAGTGGGCAGCGCGGGGATCGCCGCGCACCTCTGGATCAAACGGAGGCACGGATGCGAATGTTCCTGCAGCTGCGCAGTCTGGTCATGGCCGTGATGTGTGGGGCGACCTGTTGGGCCTCACTCCCGGCTGGTGCTGAAGAGGAGGCGTCGATCGTCCCGCCGGAGACCCTGACAGATCGAATCTTTGCGGATCCGCAGCTCTGTCTTGATCTCGACGCCCCCGCCGAACAGTTCTTCAGGGAGGTTTTGGATGACGATCCGTTCCAGGCCGATCCGAAAGCAGCCTCGCCTCAGCCGCAGAATCATGAGCCTGCCGCCGGGGGAAGCGGAACGGTGCAGAGGACGATGCGGGAGTTGCTCGACGAGCCCCCGCCAAAACTGGCAGCGTTCGAAGCGGAGCGCCTGTTCGGTCCCGCACGGTGGACGCACGACCTCGACACCCCACCACCCGTAAAGCACTTCCGGGCCGACGGTGTTCTCGTCTACGCACAGGCTTCGGAGGACCGGAAGTCGAACGACTCGATCACCGGCCGCCTGCGCCGGGCCGCCTCGTCCGGATCGTCAATGAACGGCATCGGACTCCCCTCGAGGGATTGAACGCGGACTCGGTTCAGCCGCTGATTGCACCTTGGGGGAGGGGCGTCCGTGACAGCCAGAACGGTTCCACATCGGAGCGCCTACGGCGAGGGCTGGCCTGCCACCGGGGCGGGCCCCTGCACCCCAACAGTAGATCGCTCGGCACGGAAGCCCGCGCCGAGCGATCGTCCGGACCGACACACTCACTACGCCGACTCGGAACCTCGGTCCGTCCCCACATACACCTTCCCGATCAGCGACCCGTCGTCCTGACTCTCATCGATGCACGCGATGAACTCCGTGTTGAACACCCGGTCGTCCTCGTTGTTGTGCACCAGCTCGATCTCACCCGTCGGACAGCACGCGAACAGCTCCACGTACTTCGTGTTGTCCGGCACGGCGATCGGAACGATCTTCAGCGGTTTCTTGTCGTAATACGTCCCCGCCTTCCGACCCAGACCCATGAACGGCGTCGGATCGCTCGTCCCGTCTTCCCCCTGCTGGAACACCTCCGCCAGCACGGCTTCGGACCACTCCGCCAGCGGCGCCGTCACGGAGGCCTCGTCTCCGACGTTGATCACGTCCACCGGGCTGTTCCCGTACCGGTCGACCACCCGGTTCCGGGTCCCCTTCGTGTACTTGAAGGAGATCCCCCCGATCGAATGGCCGATGTCGACGTTGTTGATCTGGAGGATCGCCGCTCCCCCCGTAATCTCGCGCAGTGCCGCAGGCATGTGTCAGTCTTTCCTTGTGATCTTGAGTGTCCAGTCGGTGCTGAGTTGCACCAGCCCCCCGCCCCCGCGGGGATTCTCCCGCGACGACGCCACCGCCACCGTCGTCCGCGGCAACGCGCCGCGAACCCAGTGGGTCTCCGACTCAATCGGCCCGGGGTTCTCCCGCGTCGGATGCCGCAGCACCGACTCGATTCCCCGCACCACCGGCCACGCCCCCGAGGCCGACTCCGCGGTGACATCCACCTGCAGCCGGACCTCGTAATCCCCCGGCACCGTCGTGTTCGGCACATCGCCGATGACCAGGAGCCGCACCGCCGGGAAGACCGTCACCTCCGACCGCGGCAGGCCGTACCAGATCCGCTGGGCCACGAGCCGGCTCAGCAGCTCGTCGGCCCGAAGTTTCTCGATGATCGCCGTCCAGATTTCGTCCATGCCCCTCTATCGGTGCGCCCCCGCCCCGCGAAGGCCCGTCACTTCTTGTCGAGCACCTGCTTGAGCCGCTTCAGGATCCAGGGCTCGAGCGCCATGAACGCCGGACGAAGGAACGGCATCTGTTCGCCGCTCTTCGCTCCCCCGGCCTCCTTGGCGGGCCAGCTCGTCACCGCGCTGGCGTCGGTGATGTTGGGGTTGAGCCCCAGGGCTTTGACCCCCCCGCCGGCGATCCACCGCGTCCCGAACTCGATGAACGCCGCGTAGCTCTCGTTCGAGCCGACCGCCGCGAAGTACCCCTCGGCGGTTTTCCCCGAGTCATGGAGGATCGTCCCTTCCAGGTTCCCGGTCTCGACCGGGGCCCGGTCCTCCGCCTCCGCGGCCCAGGCGGCGGCGATCTCGGCCATCGCCTGCTCGAGCTCCCGCTCCGCCTCCTCGGTCAGGTCCTCGAGGTGCTTCGCCAGCTCCGCCACTCCCTTCAGCCGGATTTCGATTTCGCTTCCCATACCGGCTCAATCGGCGGCTCTCCCTCCCCAGGAGGACGTTCCTCCGGCGGGTCCCGCCGCCCGCTGGTTTCAGGCCTCGCCACTCGGCCGGGGCGGCATGCGAATCGCTTGCTGTCCCTTTGGAAAGGAGACGCGAGGACCGTCGAAAATGCTTCTATTAAAAGACGAGTTCGACTTTCTGACGCAGGTGGCACGAGATGGCGGCCAGTTTGAGGTCCCAAGCGACTTCGGGCGGCAGCTGATCGTCCAGATTCTGGTCAGTTTCCGACTCCTGCGGTTGGCGGGCGACCACTTGGAGCTCACCGACCGGGGCCGGCAGGTCCTTGTGCTCGGCCGCCGGCGGCGGCAAGGGGTCGTTGTCGACGGGGAATCCGCGGCTCGCCGCGGGGGCCACGTTCGCATGGACCAGCGTCTCGAATAAAGGATCTGGGCGAACCAGGCTCAATTTCGGATGAGCCTCGCGAGATCGCTCGCCGTGAGCCGGGCAGAATGCAGCAGGTTCGATCGGAGCCTTGAGTCTCTTCTGGCGGTCTCCAAACGGCATCGCGTGATGGTCATTCGGTGTGAGTCACGACCACTCCGCCGAGCCCCCTGGGCTTTGATCTCCGCTCTGGCAGGACCGTCCGAAACAGCCCCTCGTATCGGCGTCGATCGCACAGGCACGAAACCGGAACGGGACTCCCTGGTCGATCGGGATGCTGGGCTGACCGGGGCGACGCGGCGGGGGAGTGGCTCTGCGGAGACGGTGTGACGTCCTGTGATCGGCGGCCCGGAATACCGGGAATCTCGCCTGAACGGAATTGACCTTCCGCGCGACTTCCTGCTTAATGCGGAAGTCCATGTTGTCCGGCCAGGGACCTCAAGGTGCGAACATGCTGCGTCGTTGGACCGATCGGGTGCCGCCGCTCGCGGAGCTGCTGATTCTGGGCGGGCTGTTCTGGGGAGTCATCTGCGGAAACGGGGCGTCCGAAGTCGCAGGCGGCGTGCTCGACGGGTTCTCCTGGAACGAGGCGCTTCGGATCGCGACGCGGAACGAGGCGCTGTTTGCCAACCGGATGGTCCCCTCGAACGCGGATCTCGGCAGTTCCGTCGAAGGGATGCAGCTCGGCCGGTACTCGCTTGCCGAGCTGCTGGTCGACCACGAGCAAGGCTGCAACCAGTGCGAGCAGCAGCTTTACCTGTCCCTGCTGGATTTCGAAGAAGATCCAGCCTCCCACCTCGACTAACCAGCGTTCCGCTGGACCGGAGCGGCGTGGCACGATGGGTTGCGCTAACTGGGCTGCGACGCCAATGGGCGGTATTCGAGAGGAGACCCAGCGTTCCGCTGGACCGGGGCGGCGTGGGACGATGGGTTGCGCTAAGAGGGCTGCGACGCCAATGCGCGGGTTGGGGGAGACGTTCCAACAGGGAGGCCGTTGAATTCCGCTTGCCTCATCTCCTGGTCGCCATGTACGCGAATAACGCGAACAGTCCCACGATCACGGCGACGACGCCTTTCGTGACATTCCACTCGGAAACTTCGATCAGAGCGATCAGACTGGACTTTCCCGAAGCTTCGCGAGGATGGTCGTTGAATGAGTCCGTTCGTCAGATCACGAGAGTGCAACGGCTATGTGATGGTCACGTACGGTCTCGAATCCACCGATCCCTTCAATGACAGCATCGATGTGGAGGTCCGCATCGGCCAGGAACGCTACTCCGGAACGTTCTTCACGCCGACGAACATTTCCCATCTGCTGGAGAAGTGGCAGGCGACCCACGAGGAGACCCGGGGAACCTACTTCTGGTGCCATGACATGGTGCTGATTCCGGCGATCACCGAAGACTCGCTGATGGCGGCGGTCGACAGGATGATCGAGAGGAACGAGCTGGAGCGTGTGCTGACGAAGTTGGAGCCACTCGAAGAAGAGCTGACGACCCCTGTCGATCCAGGCCTCTGATCCAAGCCCGACGATTGGGAATCGTCCGCCGTCGCCCCGTGATCCGAAGTCTCAAACGGCTCGCAGGAGCGCCTTCCAGAATCTCTGCCGGCCGGCCTGATCGAAGACCGCCGCGACCTGATAGCGGGCCCCCGTCGTTTCATCGAGGAGCTGGTCGTTCTCGGCGTGGCCCGGCCGGGCCTGGAGGTCGGTCCCTGTCGAAAAATAGCCGACCGCGTCGAACGTCACCTGCTGGCCGGCGGCGGTGGCCGTTTCGCTGCCGCTCTGAACCTGGATGTTGCAGCGGACCCCCGTGGCGATCGCGATGTAGTCGGCGGTCGGCTCGAAGTGGTTGGCGGCGGCCGGCTCCCGTTCGGACCAGCGGAGGATTGTGCAGCGGTTGACGAGGAGGTGGGTCATGGGACGGGCCTTATGATTCGGTTGCGTCGCGGCTAAATGGGGGGCATCACACCGGCACGTCGCGGTAGCGGGCGAGCGTGGCGAGGACCGACGTCGGGAGGGTGTCGAAGCCGCCGCCGGTCGCCAGCGAGTAGCTGTAGTCGCCGAGGGTTTCGTCGCTCAGGAGCTGGCCGTTCGAGCGGGCCGCGCGGGCGAGGGCGATCATCTGGTAGAGCGCGAGCTTGAGGTCCGCCGGGAGCGTCTCGGCGGTGTAGCCGGCGGTGAATGTGACGGCGATGTTGGCGGTGCCGGGGGGCCAATAGGCCGCGCAGAGGTCGTAGGTCCAGACTGTGCCGGCGGTCATCTCGACGTGGCCGACGTTCCGCTCGTGCGGGCGGCTGTCGATGAGGCGATAGTGCTCCCCTTCGGTGAGGGTCTCCACGACCGGGCCGCGCGGCCCGTCGAGGATCTGCAGCGAGGCGACCGCCGTGACGGGGCGGTGCGGAAGGTTCAGAGCCGTGCGGCCGGTGCCGCTGAGGTACTCGGTGTAGGCCTGGCTCTCGAGGTTCCGGCCGAGGGCCCGCTCGAGGCCCGCTTCACAGCTTGCGATGGCGAGGTCGAGGAACGGGTCTTCGGCGGTGCCGGTGATTCCGAGCCAGGTCTTGACGTCGGTGCGGGTCACGAGGGGCATGCGGCGGGTTCCGGGGCGAGAGGAGAGAAGGACTCACCCCGGAGACACCGAGGGACGGAGAAGGGGCGTGGATCGAGGGGAATCTCGCCATGGTTCGATTGGGGGCGGATTTCCGTTGTCTCTCTCCAGACCTTCTCCGTGTCCCGGTGTCTCCGGGGTGAACAGGCTGTTCCGTCTCTCATTCGGTTCCGGCTTCCGCCAGGAGCTGGTCGACGGTCCACAGGATCGCGGAGAGGATCGCGTTCCAGGGGGGCGGGACGAGGAACAGGAGCCAGCTCAGCCAGGCGAATTTGCGATGGGCTGTCGGGACGGCGTTCGCGTCGAGGCCCGCCTGGATGAGTCGGCGGCGCTCGGCGCGGCGCGTGGATCGGGATTGGCGGCGAATGCTCGAAGCGGGATCGGCGGCGCGGACCGCGAGCGCGGCGCGGCGGGTCGCCTGGACGGAGGTGGTGTCGTGGCCGGCGAAGAGGGCGGCGCAGATCACCTCCTGGTCGGTCATCTGCGAGAGCGGTTTGCGATCGACGGCGGCGCCAGGGTGCGTGCGGAAGGGGACAGTGCCGGCAGTGCTCATGGCGTCCTCAACAGAAAGTCATCCCGTTCGCGAACCAGTCAGCCCGTGATGCCTCTGAGCCCTCTGTGATCTCTGTGGCCAAGAACTCCTGAGCACACAGTGGGCGCAGAGAACACCGAGAGGCCGTGGCGCCGAACACAGATGGGAGAAACGGCCGGTGGACAGCACGCCGTCGGTGCGGCGTGCCGTCCCTTCCTTCTCCCGTCCGCTTTCAGCCTGCCCCCTTACACCTTCCCCTTCTGGGCGAACACGACGGCCGAGCAGGTGTTCGTCGGGGACGAGCCGCCGGTGAAGGCGGGGGTGACCTGACAGCGGACGTAGGGTTGCGAGCGGACTCCCTGGAGCAGGGCGCTCGTGCCGCTGGCGGTGATGGTGGCCGCGGCGCCGGTGATGTCGGTCCAGCCGGTCGAGCCGTTGGCCGACTCCTGGAGCTTGCAGGCGTGGGCCTGCGTCGAGGGGCTGTTGGCGGCATCGCCGACGGCGAAGACCGCCGCAACCGGGCCGATGGCGTCGTCGAAGGTTTTCGAGGTGCCATTGACCGGGGTCGTTCCGGAGAGGGCCGAGCCGCTCTTGATCGAGCAGGCGTGATCGAGGTTGTGAACGTAGTCGAGAAGCATGGAATGCCTGTTGGGTGAAGGGTGGATCGGACATCGCCCGAAGAGGGAGGGGGCCGGGGGGCAACACACCTTCCCGACCCCCTCGGGGCGGTGGATTCGTGACATGGACAGAGCGAAGGGACCTGCGGCGGAGTCGTGTCACGCCGCGCGGGCCGGGCTGCCGCGAAACCACTTGAACACGGCGGCCCGTGAGAGACCCGCGCGGGCGTGACGACGCCCCCGTCGAACGTCATGGGTTCGTGCGGCGTTATGCGACGACGAGGTCGTCGATCAGGACGAACGCCTCCTCGCGCCGCGGGCGGCCATCGACGTGCTGGATCGCGCGGATCGACGTCCGGTCGTTGAGGAAGTTGGTGCTCATCGAGTTGTTCATCACGAACTCGATGACTCCGTGCCGGCCGAGCAGGTACTCCGAGAACACCCCGCCGACGAGGCAGGTCAGGTTCGTCCCCGAACCCTTCTGACGGTCGTTCGGAACCTGGGTCGAGCGGATGTACTGGTACGGCCCGAGCCGTTCCGCTTCGAAGTCGACGACGAACGCCCCCTTGGCGTCATCGGCCACGACGGCGTCCGCCCGGCGGGTCGCCAGGTGGGCCATCAGGGTCGGCCGGACGAGCCAGGTGAAGTTCGTGGTGTCGAGGTTCTGCTCGGCGACGAGCGACTCCGCCAGCATCAGGTCCTCGGGCTCGAGGGTGTCCCCGTCGGTTCCGGCCGTGGAGGCGCTGTGCGTCAGGATGCCGTCGTACTCGATCAGCCCCTTGGGCTTCACGTCGCTCGCCGCGGCATTCTTCAGCAGGGTGCTGTTGAGCTCCTGGCTCAGCGAGTTGGCGATCTGGTTCCGGAGCATCAGCTCGGTCTGCGGGCTCGAGAACCGGAGCAGCTCGTTCGGCATCGTGACGATGCAGGCGAGTTTCCGCGCCCGCATGTTGAGAGCCCCCGAGGTCGGGTTCGACGGCGTGATCGCCCCCGCTTCGCCGACCCAGTAGGCGGTCGGGTCGCCGGTGAGCTTGGGCCACTGGATCGAGCCGTTGAGCGGGAACGTGAACTCGGTACAACCGGCCAGCGTGAACACTTCCCGGGCCCGGAGCAGGTCGATCAGCTCTCCCTGCTGCGTGGGGCCGAGCAACACCCCCATCGCCGTGTCGTCGTACGCCGAGAGATCCTGCTTGCGGCGGCGGGCCTGCCAGCGGAGCTCGTCGGGGTCAAACCCCGCGACCCCCTGCCGGACGACCGACTGGATCTCCGTCCGTTCGCGGTCCCCCAGGTACTGGAGGTGCGACGCCCCGAGCGGCGCGAGGAGCGAGGCTCCATCGAGCCCGACGCCGCCGAAGCCGACCTGATGGAGCCGGTCGCTGATGTCGAACTCGACCTTCGCGAATTTGCGCGGTTCGCGGTTGTCGGGGTGCATCGCCTGGATCAGCTTCGCGAAGCTGTAGCCCCGGCTCGACAGCGGGTTTTCGCCGTCGCGGATCGCGGGAGCTCCGCCGCCGAAGAGCTGGCTGCGGGCGTTGTGCCGCGGCCGGAGCGACCGGGCGAGGGCGTCGTCGATCCGGCTCTGCTTCTCGACGACTGGCTTCAGGGCCTCATCGACCGCCTGCCGGACGACGTCCGCCAGGCCGCCGTCACCCGCGGCGGCCCCTTCGGCCGGCGGATAGTCGCAGTACGCCCCCGACCCGTGGGCCGATGCGTCGCCGCCGAACTCTTCATTTTCGAGGACCGGACCTGCCGGCCAAACCATGCCTGATTGGAAACGCATCGTGGACCTTGTGAGGGTTGAGGAGTTCCACCGCCCCAACCGCCTCGTGAGATCAATCGGCGCGGCCCTGTGCCGCACCGTGCTGCCGCCGTGGATTGCGGCCGGTGTTTAACTGAGCCGCGTTGGATCGCCGCTCTCCTGATCCATCGGTGCGGCGCTGCCGCGGCAGTGCCGCACCCCGGATCGCCTGTCTGTCGATCCATCGGCGCACCGCTGCCGCGACACCTCACCGCCGGGGGATCAGCCGCTCCGCCTGCTCCATCCGCTGCACGATCGGAACGAGGTGCGGGGCGATCGCCTCCACGACGATCCGGCTCAGCGGCAGCGGCGCTCCCCTGGCTGGGAGCGCCGCCGCGGTCCCATTGCGCCCGGCCAGGCGGCTGGCGAGCGCATCCCGGCCTCGAGTCCAGCCGGCAAACGCCCGCTGGGCCTCGGCCTGCGGCTCCAGCGACTGCCGGATCGAGCGGGTCAGCCGTTCCCCCCGGATGTTGCCGAGCTCCAGGCACCGCCGGACCGCCCCCGGGTCCGCCGGGATCGTCACGACCGACCACTCGAGCAGGTCGTTCGAGATGAAGTCGATGCAGCGGTCGCCGCGGAAGTCGACGACGCCGTCCGATGCCCGCGGCTCTCCCTTGGCGGGGCGGCCGGCCGACTCGCGGCCCGGACCTTTCACCTTGGCGACCCGGGCCTTGAGCGGCAGGTAGCTGATGGGCGCGGTCTTCAGCAGGCCTTCGTCGATGAGGGCAAACACCTGCATCGCTTCGGGGAGCCGCTGTGAGAATCGGACGGTCGCCGTCGCCTTGGTCTCCGCGAGGAGGGGCGTCGACGAGACGCCGATCGGGAGGGCGAACTGCTCGCCGTGGTTCAGCAGGACCACCGGGTTCTGGACGAAGTTGTCGAGGATCAGTCCTTCGCCGCCGTCCCCCGGGGTGATCTGCACCAGGCAACCGTTCCGGTTGGCGTCCGGGCCGCGGGTCACGATGCAGAAGTCGGCGGTCATCCCTTTGGGGTCGACCCCCTGGCTGACGGCACCGGGGGCTTGGAACAGCGGGTACCCCCCGCGGGTGACGGGGACCCCGGCCCCGCCGCACTCCTGAAGAATTTCGGACACACCTGTCAGTTCACGCATAGAAACACCTCCCTTTCGCTCTTAAATCGGGAGGCGAGTACGACACCGTGGAGAGCCTGTTGGGGTGCAGGGGCCCGCCCCTGCCCTCGCCGGAGGCGCTCCCTTGTGGAACCGTCCAAAGAACAACGGGTACACCAACAAAAAAACGCCCCGGATCACGGGGCGTTCTTCGTCGGTCAGGAGGCCAGGGAGAGGCTTAGAAGTGGAACGGGTTCGAGCCGACGTGGAAGTGGTTCTTGTGGGGGATGAAGACCGGGCCCTGGAAGTGGCCGTTGGTCGGGAAGCCGAACTTGTGGCCGCTGAAGTTCGACGGGAAGTGGAATCCGTTGTTGAAGTTGTTCCCCTTGAAGTTGTTCCCATTGAACCCGTTCACCGGGAAGCCGTTTCCGTTGAATCCCTTACCGCCGTTGAAGCTGAAGTGGTTCCCGTTGAAGTTCTTGCCGCTGAACCCGTTCGAGCCGCCGAAGGGGACGTTCCCGCCGGCGTGGGCCTGAGCGGAGAGGCTCGCGGCCGCAACCACGACACCGGCGAGGATCAGCTTGCGGAGGAGAGTGTTGAACTGGCACATGAGAGTGTTCCTGACTGAAGGGCTTGTTTTGGTTTGCGGCCGGGATGTCCGACTCACGCCAAGGAAAACGAGCCCCGCCGGCGATTCTTCCCGGAAGTTTTTGAGTTTTTGTAAGTCGTTCCGAGACAGTATGTTCTGCGTAGCCTCCCGATCCTGACGCGGAGCGAACCGCGACCTCGGAACGCGACCGATGGAGGGCCGTGTGGTCGAACCCGTGAACAAACGCCGCCGCTGGCCCTGGATTGTGCTGGCGGTCGTTTCCCTGTTGTTCGGAGTGGGAATCGCCTGGCGTTTCCGTCCCCTGTCGACGGCCGAGCGGGGGATGGTGGGAGTCTGGCAGTCCGGTTTCAGCACCTACACGTTGACTGCGGATCGGCGGTACGTGGTCCGTCGGGTTTTTCCGGGGGTCGGACTGGTTGGGGTCGAGAAGGGGAGCTGGCAGATCTCCGGCGGATGGCTCTCGCTGCGGAGCGATCTCGACGTTCCCCTTTCCTGGAGGTCGCTGCCGCTGCATCTGCAGCGGTTCTTTCAGACGAATTCCCGCACCGACCACATGAGATTGCATCGGGAGGGGCCGGACCAGCTCTACCTCGAGCCCGAGAGGATCGGCTCCGTTCCGGAGGACTGGACCCGCGATTCACCGGCGGACCAGGACTCCGTTTCGGGCTCGCGAAGGGAACCGCATCGACTCCGCGGGCCGCAGCGAGGCGAGTCCGCCGATTGACCTGAAACCGATCCCGCGGCAGACTCCGTTGACGAGTGACTTTGGTCTTCGGAGCCGCTGCCGTGCGACTGTTCCGGTTCGCCTTCCTGCTCCTCTGCCTGACGGCGTCGTCCGCCCGCGGAGGAGAACGTGAAGAACAGGAAGCGGCGATCAAGTATGTCGTGGCGCTCGGCGGAAAGGTCTGGTTCGACTATCACCGGCCCGATCCGAAGGTCTTCAAGACGTTTGACCCGGCCGCTCAACCGCGCGATCCGGCGGCATTTCATCGCGTCGTCTTCGTCGATCTCCGCGAGACGATGACGGAGGACCACGACCTGATCGCGCTGGGCCAGTTGTCCGCTCTCGAGATCCTCGATCTGACGACGACGCAGGTCTCCGACGCCGGACTGCGACACCTCAAGGGACTGCGGAATCTGGCTTCCCTGAATCTCTCCAAAACGCCGGTGACGGGCGCGGGGATGCGGCATCTCAAAGAGATGTCGTCGCTCCGGGCCCTGTTCCTGTGGGAGACCAAAGTGGACGACGAGGGACTGAAGGAGCTGAAACAGCTGACAAAGATGCGGGAGCTGACGCTCGATGGAACGAAAGTCTCCGATGCGGGCCTCGAGTCCCTGGCCGGCATGACCGAGATGGAAGAGTGGCTGGGCCTGGCCGGGACGAACGTCACGGATGCCGGACTCGTTCATCTGACGGGAATGACCCGGCTGAAGTCGCTGAACCTCCGGCAAACGGGGACAACCCCCGAAGGGATCCGCCGTCTGCGGTTGGCGCTTCCGAAGACGGACATCTCCTCCGGTCCCTGAACTCCCGCGACCGGGGCATCTCCCGGCAACGGCCTCACGGAAACTGCCATTCGCCACCGCTGTAGGTGTAGGGTTTGGCGATCCCGTACTCCCGTCCATGGAAAATCCCGTCCCCCGTCTGGGTTCCATCCTCCAGGACGAACCAGACCCGGAGTTTCCCGCCGGACTCCGCCGGCTGCGAGACCACCACTTCGAACCGGCCGTCGGCGGCGACCTGACCGACGTAGGTCTTCGTCCAGTGGTCCTCGCGCCGCGCGTCTGATTCTTCGCCGACGAAGGCGTACCTCGCGGGGACTGCGGAGACCGCCGCTCCACGGACCACGAACGCCTTCGCGGCGCGGTCGACCGTGCAGGTCAGCTCCCGAGCTTTCGTCTCGACCGCCTTGCGGGGTGGGTCGGCCTTCCCTCGAAACGCCGGATGGCTCGCCAGGAGCGCGGCCTCCGCTTCGCAGAGCGTGGTTCGCTCCGGCTTTCCGACGACCCGGCCGTAGGTGTAGTGACTCGGCCCCATCAAGGTGTTCTCGCCGCTGTCGAGCCGCAGCGGTCCGGCGGGGCGGAGCCGCAGCCCGCTTCCCAGCTCGTAGAGCATTCTCTTGAGCCCGATTGTCTCCGGGAACTCGCTGACGAGATCCGCCTCGGGATCGAGCTCACCGGGTGCCGTGCTGAAGTTGCAGATTCCCCAGCCCCCCATGAGATTGCCGAAGCCCCCCAGGGGGGCATGGAACTTCGCCGGCGGTTCTCCGAAGTAGACCAGGATCCACCACACCTGCCATCCGCTGTCGAGCTTCCCCTGCTCGCGGAGAATCTCGTTCACCTCGGTCCGCAGGGGGATCGTCTTGTACTTCGCCTTCGCCAGCTTGCCCCGCAGCAGCGTGACTTCGACATGCCCGTCCGCGGAGCGGCGGAACGGCATCACGACCTGCTCATGTCCCCACCGCTTCAGCTCCCGCGTGAAGAACGCCTCGCTGGAACGGACGATGTCGTCGATCCGGGGCTGGTACTCGGCCGGCGGCGTCACGTCGGCCGGCACGAACAGGATCACCCGGACCTGGCACGGAACGGCCTCGGCCGCCGCTGCGGGCCCTCCGCAGGCGAACCCTCCCGATAGCCAGGCTGCACAGGCCAGCAACCACATCGTTCTCATGCCCGATCTCCTCGAACGTCGAGTGGGGACAGCGGGGGAAGCGAAGGAAGTCATTCGATGGGGGCCGGTCAAGAAGTGGGAGACCCACGTCACGGCTGCGCGGTCGGTCCAGGCGTTTCTGCAGGAGACAGGGCTCGGCTGACCGCCCCCGGTCCGACGTAGTCATGGCCGATGAACAGCTTCGCGCGGACCTCCGCCGGCAGCGCCTGGCCCCGGACCGGCTCGGAGGCGGCGCGCCGCCACCAGGTTGGTCCTCCCGGCGGCCCTTTCATTTCCAGCTCGTCCGCTTCCCGGAACGTCACCGTCGACGGAGGCGGTCGCGAGATCCAGTGCCGGGCGATCCAGAGGAACGAGGGGTGCAGGTCCCAGGGGATGTCGGGCCGCATCGAGAAGGTCTCGCCGGACGCCGACCAGCTCCCCGTGCCGACGACTTGGGGATCGGCGCTATCCGGGATCGACTTGTATCGGCGATCGGCTGTCAGCGTTGCTCTCGAGCTGATCGACCATCCCTGCGTCTGGATCCGCCAGCTCCCCACGAGTTTTCGCTCGGTCTCGTTCAGCGGCCGATGGTGCCACGCCACCCGCAAGGCGACGAGCGCGACCAGCATGATCGCCAGGCGAATCATCCAGCGCCGTGCCGTCCGAACGCTTGAGCGAGAGCCCGGGACTTCAAGGGACGTTGCCATCGGGTCTCCCTAGTCACGGGCCCGAAAGCCGAAGCGAAACCGCCGGTCGAGCGTGATCCAGGCGCCGATCGTCAGCGGCGGCAGGGCCAGCAGCACGATCTCGGAGGGATAGATCGGAGGGTGGTCGATCCCCTTCGTGTACTGCGGGCTGAGCGGGATCGGCGACAGCATCGCCAGGAAGACGACGCCGAACAGTCCGATAACGAACACGGTCGCAAACGTCGGTAGAAAGGGATGCTTCCCGTCGGGAGCAGAGGTGGCGAAAGCCGCAGCGGCCGCGGCGGGGACGAGAGTCGCCAGCACATGTGCCAGACAGTACCCGGCGTTCTCCGGCATCGGATCCCCCGTGCAGATCCACATCGTCAGATGCATGACCGCGCACATCATCAGCGCCGCCAAGACCGCTCCCCCGGTGGCGATCGCTGCCGCCCGCAGACCGCGGTGGATGTCGAGCGGAGAAGATTCGGAAGCGGACATAGCCCTCTGAAGGCGGCAGGACGTTACTGAACGACGACGCGGTAGTTGGACTCATCGAGCTCCGTCAGCTTGCCTTCGATGATGTACTGACCCGTCTGGGAACCGAGAGGAACCACGTACGTCTTGAGTGCCTCGTCGCGATTCGCCGCAAAGTCCCGGCCGAGGGTCTCCGCCGTCACCGGAGTCGGCTTCGGCCCTGAGAGAAAATTCGCCTCGTCGTACCGATTGGCCAGATGCACGATGACCTTGGTCCCTGCGGATTCGTCGGAGACCCACCCGCTGAACCGGGCGACATCCCCCACCTTCAGCCCCTTCACGGCCTCCTCATATTTGATCAGCCCCAACCAGATCTCGACGCGCGCCGGCTTCACGGCGGACGCGGTCGAAGACTCCGCAGCCGGGTTCGCCACGGCCGTTTCTGTGACCGTGGGGGGCTTCGGTTCCGTGGGCATCGGTGCCGGCATGGGGGGAGCCGCTGGTTCCTGGGAGGCAACGGAAGGGGGAGGGGCCGACGCGGGGGGAGAGTTCCCGCACCCCGTCAGGATCAAGGCCGCTCCCATCGCAACGGCCCACATCGTCCCCTGCTGGCACCAAAGCATATTCGCCCCTTTGTGTCGTCGGTGTGACTCTCGTTTCCGATCCGACCGGCAGATTTTAGACCTCGGGTGGCTGGGAAATCAGCCCTCGCCGAACTCCCGTTGACCTCATCTCACGATTCCCCTTAGCGTTGCGCGGTCCGTTTTCGGCGTCCAGGGAAGGAATCCGCCATGTTTCTGCTCGGCCACATGCTCAAACGCTTCATCCAGGTCGGGTCCCTGACCGTCACCGACGCCCACGGAAAGCGGCATGTCTTCGCCGGTTCTCCCGGCCCCGAAGTCGCCTTCCGGATCACGAACCCGGCCCTCCATCGCCGCCTGTTCTTCAATCCCGACCTGGCCCTCGGGGAAGGGTACATGGACGGCGAGATCGTCTTCGAAGGGTGCACGCTCTACGACTTCCTCGAACTCTTCAACCGGAACAAGCTCTCGCTGGCGGGGTATCCGCTGCAGTCGGTGCTCCGGCGGATTTCCAAGGCGCTGCGGTTCGTCACCCAGCACAACCCGATCGGCAAGGCGCAGAAGAACGTCGCCCACCATTACGACCTCTCGGCCGAGCTCTATTCGCTGTTCCTCGATCCGGACCAGCAGTACTCCTGCGCCTACTTCCACGACCCGTCCGACTCGATCGCCGACGCCCAGATCCAGAAGAAGCGGCACATCGCGGCGAAGCTCCTCTTGAAGCCGGGGCAGCGGGTGCTCGACATCGGCTGCGGCTGGGGGGGGATGGCCCTCGCCCTCGCGCAGCTCGAGAACGTCCACGTCACCGGCGTCACCCTCTCCGTCGAGCAGCATCAGATCGCGAATGCCCGGGCGGCCAAGATGGGGCTTTCGCACCGGGTGAAGTTTGAGCTGCGGGATTACCGGGAGCTCGACGGCCAGTTCGACCGGATCGTCTCGGTCGGGATGTTCGAGCATGTCGGCGTGACGCACTACGACGAGTTCTTCACGAAGGTGAAGGGGCTGCTCAGCGACGACGGCGTGATGCTGCTGCACTCGATCGGGCGGATGAGCGTTCCCGGAACCACCGGCCCGTGGATCCGGAAGTACATCTTCCCGGGTGGGTATACCCCCTCGATGTCGGAGGTCTTCCCGGCGACGGAGCGGGCACGGCTGTGGGTGACCGACGTCGAGATCCTGCGTCTGCATTATGCGGAGACGCTGAAGGCGTGGGCGGTGAAGTTTGCGGAGAACCGGGAGCGGATCAAGGCGATCTACGACGAGCGGTTCTGCCGGATGTTTGAGTTCTATCTGGCGTGTGCGGAGATGGTGTTCCGGCAGGGGAGCGGGATGGTGTTCCAGATGCAGCTGGCGAAGGACCGGCATGCCGTTCCGCAGACCCGCGACTACATGTTCAACGCCGAGCGGGCCATGAGCGCCCCAGCGGCCGAACGTCGAGCCGCCTAACCAGAGCTCCGCCCTGGACCGGGGCGGCGTGGCACGATGGGTTGCGCCATGGAGGCTGCGACGCCAATGGCCGGTGTTTGGGAGAAAGTCTGTCGGGGTGCAGGGGCTGGCCCCGGTGGCAGGCCAGCCATTGCCAGAGGCGCTTCCGGACAGGGAACCGCCCAATCCATACCGGACATCCCACTCCAGCCTACGCCCCACCTCCCGTCGGCGCGTCCCCGCCGGATGCGGGCGTCGGCATCTTCTTCTTCCTGAGCTGCTGAATCAGCACCGCCACCGCCCCGGCGATCCCTCCCACGATCGCTCCGGTCGTCGCGGAGCCGCCGATGTTCTTCCAGTCGAAGCCCCCCGACTGCCGCGGGGGGACGTGGAAGCTGGAGAGGATCATGTCGAACGGCTGCTCGTACTGGGCGAAGCGGTTCGCCGCGGCGCTGCAGGTGACGACGTGGGTCTTGCCGCCGCCGGGGAAATGGGCCTGCCGCTGGTGCAGCCGCTCCTGGGCGAACGGCATGCGGGAATCGAAGTCGAGCACGATCGCCTCGTGCATGCCGAACTGACGGATGTCGATGCGGAGATTTTCCACCTCGACTCCCACCTTTCGAAACTGCTCCGCGGCCTGGCCAAGCAGCTTCTGGCGGGTCGATTCGTTGATGGTGAGTTCACCCGGGACCTGCAGCACGTTGCAGTTGGCGGCGAAGTCCGTCTGCCGCGGATCGACGACGATCACGTTGATCTGGGTGAGGTCGATCTCCCCCTGCTTCAGCCACTCGCGGACGGCGGATTCGAGCGAAGCGACGTTCTCCCGGTTCACCGCGGTCCATTCATCGGGATAGCGGAACGAGAACCCCGCCGGATCCTTGTACTCGGCCGCGGAGGCGGACCCGGCGACCGCCAGGAGCAGCAGCGCCCCCATCCAGAGCCACGGCGTTCGCCCTGGAGCTGGAAGGGGTCGAACGAGGGGATTGAGCTGGGAGAGCGGCGACGCCATGGGTCGGTGTCTGGAGGGTGGGGTTGGTTGTCGCGGACAGGGGGAGCCCGGTGGCTGGTGGTCCGGTGAATCGCAGTTCTATCCGGGGCGTCGTCTCATTCACAGGACGCGTTCGGGGGCGATCGTTCATCCGTCCCTGCCTGCGGCGGACCGCACGCTTCGGGGCCGTGACTCGGGAGTGAGCCGCCACGGACCGCGGGCCAGAAAGACCTGCGGCCCCCTCGTGGCGACGCGGTTCTTCGTCCGCTCAGTCGTTCATGCCGGCCGGGCGTTCTTCCCGCAACCCATCCCCCGGCGGCCACCCCGGTCCAGCAGGATGCTGGTGGCGGACCCAGGTGATCTCGGGACCGCCCAGTGTCGAATCGCCCAGGATGAGACGGATCCGGTCGTCGGATTCCCACGCCACCTGCCAGCGCAGCGAATTCGACTTGTGGAAGTGGTTGCGGAGGCGGTCGGGAAGCCGGAGGGCAAACTGGCCCCAGGACTCGTCCGTTTCGATCAGCAGAGAGTCTTCCCGACAGGTCCACGTTCCCCTCATGCCGATCCGCCGCGGCGCCTCCCCGACACTCTCCATACTGAAACGTCGATCGGGAGAAAGCCGCATGAGGGTGGGCTGCTGGACGTGGTCTCCGGCGCGAAGCCACTCGCCGCACAGCCGCCGTTCGAGGGAGGTCAGCGTCCACCGCTCCCACAGCAGGCAACCCCCACCCCCCGCCAGGCCGAGCAGGAGGGTGGCGAACCAGCGTCGGCGCGTCATTCGAAAACGAACCATCGGCCACTCAAGAGAACTGCGGCCGGCGCAAGACGGCCCCCGGCCCGTCCGAAGCGTAGTCCAGGGGGGGCCACGGAGGCCACCCCGCTGGAATTCCGACCGAACAGGAAGGGGAATCCCCGGCCGTCCCGGGTGCGTCCCCGCAACCCCACCTGGCCGCCGTCTCCACCCTCCCGCTCTCCGGCGCCATCGCGCGATGGTCTGCTACGATCCGGGCGAGATCTCGTGCTCGAGGACGAACATGGCTCAGCAACCGCGAAAAGTCCTGCACAGCCTGCTGGCGATCATGGCCGTTCTGTCATGGCCCCGGCTTGGGCATGCCCATGAGAAGTGGTTTCACGACGCCGCCCCGCACCCGACGGACTGGATGCAGCTCCTCGGCTTCCCGCAGAGCATCGGCGTGCTGGTCGGGGTGCTGCTGACCCTGCTGCTGGGAGCCGCCTGGCGGATCTGCGGACGCCGGAATCTGATCCCGGGTCCGGAGGCATTGGGGGCCACGGCGGATGGGCTCGCACGCTTCTACGGAGTCGTTCCCGTGATCCTGGGCGTTCATGTGGGTGTGCCGCTGATCGTTCTGGGCATCATGGGGCAGCTGTTCTCTCCGAACAACCAGCTCGCCGGGCCATGGCTCTACTGGCTCGGTGTGGCGCAGATCGGCATCGGCCTGAGTTTTCTGTATGGCGGGCTCACGCGGCTGGCGGGCGCGCTCCTGTGTCTGCTCTGGCTCCTCGGCGCCGGGCTTGTCGGTCTCGAATCGATGCTGGAGAACGCGCACTACCTCGGCTTCGGGGCATTCTTCTTCCTGACCGGCCGGGGGCCGTATGCCGTGGACCGCCTGCTGTTTCCCGCCCTGGAGCCGACGCCGAAGGCGGCCCGGCTGGCCATGCCGGCGCTGCGGATCGGGATGGGCGTGGGGCTGACGATGGTGGCCCTCACGGAGAAGCTGGCCAATCCCGAGCTGGCGAGGGCATTCCTCCAGAGTCATCCGCTCAACTTCACGAAGTGGCTCCACATCCCGATGTCGGACGACGTGTTCGTGCTGTGCGCGGGGACCACGGAACTGGTGATCGGGCTCTGCCTGTTGTTCGGCATCTTCCCGCGGCTGATCGTCGTGAGCATGTGGCTGTTCATCAACATGTCGTTGACGGTCTTCAGCTGGATCGAACTCGTCGGCCATCTGCCGATTTACGGCGTGATGGCCGTGCTGCTGGTGTGGACGACCCGGGAACAGGACCGACAGCTGTGGATGCAGGGGGTCCTCGGTCCCCCCCACGAACCGTCGACACCGCCGCGAGCCGCGGAGTAGGACCTCGGGAGAGATCGGAGAACGAGCGCCTCGGCTGGCCCGCTGCTGTGGTCGCTTTCCGCCGGAAGACCCCCTCCATCCCCGACGCCGACTGGTGAGCACTTCGAACCGCTCCCTTCCGACGGGGGGGCTTCTCATTTCCGTGTGAGCGTCATTGGTGTGAACGGCACACCGTTCACGACGGTTTCCTCCTGCGGAACGAACCCGAAGGCTTCGTAGACCCCTCGCGCGTTGCGCGAGGCGTTCACCGTGAACTCGCCGGGATTTCCCGCATCGAGGCACGCCTCGCGGGCGACATCCCATAGAGCCCGGGCGACGCCGCGGCCCTGGCTCCCGCGATCCACGAACAGATGCAGCAGGTGCCTGTTCTGCCGCATGACGATCACGCCGACCAGGGTCCGTTCGCTCGTGGCGACGAAGTGGCGATCCCCCGCCTCGAACCGCTGCCGCGCGGCCTCCAGGGAAAAGTGCCTCAGAAGTTCGGCCGCTCCTTCCGGCGTGCAGGCCGGAAGGAGAAACTCGACGGCGAGTTCCGTCGTCAGATGCGAAATCGGAGCCAGGTCTTCGGCAGTCGCAGGTCGAATGGAGATCATGCTCGCTCCGGGTCTTGACGTCCGCGATACACTACGAGGTCCCCGCCGTCTGCAAAACGCCCGAAGGAATCCACCGCGACGTGAGTGCGTTCCCGGAAGTCCGCGGGTATGGTGGAAGCGTTGGGCAACGAGCATGGATCGCTCGAGCCAGTCCCCGCAGGGATCGCGGGGCATTTCTCTTCGGCGGAACGGACCTGGGCCGGGAACGTGACGGCGGCACGACCGTCCAGTCCGCGCCCCTTCCTCGCTTCTCCCCCAAGACCGTCCCGAGGTGTTCCCGATGCGTCGCTGGTGGTGGCTCGTCGGGTTCAACTTCGTGACCTGCGCGGCGTTTGCCGCGCTGGCCCTGGCGATCTTCCCGTTCGTTGGCCCGAAGTTCTTCCTCTCCTGGTGGAAGATCGCGATCGTCTTTCCGACGTCGCTTCCGCTGGTTCCGTTGACCCTGCTGGCGAACCCGCGTCCCGACTCCTATGCGGTGTTGCTCGTGAACCCGTTCCTGTGGGCCGCGATCGTCGAATGGCTCCTCCGCCGCTTCCTCGACCGGCCGAACGATTCGGACGCGGGGTGAGTCCCCGACGGCACGCTCCTCTTCACTTCGACGTCTGCGAACGGATCGACATAGCGGGCTGGAACAGGCGCGCCTCGGCCGTCGGATCCGGAGCCGCCGGTCCTCGCTCCACAGCAGGAGTCACGCGGAACGGGCCATCGAGCAGGAAGGGAGGGGGACTGTCCGGAGGGGACAGGGGAGACTCGGGGGGCCGGGGCGTCGGCTCCACAGTCGTTCCGTTCAGCCAGCCGATCGAACGGGGACTCTTCACGAGAATCCGATCGCTTCCCGGGACGTATGTCGCGTATTCGGCATCATCGAGCGAAGGACTCTTGCCGATCCGTCGGCCGGTGGATGCGTCCCAGATCTCCACGATGCCGGGAGCAGCGGCCGTCCGTCCCCGGGTCGTGACGAAGCGTTGGCCATCGTGACGGAAGCTGACCTTCGATAACGGACCCAAGAGGTTCCTGGATGGGGCAGTCCGGATCTCGTCATTGCCCCAGACCAGCTCACCGGTCTCGGCTCGAAAGGCGAAAACGCCGCGACGGCTGACGGCATACAGAAACTCACCGTCGGGGCTGAACTGGGCGTCGTACGTGAAGCTGCCCCTGACGACGAATCGTCGTTTCGCAGTCTCTCCGTCCCACACGCACAGCTCGTCCCCTGCCGTGACGATCCATTTCCCGTTTGGACTGAATCGAGCCGATCGCAGATTCTTCAATGTCACCGGCGGAGCGAGCGGTTGGCCGGTGTGGGTCGACCACAACTGAAACGACTGGCCGAAAGTGGTCGTCAGAAGCCGACTGCCGTCAGACGAGGTGGCGATCGAGGTGGAATCGGACTCCTGCGACGAAGACGACCGGGACTGCTGGACCGCACGGTCCCACGCTTGCTGGACGATGGGCCGCAGCGAATCCGTTTCGGGAAGTGTGGCCAGGGACTGAGCCAGGCTGCGCGTCGAGGAAAGAATGCGACCATCGACATACTCCTCCTGCCCCCGCTCAAAGAAATTCTTCGCAACCAGGCTGTAAAGCCGACGCATCCCTTCCTGCGACTCGATCAGCAACTGCGACTCGCGGCTCTGCGCATAGCTCAGCACGGCGATATTCAGCAGAAGAAGAATCGAGATCACCGAGCGGAACGAGATCGAATCTTTGATGCGGGACCAGCGGACCGATCTCTCAAGCCAGCCCAGCGGCTTTGCCGTGACACAGAAACCGTTCAGAAAGCGCTGGAGGTCCTGCTGCAGCGCGGCGGCAGACTGGTACCGACGGCGGGGATCTTTCTGCATTGCGCAGTGACAGATGGTTTCCAGGTCCCGCGAGATCTTCGGATTCCGCGAACGGAGCGGCGGCGGCTCCAGTTCCTGTACCTGTCCGAGGATCTCCAGATCCGACTCCGCCTCGAACGGAGGCCGGCCGCAGAGCAAGGTGTAGAGGGTCGCACCGAGGGAATAGACGTCGCTGAGCGGCCCGACGTCCTGGAAGCGGCCCGCCGCCTGTTCGGGGGGCATGAACGAGGCGGTCCCCAGGACCTGTCCCGCCATCGTCAGGTCGCCGGCCCCGGAGGTCCGCTTCGCCAGACCAAAATCGGCAACGCGCGGCTCCCCCGAGGCGTCGAGCAGGATGTTCGCCGGTTTCAGGTCGCGATGGACGATGCCGCGGTCATGGGCGAACTGAATCGCTCCCGCGACCTTGCTGACCAGGGTAGCCGCGCGGCGCGGATCCATCGGGCCGTCACTGATCGCATCCCGCAGCGACGGCCCGTCGATGAAGGCCATCGAAAAGAACGGGAGCCAGTCGTGGTCGCCGAACTCGAACACGGGGACGATGTGGGGGTGGTCCAGCTCGGCGACGGACGCCGCTTCGCTGAGGAAGCGTCGCCGCAGCTCATGATCCGCGAAGCGGCCCGCGGCCAGCACCTTCAGCGCCACGATCCGTCCGAGCTTCTTCTGTCTCGCGCGGTAGACGACCCCCATTCCTCCCCGGGCGACCTCTTCCAGAAGCTCGTATCCGGGAAAGTCCGGCAACCGCGCTCCGGACGTGGTGAGCGGTGAACGACATCGGCCTCGGGAACCGGACGCCGGTCCCGGAGGGGACGGCGACTTGAGACTCCAGGAGAGCTTTTCGGAGCCGGTGGTCAGGTCGAGGTGGCCGAGGAGATCGCGGACTTCCCGCAGCAGGGGTTCGTCCCCCTGGCACTCCCCGCGGAGCCACGCGGACCGGTTCTCCGCAGGCCGTTCGACAGCCCGGAGAAGAAGGCTCCGGAGCCGGCTGTTGAAGTCGATGCTCATTCCTCACTCCGTGATTTCATGTAACGGCGCAGCCAGGCATTGGCGAAGAGCAGGGCCCCATCGACGGTCCGGATCCCCACGTTCAGGCATTCGGCAATCTCGGCATTCGACATCCCGCTGAAGTAGCGGAGCTCGACGATCTCCACCGCGCGGGGGTCCACCTTTGCAAAGGCCTCGAGCGCCTCATGGAGCAGGAGGAAGTCGGCGGGCATCTCCTGGATCAGGATGTCGACCGGGAGCGGCTCCCGCGTTCGATCCCCTCCCCGGACCGGGCTGTTGCGGGCCCGGGCGTAGTCGATGAGGAGATTGCGAATGATCTTCGCCCCCGCTCTCCGCATCTGCGTCAGATCGGCCGACGCGAGGTTCCGCTGGGCCATCAGCTTGAGGCAGGCATCGTTGACCAGCAGCGTCGGCTGCAGGGAGTGCCCCGCCTTTTCAGACTGCAGCTTCCACTGTGCGTACTCGTACAGGTGCGCATGAAGCGGCCTCATCCACTCTGGTTCCGGCGCCGGCGATGACATGGGGACAGGTGGCCTGATCGTGGGTCCCGAAGCAATCTCGCGGATTCTACAAAATCAGCCGATTTTCGCTGCGCATTTCTCGGCCCGTTTACGCCAAGTGTTGTGGACGTTCGTTGCCGTGGCGCTCCCGGTTCATTGCCGGGGAGCGGAGCCGCGCATCGTCCTCACATCGCTCGAAGTTCCTTCGACATCGACCTGAGACAGCAGTCGCGACCACGAGCCTCGCGCGGCTGGTGTCGTGCTGCGCCGTTGCTGCCGCAGCCGGTCTCCGATCATGTTCCCGCCCGGCACAATTTCGCGGGCCAGGTGCCGGGCGGGGACGAAGACTGCGGCTGCGGCGCTCCGGTTGTTCTCTCCGCCCACCCGAGCGTGCCGGCGATGAGTCTTGCTGGGGCGCCCGAAGCGTTGCGAAACGCCCGTGGTCTCGGGAGCCGCGCCGATTCGGTCCGTTGGGGTGACGCGACGAGGCCTGGCGGGCTGCGGGCGGGGCAGCATCAGGGGACCTGCCCTCAGCTCGGCACGGACGTCGGCCGCGTCCCGTTCCCGGCCGTGCGGTCCCGGCCGTGCGGTCCGGGGCGGAATGTCGTACCGTTCGGTCTGGCGGCCCGGCGCGAGGGAACCGCGCTGCTCGATCGTGAGGCGGGAGTGGGGGGACTATCTCTTCCGGTGATGAGATGCTCCGCGCGGCAGGCAGATCTGCTGCGACAAAGAGTTTTCGCGCCGCTGCTGCTGACGATCGCGGTGGTTCTGGGGCCGGGTCTGCCGAACGCCGCTCCCCGGGAGCCGGCGAGTCCTCCCCCCGACGCACCGACAACCGCGTCTCGTTCCCCGGAGCCTCGGTTCTCGCCGCCGTACTCTCCGCGCGATGCGAGGATTCCGCTCACCGAGCGGCTTTCGGAGGATCCGGAGACCCGCATCCTCGAGCTGGTCTACGTTCTCCGGCACTACGTCCCGTTCCGCCGGGATGAGGAGCTGGTCCAGGCGATCCGCGAGCTGAGCCGGCTGGGAAAGCCCGCCGCCGAGAAGCTGATCGACGAACTGGAGCGGACCCGCGATGAGGCGACGCTGCGGGTGCTGGCGATTGCGCTGCGGACGACGAACGATCCGGCGGCGATCCCGGCCCTGATCCGGGCGATCTCCCGCAGCACGAGGCCGGAGTACGGCTACTGCCGGCTGCTGCTGATCGACCCGGACCTGAGGGAGTTCGCGTCGACGCTCGAGCACCATCCCGTGCTCGCCCTGCCGACGATGCGGCTGGACCTCGCCGTCAACGAGATCGTGACGACGCTCGAGCGGCTGAGCGGCGAGCGGGTGCCGGGGGGCGAACCGGACATCGGCGGCACCCCCGACCTCGCCAGGCATGGTCGGGAGCGGTGGCAGCAGCTCCTGCCGGACCTGCAGTCGCAGGTGTTCTTTCGCCGGCAGGAGGCGTGGCGCGACTGGTGGAAGAGAAAGCAGGGAGAAGATCCGCTGCCGCCTGAGCCCGCTCAGGGGAATGGTCCCCCCGCGGCTCCGGTTGTGCCGCCGCCCCCGCCGCTTCCGGACCGCGTCGAGCAGGCGGGTGAGGCCCGGTTCGGGCCGATCTTTCCGACCGGTCCCGATGCGAGACTGAGGCCGGTCCGGGCGGTCACCCTGTTCGACACGTTCTATGCGGACGTCCCCTCGGCGATCGATCTCGACACCGGGCGTGGGAGCCGGCTGCTCGAGGGATCGCCGCCGACGGCGGAGGGGTATCGGACCTGGACGCAACGCCGCGGCATCGACCTCGTCGTGCGGGAGAACTGGGAAGATGCGACGGCGTGGGAGATCGAGGCGGACCGCTGGGAGACGATCGATGCCGAGATCCGCCAGGCCGGCCCGCTACGGAGGGGGGCGATGCTTCCCGACCGGGCGATGGTGCTGCCGCTCGGGAGGACGATGCTGTTTACGACCCGCGAAGGGGGGAGCGGAATCCTGCAGGTGAGCGAGCTTCGCCCGGACGGCTCGTGGCAGTTCCGTTACCGGATGTGGGAGACCCCGTTCGCCGCCGCGCCGCTCGAGGCCGCGGCCCCCGGGATTGCCGCATCGTTACCGGACGTCCCCGCGCCCTCCGCCGCGGCTCTTCAATGGGGAGAGGTGATCAACGTGACGCTGCAGGCGCCGGGGGAGGAGCGGAGTTGCGGGTGGAGTCTGTCGCGGCAGGAGTATGTCGCGTTGCCGCGGCACATCCTGTCGCGGGAGTTGTCGGATCAGCTGGGGCTGAAGGGGGAGGAGATGCCGCTGCATGTCTGGCGGCGGAAGGAACGGGTCAGTTTTCTGACGCGGCGGGCGTCGCCGATCGACCAGCAGCGATCGATCGAGGTGGACCTGTTCCTGATGGACTGTGTGGTGCGGCGGGTGCATCCGGGTGCTTTCGCCACAATGAGCGCGGCGACGGCGACGCAGCTCCTCGACGAACCGGCGGCGGGGCCGCGGCAGTCTGCCGTGCAGTTTGTGCGTGATCTGGCGCGACCGCAGCCGCAGACGTATCTGTTCCGGACGTCGGGGGGTGAGGCGGGCCTGATGCAGATGCGGGGCTCGAGCCTGACGGGTGGCTTGCCGACGTTCCGGTACAAGCTGCTCGAGAGTGTGCCGGTGCGGTAGCCGCGCCGTATGCCCTCACCCGGGTCCAGGGGCGGAGCTCCTGGCCGCCGGAGGCTCTTCCCTCGCGGAACCTTGGAACACCACGTGCGTCCGCTTCAGGAACGCGGTGTCGCGGGCTCCCCTTCTCAATCCCGCGGGGAGTGCAGTGCGGGTGTGTTGGTGAGGGGGGTATGCGGCGTCCGGCTCGCAAGAGGAGGCCCGTGGTGTTCCACGGTTCCACGACGAAAAGTGCCTCCGGCGGCCAGGAGCTCCGCCCCTGGACCCGGGCTACGACGCCGTGGGACGTGGCGGGCGTTACCGCTTCTTCGACAGCTTCAGCTCCAGCGGACCGAGCGACTGCGGCGACTTATCCGCCCCCTCGACCTTCACCGGCAACTGCAGGAAACCCAACCGCCGTGCCTCACCCCGACGAACCTCCGGAGCCGAACTCTCCACCCGCCCCGTCAACTCGTACTCTCCCGCCGGAACATCCTCAATCCGGAACGTCCCATCCTTCGCGACCGCCGCCGCATACCGCCGCGCCTGGGCCCGCTGCTCCTGCATCACCTCCATCGCCGCCAGATACGCCCGCCCATCCGCAGTCAGCAGGAACTGCCTCAACCACGCCTCACGCTTCGCCTCGTCCCCCGCCACCGCCGCCGGAACCACCGGCTCCGGCGGAGCACGCCCCACCACCTCCTGCAACGACACCAGCGCTGAGTTCCAGTCCGGCCGCTCGTTCGCATCGGGCGGCGCGAGAAGCTTTCCCGTCACCGCCCGACCCGCCCCACCCAACGTCACCTCCGTCGTCTCCCCCGCCACAAACTTGACCCGCTGCTGCTGCGTTGCCGCGTACGAAGCACTGTCCGGCCGGACGTTGTAAGCCACCGTCCGATAGAGCGTCCCGCTCCCCGGCACCACGCGGTTCCAGACAAACCGGCCATCCTTCGACGCGACATGCGAGTACGACCAGTCCACCCGCGGACGCCCGTTCCCCGAGTAGACCGTCGCCTGGTGCGCCATCTGCACCTCCACCCCCTCCGCCGGCTGCGATCCGATCCGGGCCACCCCCTCGAGACGAGCCCACGCCTCCAGCCGGATCGGCCCCGCCAGCCGCATCTCCATCGACTTCTCCCCGTCCGGCTGAACCCACGCCAGCCCGGCAGAATGCACGACGATCAGCTCAAACGGACCCGCCTGCGGCGGCAGCCGGAAACGCCCATCCGCCCCTGTCTTCTGCCGGTCACAACGGGACTCCTCCTCGAACTCCCCGTTGTCAAAGTTGATGTCGCTCTCCTCCGTCCCGATCAGGACCATCGCCCCCGCGGCCGGCTTTCCGTCCGGCAACAGCACGACCCCCTCGAGAGCGGGCGCGGGCTTCAGCGCCACGTCGAGCGTCACCTTCCCCTCATCCGGAGCGACCTTCCGAGTCTCCAGCGGGGCATACCCGAGCGCCTCGATCCGGAACAGGAACGCCGGGTAGGGACGATCGGTCCCATATGTGAAAGCTCCGTTGCGACCATCGAACGTCTCACGGCGAATCCACTGGATCTCGCCCCGCTCCGTCTGGATCCCGAGCGTCACCCGGAACTCCGGAACCGGCTTCCCCGTCTCCTGATCGACGACCCGGCCGGTCACGTCCAGCGCCGGCTTCACCTCGAACAGGTACTCCTCGTCACGGGCCACCAGCCGCTGCGACACAAGCTGCATCCCCTCGGGTGGGCAGATGTCGGCGATGACGACGTCCTCCGGCGCCTCGCGCCATTCCCAGACACCATCCGCGCCGGCATACGCCAGGACCTTGTCGAGCTCGTAGGCATGTTCGCTCCCCCGCCAGTCCTGAAAGAGGACGCGGAACTTCGGAACCGGTTTCCCCGCGCCGTCGACCATCCGGACCCGGATCGTCCGTCCCTTCGGCAGGACGAAGTCGACCGGTTCATGCCCGAGAGCGAGCTTTACGCTCTGCAGCTCGGGGCCGTGCCCCGGGGCTGTCGCCACGATCGAGACCTGTCCCGGCTGACAGCCGCTGAGGCGGTATTCCCCCTTGTCGTTCGCCACCGCCTGCCGCTGCGAGTTGAGGAACTTCGCCCGGACCCGCGCGCCGCCGACCGGATCCCCCTTGTGGTCGATGATGTTCCCCGTGACGACGATGCCGCGGGAGAGGGTCATCCGCTGCGTCGGAGCGACTCCGGCCGGAAGGGTGAAGTCTTTGACGGAGAGCTTCTGCCCCGCGCCGCCGACGAACTCGGGGTGATCGAACCCGACGAAGAGGGTCTCGAAGGTGGCGGGGACGCTCTCGAAGACCCAGCGTCCCTCGGCGTCGGTCTTCTCGGTGTGGCCGATGGCGAGCTGCCGGAAGTCCCCCTCCCGCTTCTGGTACTCGATGCTCGGATGGACCTCGACGTTCGGGACGGGGCGTCCCTCGTCGTCGACGATGATCCCTCCCACGCGGACGCCGGCGGTGAGGCGGATCGTCTCCTGGTCTGGGAGGACCGCCCCTTTGTCGTTGACGTCCCAGCGGGCCCAGAAGGGGGCGAAGCCGGGGGTGAGGATGCCGATGTTGAGCGAGTGGACCGGCTGGGTCGGGAGTTCGAAGGTGGCGTGTCCCTGGTCGTCGGTTTCGGCGAGGGCGCCGTAGTTGGATTTCCGGACGAGCTTGCCGCTCGGGAAGACCCACTGTTTGGGGGCGGGGCTGAGGCGGATGTCGAGGCGGGCTTGGGGGACGGGTTTTCCGTCGGGGCCGACGACGGTGAGCTCGAATGTCTTCGACGCCGCGCGGTCCTGCGCTCCGGCGGTGGGAGGTGCGTCGGTGAGGGAGAGGGTTCCGAGGAGCAGGAGTGCGAGGAGGGGGGCACGCAGGGAGCGCCGATGCGGGATGAGCATGAGTCCTGGCCGAAGGAGAGTGCAGTCCGATCCGGGCGATGGGGCGTCTGGTGTCGAGGATTGTACGCTCTCTCCGCCGGGAACGGTGATCCTGCAAGGACGCAGATGGTCTGGACCAAGCCCACGCCGGCTCGTCGCTCTTTGCTCAAACCCATCGCCCCACGGCCACCCGGGTGCAGGGGCGGAGCTCCTGCCCGCCGGAGGCTCTTCCCTCCAAGAACCACGGCAAACCACGGACGCCCGCTTCAGGACCCCGGCGCCGCATACCCCTTCTCCAACCCGCCCCCGCTGCACTCCCCGCGACGAGAAGAAGGGGAGTCCTCAACGCCGGTTCTCCAAAGCGGACGCCGGACGTTTTCCACGGGGACACGAGGAAGCGCCTCCGGCGGGGCCAGCAGCGTGCTGGACCCGGGTGAGGGGGCGTGTTTGCGGAGCGGGGCAAAAAGAAAACCCCGGAATGCGTCCTCAGGCGATCCGCCCTGCCGGGGGCTCAACCATCGCATTCCGGGGCTTAAGCTTCTGCAGAAACCTTATGTCACTGGGACGCAGTGTCAAACTGAAGTTTGAGTATTGCGGCGGCGGGCGTTCGATCCCCACCCAACCCCCGGATGCGGAAGGGCTTGATGATCGAGGGGCCACCTCGGCCCCACTCAATCCTGCAGTGAAGAAGTGACAGCCGAGTCGGCAGCGGCAAGCCGTCTCACTCCGGCACCCGCATCAGGAGATCTCCCTCGAAGACGAGGTGATCCTCCCCGTCAAAGCGGATGGGAAGCCTGTCATCCTCAATGCCGAAGAGACGCAAGAAAACGACCTGGACGCGCTCAGACCAGGGTTGCGGCGGCATGAACTCTGGATCCGGGTCCAACCGAACTCCGTCTGAACTGGCTGCCCAAGTTCCGAAGTCCTGAAAGTCACCGAACTCGGTCGTCTCGACCCCGGTGGCGAACGACACCGTGGTGTTGACGTTGTTGCCGTACCGACGAGCCGCCGTGAACCGGATCTTCTGCTCGGGATTGGAAGCCACCGCCCAGACCCCGACGAGCTTTCGTTCCGTAGCGTTGAGCGGGCGGTACTTCCACGCCAGCGGCCCGGCCACCAGCAGCACGACCACCGCCAGCACCACCCACGGCCAGCGGCGACGTCTCGTGACGGTCTCGGACATGCTCCCGCTCCCCGGATTCGTTTCGACGGTCAGCCCGACACGGAACCCGCCTCGGGGCTCGGTCCCGGCTGGCGGAGCTTCGCGGCACACCAGCCGGTCATCCCGACGTGGAGCAGCACGGCCGGCCAGAGGGCGAGCCCCTTAAGACCGAGGCCCAGGCCGGCGTAGACCAGGATCCCCGCGGCGGCGACATCGTAGAACAGCATCGCGGCGACGAGCCCCCGCGAGGCCCGGCTGTCGGCGTCGTGGCGGGCCAGCCAACAGGCGATGCCGAGCGTCGTCAGCCCCGCCCCGCCGAGCCGCGTCACCGTCAGCGCCGCCGGTCCCTCGATCGGGATTCCTGCCAGCAGGGTCACGGTGAGGACAGGGGTGCAGAGGAACCCCAGTCCCGCCCCCAGTTCGATCAGGGCGGAGGCGGTGTGCAGAGCCTTGAGGGACATGGAACCGGCCTCCCGGGGAACCAGAACGTGCTCGCCTTCGACGGGCATGTCAGTGGATCGCGGGTGAGGATGCAATCCCCGCCGGGGGACTGGCGGTTCAGGAGCCCACGGAACGCTGCCCTCGGAGTTCCGACGCAGCCGGGGGAGACGTTCTCACTCTACAACCTCTCCAGCATGACTGCAGGGTTCCCTTTTTCTTGCGGCCAAAGCCGGATGCAATCAGGACCGTCGAACTCGACGGTATGGAGGTACTGGTCCACGTCGTCACGAAGCAGAAAATGGCGAACATTGGAAACGACACTCCGCCAGGTCCACGCCACCCTGGGACGGCCCTGGATGGTGAGAGTGTGTCCGTCGAAACTCCAGAAGCCCAACTCCGGTTCCGTGGAGAATTTCGGATCCGGCAGATACGGGGGAGAGATCGCATATTCCATCTGCAGCGTTCGCCCGCGTCCGAACGTGACGAGAGAGATTCTCGCCTCGTCGCTGTGATAGATCCTCCAGGTCCCGAGAAACTGCCGCTGCCCGGCGGACATCGGGCGAAACCGCCAGGCCGTGGGGGCGAGGAAGCCGAGCACCGCCATCGCCAGCACGATCCGCGGCCAGCGGCGACGCCTCTTCACCGGTTCGGATGCGGATTCGGACTTCATCGGCCACCCCGGGGGATCCGTTCCGCTTCGATCGGAGTCAAACGGATGTAGCGGATCCCGTCGACCTCGATCGTGTTTTCATCGATCCGGCGCAGGGGCTGTTTCTTCATCAGTTCGGGCCCATCGAAGACGTCTTGAAACCAGTTCTGCACGCCCCGGATGCTCCGCATCGAGTACGGCCGCCGTATCTCGAATACGAACTGCTCGGCAGTCGCGGACCACTGAGCACGGCTATCGGTCATGTCCCAGACGATCCGGCTCGGGGCGAGATCCAACCCGAGTTTTCCGCCGGCTTCGCCTCGCCAGTGCCCTACAAGAAACCGCTCCGTCTCATTGAGGCCGCTCCGAAACCAGCGCACCGCAAAGCCACCCCCGACGAGAATGAGGAGTAGCAGCCCGTTCAGGACGAAGGTCCGGCGACGCCGATTCAGCACGTTTTCCGTCATCCGGCCCTCTCGAACGGCCACACCTCGGGGAGCATACTCCCCCTCCGGCCGAGGGACCATCAGGGACCCGGGCAGGCGACCGGCGGGAAGTGTCAAACAACTGTCATCGCCCCCGTTTTCCGACAGGGACCTTCCGGGGCTGGCCGATGAGTCGGTTGTCCTGGTGTTCGGCTCGGATAGCGCGAGCCCGATCGGGCGTGAGACGATCGGGCTTTTTTGTTTTGGCAGAGATCGCGACGGGACTGCTGTGACCACCGAGGAATACGAGCGACGACTCGAGGAGCTCCCCTCGCCCCCCTATGTCGTGACCCTGAAACGGGGACGGGGGACGCTCACGTGCGACGAGATCCTCAGCCGCACCGGGTCCGCGGTCACCATCCGCCTCCGCGACGGCAGCACGGAAGTCTTCTTTCTGATGATGGTCGAGTCGATCGCGCCCGAGGCGTGAGAGATTCGCCCGGGTGCAGGGGCGGAACTCCTGCCCGCCGGACCAGCAGCGTGCTGGACCCGGGTGGCCGTGGCATGATGGGTTTGAGCTGGCGGAGTCGTGCCGGCCGGATCGGGGTTCGAGCCATCGAGTCTTTGCCGGTTCACCGCTCCCGGCGGACGGAACGTCTTTGCCCAACCCGACGTCTCCGCCTGACCCCGGTCCAGCGGGACGCTGGCCAGCAGCGTGCTGGCCCGGGTGGCCGTGGGGCGACGGGTTTGAGCGAGCTACGCCGTGCCGGCCAGGGCGCGGTTCGAGCGATCCCGTGAAAGCCGTTCGAGGATCTGGTCTCGCGGCAAAGCCACGCCCCTGAGACAATCCCCCCATCACCCCGTCGATGGAGCGACGCATGCACAAGATCCCCCAGTCCGCGATCGTCGCGTTCCCCACCCTCTGCGTTCTCTTGGCTACCTGGGCCGTCTCAGCAAGCCCCCGCACTCCCCTGACATTGCCCCCGGCCAATGGAGATTGCGACGACATCCAGTGGTTCCCTGCGACCGAAGAGTACCTCCTGCCAGTGCGACCACATCAGGAGTACAAGTCGGTTCGCCAGGAAGACATCGGAGAGCCGTACAACCCGATCCCCTGAGCGCCCGGAGCACCGGCCCGAGGAGCCCGGAGTCGACGGCCACCGCTTTCCGCAGAATGATCTCGCGCGTCTCGCCCTCCGATCGATCGACTGGATCGGTCAACTGGTCGGCGCCCTTGCCGACCGGCACGGCCTGCACATCCTCCGTACCGAAGAGGCGTCGCGGGTCTTCCCCGCCGAGATCCAGGGCTTCTCCGACGGCGATCAGCCCACCGTGGCCGAAGTCGTGTTACAGGACGGAATCGGCGACTAGAGCGGTCTTAGAATCGGTGTGCAGCGATCTCGCAGGCGGGACCTCATTGTTTCCCTACGTTCGGCCTCCATCCGCCTGCACGCGGTCGAGCTGAATGGGCCGCAAGGACAATCCCGGGCGAACCGAAAACCCGGTCTTCTCGTCCGGGTTCGCGTGGAGCAGAATAGGCGGATCCGCGGTCCGCGAAATCGCAGGGGACCAAACCTCGCCCGAACGAGCGGGGCACCGTCGGGGAGATTCGTCCATGGGGCCTGACCGACGAACTTCGCGCAGCTGTTCTGCTCCACGGACCACCCCCTTGAAGTGGGCTCTGGCGGTGATCGGTCTGGTCGTCGCGCTGGCGGGAGCCCTCCCGGCCGATGAGCCGGGCCCGGCGGCGAATGCCGTCTCGATCGATCCTGCCGAGAGATTGATCGAGCGGTTGACCGGTCTGGACCGATACCTCGGTGCGTCCCGGCTGTTCCACGCGACCGATCCCGACGTGCGAACGGGGCGAAAGGAACTTTCGACGGATGACGACGCGCCAGGATCGAAGGGGGGGGAGGGATGGAAGGCCGCGATCGCGCTCGTCCGGATGGGGCCGGAGGCGGTTCCTGCCCTCCTGAGGCATCTTGATGACGAACGCCCGACCGGATTGGGGCAGTTCAACCCGTCGATGTTCTGCGAGGAGTACGACTACAACAGCCACCCGAAATTCTCACCCCCATTCGGGGTCAACCTGGGCGAGAGCTCTCCTCGGAGCCCGGACCGCGGCAGCGACACCGAAGAAGAGGAGGACGAAGAGGACGAAGGAGCGGCCGACGAGAACGAGCTCGAGGACGATCCGGAGCGAGAGCGGGAGGTCCTGACCCACACGTTCACGGTCGGAGATGCCTGCTTCGAGCTCCTGGGCGAGATCGTCAACCGCGACTTCCAAACGCTCATGTGCACATGCCATTGGAGTCAGGTGACCTCGCCGATCCGTTCCACCAAGCTCCGACTGCAGCTCAAGATGGAGTGGGGCCAACTCTCCCGCGAGGCCCATCGCCGGTCCCTGATCGCAGACCTCCATCATCCGGATACCCCAAGGCGTCAGCAGGAGGCGTACGTCCGGCTCGCGTTCTACTACCCCGACTCCGTCGAAGAGGTCGTCCTGCAGGAGCTTCGCCGCCCGACCTTCGACGCCGAACTCGTCGAGAAGTTCTGTCAGGAGACGCTGTTCAAGGAGACCGACATCTCCCTCCGCCGCCGGCAGCTGGAGGCGTTCATCGACCGGCATGGCCCCGCCTACGCCGACGGAATCCAGTCCCACCTCTTTACCGAGCTGTGGCGGCTGGAGATGAACGAAGGGCACAATCTGGAAGACTCCCTGCTGTGGCTGCGGATCGGGGAGGAACGGCGTGGCCCGGAGGACTCCGAGTTGTGCCTGCTGCACGAGGACGAACGGCGTGACCTGGAAACCGTCTGGCCGCCCAAGCCGTTTGCCCGCGAGGCGCTGGTCGAACTCTTTCACTGGCCGCCCGACGTCCGCGCCAAGTCCTGCCCGCATCGCCGCTACGCGAACGACGATGAGCGTGCGGACTTCATCGGCGGGCTGCGGTGTGAGACGGGGCGGAGGATCGGCGACGTGGTGCGGGAACTGCTCCTTTCCCGCCCGCAGCATCCGGAGCTCTCCGTGGGGGCGCTCCTGTGCCTCGCCAACCGGGGCTACGGTGACCTGATCGTCGCGCAGTTCGACCGGATCGATCCCCGGGGAGCCGAGGCCGAACGGCAGCAGGCCAGGATCCTGACCGCCTTCTCGATCTCCCGCGATCCGGTCGTCCTGGCGTGGCTCCGGCGGTTTCTCGATTCGACCTCGAACGAGACGCTCTTTTTCGCCGCGCTCCCGAACCGGTACGCGGTTCCGGAGTGGGATGAGATGATCGTCCGCCGCGCGACGGAGATGCTGGATTCGCTGCCGGAGGAGACCGACGGCGGGAACAGGTTGCTCGACCTCGTGGTGGATCGCTCGCCCGACGAGGGCCGCAAGGTCCTGCTCACGTTCCTGAAAGGGAGGAACCGGCGTCGCATTCAGACGGTGTGCCACGTCTCCTTCTCGGAGCTGGTCGCGGCGGAAGTGCTCGGTCCGCTGCTGGAGGACCGCCGCCTGATGGATCCGAAGAGCGAATCGGATGAGATCCGCGTGCGGGATCGAGTGGCGATGAGGCTCCGCGGCAGCCTTCCGGGATTCGACTACGGCATCGACTGGCCCCCGGAGGACCGGGACGAAGCGATCCGGAACATCCAGGCCCGCTACCTGCTGCGGGCCGGCCTGAACGTGGACTGACGACCTTGCGTCCGCACCGCGGACGGAGCAACGTCGCTCCCGCCGGAGGCGCTTCCCTTGTGGAACCGTGGAAAACACTCCGCGTCCGCTTTGGGGAGCCAGCATCGCGGACCCCATTCCTCCTGATCGCGGGGAGTGCATTGGGGGCGCACTGGTGACGGGAGTCCGCGACGCCAGTCCGCGATCGGACGTCCGTTGTGTTCCAGGGCTCCACAACGAAAGCGCCTCCGGCGGCCAGGAGCTCCGCCCCTGGACCCGGGTGGCCGTGGGACGATGGGCTTGAGCGATCCAGCGGTATCGCGCAGCCCGTGCTACCGAGAAAACCGCGGGGCCGGATCCTCGGGCGGAGGCGGCTCCTCCTTCGGCTTCAGCTCCAGGTGGGTCGGCACACCCTCATAGGTCTCGATGCGGTAGTTCCGTTTGAAGAACTTCACGGTCTGGATCGGATTGTTTTCGTCGATCGGATCGCTGAACCGGATTTCCACCGCCCCCACCGAATCGGTGAACGTTCCCCCGTAGCCCCGCAGCGACTTTCCGTCTTTGGTCGTGATCTGATCCCAGACCGAGGCGAGCGGATCGGCCAAGCGGCGGTCGATCTCCAGCACTGCCGCGGGGAAGCCGCTCTGCAGCCGGTCACCCACGGTCTGGATACCGCGACTGAGGTCGACATACCAGCGGACTCCCCGGTCAACGACGACCCGCTCGAGCCCTGGACTCTCGACCTCCTTGATCAGGGTCGGCTCATCGACCGGTACCCGAGCCTCAATCGTCAGCCGCTCCGGCCACTCGAAGCGGGTACGAGCCTCCGGCTCGATGGACGAGGCCGCCAGGAACTTCTTCGTGGAATTCCGGGCGGACCCGAGCGGCATTTCGCTGCCGTCCTCCTGGCGGACACTGCACATGATTGCCTGCTGGCGCTGGATCCGGTCATCCAGTCGGAAGACGAGGGCCAGCGGCCGCCGTCCGCGGGAGACTTTCCAGTGTTCGACGGTGAAGCCTCCGATCTCGTCGGAGAGCTGTTTCACCTCCGCCTCGCTCAGCAGCGAACCGTCGGGACGCCACGCGGTCGGGAGCGCCTTCCGGTCTCCCTCCGTCGTGTCCCAGGCGATCGCGAGGAGTTCGGGACGGCGGTAGTCGCCGGGCTGCGGCGGACGTTTGGGACCGGACTTGGTCCCCAGTTGCCGTTCGGGGAGCTTTCGGAGCCGCGCGTACGCCTCACGCGCCGCGCCGATCGGCAGCAGATAAGAATGCAGCTTGCCGTCTTCGCCGCGGGCGTTGTCCTGGCTCAGCGCCACGAGCCGTCCGTCCCGCAGAAACGGAGATCCCGGATTGTTGCTCGTGTCCCGAATCCCTCCCGCCAGCCGGATCGTGCTCCGGACGACGATCGCATCCCCCGCCGTGGTCTGGCGGCGGAGATCCTGCCCGGTCAACTCGACGGTGTGGTCGGTGGTTATCTCCCCGTCTGCGAGCTGCAGCTCCGTCAGCACATCGCCGGCCCGGACCTCGCCGCCGAAGGCCCCTACGGGGACAGGTGCGAGGGGCAGGCGAGCGCGGTGGACCCGGAACAGGCCGATCCCGGCCGTCTCGTCATAGTCCACGATCTCGACGATGTCGTCCGTACCGACGACCGACAGCTTCTGTACGGGACCGAACGGCACCGGAAACGGCTCCGCTCCCCATGAAGCCGAGAGGAGATACGAAAATTCCCCCACCCTCTCCATGACGATCGCCGGGAACGTCTTGTCGACCTCCCGCTCCCGCGAGGCCCGGATCCGGACGACGTGCTGCTGCCACTCGGCGTCCGTCAGCCGGACCTCTTCGGCCGCCACCACCGTCTGGGCTCGCTCGGTCAGCCGCCACGGGACGAGCCCCAGCACTCCGCCGCAGACGATCCCCGCGGCGAGGAGGAACCGCGCGCGGCCAGGCCGCCGGGCGTGCTCCAGATGTTCGATGCGGCGGTGGAGTTCTTCGTAGGTCCCGAGGACCCCGGCCGTCGTCAAGAGCGGCAGCCGGGACGGGGCGGGCGCGGTGGCGGCATGGATCAGCATCCGGCCGTAGTCCGAGGCCCGGACCTCCCCCGCCGCCAGGACCCGTTCGTCGCAGGCGGCCTCCTGGCTTTCCGACCACTGCCGCACCAGGAGCCAGACCAGCGGATGAAAGAAGAACAGCCACTGCGCCAGCGTCGGAAGCCAGTTCCAGACGAGGTCCCGCCGCGCGAGATGCCCGAGCTCATGGGCGAGGATCAGGTCGGTCTCATCGGGGGAGAACCGCGATTCGATGTCGGAGGGGAGCACGATCACCGGGCGGAGGACGCCCGCCAGGAAGGGACCGTTGTGGGGTGTTCCGATCCGGAGTTCCGGCAGACCTGCGATCCTCATCCGCCGGGCCTGCCGCTCGAGTGCCGCGCGGAGTCCCTCCGGCACCGCCGACGAGCTCCGCCGGACCTCCCGCCTCGTGACGAACGCCGCACGGATCGTCCGCCCCACTTGCCACACAACGCCTGCCGACCAGAGCCCCATCAGAATCACCGGCCAGCCGACACTCGGAGATCTCGGCGCTGGAGGTTGTGTCTCCACCACGGCCCGCTCAGGCTCCGCCGGCAGCGCAGCCCGCGGCAGATCGCGGATCGGCTCGGACGAGACCGCCACGGGTTCGGCGGTCTCTGGTGTCATCGGTAGCGGTGCTGGCGGAGCGAGAACCGGCAACGCCAACGGGACCACCCAGCAGAAGGCCACGAGCAGTTTCAGGCACGCGATCCGCAGCAGCCACATCGCCACCCGCGGCGACAGGGCTCGATATCCCCAGATCAGAAGCCAGACCGCCAAGATGGCGATCCCACCCTGCCATGCTCCCCGCCAGAGCGAGTCTCCCCAGGTGGCGGCCCAACCGGAGGCGCGATGGATCAGCTCGTTCATGGCTGCGGCCCCTCTTTCTGTTCGCGGGATTCCAGGCGACCGATCAGGTCATTGAGCTTCTTCGACTCCGCCGCCGTCAGCGACGACGAGCGGCTGAGATAGGCCAGGAACGGTGAAACGGCCCCGCCGAGGACATCTTCGACGAACCGTTCCACCAGCCGGTCGAGCAGCGCCTCCCGGCTGACGGTCGCGGAGTAGCGATGCACCTCCTCGACCTTCTTCCGCTTGAGGTACCCCTTCTTCCGGAGCCGCTCCATCACGGTCAGGATCGTCGTGCGGGCCTGCCCCGACGTCTCGGCGAAGTGCTCGGCAACCTCGCGCACGCTCTGCGGCGGCCGGTCCGCAATGAACTGCAGAACCTCCCGCTCGAGCTGGCCCAGGGACTCATCTGACGGCGGCATGGCGACCCCTCTCTCGAGACTGCATACATCAGACTACGTGCGTAGTCAGGCTACGCGATGACTACCGGCGTAGTCAAGATGGCGCCGGGAGAGGGTGTCTGCCTGCGGTTCCTGGCCGGGTGCAGGGGCGGAGCTCCTGCCCGCTGGAACCAGCAGCGTGCTGGACCCGGGTGGCCGTGGGACGATGGGCTTGAGCAGACGGCGTCGTGCCGGCTGGGGCGCGGTTCGTGCGATTCGGCTCCGCCGCATTGACAGGCACTTCGCTTGACTGCTATTTTTCCAGCACGTGCTGAAAAAACAGCACATCGCTCCGGCCGACCACTCTCGAAAACAGACTCAGGACCCTCGCATGGCAAAGCGACTCCCGCTCGATGTCGGGCGACGTGAACGACAGATCGTCGAGGTGGTCTATCGGCTGGAGGAAGCGAGCGTCGCCGACGTCCTGGCCGAGCTTCCCGATCCGCCGACCTACTCCGCCGTCCGGGCGATCCTGGCCACGCTCGTCGGCAAGGGGATCCTCAAGACGCGGCAGGAGGGGAAGCGGTACCTCTACCGCGCGGCGACCCCGCGGGAGACGGTCCGCCGGTCCGCACTCAGTCAGCTCCTCGAGACGTTCTTCGGGGGACGGCCGACCGACGCCGTGGCGGCGCTGCTCGACGTCTCTGCTGACGCCCTCACCGAGGCGGACCTCGACCGGATGCAGGCGCTCATCGACCAGGCCCGAAAGGAGATCCCGTGATCCCGACCTCTCTCGCCGTCTCGTTCTCCTGGATCAACTTCGTCGGGCCGGTCGTCGTGACGCTGACCGTCGCGGCTACGGTCCTGTGGGCCCTGGCGGCCCTCGCGACCCGCCTGCTGCGCCGGTCGCCCGCGGCCCTCCGGCATCAGGTCTGGATGACCGCCACGCTCGCGGTCCTCCTCGCGCCGCTGCTGCTCCCGGTGATTCAGCGGCGTCTTCCTCGGCTCGCGGAACGGCCTCGCGCGGCCGCGGCTCCGATCACGTCCGTTGCGCCGCCGACGGTGGAGTTCGCTCCACAGACGCCGTCGCCGATGGTGCGTGACGTCGATCGTGCGGAGCTCCCGGTCGCACCTCGGACAGCCCCGCCGCAACCGACGCCTGCTGGTGGCACAGCCCCTGTGGTGGTCGTCGCGTCCACTCGGCCGTTTCTCGCGACTTCTGTCCTCGCGTCGCTCTCCTGGCGCGGGCTGTTCGTCGTCCTGTGGTCCGTCGGAGTTGTTCTGCAACTGGTGCTGTTCCTGCGGGCCAGGCTCCAGGTCCGGGCGGTGCTGCGGCGCACCCGCGACCTGGGGCTGGAGCAGATCGGACTCAGTCCCAGCCGACTCATTGACCCGCTTCACCTGACGGGCCCCGTCCGGTTCTGCGAGTCCTCGGAGACCGCTGTACCGTTCGTCACCGGCATCGTTCGCCCCACGGTCGTTCTGCCGACCGAGGCGCGGAACTGGTCGCCCGCCCGGCTCGAGGCGGTCCTGCTCCATGAGCTGCTGCATGTCCGCCGCCGGGACCTGTTGACGCAGGCCGTCGCCCGGCTGGCGGTGGCTCTCACCTGGTTTCATCCGCTCGCCTGGCTAGCCCTGCGGCGGATCCGGACGGAGGCGGAACACGCGACCGACGATGCGGTCCTGACGGTCGGCGGCTGTTCGCCGGTCGACTATGCCGAACACTTCCTGGCGATCGCGCGGCAGGTGGCGCGAGGGGGCCGGCCGCTCCCGGCGACGATGTCGATGGCGGGCCGCAGCTCCGTCGAGGTCCGGCTGCGGTCGATTCTCGACCGGGAGGTCGATCGCCGTCCCGTCCGTCCTGCGCAGTTCGGCGTGATCCTCCCGGGAGCGGTGGCGGCGATCGTCGCCACCGCCTGGGTCGCTCCCGGCCGCGCCGAACTCGCCCCCGGCCGCGCCGAACCCGCCCCCGGCCGGATCGAGAAGGCCGCGACGGAAACCACCGCTCCCACCGCTCCACCGGCTCCCCCCGCCGAGCCGAAGCGGATCATGATCGCGGCGAAGGAGACGGCCGCTTCCGCTCCGCCTCCGACCTCCGATCCGGTCCCGCATCCCGGAGACGCGGCGATCGAGGAGGCTCTCCAGCGGCTCGACCGCCTCGAGCTGAAGGAACCGGCGCCGCTCCGCGAGGTCCTCGCGGAGCTGGCGTGGAAGCATCGCCTTCCGGTCCGGCTGGAAGAATGGGGCTTCAGCCAGTCGGACTGCGGCAGCCAGATTCTCGTGGCGCCGGTGTCGCTCGACGAGGCTCCGCTCCGGACTCTTCTGATGCAGCTCCTGGAGCCACACCTGAAACGAGGGGGTGAAGCGTATGCGCCCAGGCTCCTCGTCCGGGACGGGATGCTGGGGATCAGCGCCGGCGAGGACAGCTATGCCATGCACACACGGAACGGCTACCCGGAGATGAACCGGGTGACGTCGATCCGTGGGACCGTCCATCGCGCCGATGGGACGCCCGCCGCAGCGGCACGCCTGGAAGCGTGGACGCGCGGATCCAGCACATTCGCCGTCGCCGATGACAAGGGAGAGTTCACGATTCCGATTCATGAGGGATTCCGCCACCGACTTCTCTTTTTCGCCCGAGGCGAGTCGGGGACTTCTGCGATGGCCGCGCTCCCGGATGCCAGAGAGGCCAAGGGCGATACGCCGATCCAGCTCGTACTCGAGCCTTCCCCGGAGAAGGAAGCCCGGGTCGTCGACGCCGGCGGTGAACCTGTCCCCGGAGCGCGCGTGGAGCTGATTGTTTCCGGCCGGCCGCTTACGGGGCAGACCACCGACAACGCGGGTCGGCTCCGGCTGCGGTTCCCCGCCGCGCTCCCGGTCGAGGCGATCCTGTTCTGGAAACGGGGGGCCGGCTTCGATTACCGGAGATTCGACGCGGAGCCATTCAACGCCCGGCCCGTCGTCCGGACGTTCGGCCAGCTGGCCGGGGAGCTCGAGTCCACGCTGGCGGGGGCCGAGCGGACGACCTTCGTCCTGACGGACCGCCAAGGCCAACCGCTCCCGGGAATCCGCGTCCGGCCCTCGTCCGTCCAGTTCGTGAAGGAGGCGGGTGCGCTCCGGCTGCCGGAACTCGGAGAGCTGGGGGATGTCACCAATGCCGCGGGCGAGGTCACGTTCGACTGGCTTCCCCGCGTCCCGTCGAGCATGACCCGGTTCTATCACACTTCCGGCCGGTATGCCGGGCACCTGATGCAGCAGCTGGGAGGGAACGACCCCGAACGTCGCGAGACGATCGCACTGGTTCGCAAGCCCCGGATTTCAGGCCACGTCCGGACCGCCGATGGCCGTCCGGCCCCCGGAGCGCGGGTCTCGGGGGAGGGGACGATGCGAAAGTCCTACATGGGATTCAGCCCGGCTGTGGCCGATGAGCAGGGAGCTTTCTCGCTCGACCTCGAACCGGGTTGTCACGTGATGCTGCAGGCCCAGTCGCCGGATGGGCGACTCGTCTCTCCGGCCCGCGATGATCTGGTCACGGCGGAAGGGAAGGATGTCGACGACGTGGATTTTGTCCTGCGGCGGGGGACACGGATCTACGGCACGCTCCCCGCTCCGGACCAGCCTTCCCCGACCCAGCCCGGTTCCGTGAGCCTCACGCTGATGGGGCGGAGCCTGCAGGCGATCCCCGGCCTCGATCTCGACTCGATTCCCGGTTCCGACGAGTTCTACTCCCTGCAGCTGAACATCCATGAGTTGGTCGGAGAGGACCTGACATTCGAGCTCTTCGTAGGACCCGGCCGGTACTTTGTCTCCTCTCCGAGGGATTATCAAAGAGCTGGGTCGAGTCAAGAGCTGATCGTGACCGACCAGGAGGAGATCCGGCTCGACTACCTGTACGACAGGCTGATTCCGTTGCCGCCGCTCCGCGGCGTCGTCGTGGCTGGCGCTCTCGGGAATCCGGTTCCGGAAGCCCGCCTGCAGGCGCTTCGTGAGGACCCGAACATCTTTACCTCCACCGCCGTGGCGGACGGTGTCGGCCGTTTCGAGATCGGGGCGCACAACGATCCGACCCACGTCGCCGTCTTTTCCCCCGATCGAACGCTCGGGGCGATCTGGAGAGTCACCGGCCGCCCCGCCGATTCGACGGTCCCGCTGTTGCCGACGGCCACGGCCCGCCTTCGCGTGCTCAACGAGCAAGGGAAACCTTTCACCGGGAACGTGGTCGTCCGAACGGACTTCGAGATCGACTCCAGGAGGCTCTGGAATCGGGATCCCCCCGTCTCACTACCGAAGGACGGCTCACTGGAACTCACCGGCCTGATCGTCGGAACCCGGTATGAGATCCGCGTCTCGCTCGACGGAGGGAAATCGTTCCAGTCCCTCACCAGCGTGAAGCCCGAGAACGTCGGTCCGGTCAACGCCGGGGAGTTCCACGTGACAGTCACCCAGGAGAACTGACGGAACCGCTCGTCGTCGCGGCGAGCGGCAGGGAAGTGCGGATTGCCCCGCAGGGGGTCGGCTCTGCACAATGACGACAGACCCAGGAACTCACCTCTCGCTCCCGGGGGCCCGATGCCCGCCCGTGATCCGCGACGCGACCCGCAGCCGGGGGACATCCTCGAGAAGCACGCCGAGCGGCGGGTGGTCCTGCGGGTGGCGAACGACACCGTGTTCTACGACGGCCCGGAGGCGGTCGGCTTCCGCTTTCAGTCCTGCTGGCTGACCGACTGGCGCGCGTGGGCCGCGGAGGCCGCTGTCGTTTCCCCCGAGCCCTGAAGCGGCCCCTCACTCAGCAATGGGTTCGCCGTTTCGCCGTTCGTCTCGCGTGATCCTGTCCGGGCTGTGTCAGACGTTCGGCAACTTCCTTCCCGACGGACGTGGCGAAGGGGCACCCTGCACGATATCGGAATCCGGCTCGCCGAATGTCCGAACGCCTGGGGGGGGGGACCCGCTGCCCCGGTTCCGTGAAGCGGTCTGCCTGGTCTCCGCCGATCAGGAACCGTCCGATCCCGACTCGGCATCCCTCCGGGCGTCTGTCGGAAACTCTCGGTCCTCGCGGTGCGCCGGCCCCCTGGGAGGGAGTCCGACTCGCTGCGAGGCGGCCCGAATCGCGAAGAGGTTTCCCCAGAAGTAGGCATTGAAGGGGAGCGACACGGTCAGGTGCCAGGGAGGCACCGACATCCCGCCGAAGACGAGTTCTCCGAGCCATCCGAACGGGAAAGAGAGGAGGACGAGTCCGACGCCCCCCGCGATCTCCAGGGCGCGGCCGGTTGTGGCGTCACAGGCCCTCGCGACGAGCAGCACCAGCAGGCAGGCTTCCATCAGGAGCATCACTGCGAGGGCGATGGTCCCGGCGCGGTCCGTCTTCCAGATCCACGTTTTCCAGATCCAACAGGGGAGCGGCATCGCGCACCTCCTCGGTAGAGAGTTCTACGCGGCGGACGGGCGACATCGAGAACGCAATCGTCGCAAAGCGATGACCTGTGCGGTTCCCTGTCCGAAAATGCCTTCGACGGGCGAGGGAAGCCCCTGGTCGCCGTCACCCGGAGGAGCCGTGCGGCCGAGATGCCCCTCCGGAGTCATCGGCGACGCATCGTTGCGGGTTCAGACATGTTGCAGACCTCAGGCAGCACACTACTTGGGCCGTCGTTCATCCGGATCGTCGAGCTCCGGCGTCTCGGGATGGATCATTCCCAGCCGGTCGACGCCGATCTCGTGGTTGCACTGTTGCCGCTCACTTCGCGTCCGGACTTCGCCGCTGGTCCACGAAATTTCTCAGCAGCCACTCCGCGAGACCGGCCCAGGCGAGCGAGTTGAACAGGAGGATGACGTGCGAGGTTCCGCCGGAGACGCGGAAGAAAGGAATGGTCCATCCGAATGGCAACGTCGCCAGGACAGACAAGACCAACCCCAGGGTTTGACTGACGGGCGAGCCGGGATTGGAGATCCGCAGCGTCCAGGTGATGCACACAAGGCAGCCGCCGAAATGGAAGAAGGCGATCAGCAGGGACCGCCGGAACATCATCGCCATCAGCAGCACGACAAAGAGTGCCGCGAAACCGAGGGTGAGATTGATCACGACGTCCCTTGGATCCGGAGGCCCAATTCTGGAAAGAACTCGATCGACACCCCCAGAGTACACCATTTCCCGACGGGACGTCCTCCCAGGGAAGCGGCGTCCGTTGTCGCTTGAACGGGGCCACCCCGGAGCGCCTCCGGCGAGGCCAGGGGCGGGCCCCTGGACCCCGACACATCTGCCAAGTCCGTCCTCCCCAACACCACCCATTGGCGTCGCAGCCCCCTTAGCGCAACCCATCGTGCCACGCCGCCCCGGTCCAGGGCGGAGCTCTGGTTACATGACCTCGAGCCATTCTTCCAGCTGGATCCCTGCCTTCACCGTCAGCATCGAGAGTGCTCCCGCTGCGGCGACGATCTGGTCGTCGTGCTGGCCGTTCGGGGCCGCGAGCAGCTCGTCCACGAACGCCTCCACCCAGGGGCCTTCCACGAGGTGTACGTTCCCCGACTCGAGCTGCGCCGCGAGGTTCAGCCACCGGCCGGGGAGCGCCTCCCCTTTCCCGTACGACCGCCGGCTCGTCACCCGGTCGGGACGGGCGTCGAAGCCCGCCAGCTGCTGCAGCGTCCGGTCCGTCGACTCCCCGCCGAGGCCGTTGGGCCGCTCGATCCAGGTCGTCGGCGGCACCCGGAACCGCGACCGGTCCCGCAGCGCCACATCGGCGATCAGCCGCTCCCGCTCCCAGAACCCGACCCGCTCCCGCGCCACGTCGCAGACGTAGAAGAGACCATCCACCTCCGCCATCAGGACCCCCACCGTCCAATCCCCCGCCCCCTGCGTCCCCGCGGTGTCCCAGTACCGCACCGCGCGGCCGTCGACAGGCCACCGAGCCGTCCGCCGCCGGAGCCACTCGAGCTTGAAGATGTCTCCCCCCGCCGCCGTCGGCCGCTGCTGCAGCTGCCCCGCCGAACGGAGCGAACCCATCCCCCGCTCCAGCTCCCGCACCGAGTGTTCATCGAACAGCGACGGCCAGAGGAGTTCGCCGGTGGTCGTCCGGGGATCGATCGCGGACCGCCGCTCGGGTTCGGACCGCATCGGCAGACAGATGTGGTCGTAGCCCCCCTGTTCGATCAGGTGTCCGCTCAGGTCTTTCGTGTGGAGCCGCTGCATGCAGACCACCCGCCGGGCCCGCCGGCTCCGGCCGCGGGAGGTCATCGTCCCGTCCCACCAGCGGATCGCTTCCGCGCGCCGCCGCTCGCTCTCGGTCTGGCGGACGTTGTGCGGGTCGTCCGCCACGATCACGTCGGGGTGGTCACCCGTTCCGCGGCCCCCGACCGAGGTCGCCAGCCGGTAGCCGCCGCTTTCGTTCTGAAACCAGGTCTTGCGGTTCGCCCCGCCGACGATCCGGACCGGCCACCGCTCCTGATACCACTCCGAGGCGAGGATCTGCCGGCACTTCATCGAGTCCCGCGTCGCCAGGTCCTGCATGTAGCTGGCGTAGAACCAGCGGGTCTCGGGTTTTCCTCCCGGCCCCCACGCCCAGCAGGGCCAGAAGACGGAGACCAGGAGGCTTTTCATGCACCCGGGGGGAATGTTGATGAGGAGCTTGTCGTCGGGGGTCGCGAGGGACCGCTCGAGCCGCGCGGCGATCTCCCGGATGTGCCAGTTGTCGACGAATGGCGTCCCCGGCTCGATGAGGTCCCACGCCTCCTGGACGAATGTCTGGAGCGACATCCTGTCTGCAGGAGCGGGCGCGGGGACGGGGACGCGCTGCTGTTCGGCTTCCCGGTCGCGGTGCCGTTTCCGGAGCCGGCCGAGCTGTTCGAGTTTGCGAAGGCGGTTCGACACCCCTTCAATCGGCCGGCGGATCCTCCGGGAACCCGCCCCGCCGGGTCCGTTCGACCGGCTCGCCCAGCGAGATGAGCCGCGCGACCTTGAGCACATACCCTTCTGGAATGGTGAACCGGATCACACCGCGAATCAGTCCGCGCTTGTGAAACTTCACCGGAGCGGTGGTGTCTGTGATGGAGTCGATCCGATGCGCCAGATCCTCCAGCGACGCCTCGTCGATCCCTTTGAAATCCGCCGGATCGAGCTCGAGCGTCGCCCGGACTTCGAGTTTCACCTTCGGTTGCTTCTTCATCGCTCAGGCCCTTCGAGGTTGGTGCCGCGGCATGTCTGTGAGATTCGACGCGGTCGGCGGGTTCCCGGACCGGTCCCGCGAGACCGGGTTCTCTCACTGACCCGGGGGAGGCTCCGGAAGTTCGGTTACAGCCGCTACGGCTCCGGAGCAGCCCGGCGGCCCGTCTCCGGAACTCTCTTCGCGAGACAACTCGAAGATCAACACCAGTTTGCGATTTCCGCCAAGGCCGCGCGGCCGTTGGCCCGATTCGGCGGTTGTAACCCTGTAACCGCGTCACCGGCGATTGCGGACAATCGACAACCGGCGCGGATTCTCCCTGCGCAGACGAAGGAGGAAACCGGAAACCGCCGCCCCACGGAGAATCCCGCCGCCGCGCTTGACCCGTTCGCCGCCGGGCGAAAATCCCCGCATGAGCGATCACGCGACGTTCCGACTGGCGATGACGGTCCTCGATACGCTGATCTCCGCCGCCGGCCCCGGCGCGGAGCCGGACGAGGGGGAGGCGACCTGGCGGCCCGACGGCCAGCTGGAACTGTGGGACTCGATCCTCCCTCCCGAGGTCCGCGGCGCGGCGAGCCAGCTCCTCAAGACGATCGGGGCCCGGCACGCCCGCCGCTCGCGGCTCGGCACGATCGTCGTCGTGTTCGAGATCCCCCCGGAGGCGGCCCGGTGGATCGAAACGGCTGCCCTGGCGAGCGGTGACCGCCTTCGGCCGCAGGAGCATGGGGTGTTCGAAGCGGCGGGCTTCGAGTGCTAGACTGATCTCAACACACGGAGAAGGGCTATGAAGTAGCCGGCATTCTCGCTGCAGAATAGAGTCTTGGAGATTGCCGGCCACAAAGTCCAAGAGACGTTGCCGGTCGAGCAGGCGATTCGAGTGGGCGACAGAGTGGTCGCACTTCTCACGGTGCCGATCGGTTCTGTCAGAAGCGATAACGTCATCTGCTACGACAGGGCGGGAAAGCGGCTGTGGCCATCGAGCCCACGCCACACGGGGGAATCAAAGACAGTCCTTACACAGCCATCCGGCTCACCGAAGACTCGCAGTTGATCGCACCGAACTGGAATGGTGGTCGCTATCAGGTCGCCCCTGAAGACGGGACGATTACGGTGGTGGGTTTCTCGAAGTAGTTCTCGCCGAGCCTCCACTCGCCGGAGTGGCGTTCGAAGGGTAGCAGCGACCGTGAGTATGAATGGAATCGCGTACGAAAGGGTCTCACGATGACCGCAACCGCTCCCGAATCCACGACACCAGGTCGGCCTGCGCGTCCCCATCGCGTGCCGCACTGGATTGCCTTCTTCCCCCTGTACTGCATCGGGGGCTGTTGCCTTTTCGGCCTGAACTATGGGGATGCGGAAATCCTGGTAACCGGCCAGGTCACCGACCACGCGGGACAGCCGATTCCCGGAGCCCGAGTAAAATTGATCGCCAACCCCAAGAGCCGAAACCCAATCACGCACCAGAGCGTCGCCGATGGGGAGGGAAAGTTCTTCGAGTCAATCGGGTTGGCTCCGTCCTGGTGGAATGTCGGAGAAGTCCAGGTCGAAGCCGCCGGATTCGCACCGGTCACGTTGCCGCTCAAGACCACATATGTCCGGGACTTGCAGGTTCAGATGACCCGTCTCGAACAGCCCCCCGATCCTCCCATGCAGTGATCCCTCTCTCCCCCCTTGGTGCTCTTCGTGCCTCCTTAGTGTCTTGGTGTTTAACTCTTCTCTTCTTCCTCCGGGCGCGGAAACGGCAACAGCCGGAGCGGAGGCGGAGCCACTACGCGGGCCCGCCTTCGCATTCCCCCACCGGCCGACGAGCGCCCGTTCGGTGGCGTTGAGCGGGCGGAACCGCCAGGCGACCCGTCCGCCGATCAGGAGGATCGCGGCGACCAGCACCACCCACGGCCAGCGGCGACGGGCCCTGATGGACTCGGGCATGCGGACATCTCCTGACGGTGCACCACCCTGCGGCCGAATGGGCCGCATCCGTTCCGTCAGAGCGACACCGCTTCCGGCTCGGGTGTGAGAGCCTTGCGGTCGGCCAGTTCCTGTTCGAGCCGCGCGAGCGTTCCGAAGAGGAAGTAGAACGCACAGGATGTGATCGTCGCCCCCAGGAAGGCAAATGCGCTCAAGGGACGCGGCAGGACCACCGCCGCCGCCGTGATCAGCGGCCCGAATCCGGCACAGAACCGGGCGATCCCCGGGGTCATCCCCAGCGGCGTCTCGGTGCGGCGTTGGCGTTCCGGCATCGTCACTCTCCTGTCGTGGAGCCTGACGCAAAACCGGGAGGCCGGCCGCAGAGAGACTGCGTCGCCGACCGCCGATGTGCAGGCCCGATGCCGCCAGTCTGAACCCCGGAACCCCGATCGGCAACCGGACGGCCGATGGAGGATGGCTGGACTCGCCCGGCCGTTCTCTGCTGGAGAACGCCGCCGCGGCGACCCGGCTTTCGAGGCCGCGCGTGTTTCGCAGAGCCTCGACGCACCCCATGGAACTCGCCCAAATCTGCCGGCAGTGGCCTCCGGCGACGCCAATCAGGGACGCTATGGTCGGTCTGATGAGCCTCGACGGAGCAGGAATCTGACGAACGCCGCGGGCGCTCCGAAGAGAATCGCTGCGATGAGAGGAACGATCAGACTCAGGATGACCAGCGGGAAGCTCATCCACATTCGGCGCCCTCCCTTGGGATCGAGCACATCGAGCTGGATCCACATCACGAGAACGACCACGAAGAAGGAGCCTGCCAGTCCCAGGCAGATCGTGGCGAAGCGGTTGAACAGGAGATTCAGCAGCGAGGAGAGGGGGCCGATCACGAACAGACTGATCGCGATCAAACCTGCCATGGCTCCCGCTGCTGGATCAATCATGCGGTTTGCTCCGACCAAAGTGCCTGTTGCCGATCGAACCGCAAGCTGCGGCTCGGCTTAACAGTTCGATCTCAGCAACTCGAAACGACGGGTGTCCAATCCCGGCTGGCCCGAAGCTGCCAGCAGGGTTCCCGTCATCGAGTCTTCGAAACGCTTCAGGTTGACAGCGTTTCTGACCGCGTGCGTTTCGCAAAGCCTCAACGCACCCTACCGGACTCGATCGGGAATGAGGGGCCGGAGTGCACGGAGAAGGGGGCGCCGGGGAGTGAGCTGCCGCCGGCGCCGAAGGAGAATAAGCCGAGGAAGAAGAAGGCGGAGTGAGGACGCGGTCAAGAACCAGGTTTGATGGCCTTCAGGACCTCGGCGAACGCCGAGGGTGCCCCATCATCTGAGACAATCCCCGTGGGCGACGGGCGGAACAGTGCGGCCAAGACAATCTCTCGGTGCTTCGATTCAACGGCGTCTTCCTTGAGGAGGGCAAGGTAAGTGAGCACCATCGTTCTCCGCTCCAGTGAATCCGCGCGAAGGTGAATAGCGCTCATGAACAAGCGCGCCAAGATCCGGAGTGGCCAGGATGCGAATCCCAGAATTGCAAGCAGGATGGTGATGGTCCAGAGCCGCTGTGGCAATTCGAGCTTCTCACTCAGTAGAGGTCTCGCGTAGCCGATGAACTGCCATACAACGACTGCAAATCCGATGACAAATATGGCGGCCCAAGCTCCCGCAGACCAACGCATGCTCGCAGCTCGTTTCTCCCAATACGTTACTGGCGCCTGCAGCGTGATCTGATCGAGTACGGTCCTTCGAAAGGCGTCGAATTCAGCCTTGGACTTCTCGATCCCGTCGGAGATCCCCTTCTTGAACTGGCCCGCTTCCGTAGCCTGTATCGATTCGTGATCTGCTCTCGATTGAACCATCTGCTTCAGCAGTTCCTGCTGTGCAGCGACACTGGCTTTCCCTACGTCCTTCGCGTTATCGACCTGTTGACTCAACTCGTGGTTGAGCTGATCAGCTACGGACACTCTAGCGCGCAATGCCTCTGGCGTTAGTCCGCGTTCGAAAGCAAGTACGTTGAAGGCGGCCTCCATTGCCTCGCGACGTCCTCCTACACCTTGTTCATCGGCCCATCGACCGTTGATGAAGGCGAGCATCGTCGCAACTCCTACTGTTCGATCTCTCGCAGCGAGGTCTTTGCAGTAATGGTTCCGGCGGTCCCCTGCACTGTAAACCGGCCCCTTTCGCCTCCATTCATTCAGATTAGCTCTGACCGGGTCAACTCCGTTCTGGGCGAGCTGTCCGACCGAGCTTCGCAGCTTCGCAAGGTAGTTCCTGATTCCATCAACCTTCCGCCCTGCGAAGTTGATTGAGTCATTCGCACCATCTGTGAGCCACTCGAATCCCTTTTCCTGAGCCTCGATCCACGCCAACAGTTCGGAGGTGTTCGAAAAATGAATCTCATCTGAGTGCGCTGGATGAACGACGAAACCTGACTCAGCTGTCATCGAATGGCCCAATCTCGGCAAGGACACGGTGCGTTTCCAAGCTAGCTTGCACCGAACGATCGAATAGTAGTCGTGTGCACGGACTCAGGTCGCGTGCCAAACCCATGAAATCCAGACGGCTGGGTCCTTCCCGAGCCCTCCCCCCTGCCGACCCCCAGCGGAGCGGAGGAAAACGAACACACACTTTCTTTTCCTAGGACCTCATGGTCCAGCCTGGGTCAAAGTGAAGCCAGAAGTTCAGATCGGGGTGAAGGGCATCAAGTCCATCCGACCCGCAGATGAAAAAGCGAATCGCCAAGAACAGCCTCTCGTTGAGCGGAAAGCACTCCAGGCTTCCGGGCCCCGTCGGAGGAGTCTTAGAAGTTAAAACCGGAGGTGGGAGATCGAATTCTCCAGCTGGCGATAGAAAGAACTCGAACATGAACCGATGGTCTGATGTACTGTCAATCGGCAGCACCAGTGCGGAACTCTTCCCGCGAGTCGGTTTTGTGCCCGGTGGGTACGGCTTCAATAGTGTCGGCCGCTTCGACAACAACAGACCTATTCGACATGGCTTGGCAATGTCTTTTGGCGGTAGCCAGTGATGACGAGGACCGTCATAAGCTCCGTTTCTCTTGATGTGGAACTGGCCTGATGCATGAAATGAGGCCTTCCAGTCGGTCTCCTTTGCAGTGGAATCGAGGTCGTCCCACTTGATGGAAAGGGCGTTTCCGTCGAGGGTCGTGGTAATGCCCGTCACCTCGCGAGACTTTCCTGTCCCGCAGTAGAGATCAAATCCCTTCTGCTGAAACCAGCAGACGGGGCGATAGATCTCGCTGGGCGTCTCAAAAAGGATTCGTAGCTTCGTAACGTCCATCTCCGGTGTTACGCCTTTTGGCGTCCTCCCGCTCATAGGGTCGGTCGACGTTGACGAGGACCTCCCTCAGTCCGCCCTTCTCGGCGAACTCTCTCATCAGTGCGGCCATCGAGGTTTATTCCTCGCGCAATAGGTCTCGATCGCTTTCGCTTCTCGTTTGGTGAACGTGGTTTGCAACCTCTTGAAACCGAAGGGAAGTCCCATATCGCGATTTTTCTCCCTCTCTCGTCTTGAACCGCCCGCGGTGCTGCACCGCAGATCTCTCTTGCCACAGAGAGGAGCCAAGGAGGGCCGCTCCATTTTCGCTGTTCCATTCTCCCTGTCGAGGCCGTGACGCTGCACTCCTGAGTGCCGGCCGATCGGCGCCCCAGCCACTCCACTGCGTAGGCGGGTCGCCTCATGGCCTCTCCGGAATCAGGGGGCGGGAGACGTTTCGGCCTTCTTGGACACCGGCGGCTTCCGTCTTCGTCCGAGTCGGGATCCCGCGAGAGCCAGCAGCGGGATGAGGAGGGACCAGCTGGCCCCCTTCCGCCAGGGATAGCCCGGGGGGACGTCGAACACCGACAGGCCCGATTCCGACCGGACGATGACCCGGGCCGAATCGGGGGTGAACCAGCACTTCTCGGCCGACCCGCGGCCGAGGGACGCGACTCCCCGCGGTTGGGCCAGCTCCCACAACTGATAGGTGTGGATGTCGTCCGACCAGTTCCGGTCCCAGGGGACCAGCCCCAGCCAGTTGAACCGGTTCGGATCGCGGCCCCGGCAGATCACGCACCAGCGGTCGTCGGGGGAATAAACAAAATGGTCCCCCTTGGGAAGCGGGCGATCGGGCGGCCCGGGGGGGACCTCTCCGTAGCGGAACCCCTCGGCGGTCCAGGTCGTCACCTGCTCGAGCCACGTGGAGCGGAGCGTCGTCCCATCGTCGAGGAACGTCAGCCGGTGTCCCCCGGAGTCCTGCGGGGGTTCCGCCGGATCGCGCCGCTCCTCTTCCTCCCGGAGCGGCGTCCGGATGTCCCCCGTGAGGTCGAGCACCTGCCAGCGGCGGATTCCTCCGCGGTCCTCTGTCTCCCGCCACCGTCCGATGAAGGCGAGCCGGTTCCCGTCCGGCGAAAACGCGGCCGTCTCCGTTCCGAGGGGGAGTTCCAGGAGCGGCTTCCCGGCCGCGACATCCCACACGCGGCTCAGGCTCCGGGGCAACAGCCAGCGGCCGTCGTTCGAGAGGGACGCCGCCTCCAGCCGGTGAAACTGCCGCAGCCAGTCCCCCCGGATGATCCGCCGCTCGCGCAGGTTCCAGATCTCGAGCCGTCCGCCGTCTTCCCACTGGTTCACGAGGAGTGCGTCGCCGAAGAACCGGAACTCCCCGTCGAACGGCGCTTCGAGCTCCGTTTCGCCGGTCCGCCAGTTCAGGACCCGCAACCGCTCCGGCTGGGAATCGTTGCCGACCGCGAGCTGCTCCGCCGCAATGTGGTCCCCGGAGATCTGGAACTCATGCTCATCGAGTCCGAGCGCCCTGTCCGTCCCGGTCCGGTAGCGGTCGCCGAATTCGTCCGTGAGCCATTCCGTGGGCTCAGCGGTCTCCGGGGACTGGTGCAGCAGCCGTTCCTGACCGGTCGCCAGGTCGTAGACCCGGATCGGCCAGGTCGGGTACGCGAAGATCTGGGAATCGAGCACCTGGGCCCGCATGGTGACGGCGACCACCGCGGTGGAATCCCCCGTCGTCCCCACGACCTCGAGCGGCTCCTCCGTCCGGATGAAGAGCCGGGGGGACGCCGGAAGAACAGCCAGCAGGATCCCGTACAGAACGCCCCATACGATCACGGTCGCGATGATGAGCCTGCCAGGCCCGGGCCGGACCGGAGGAGCATCGGGCGGCGGGTTGTCTATTGGGGGCAGCGACGCCATGGAGCGGTGTTCGGGAGTTTCGTGGTCGCGGAAAGTGAGACACGCCCTGGACGCGGCAGAACGGACCCGCGGATGTCTCGTCCCACCGCTGACACACTCTCAAGACGCGCAGTGCGGCCCGTCACAGCAGGTCTTCGTAGAACCGGGTGTCGTCCAAGATCCCCTCCAGGCAGTATCGGTCGTAGTCGTACTTCACGTGGACCTTGCCATCCGCACGGATGATGAGGCACAGGCCATACCACGGCTCACCCGGGAGGCTCTCGCGAAGCGAGTGGAGCCTCCAGGGAATGTCGCCAAGGCCCACCGAGGACACAGACACCGATCCCCGGGGAGTCAGGGCACGGAACTGCTCCATCGCCTGGCCGCTTTGAGATGGCGCGACCCTGTAGTCGAACACCAGGCGCGACCACCCTCCCGAGCCGAGTTCGTCATCCGCCGCCGCGAATGTCGCCTTCGCCAGTTCTCTCAAGCAGGAGGCCTGCTGCGCTAAGGCGTCTGCACTCACCTTCATCCTCCAAGAGCTTCACGACCGGCCCGGCCCTCTCGAGTGTTGGCTTGCGAGCCGCCACGCGACTAACTCGAAGACCATCGATGCTGTCTGACTCCTGATCGGGCCGTCCTACGGAGTGGGGATCGGAACTTCCTTCGGTGGCGGGGGGGCGGCGTTGGCCGGAGGGCCCTCGACCGTCACTTCGGAGTTCTCCGACTGCTTCACGTAGAGGAGCGTGTGGCCGATCCGCCACATCGACCGGAGCACCTTCGGCTGCGTGAAGGCCGGCTCCCCGAAGACCGTCGTCGAGGCGGCGACCGACTTCGACGCTCCGAACCGGGCCGCGTACTCGGCGGCGACCGATTCCCCCCGGTCGTCGTCACGGAGCCCCCAGCTTGCCAGCATCAGCATCAGCTTCGTGCCGCGGATCGGCCGGGCGTTCGTCTTGTCGAGCGGCGGGGTCAGCTCCCGCGCGATCACCTCCGAACCTTCATGCAGCCGCAGGCTGAACTGCGTTGCTCCCTCCCCCCGGAGCGTCAGCGTCAGGCAGCGGGTCACCCCCATCTCCTTGAGGTCGCCGAAGACCGCAGTCGAGACCACCACCGGATCCCCCTGGATCAGCCGCCGCACCAGCGGCGTCACGTCGACCTCGGGGACCACCTTGCTGGTGTAGCGGGGATCGACTCCCCAGGTGGCGTGGAGCACCTCGAGGTCGGTCGCAGGATGAGTCGCCTCGATCGACGGGGCGGGGAGCACGATCGTGGGGCGCGGCTCCCCTTTCGCCGGGGAGCCCGGCGGCATCGGGACCTTTCCGCTGCCGGTGATGGCCGGGGGGACTCCGTCCACGATTCCGGCTCTAGGGGGTGAGACCACGACGGGAGGTGTTCCGCTGCCGGAGCGGGGACCGGTCCCCGGGGATGGGCCGCCGGGCGCGGCTCCGACCGGCGGAGTCCCCTGGGGGATCCGCCCCGGGGGGCGTGGATCGGCGGGGGGAAGGTTCGGGGCAGGGCGGTCGGTCGTCCCCTTCCAGGCGTTCCGCTCGGCAGCGAGCCGCTGCACCTCGTCCGTCCGCTTTTCCCGCGAGAGGACCCCCATTGCTTCGAAGTAGCACCCATCGAGGAACTTGTCCGCGACCCGCATCGTGGCGCGGTACCGTTCGATCGGGACCGCCATCGCCGGTCCCGCCCCCTCCGGGATCTGGTGCGTCTTCCGGAACGCGTCCTGCACGTCGCGGAGCCGGCGGGTCTCGGCATGGTTCCCCGCGCCGGCCGAGTCGGAGATCGCCCCCTCGATGGCGAGGTCGAGCGTCTTCTGGGCCTTCTTGCGGATCTGCCCGTAGACCGCGCGGGCCTCGGCGAGCGCGGCGACCTCGGGGACGGCCGCTTCCGCGGGAATCGCCGTTGGGACCTGCGCGGCGAGCCGGGCTTCCCCCGCCAGCGGGCCGCCCGCCGCGGCACCGAACATCACGAGGGCCGTCACCACGACCGGCCGAAGCACTCTGCGACGCATGCGGGCCTCCGCTGTCAGACGCATGGAATCAGGACAGCCGGAGCCTACCCCGCCCCTTGCCGGGGAACCAGTCCCCGGCGGGGGGGCCAGGTCTCCGTCCTCCGTGGTTGCATGGCCCCGCGCCGCTGAGCCCCGACGGTTCTCCAGCGGCATCCCGCGCGTCCCGAAAGCGTGCCGACACGGCGGACCCGAAGCGGCCGACAGCGGCACGCGGCGCGTCTTCGGAATTCGCCCCCCCAGGGAGGAATGAAATCCCGCCGAGTTCCGGTCCCTCCGGCCATTCTTCGAGATCGACCTCGGCAGTCCATGCGGGGGGACCTCTTCCGAGGTCCCCCGCGAACTTCCCCCTCGATGGGAATCCACCGCCTCAGTTCCCTGTCGGCAACGGGATACGGATTCCTTCCTTCTTGAGCTGCTCGCGAGCCCACTCGAACCTCTCGTAGTTCGAGAGCGTCATCGGACCGGTGTACCCGTAACTCTGGACCTTGCGCGGCGGATACTCGACGTACGTTTTCATGAGCGTCTTCAGTTCCCGCTCCATAACCACGGCCATCCACGTCCGCTCGGTAAAGTTGTTCATGAAAATGTCGTAGCGTTCCTGGGGGTCCTGCCAGAGGTCGAAGACCTGCGGCACGGTGGCGACGTATTTTTCCGCCCCTTTCCAGCCCAGGTTGGCATCGACGGCGAGACCGCCCGTGTGGGCGCCGTCGTCCCCGCGGAGGTTGAAGACGAACTTGTAGTTATTGACTCGGATCGCGCCGGGCGAGAGCTCGTTCTCCGTGAAGATCGCCCACGACTTCCGATCGCATTTGCCGGTCCCGAACAACAGCGGCGACATGTCGAAGCTGTCGAAGATGATCGGCTTGTCCTCGCGGTCGTTCGTCGGGAGTTTGACCCCCGCCACCGAGGCGAACGTCGCCATCAGGTCGAGCCCGCCGACGACGTCGTGGCTCTTCGAGCCCGCCGCGATCTTCCCCGGCATCCAGGCGAGCGCCGGGACGCGGTTCCCCCCTTCGCGGACGGTCCCCTTCGTCCCGCGGAACGGCGTGTAGCCGGCGTCCGGGTAGACGTCCTGCCAGGCCCCGTTGTCCGTCGTGTAGAACACCAGCGTGTTCTTATCGAGGCCGAGCCGGCGGACCGTGTCCATGATCTTGCCGATGTGCGCGTCGAGCTCCACGACCGAGTCGGCGTACTTGCTCTTTGAGAGCGACTTGTGGATGAAGTCCGGGTGCGGGAGGTTCGGCTGGTGGACCTTCATGAAGTTGACGTGCGCGAAGAACGGCTTGTCCGGCGTCCTGGCCGCCTTTTCCAGGTACTCGAGCGTCGCCTTCTCGATATAGCTGTCGAAGAACGGGATCCCGACGACCCCCTTGTCGGGCGTGTCGACGTACTGCCCGTTGATCTTGAAGTCCTCCTGGGCGGGCTGGCCCGCGTTCCCCGAGAGCGACCCCTTGGTCACTTTGGCGAAGAACGCCCGGAGCTCCGGGTCCATGTCGGGGAACCACGTCGGATCGGCGTAGGTGTAGGCGTTGAGATGGTACAGCCCGCAGTACCGCATCTCGTCATAGCCCTGGGCATTGGGCAGGGCATAGTCCGCCTCGCCGAGGTGCCACTTGCCGGTGAAGAAGGTGTTGTACCCGGCGGTCTTCAGGACGGACCCGAGCGTCCATTCGGCGGCGGGCAAGCCGCCCCCCTGGCCCTGGAAGGCGACGGTCGTCATCCCGCTCCGGTTGGGGATTCGCCCGGTCAGCATCGCGGCCCGGCCGGGGGTGCAGCTCGGCTGGGCGTAGAAGGTGTAGAACTGCATCCCTTCCCGCGCGATCCGGTCGATGTTGGGGGTCGGCATCCCCCGGCCCTCACCCCCTCCATAGGGCCCGAGGTCGCCGTAGCCGGTATCGTCCGAGACGATCAGCAGGATGTTGGGCTTCGCGGGGGCCTGGGCCTCCGCCGTTCCTGAGGCGAGGCCGCAGCACGTCGCCGTGGTGAGGAGGAGGGCCAGGGCCCCCCTCGCAAAGCGAACGGGTGTCTTGATCATGAGGAACTCCAAAGGGGGGGAAAGACGAGACGCCCTCACGCCGCGGTCGACGGCTGGCGCGCGACGGCCGAGGCGATCTGAATTCAAACGGGAGAAGCACTGCAGCGAATCCGACCGGAGCGGACCGAAGATCTCTTCGCTCCGGAAGTCACTGTTCGGAAGTCACTGTGAAGATCGGCAGACAGGATCGAGAGGTGACGACTCGGATGCTACCCGCTCCGCGGCGCCAGAACGGCTTCAGGGGACGAAAGGCCTCGTGCGGGTATTTCGCACAGCCAGGTTGTGGACGACCCGTCGATCAGCGTTGCATTCGATGGGGGGACGAATCTTCGAAAACATTGGCGAAAGTCGTCGCCGGCGACTGGTTTGACGCGACATTCATCGATGGACGGTCCGCGACCTGGCTGAGCATCCGGCCTCCGTGGTTGCGGGGTCCCCCGCCCTGAGGGAGAATCGGCGGTTCTCCAACGGCACCCGGCGACAACGGCACCCGGCGACAGTGTGCAGGTATGGACGGGCAACGATCTGCCGATCGGTCCCTCGGGCTGTGGCTGCTGATTGCGGCTGCGGTTCTCAAGTCGCCTGGCTGACGGCATTGGACGCTGCTCCGCTGGTGAGTATTCTCGGCGCGGCCTGATGAGATCATCCCACGTGATACGGCTGGAGAGCCCGGTGAAGCTTGCGCGAGTCTCCCTGTCGCTGGCATGCGTGCTGGCCCTCTTCCTGGCATCCGCGGCCGGAGTTCATGGACAGACCAAGCCTGCGGCTGACGAGAAAACATCGGAAGCGGTCGCCGCTCGGGCGATGGTCGCACTGAAGGAGAACCGCATCGCGGACTTTGCACGCGAGATGCATCCGGACGCGCTCAAGCAGTTGAAGTCGACCCTGCTCGCGGTCCTGGACGCGGCGGAAAAGAAGGAGCGTGTCGACGAAGTCGTGAGGCTGTTCAAGGGGGCGGAATCGGCCGCCGACATCCGCAAACTCGATGACGTCGCGTTCCTCGCGGCGTTCTTCGAAGGGGGAATGGAAAGGCAGCCGCGCATCCGCAATGCGGTCCGAGACATGACGTTCGACGTGATCGGTCACGTCTCCGAAGGAGCGGACGTCATCCATGTCGTCTATCGGGGGACGGTCACCCAGGGTGGGATCAAGATCTCCAAGATGTCCGTCATGAGTCTGAAGCCCCACGGAGACGACTGGGGAATGCTGCTTTCCGGCGACATCGAGAGCATGGCGACAATCCTGAAACTGCAGTTCGGCGTCGAAGACTGACGCGGCCTCGGCGGTGCGGCGAGCGAGGCCGGGGGCGTTGAGACTTCGAGACGGACCGAGTCGAGACGGCTTTAGAGACAGCGTGCGCTTTGCAAAGCCTCAACGGACCCTGCGGTACTCCGTCGTCCGAGTCATGTCGCCGCGTTCAGGAGAACCCGGAGAGGACGCCGCTCAAGCAGGCGACCAGGGCCACCAGATGCGAGGCCGCAAACAGACCGGCGACGAGGCGCCAGTTCGGATTCGCGGTCGCGGCCCCGAAGGCATAGCCATACAGCGGATACTGAATCACGGCCCCGGCGAGGGTGAGGATCGTGATTGACCGTGTGAAGACGGTCAGCAGCATCGGCCCGGGAAAGAGCAACCGCGCCAGCAGGTAGTCGCCATGTCCGGCCCCGGCCGAGGCGACTGCGAGTGCCAAGGCGATCGGGGTGAACAGAAGCCCGAGAGTGAGGCCGACCGCTCCCTTGGGAATGCGCATGAGGAGACTCCGGAGGTCGATTGTGTCGTGCCCGCGATTCCGACGGCGCGGGGAACAAGCCCGAAGCGAAAGCCATCGTCTCTGCAATCCTATCGAATCCGACTTCCTGCCGTCATCGCCTCAGCCAGGTAGGGGGCATGTCAATGTACTCTACCTGGAGGTGACGTTCTAAATGGTGCATTGACATGCACCTACTGGACTGCGGGATTACCCTCCCCGTTCGCTCCCAAAAGAGTTCCTCCGCAGCATCGGTGATCGGATGCAGAACGAAGATGCTTCACTGCTCACGCTGTTGACCGAAATCCGCGACCTGGCCAAGAGGCAGGCCGAGCTCCTGGAAGGATGGGAGCGCCGGCACGAGTCGCAGAGAGAGGCGTTTCAGAAAGAACGCGACACTTACCAGGAGTACTTGCGTCGCCATCGCTGGACGGCCGCGCTCACTTGGATCGTCGGGCTCTTCTTAGTCCTTGCAGCGGTGAGATTCTTGAGTTGGCCGATCCCGCCGGAGCCAATCAGCCAAGTCCCGCAGTTCGAGTCTCACATCTTCAACATGAAAGACCCGAAGATGCGGGAGGCCTATGAGCGCGTTCAATCCTTTCGCGCTCAAGCCCGAGAAGCGGGTCGATCCGCCGAGACCACTCCCGCTGAAGATTCGGCGGATGCTCGCTGACCGACCACTGTTGATGTGGTGACATTGAGTCCGGCAGGGTGCAACTCGACACACCATGGATAGGGTGGGACGCGGAGTTGGTTTGTGCATTGGCATGCGCCTTACTTGGCTGTGGAGGACTCCGGTGTGATAGACGATGAAGCCTTAGTCGTCCTGGCGTCCGCTGTTAAGGCGGGGTGTTTGTCCGTCGTTGACCTGACGCGGTGGGCCGACGAGCAGATTCTGGATCAGGATCGTCCCCCCGGTTGGCTGATCGATCTGTCTCAAACCTCGTCCCCCGAGACGGCGGCGAACCTGCTCTGGGCGGGCTGGCAGGAGCAGTTTGAGGCAGCCGGGCGTCGCAGTCGTCTGCGCGAACGGTCGGGGGAACTGGACCTGGGGTTTCTGTTTCTGCCTCGCCGGATCAGGCGGCGGCGCTCCCTGAGGGGGCCCGCGTTGAACTGATGGAGATCCGGGACGAGAGGGGTCTCGTGACGGATGAGACCCACGTCACGAAGCGGGTCGGAACCGTGCTGAAGGCGAGCCCCGATGGGGTGGCCCTGATCAACTGCGTCGTCGAATTCCGCAACAGCCGCGGCAACAACGCGGCCGAGCGGATCCCCTACCTCGGCCGGCTCGTTCGCAATACGGGCGTCGGAATGGAGGCGGTCCCGGTCGTGTGGGTCCCGCTCGCCCAGATGGGGAACGTCCGGATCGTCGAACCACCGCCGGCGGATCACGTGCCGCTGACGGTCGAGATCGACACCGCTCCCCCCCGTCCCCTGTATGAGGCGATCGGGGTCGATTTCGACTTCAACGCCGCAGCGGTCTCTGTCTCTCCTCAGACTCAGATGGTGGTCGAACAAGTCGACGGGCCGACGGGACGGGTCTACCGACGATTCGCCATCCCGGCTGAGGGAGAGGCCACCGAGGAGGCTGTCGGAACGCAGAGTCTGGACTGACGGTGAGAGCCTGGCGAGAGGCCAGGTCTTGAACGTCCGCTCAAGCCCGGTGGTCGATCGGGGCGGCTTTGCCGATCATCGCGGCTGGTCCCGGCGGGGCGACCCGGCCCGCGGCCGCCCCGAGGACGCGGCTCATCCGCCCGCGGCGGCGATGGTCATTTGAGGTCGACCGTCACCTTCTCGATCGTCCCCGTGAACTCGAACGGGAGCTTGTAGGTGAAGTCGACCGCCGAGCCGACGTCCCGGCCGACGTCGAGCCCTTCGCCGAGCGAGAACTGGACCGGGATCGTCTTGGCCAGCCGTCCTTCGGCGATCGGCTGGCCGTTGGCGGTGAGGGTGATCGCTCCCCCTTTCCCCATGCCGCCGCCGTCGTACCGGAAGTCGACCGCGAGCTTGACCTTCCCCTTCGGCAGAGGTTCCTTCGCCGCGAACGTCATCCGCTCGGTGCCGAGGAAGTTGTAGACGAAGGTCGGGACTCCGTCGCGGAGGTAGAGGCCGTAGCCCCCTTCGAGCCCGCCGTGCGTCACGACCATGCCGCTCGTCTTGTCGCCAGTCAGCTCGACGTCGGCCGTGATCGTCCAGGACTTGTTGATCATCGGCGGGGAGGCGGCGTCCGGAACGCCGATAGTCCCAGGGTAATACGTCATCGATTTGCGGCCCCGGACGAGGCTCGGCCGGCCCATCGCTTCGGAGTTGAACCGCTCGCTGCCGCGCCAGTCGAGCGGCAGGACGTGGTACCGGGCCGCCTCGACCCACCACAGGTCCTGAAGCTGGCGGAGCTTTTCGGGGTGCTTCGCCGCCAGGTTCTCCGACTGCGAGAAGTCTTCTGCGACATTGTAGAGCTCCCACTTCTGCTGATCGGGATCGAAGGCGCCGCGGTTCGGGTTCCAGGGTTCGAACGACGTCGCCGAGGCGATCCAGCCGTCGTGGTACAGCCCCCGGTTGACGAACATCTCGAAATACTGCGTCTTATGCCGCTCGGGGGCTTTGGCGTCGCCGAAGGTCGCGGCGAAGCTCGTCCCCTCGATCGGCTTCTGCTGGACGCCGTTCAGCACCCGGGGAGGGGTGATCCCGCAGACTTCATAGATCGTGGGAGCGATGTCGATCACGTGCAGGAACTGCGAGCGGACCTCTCCCTTAGTCTTGATCCTGGCCGGCCACGAGACGATCAGCGGGTTGCGGGTCCCGCCGAAGTGGCTGGCGACCTGCTTGGTCCACTGGAACGGAGTGTTCATCGCGTGGGCCCAGGCGCTCGGGAAGTGATTGAAGTGCTTCGGGCCCCCCAGTTCGTCGATCGCCTTGATGTTGTCCTGCCACTTCTCCGGGAAGCCGTTGAAGAACATGTTCTCGCACAGCGACCCTTCGATCCCCCCTTCGGCGCTCGAGCCGTTGTCGCCGGCGATGTAGACGAACAGCGTGTTGTCCGCGCCGGGAAGCGCTTTCACGGCGTCGACGATCCGCCCCATGTGGTGGTCGACGTGGGCCCCGTAGCCGCAGAACACTTCCATCATCCGGGCGTAGAGCCGCTTCTGGTCGGCATTGAGCGAGTCCCACGCGGGGAGCCCGTGCGACCGCTCGGTCAGCTTCGTGTCCGCGGGGACGACGCCGAGCTTCTTCTGCCGGGCGAGAGTCTCCTCGCGGTACTGGTCCCAGCCGCCGTCGAATTTTCCACGGAACTTCTCGATCCACTCCTTCGGCGCGTGGTGCGGAGCGTGCGTGGCCCCGGGAGCGACGTACAGGAAGAACGGCTTGTCCGGCGCGATGCTCTTCATCTTGCGGACCCAGGCGATCGACTTGTCGGCGATGTCCTCCGTGAGGTGGTAGTCCGGGTCCGTCGAGGCGGGGACGAGGTTCCGGTTCTCGTAGAGGACCGGGTTCCAGTGGTTCATGTCCCCGGCGTTGAAGCCGTAGAAGTATTCGAAGCCGAGGCCGTTGGCCCAGCGGTCGAACGGGCCGGCCGCGCTCGTTTCCCACGGCGGGGTGTTGTGGTTCTTGCCGACCCACGCGGTGCAGTAGCCGTTCTGCCACAGCACCTCGCCGAGCGTGCCGCATTCCTTGGGGAGGATCCCGGTGTAGCCGTCGTAGCCCGTGGCGACTTCCGTGATGCTGGCGAACGCGGCCGAATGGTGGTTCCGCCCGGTGATCAGCGCCGCCCGCGTCGGGCTGCAGAGGGCGGTCGTGTGGAAGCGGTTGTACCGGAGCCCTTCGGCGGCGAGCTTGTCCATCGTCGGCGAGGGGATCCCGCCGCCGAAGGTGCCGAACTGCCCGAACCCGGCGTCATCCAGCAGGATCAGGACGATGTTCGGAGCTCCCGCGGGAGCCTTCACGGGCTGCGGGAACTGCGCCTGGTCGGAGTCCTGGAACGTCCGGCCGACCTCCCCGGGAAAGCGGAAGTCGGGCCGGGGGAGGACCGAGGGAGTGCCGGGCTTCTCTTGTGCGGTCGCGGCGGAGAGACCGACCACCATGGCCAGCAGCGCGCAGCAGAGCGATGAGAGGAGCCTTCGAAGGTGTGGCGTCATGGTGTGAGGGAGATCCGTCGGTGAGAGCACAGGGCAGGACATGGCAACCTCCAATAGCCCCGGAAAGGGACAAGGTATTTCACTTGAGTTCGATCGTCACCCGGTCGATCCGGCCGGGAAACCGGAATGGAATCCGGTCGGCATACTCTTCGAGAATCGGCGTCCCCCGGTCCTCGCCGATATCGAGCGTCTCGTCGATGGAGTACAGGAACGGGACCGTCGCCGACACGTCTCCGTCGGCGACCGGCCGCCCATCGACCGTCAGGACGAACCGGCCCCCTTGGCCGACCTCGCGCGGCTGGCCGGCGTAGTGGAAGTCGACTGCAAGTGTGTGAGGACCCGGCGAAAGTCTGTCCGGGCCGGCGATCCGAAACTGATCCGCCGGCTGCTGGGTCCGCTTGTAGCTCCAGACCGGCCGCCCCTCCAGAAGCACCAGCCCCCAGCCGGCGAACCGGCCCCCCTGCGTCACCACGACCCCGTCCCCTCCCGACTCGGGAACATCGATCTTCGCGGTGATGGCGTAGGAGGTGTTCTTAAGAGCGGGAGCCGTCCCTTCGGGAATCCGCACCGTCCCCTGGTGATACTCGAACCGCTTCCGCCCGCGGGTCAGGCTGGGACGCTCGAAGATCGCTTCGACGGTCGCCTGCGGGCTGAAGTTCATCGGCAGGACATTGTTCCGCCCCGCTTCGGCCCACCAGAGCTCTTCCAGCTCGCGGAGTTTTTCCGGCTGCTCGCGGGCGAGGTCCTTCGACTGCGTGAAATCCTCGTCAATGTGGTACAGCTCCCAGCGGAACGATTCGGGGGTCACTCCCTTGGGCTCCGGCTCCCAGGCGAAGACCAGGGGGGTCGTGCCGGCGAACCAGCCGTCGTGGTAGATCCCCCGGTTGCCGAACATCTCGAAGTATTGCGTCGTCCTGCGGCCCGCCGCGGAGCGGTCGTCCCAGGTGTAACTCATGCTCGTCCCGTCGACGCGGGCCTGTTTGACTCCGTTGATCGCGTCGGGAGCCGGGACCCCTGCCGCGTCGAGGATCGTCGGCATGATGTCGATGACGTGGTGGAACTGCTCGCGGAGCCCCCCCATGTCGCGGATCCGCCTCGGCCAGCTCATGACGAGGCCGTTGCGGATCCCGCCGAAGTGCGAGGCGTACCGCTTCGTCCACTGCATCGGCGAGTTCATCGCCCAGGTCCAGGGGACCGGGAAGTGGTTGTAGTGCTTGGGCCCCCCCAGCTCGTCCCGCACGGAGTCGAGATACTCGAAGGGCTCCTTGGCTCCGTTCCCGAGGACGGCCAGCTCGTTCGACGTCCCCTGCAGCGTCCCCTCGGCACTCCCGCCGTTGTCCCCCTGGAGATAGAGAATCAGCGTGTTGTCGAGCTCGCCGGTCTCCTCGACCGCGCGGATGACGCGGCCGATGTTGTGATCGGTGTAGGCCAGGAACGCGGCGTAGACCTCCATCATCCGGGCGAAGAGTGCCTGGTGCTGTGCGTCGAGCGAGTCCCAGGCGGGGAGGTTGGCCGGCCGCGGCGTCAGGACGGCGGTCTGCGGAATGACGCCGAGCTTCTTCTGGCGGGCGAAGGTTTCCTCACGGACCCGGTCCCACCCCTGGTCAAACTTGCCGCGGAACCGCTCGATCCACTCCCGCGGGGCATGATGCGGGGCGTGCGTCGCCCCCGGGACGTAGTAGGCGAAGAACGGACGGTCCGGAGCGAGCGCCTGCTGGCTCTGGATCCAGTGGATCGCGTGGTCCGCCAGATCCGAGTCGAGGTGATAGTCCTCTCTGGCTTTGCCAGTCAGAGAAGCTTTTGGCTCCACGGGGACCGTGTTCTCGAAGATCGTGGGGTCCCACTGGTTCACGTCCCCGCCGATGAAGCCGTAGAAGTATTCGAACCCGAGCCCGGTCGGCCACAGGTCGAACGGGCCGGCGGCGCTCGACTGCCAGGCGGGGACGTTGTGGTTCTTGCCGAACCAGGCGGTGTTGTACCCGTTCTGCCGCAGCACCTCTGCGATCGTGCCGCAGCTTTTGGGCATAACGCTGTCGTACCCCGGATAGCCGAGGCTCCGCTCCATGATCATCCCGGTGTGGGCATTGTGATGGTTCCGCCCCGAGATCAGCGCCGCCCGGGTCGGGCTGCAGAGCCCCGTGGTGTGAAACCGGTTGTACCGCAGTCCGCGAGCCGCCAGGGCGTCGAACGCGGGAGTCGGAATCGGGCCACCGAACGTGCTCGACGCCCCGAAGCCGACGTCGTCGGTCATGATCAAGAGGACGTTCGGCGCCCCCTTGAGGGCCGGGACTGGCTGCGGGAAATCGGACTTCGAGTCCGCCGTCGTCCGGCCGATCGATCCGCGGAAGGAGGGCTCCGGAAAGGGGAGCACGATCCCGGCGGCAGGCCGCTCCTGCGCGGCGGACCGACCAGCGCCGACGAGCAGAACTGTCCCCGGGAGAATCAGTCCGAGTACGAGTCGCCAACCGTTCGGCCACATGGAACGCTCACTCGAAAATGGCGGGGACGTCAAACAACTCCGGCTTCGGAACTCCGTGCGGCTCAATCCAGCTTCCGGATCTCCGGCGGCTTCCAGGAGCCGTCGAGAATCGTCTCTTTCCCCCAGTACGCACGGATGTAGAGCGAGAACGTTCCATCCGGCGCCGGGAGCCAGTTCGACTCCTTGTCCGCTCCCGGAGACTTCCCCCCGGCGTAGAGCGTGAGCGAGCCGTCGGGATTGGTCTTGAGCGTCTTGTTCTTCGTCCCCAGCGAGTACCGCTTCAATTCGTTCGGGTGGAACAGGTGCTTGTCGTTGTAGAGGGTCAGCGACCAGAAGCCGTTGACCGGCGGAGTCTCCCCCTTGGGGAACGTCACCGAATACAGCCCGCCCCCTGCGAGCGGCGTCCCGGTCGAGTCGTAGTCGGTGTAGAAGTACTGCGTCTCGTTCGGCTTGTTGTCGAACATGTTCGACCGCGACGTCCCGGTCCGGTTGAAGTAGTCGTAGCCCCACTGGGCGTTGTTGGTGGAGCGGTTCCAGCCGTTCCCCGCCGGGCGGCCGTTGTACTTCCACTGAAAGAACGGGGTGATCGCCTCCTTCTCGGTCTCGATCGCGACTTCGACCAGGAGCTTCTGGATCTCGGGATCCTTCCTGGCGGCGGCGACAAGCGCCCGGAACTGGGCGTACATCGCCTCTTCCCCCGGGAGCGGCGGGACGGTCTCGACGACCTCCGGGAACTGATCGAAGAACTTCTCGGGGATGACCCACCTGGTCTCGCCCCCGCCGCTCGACTTGGGGCCGACGATCTCGGGAGCCTTTTTCCAGTCGATCGTCTTCATCTTCCCATTGAAGTCCTTGAGGGGATAGAAGACGACTTGATTGATGACAGGCTGGATCGCGGCCCGGTCTTCGGCCGTGTCGTCCATGAAGATCCGGGGGATCGCGTTCGCCAGCTTCGACGGGCTCCGGAGCACCGCCTCGATCCCTGCCGGTTTCTCCCCTTTCCAGTCGGGGCCGACCAGCAGATAGAACCCCGGCTTCGAACCGTACGGCTTGCCGAGCTCGCCGAACTGGTCGGTCCGGACATCGTAGAGGGCGTAGACCCAGAACCGGTCGCCGAAGTCGGGGACCTGCGCCACGACCGGCTCCTCGTCGAGCGAGAAGAACCCGAGGCCGTAGACGACGTCCTGATTGGGGCAGGTGACGAAGGTCTCCGAGGGCTCGATGTAGTCGTGCAGCATCCCGATCTGTCCGCGCGGCGCGGCGGGCAGGACGCCGTTGAGCAGCCCCGGGTGCGGGGCCTGGGTGATCCGCGCCCGGCGGTTGAGCATGTTGACCATCGGCCATCCCCAGACGTACGCCTGTCGCGCGACCGTTCGCGCGTAGCCAGGCTGCATCAGCACCTCCGTCGAGGGGGGCGTGACATCGGCGGGGGTCCTGGGAGCGGGAACCTGCTGGGCAGAGGCCGCGGACGAGCAGGCGAGCAGGGCAAGGAGCAGGGTCTTCTTCATGGCGGTCCTCTGCGGTCCATCAGAAAGTGGTAAGCGGTCCTGTCTCTCAGAGCTTTGGCGTCAGAGTGCTGCGGATGGCGCGACGGGGCAAGATCCCAGACGGACACCGCACCACCGGTCCTAGTCCCGTTTCCGGATCTCCGGCGGAGTCCACGTCCCGTCGAGGACTTCCTTCTTCGGCCAGTACGTCCGGATGTAGAGCGAGAAGTCGGCTCCCTTGGGAGCCGGGAGCCAGTTCGACTCCTTGTCCGCTCCCGGCGAGTCGCTCTGCACGTAGAGCGTCAGCGAGCCGTCGGCGTTGAGCTTGAGTCCCTTGTTCTTGGTCCCGAGCGAGTAGCGGCCCAGCGGGTTGGCCGAGAACAGGTGTTTGTCGTTGTAGAGGGTCAGCGACCAGAAGCCGTCGACCGGCGGGGTCTGTCCCTTGGGGAACGTCACCGTGTACCTGTTCGCCCCGTTCAGCCGGGCCTTGCCCGAGTCGAAGTCGGTGTAGATGTACCGCGTCGTCTCCGGGGCGTTGTCGTACATGTTCGAGCGCGCGGTCGCCGCGCGGGTCAGGTAGTCGACGCCGAAGGCGGCCCCGTTGGACGGCGAGGTCCATCCGTTCCCGACCGGCCGGCCGTTGTTGCGGAACTCGAACAGCGGGCGGATCAGCGTCTCTTCGGCGTCGACCGCCGTCTGCGTCAGGATCCTTTTGATCTCGGGGTCCTTCGCCGCCGCCGCGAGTACCGCGTGCATCTGCGCGTACCACGCCTCTTCGCCGGGGAGGGGGGGGATCTCCTTCAGGATCTGCGGCAGCTCGTCAAAAAATTTCTCGGGGACGACCCACCTGGTCTCGCCGCTCCCCCCTTCGTCGGGCAGCGGGAAGACGGGGGTTTTGTGCCAGTCCTTGGTCTTCATTTTTCCGTCGTAGTCGCTGAGGGGATAGACGACGATCTGGCTCAGGAGCGGCTGCACCGCCCCCTTGTCCTCCGGAGCGTCGCTCTGGAAGACTCTGGGAAAGATCACCGCGAGGTCGGTGGGGCAGCGATAGACCTCGGTCACGCCGGCCGGTTTTTCCCCTTTCCAGTCCGGTCCGACGACCAGGTAAAAGCCGGGCTTCGTCCCGTTCTGCTTCCCCATGTTGCAGAAGGCGTCAGTCCGGGCGTCGCAGAGCTGGTAGGTCCAGAAGCGGTCGCCGAAATCGGGCACCTGCACGATCACCGGCTTCGCGTTGAGCCGCTGGTATCCCGCGCCGTAGACCGTGTCCTGGTTGGGGCAGGTGACGAACCGCTCCTCCTCGCTGATGTAATCGGTCAGCATCGACACGTGCCCCGCCGGCGAAACCGGGAGGATGCCGCCGAGCCGCCCCGGTTCGGGGAGGTTCTTCACTCTCTCGGCCCGGTTGTAGTTGTTGACGAGCGGCCAGCCCCAGACGTAGGCCATCCGGCCGACGGTCTCGACGTAGGGCCTGGGGAGGATCGTCCCGGCGGGAGTGCCGGCGACGTCGGCCGCGGACCGGGGAGGGGGCACCTGCTGTCCGAACGCAGCGGACGAGCAGGCGAGCGCGAGGGTCAGAACGGTCTTCTTCATGGCTGTGCTTTCGTGAACGCTGGAGACGCGACTCACTTCACCGTGATCGTCACGGTCTCGATCGTGCCGTTGAACTTGAACGGGGAGCGGTAGGCGTCGGTGACCGGCTGGCCGGTGTCTTCGCCGATGCCGAAGGTGTCGATCCCGAACCGGCCGGCGACCGTGGCGGCCATCTTCCCCTCGGCGACCGGTTTGCCGTCGACCTTGAGGGTGACCGCGGCGGGACCGCCGGGCTTTTCCCCCTGATAAGCGAAGTCGACCTCGACCGTCGCCTCGCCGGCCGCGATCGGCTCCTTCCCCTTCAGGACCGTGTGCTTCTCGAAGACGTTGTAGTCGAACACCGGGACCCCTTTGTCGAGGTACAGCGCGATCCCCGCCGCGACGCCGCCGAACCCGACGAGGACCCCCTCGGTCTTCGCCCCTTCGGTTTTGACCTTGGCAGTCATCGTCCAACTGCGGTTCTTCATCGGGGGAGCCGCGGTCTCGGCGATCCGGATCGCGCCGGGGAAGTACGTAAACGACTTCGAGTCGGGAAGCGTCCCGGGGACCGGCGGCTTCGGGATGCCCAGCCGCGCCGCCCCCCGGTCGTCGAGCGGATAGACGTCGTGCTCCTTTGCGGCGGCATCGAACTTCGCCTTCAGCTCGGCGACCTTCTCCGGCATCTTGGCCGCCAGGTCATCCGCTTCCGAAAAATCCTCGTCCAGGTGGTACAGCTCCCACTTGTCGTTCTCCCAGTTCCCGGGAGCGAGGTCCTGCCGCCAGGGGCGGGTGTGCTGGGCGTTGGCCTTCCAGCCGTCCGCGTAGATCGAGCGGTTGCTCAGGATCTCGAAGTACTGCTCCGAGCGGCCCCGGAACTTCGGGTCGGTGAAACTGGCTAGAAACGACTTCCCGGCGAGCGGCTTCTGCTCGATGCCGTTGACGGTTTCCGGCATCGGGACCTTCGCTGCCTCGAGGATCGTGGGAAGGACGTCGACGACATGCAGGAAGGCGTCCCGCGGCTTGTCGTCATGCCGGATCTTCGCCGGCCAGCTGACGACCATCGGGTTCCGCGAGCCTCCGAGGTGCGAGGCGACCTGCTTGGTCCACTGGAACGGAGTGTTCCCCGCCCAGGCCCAGCCGACCGGGTAGTGCGGCTCGGACTCCGGGCCGCCGAGCTTGTCGAGATTCGCCAGCGTCTGCTGGATGTCCGTCGGAATCCCGTTGAGATTCATGATCTCGTCGAGCGTTCCGTCCGGCCCCCCCTCGGCGGAGGATCCGTTGTCGCCGACGATGTACATCACCAGCGTGTTGTCGGCGTCCGGCAGTGCCTGGATCGAGTCGAGCAGCCGGCCGACCTCGTGGTCCGTGAAGGCGAAATACCCCGCGAAGTTCTCAAAGAGGGCGGTGTAGAGCTTTCGCTTTTCCGCGGGGATCGAATCCCAGGCGGGAACCCAGTCCGGCCGCGGCGTCAGCTTCGTCCCCGGCGGGATGATCCCCTGATCGAGCTGGTTCTTGTGGACGGTCTCGCGGTATTTCTCCCACCCCATGTCGAACTTGCCCGCAAACTTCTTGCGCCACTCGGCGGTGACGTGGTGCGGAGCGTGCATTGCCCCGGGGGCGAAGTACATAAAGAACGGTTTGCCCGGAGCGACCGACTTCGAGAACTTCATCCGGGCGATCGCCCGGTCGGTCATATCCGTCATGAAGTGGTAGCCCTGCTCGGGGGACTTCGCCGGCTCAACGGCGGTCGTGTTCTCGAACAGGACAGGGTAGTACTGGTGGGTCTCGCCGGCGTTGAAGCCGTAGAAGTAGTCGAACCCGAGTCCGGTGGGCCATCGGTCAAACGGCCCGGCTACGGTCGTCTCCCAGTCGGGGGTGTTGTGGTTCTTGCCGAACCACCACGTGGCGTAGCCGTTGTCCCGCAGGACCTCCGCGACGGTCGCGGTCGTCTTGGGAATCATCGTGGAGTAACTGGGAAACCCGGTCGCCCACTCCATCAGGAACCCGTTGCCGCACTCGTGGTGGTTCCGGCCGGTCAGCAGCGCCGCCCGGGTGGGGCCGCAGATGGCCGTGGTGTGGAAGCGGTTGTACTTGATCCCCCGCGCGGCGAGCTTGTCGAGGTTCGGTGTGGGGATGAGCCCGCCGAACGTCGACGTCAGCCCGAAGCCGACGTCATCGAGCAGGACGATCACCACGTTCGGAGCCCCCGCGGGCGCGGCGGGGGGCTGCTGCCACTTCGCCTCGGACTCCTTGTAGGTCTTGCCGATCTTGCCTTCGAACGGAGACAACGTCATCGGCAGTTTCGAGCGGTCCCCCGCCGCGGGGGGAGGGCCGGCGGTCTTTCGCTCCTGGGCGAGCGACTTTGGAACCGGCCCCGAGAGCGCGAACCAGCCGAGCGCGGTAGTGAGGGCGACCGCAACCAGCTTGAACGGGAGGAACGGAGTGGCCCCTGTGCGGGCTTCCGAGAGAGGACGAGACATGACAGTCTCCCAGAGGCGAGTGGAGGAAGAGATTGGGGCCGAGCGGATGAAACATGCGACCGAACGGTCGCGAAGACTGGCTGGATGATACCGGGCCTGTTGCGAATGCAGTATGAAGGGGTCGGGACCGTCCTGAAGGCGAGCCCGGAAGGTCATTGACGAAGCGTCGCGAGCAACGCGCCGACAGCGACTCCCGCAAACCCGACCCCCAGCACGGCCAGACAGCCGACCGGGACCTTCCACCACCCCCGTCTCCCGTGGGCCCACATCAGGCAGAGGGGAACGGCGATCGGCCAGAAGAGGACCAGCAGCCAGAGCGAGTTCCGCGGGATCGGCGCACCGCACCGCCGGCCGACGAGGGCCGTATAGCTCGCCCCGGTGACCCCCAGCGCGAGACTCAATACGAAGTCGGTCAGGCTTGTCTCGTGGGACTCGTTTTGGATCCCCGAGTAGAACCCGGCGAAGGCGACGAGCGCCAAGAAACCGCGGAGCAGGTTCCGCTCCTTTCGCCGCGCCAGTCGTTCCTGATCGGCAGCCTCATCCCACATCGCAATCCCCTCGGCCCTTTGTCGACCCACCTGCGGAGTTCCGCGCAGCGGCAGGTCGACGCAGGATACCGGCCCGCGGCGTCGCTCTCGACCGTTCACCGAATCGAACTCGCTTCTCAGCCGTCGTGGAGGTTGCTCCCCTCGCGGGCCTGTGCGACCCTGCTTCGTGAGATCCGAACGAACACTCTTTGATGGGGCCGGTGGGCGGATATGAGTCGATGGACCGTGGTGTTGCTGGTTGTCCTGCTGGCGGGGGCCGGCGGCGTATGGTGGTGGACGAAGTCGACGACCGAGCAGGTCACGACGGAGAGCGCAGGGATCGCCGCCGCGATCCCCCCCTCCGTTCCGGGGCGCGGCCCCTGGCATGCGAAGTACCACCGGGAGGTTGCCGAGCTGGAGGGGACGCGGGAGACGATCCGCAAGCTCCCCGATGCGACCCCCGAGATCATCGCCGACGTCGACAGGACGGTCGCGATCGGCCTGGAGAGCCGCTGGCGCGGCGCCGTCAAACAGCAGCTGCAGTCGATCCTGATCGCCTTCCGCGGCCATGAGTCCGCGTTCCGCCGCCTCGGGCCGGACCCCTCGACCACCCCCGAATACTTCGACAAGAACGGACGGCTGCTGGTGAGCTGGCGGGTCCACCTGCTCGGGTACCTCGGGGAGCGGCCGCTCCTGGATCAGTTCCGGCTCAATGAGCCGTGGGACAGCCCTCACAACAAGCCGCTGCTGGCCCGGATGCCCGACGTCTTCCGGGCGGTCGACGAACCGGACGACTCGACGACAACCCGCTTCGTGGTCCTCGACGGTCCCGGGTCGCTGTTCGAAGGGGGACGGTTCCGCAGCCTCAAGGAGGTTTCCGACCCGGTCAGCGAGACGATGATGCTCGCGATGCTGCCGCGGGAGCGGGCCGTTCCCTGGACGAAGCCCGAGGATGCCCTGATCGACGCGGCCGAGCCGCTCAAGAGTTTCGAACCGATGGACCCGCGGGGGTTCGAGTTCATGACCGTGGAAGGGGCCCTGCTGCGGTGGCGGCCGCAGGGGACGCCGGCCCAGTTCCTGGCGCTCCTCAGCTTCCAGGGTGGCGAGCCGGAAGGGACGCTGCAGGAGATGTTCCGGATGGAGTCGCGTCCCGAGGCACCTCCGGCACAGACCGCGCCGCAGGAGTGACCGAAGACGGTCGTGTGGCGGTCGGGCGTCTTCCAGCGTCCCGCACCGTTCGGCGGGATGTCCTGCCGGGGGAGCAGACCACCCTCTCCGGAAGTAGAATCGGCTCCTGCTCCGGATTCTCTCCGCAGCACTATCCCGCATCGACTCACCCGCTCGTTGTCGATCCCTATGCCGCTCCTGCTTCGCCGTCTGTCATTCGTCGTCCCGCTCCTCGTCTGTGGGCTCGTCGCGAGTCGCGCCGGTCAGGCCGTCGCAGCGGACGCCCCCGCAGAGAACCGGCTCTCCAACGGCAGCTTCGAAGCCGATGCCGACCGGGATGACTGGCCGGATGAGTGGGGGAAGCTCAAGGCCGGCGGGACGTGGGAGCAGGAGAGCGACAACCACTTCCTCCGGCTCCGGTCGAACCGGGCGGGGGAGACGGTGATGCTGTACCGCCGTCAGGACTTTCCGAAGGACGCCAAGGCGGTCGAGCTGTCGTGGCGGTGGAGAGTGAGCGATCTCAAGCCGGGGAAGCAGCCGTACCATGACGCGCGGATGATGCTGGGGTTCCTCGATGGCGCGGGGAAGAAACTCGCCGGGGCTCCGGGGGCGCAGTATGTCCGCAAGAACACCGATGGCTGGGTCGAGAAGAGCGTCCGGTTCCTCGTCCCCGCCGAGGCGAAGACACTGGAGCTGATGCCGTCGCTGCTGGAGGTCGAGTCGGGGACGCTCGACCTCGATGACCTGGCGCTCACGAGCGTCGATCCGGCCCCGATCGAAGCCGAGGCGCGGGTGGCCGCGGAGGCCAGGGGGGCCAAGCAGGCGAAGGAAGCCGCCGCCCGGTCCGCCAAGGGGGCGAAGCTCCTCGCCGAGACCGGCTCGCTCGTGACCAACGGGAACTTCGAGACCGCGCAGAAGAAGGTCGAAGGGAAACCGGCCGACTGGGGTGTGCCGAAGAGCGGCAGCTGGGAGACCGAGGCGGGGCCGGCCGGCGAGAACCGTTTCGTCCGCCTCAAGTCCCGAGAGCCGGAGGAGACCGTGATGCTCTACCGGCTGATCGACATTCCGGCGGACGCCCGGGCGCTGGAGCTGTCGTGGCGGCAGCGGGTCAGCGATCTCAAGCCGGGGCGGCTTCCGTGGTACGACGCCCGGATCATGATGCACTTCAAGGATGCCGCCGGGAAACAGCTGTCGGGTTCCCCGGGGGCGCCGGCGACTCGCAAGAGTGCCGAGGAGTGGACCGCCAAGACGGCGTCGTTCCTCGTTCCCGAGGGGGCGGTGACGGTCGAGTTCATGCCGTCGCTGTTTCAGGTCGAGCGGGGGACGCTCGATCTCGACGACATCGCTCTGAAGCCCATCGACCCCGCTCCGCTCGTTGCCGCGGCGGCGAAGCGGGCTGAGGAAGAGCGGCTGGCGAACGTCCCTCCCGAGGAGCCGAACCGGGCCAAGTGGCCCCCCGAGCTGCACGTCGAAGGGAACAGGGTCCTGACTTCGGACGGCAAGCCGGTGATTCTGCAGGGGGTGAACGTCGTCAGCCTCGAGTTCCTGCTCCGCGGGGATCACGTGCTGAAGTCGTGCCAGGTCGCCGTCGACGACTGGAAGAGCACGATCATCCGCCTGCCGGTCAAAGAGAGCTACTGGTTCGGCCGCGAGCCGGAGCAGACCGACGGCGGCGCGTCGTACCGCAAGCTGGTCGATGACGCGATCACGATGGTCGCCAACCGCGGGGCGTACGTGCTGCTCGACCTGCACCGTTTCCGGGCTCCCAGGAGCGAGCATGCCGAGTTCTGGACTGCCGCGGCGACTGTTTACAAGAACCATCCGGCGGTGCTGTTCGACCTGTTCAATGAGCCGCACGGGACCACGTGGGAGGTGTGGCGGGACGGGGGCTTCGTGGCGGACAAGACCGCCGCGGCGGATGAAGACGCGTTTCTGACGCCGGAGGAGAAGGAGAAGAACGCGCGGGGTTTTCAGTCGATCGGGATGCAGAAGCTGATCGACGCTGTTCGGGCGACCGGGGCGAAGAACATCGTGGTCCCGGGAGGGCTCGACTGGGCTTATGACCTCTCCGGAATCGCCAACGGTTACGAGCTGGAGGAGCGGGGTGGGAACGGCCTCATTTATTCCACCCACATTTATCCGTGGAAGTCGCACTGGAAGGAGAAGGTGCTGGTTGTGGCTGCGAAGCATCCGATTCTGGTGGGGGAGGTGGGTTGCGACATCAAGAAGATGGATTTCATTCCGGCGGAGAACCAGGAGGACCCGTACACGTGGGCTCCGGACATGCTGGGTTTCCTGCAGCAGCATGGGTTGCACTGGACGGCGTTTTCGTTTCATCCGGGTGCGTCGCCGGTGATGTTGACGGGGTGGGATTATGAGCCGACGCCGTTCTGGGGGTCGTTTGTGAAGCGGGCGTTGGCGGGTGAGCGGTTTCCGCGGGATCGGTCGCGGTAGCGGGGACCCGGAAGGCATGGCGGTCGTGTGAGCGTGCGGACGCCCCTGCCGGCACGGCGCCACTTGCTCAAACCCATCGTGCCACGGCTACCCCGGTCCAGCAGGCTGCTGGCCCCGCCGGAGGCGCTTCTGTCGTGGAACCACGGCGAACAATGGGCTGTCGATCGCGGACTGGCGCTGCGTACCTCCTCTCCAACCCGCTCACGCTGCACGCCCGGCGACGAAGGGGAGGAGAGTCCTCGATGCCGGTTTCCCCAAAGCGGACGCTGAAGGTGTTCCACGGTTCCACGACGGAAAACGCCTCCGGCGGCCAGCAGCGTGCTGGACCCGGGCGAGGGGCGGCGTTGGAGTGCGACGAGCGAGTTGCCGGGAGCCGTTTCCGCGGGGACCGGCCACGGTAGACTCGGTGCTCGGGAGCCTTGGACGACCGCGACAGATTGTGCCCGCGACAGCGACGCTTCTGTCGTACGCCCATGAGATGCTCCAGGAATCCTGAGGCCGGCCCACGTCGTGACGATGAAACCACCACGGTTCCGCATGGGGCTGGCTGTCCCCGTACAGTTCACAGTCCGAAGCTCGCGTCACCGCTGCGGGATGCGGCGGTGGCTGCTGCTGGTCGCGCTGAACTTCGCCGCGTGGATCGTGCTCTTCTGCCTCGGATTCGGCGAGGGGCGCTTCCGCCCCGGTCCAGAGCTGTACCTGGTCCGGTCGATCGCGATCTCGCTCGGTCTCCCGCTCGTCCCGGTCCTTCCGATCCTGGGCCCGGACCGCCTCCCGGACGAAGTCCTTCTCGCGGTGTGCCTGATTCTCAATCCCCCGCTGTGGGCCACCCTCGTTCACCTCCTCCTGTGGCGGTTCGTCGATCCACCGCAAGATCCGACTCCCTGACTCGAACAGCGTCCTTGCCGGCGCGGCGTCGCCCGCTCAAACCCGTCGTGCCACGGCCGCCCGGGTCCAGGGGCGGAGCTCCTGGCCGCCGGAGGCGTTTTCGATGTGGAACCATGGCACACAATGGGCGTCCGAAAACAGACCGGCGTGGAGGACTTCTCTCACCAACACGCCCGCACTGCGCTCCCCGCGGTGAGGAGAGAGGGAGCCCGCACCGCCGGTTTTCCAAAGCGGCCGCCGGAGGTTTTCCGCGGTTCCACGAGGAAAGCGCCTCCGGCGGGGCCAGCAGCCTGCTGGACCGGGGACAGGCGGCGGTGCCCGTTTGCGCAGATCTGAGTCCTTGAAACGGATCGGAGCGACGACGCTGACAAGACCGCGTGCGTTTCGCAAAGCCTCAACGCACCCTACAAAACTGCATGGGGAATCGAAGTGTTCCACCACACCGCGGGACTCACTCCGTGCCGGGACTTCGCCGCGGGTCGAAGAAGTGTCTCAACAGCCACTCCGCAATCCCCGCCCAGACCAACGAGTTGACCAGGAGGATCCCGGCCGCATTCCACTCGGAAACGTGGAACACCGCGAGAATCCATCCGAGCGGCAGCAAGGCGAGGGCATAGAGGACGAGCCCTAGAGCCTGACTGACGGGGGAGCCGGGATTGTAGATCCACAGCGTCCACTGGAGGCAGAGAAGGCAGCTTCCAAAGTGGAGGATGGCCAGCAGGAGATACCGCCGGAACAGGATTGCGAGAAGAAGGACGACGAAGAGGACGATCTGAAAGAGGATGAGGTAGATCATGACACCTCTCCGATTCCCTGGTCCCTTCCATCGCGGCGGCAGGGCCCGACAACCTGGCCGAGGAGCAGCGTAGCGAAGCCGCGCGGCCAATGCCGCAGACCCGAAGCGGGTGACCCCGCCGGTCAAGACCCGCTTCGTGTCCCCCGGTGAAGCTCGAGTGGCCCCTCTTGCGGCCACGAAGGGACGCCGGTCAAGATGACTTCGTCCGCCGACGGCGCCGCGGGGGACGTCTGTTGAGAGCGAGGCTCCGATGCCGGTCTCGTCGAAAGTCCTGTGGCTCTCCGTGCTGGTGGCCTGCGTCAGCGGGTCGATCGCCATCGCCGTTATCGAGCGCTGGATGGCGATTCGCTATCCGCTGCCGATCCTGAGTGCCTGGCCTCGCACGCTCCGGCCCGGACAGGCCGGATGGACGCTGCTGAACATCGCCACCTGGCTGGGGCTGCTCGTGTTGATGGCTTGGCAGATGCTCCCGTTCTTTGTCGGTCTGCCGGTGATCTGGCTGCACGGAGTTCTGACCTGCGTCATCGAACGACGGCATCGGTGGGAGAGCCTGCCCCCTGGGGAGCCCGGCGACGAAGAGCCGATGTCGGTCGAATAGGCGGACCACCGGGGCTCACCGGGTGACCCGGCTTCCCGGGGTTATTCCTGCAGCGTCTCGCTTCCGGCCGGGCTTCCCATCGCGCCCCAGACTCCGAACGGGCTTTTGCCCGTCGCGACGGCGCGGGCGTTCGAGTTGCCGGTGTCGATCGTGTCGCTCACGAACCGGACCGAGCCGTCCATCATCCCGACGCTCACTCCGCCGGGGTGCCGGCTGTTCGGCGGGAGTACCGCCCAGTCGTTGTCGGGGTTGCCGCCGTAGGCGCACATCGGCGAGTTGGGCGGGGTCAGCGTCGTGAAGCCGTTCACCGCACTCCAGCCGCTCGTGAAGAGGAGCCCCCGCCACGAACCCGAGGCGGCCGACGGAGCGAAGTGGAACTGGTCGACCCGCGGCAGCCCGTTGCTGCAGTTGAACGGGACCCCGTAGGGGGTGCCGTCCCAGATCCCGTCGTAGCGGGCGACGTTGGCGTGGATGTCGTTCCCCGATTTCGATTCCGGCGAGAGACACTCGCTCACTCCCGCGGTGTTGCTCGATCCGTCGGTGATGTCCCGCATCTTCTTGCGCTGGCGGTAGAACATTCCCCGGGTCATCGACTGCCGGTGCTGGTCGCTCCCCGGCAAGGCCCCCTGGACCCACAGGCCGTCGCCGAGGGAGAAGACGTAGCTGTTGAGGGGGGCCGTCCGGCCGCCGAAGGTCGGGTCGGTCTGCCGCGTCCCCGAGTTCGAGGGGCAGCGGACGTTGCTGAGGTCCGAGGTGTAGACCTGGTCGACGTTCCAGGGGGCTCCGAGCGAGAGGGGATTGATTCCGTTGATCGCGTTGTAGAGGGCCGACTGGTCGAGGTACGGGAGCAGGTGGACGATCGTGCCGCACCGGCCGCCGCTCGCGTCGGGGTCGTCGAACTTTCCGGCCAGCGAGTCGCCGCCGGCGGGGAACTCGTTGTAGGTCTCGTGGAAGTTGTGGAGCGCGAGCAGGATCTGCTTCACGTTGTTCTGGCACTGCGAGCGGCGGGCCGCTTCCCGCGCCTGCTGGACGGCGGGGAGCAGGATTGCCACCAGCACGGCGATGATCGCAATGACGACGAGCAGCTCGATCAGCGTGAAGCCGCGCCGCGGGAGCCGGGCCGACGCGGTCCGGAGCGACTGATGTCGAAAGGAATGCATGACACCGTTCCGTAAAGACGTGAAAGACGGAATGAGGTAGACGGGAGAGGAGCGGCTCAGCGGCGGGGGGCCTTGATGGCTTCCCGAACGGGAGCCCCGACGTCGAACGACGCTTTCGACTGACCTTCCGCCACCTGGATCGCGAGGGGCGTGGCATTCGGGAGCGCGAACTTGGGATCGATCCGATTGACGCTCTCGGAGCCGGCGGGAGCCGCCGGGGCCGGCGCGGCGGGCTTCTTCGAGACGCTCAGGCTCGAGAGGTCGGTCCCGGTGGTCGGCGGGGTCTCGAGCTTGGAGATCAGGACCTTGTAGCGGCCGGCGGGAGCCCCCGGGTATTGCCCGATGGTGTTGATGACGGCCTCGCCGCCGTCGTCGGTCGTCGCCCCGCAGCTCCAGGGCATCGCGGGATCTTCCGGCATGAGCCGGACGAACGCTCCGGGGACCGGGGTTCCCTCCTGCAGCACCGTCACCGTCAACGGGAAGAGCTCAGGGAGATTCGCCGGTTTCTCGACCGCACGCTGACATCCGGCAGAGACCGCCAGCGTGAGGAACAGAATCGCAGTCGTTCGGAACATCAGCGGATTAGAAGTCTGCAACCAGGAATCAACAGGTGTGCATGCTTGGGCATTCTGCCCCTCCCTGAATGTCGGTCAAGGTGCATAACCGACATGAGGAGCATGTTCGTAATGAAAGGATCCGGCGGGCCATCGTCCGGAGGGGCCCCCAAAGGGAATCTTCAGGTTGTGGCGAAAACGCCTCGTTCTCTGGCGGACCGGCTGACTCGCGGTCTCCTGTCGCCCGGCCGTTCTAGTGCCCCAGAGCCTTCTGAAAGCGATCGATGTGACGGCCGATGAAGGTTTCCGTCGCAGTGATGAGTTGCTGGGAATCGATTTGCGGCTCCAGTTCCGCGATCCGATTCGTCGCGAGATCCCATTTGTCGCCGTGCAGTTCCGAGAACGTCGTGACGGCAAACATTTTGAGACCGCTGCGGTCCTGCTGAATCGCCTCATGCGTCATTCCGGCCGCCGTGGCAATGTCGAGAATCTGTTGGAGCAGCGTGGCCTGTCGGGAACACTCGACCATCTGGAGTGCTGTCACGGTCTGGGCAGCGAATCGCCCGGAGCTGTTGCCGAGAAACGTGATGATTCCACTCATCATGAGTTCCGTTTCCAGGGCGAGTATCAGCATGGCCACGATGAGCGGGTCGGCGAGGTCTGGAACCGCGTCCCGTCCCAGCGCCTCGCTCAGCGGCGGCGCGTACATCTGGATGGAGAGCGCCTCAAGCAGTTGATCCGGACTCATGACACTCCTCCCGTGGCCCGCTCTGGATCGGCCTCAGTCCCGGACTCAGCCTCGCATAAAGCGGGGATTCCGGGTGCGAGGCACAACATGGTTCGGAGCGGATCGGTCGGTCAAGTCGCGGAGGAGGAAGAGCCGTGAACGGACTCCAGGAAACGGACCGGAGCGACGGCGCCTCATCAAAGACCGCGTCCGCTTCGTAATGCCTCAACGGACCCGGCCAGACTCGTCGGCGAGGGTCTCCGGGACCTGCGCGGCGAAGACGCCCGCCGCCAGGAGGGCGATCGCGGACAGGAACAGGAACCCCGCGTCGTAGCCGAAGCGGTCGACGATCAGGCCGGTCAGGACGTTGCTGGCCGCCGCGCCGAGGCTGATCGCCGTCGCCACGAGCCCCTGGGCGAAGTTGAAGCGGCCCGTCCCCTGCGTCAGGTCCGCCATCATCAGCACCGAGACGACTCCGAAGATCCCGGCCCCGATCCCGTCCAGGACCTGATTGGCGATCAGCAGCGGGGCGACGCTCGTCAGCGTGTAGAGCAGGCCCCGCACCGGCAGGATGGCAAACGCGATCAGGAACACCCGGCGGCGCGACACCTTCGCCCCGCGGCTCGCCAGGAGCGCGACGGGGACCATCGCCACCTGGGCGACGATGATGCAGACCGCCATCAGGGTCGCCGCCTGATCCGGGGACTGCCCCCCCACCTTCTGGCCGACCAGCGGGAGCATCGCCGCGTTCGCGAAGTGGAACAGCACCGCCGCCGCCGCGAACCACACGATCCGCCGGTCGCTCAGGAGCGTCCGGAGCGGAACGATCGCGGATTCGCCGCCGGGGCCGTCCGCCCCCCGGGCGAGCTGATGGTCGATGTCCTGTTCGCGGATCCGCAGCACGCTGATCGCGCTCGCGACCGCCATCGCGGCGACGCCGTAGAAGATCCCCCTCGACCCGCAGCACCAGTTCGCCCCCGCGGCGACGACCGCGGCGGTGACGTTCCCCGCGTGAAAGCAAGCCTCGTTGCGGCCCGCCCGCGCGGCGAGACGGTTGCGGCCCACCAGCCCCAGGCTGATCGCCGCCAGGGTGGGAGGGATGACTGCCACCGTGACGCCGGTCATGGCCTGCAGGCCGTAGACCGCGGTGCGGGAGGGAGCGCCGTAGAGCAGAACCGATGCGACCGCGACCACGAGCGCCGCCGCCGCGACCGCCAGCCGCTTCCGGCGGGTGACGTCGATGTACGCTCCGATCAGCGTCTGGCTGGCGACCGTCCCGACGAGGAGCATCGCCATCGCGAAGCCCGCCTCGGCGGAGGTCCAGCCTCGGCGGCTCGTCAGATCGATCACCAGGAACGGCCCCAGCCCGTCGGCGACGTCCGCCAGGAAGAATGCCGTCGCGTCGAGCGCCCGCTCGCTCCCCTTCGTCCGGTCGGAGGCCAACGGGGAAGCGGGCCCCGCGGGGGGGGACGCGGCGGGCGAGAGAGCGGTTTCGGACATCTTCGGGCTCCAGCAGGAGGCGAGACACGAGGCGGCGCAACAGCGGGGGCGCAACAGCGGGGGGCGCGACGGCGGGCCACAGCGCGCCGAACCGCAGCGGCAGTCGGGACGGGAACGGGGAGCCGGGGCTCAGGAGCGGAACACGAAGAACACCGCGCCGCACAGGCAGAGCCCCGCCCAGGCGAAGTTCCAGTTGAGGGGGTGGTTCATGTAGTACACGGAGAACGGGACGAAGACCGAGAGGGTCACGACCTCCTGCAGGATCTTGAGCTGTCCGAGGCTGAGCCGGTGGGCATCGCCGAACCGGTTCGCCGGGACCTGCACGAGATACTCGAAGAAGGCGATCAGCCAGCTCACGAGGACGGCGACGTACCAGGGCCGCTCCGCCAGGTCCTTGAGATGGCCGTACCAGGCGAAGGTCATGAAGACATTGGAGATGGCCAGCAGCGTGACGACCGTCGGAATCACCAGCGGAGACATCGTTTCTCTCGGGCGGACCGGGACAGGACTCGGAACGCCCGCAACGATCGGCGCGGAACCTGAATGGCGCATGAGAAGCGGACTGGCCGGCGGCGGACTGCGGTGACGAGAGTCCGGATTCCGAGGAACCCGCATCGCCCGGTGAGGCTCACGCTCCAACCCGGTCAGGCTGAGGGGAGTCCCGGCGGGACAGGCCGGGCCGCGGGGAGCCGGACCGTCAGCGTGGTCCCGGTCTCCGGGCGGGACCGGACCGCGACCGTTCCGCCGTGAGCCGTGACGATCTCCCGCACGATGCTCAGACCGAGACCGGTCCCCCCTTCCCCTGCGAGCGTCCGGGCGGCGTCCCCCCGGGTGAAGCGGTCGAACAGCGTCTCCTGGATCCCGGGGGGAATCCCGGGCCCCCGGTCCTGGACTTCCAGCACCGCTTCGGCGGCGCCCGAGGGACTCCTCCCCGGCTCGACGGTGACCTGCACCTCTCCTCCGGCATGGTTGTACCGGATGGCATTCGTCACGAGGTTCGTCACGACCTGCCCCAGGTGGCCGGCATCCCCGATCAGCGGAGCGGAGGCAAGGCGGGTCGAGAGCCGGATCTCCCGTTCGCGGGCGAGCGGCTGCAGCAGCCGGGTCACGTCGCCGGCGATCTCCGCCAGGTCGAGCGGGTCGCGGCGGCAGGGGAGCGAGCCGGCATCGGCCCGGGTCAGGAGCAGCAGGTCGTCGACCAGCCGCTTCATCCGGCGGGCGGCGTCGCGGCAGGTTCCGAGCGCCGCGCGATACTCCTCCGGAGCCCGGTCGCGCGACAGCGTGTGCTCCGCCTGCGAGAGGATCACCGCCACGGGGGTCCGGAGCTCGTGCGAGGCGTCGGCCGTGAACCGGGTCTGCCGCTCGAACGAGGCTTCGAGCTCCGCCAGCATCCCGTTGAAGACCGCCGCCAGCCGGCTCACCTCCGCGGTCGCCGGACCGGTCTCGAGCCGTTCCCGGAGGTTCCGGCTCGTGACCCGTTCGGCCGCGCGGGTCATCCGCGCCAGCGGGGCGGAGATCCGGTCCGCCAGCCAGGCGGCCGCCGCCGCGCCGAGCGCCAGCGCCAGGCCTCCCCCGACCACGAGCCGGAGCGCGAGCCACCGCTGGCCGTCGAACTCCTTGGCCAGGGAGCGTCCGATCCGGAGCTGCCCCCCCGCCGGAGTGGCGACGACGACGTCCAGCCGAGTGCCGGCGGCGAGAGTCTCGAAGGGATGCGGGCCGTCCCGCCGGGGGGGCCGCGCAAGCGGGAGGATGTTCGCCGCGGCGTTGTGGCTCGCCGCCAGCCGCGTCCCCTGGGCATCCCACAGAATGAAGTCCGCCTGGTCGCGCGGCGCGGGGCCGAACCGGTGGAAGTACGTGTCGGGGATCCGCAGCGCCGGCGGCGCGGTCCCTTCGTCCAGCTCCCGCAGCAGGATCTCGGCCGCCGCCAGCAGGTCCGCCTCCGACTGCCGGTAGACCGCCCGCCCGGTCATCCAGTAGATCGTTCCGGCGAACAGGGCGACGACCACTGCCACCAGCCCGGCGTGCGATGCGATCAGCACCTCGCGGAGCGTCCGCTTCGGCCTCGCGGCGGCAACCGGAGGAGTCGCCGGAAAAGCGGCCGCGGGATGAGCCGCCGGTTCATTCGGGTATGACATAGCCTTGTCCCCGGCGGGTTTCGATGACGTCCGGTCCGAGCTTCTTGCGCAGGTACGACACGTAGACGTCGAGCAGATTCGAGGCGGCCTCGTCGTTCTCGTCGAACAGGTGGTCGTACAGCTCGCTGCGGCTGACGACCTTGCCGCGATGCAGCGCGAGGTACTGGAACAGGCCGTACTCCCGCGCGGTGAGGGGAATCGGCTCGTCGCCGCGGCGGACGGTCTGCGACCGCATGTCGAGCAGCAGGTCGCCGATCGTCATCGTGGACTTCGTCCGGCCGGCGGCGCGGCGGATCAGGGCCCGCAGCCGGGCGAGGAGCTCCACCCGCTCGAACGGTTTCGCCAGGAAGTCGTCCCCCCCCAGGTCGAGGCCGAGGACCCGGTCGGAGAGGGCGTCCCGCGCGGAGAGGATCAGGACCGGAGTGTGATGCGTCTCCCGGAGCTGTTCGAGCAGCTGCCACCCGTCGATCCGGGGGAGCAGCATGTCGAGCACGATCGCGTCATACGGCCATGACTGCGCCTTGGCGAGTCCGTCCAGTCCGTCGGCCGCGGCATCCACGGCATAGCCGTCGTCTTCGAGGATGCCGATCAGCAGCCGCCGCAGCTCGGGCTGATCTTCGATCACCAGCAGTCGCATCGGTCGGGTCCAGTGCGTTGAGAACTCGTCCGGACGAAAACGGGAGAGCGCGGCGGTCCGAGCCGCGCTCTCCCGGCGGTCCATTCTAGTGGCAGAGCCACCCTGCTCTGACAGGTTGATCCGCGGCGACCGCACGCTCGTTGGCGCGCTCGCACAAGGTTCCTCACCTGTCTATTCCGGTTGGCCGTTCCATCAGGACGGCCGCTTCTCCAGGAGTCGCCGGATCTCCCGGAGCTCGCGCAGGATCTCGGCCTGGCTCCGCGCGAGGTCCTCGACCTTCCCCCCGCCCGGCGCGGCCTGGGGAGGCTCGGGCCGGGGGCCGGCGGGCTGGGGCGGGTGCCGCTCGACCGCGGCCCCGGTCGCCACGACCTCGATCCGGTCGGCATGCAGGTGGACGTCCCCTTTGGGGGTGACGTGCCGCCTCCCTTCGATCCGGACTTTCTCGCCGGGGCGGACAAGCGCCTCCAGCTCCGCGCCGAGATGCGGCGGAAACTTCACTTCCGTTTCGTCCTCAAGCCGCAGCCCGTCGACATCGCCGTGGGGATTGGTCGCCAGTTCCGCCACGACCCCCTCGGCATTCATCGGCGCCTCGTTCCCGGGCTTCCCTTTGGGAGCCGGTTTTCCCTTGGGAGGCCGCGGGGCTTCGACGACGACCGTCCGCCCCTCCCGCTCGATCTGCCGGGCCTCGAGGACCGTCTCGCCCCGGGGGCGGGTGACCCGTTCGGCGCGGACCTCGACCTCGTCCCCGACCCCGGCGACCTCCTGCACCGCCGGGCCGAGGTGCGGCGGGAACCGGACATCGACACCGCCGTTAAGCGACAGGCCGTCGATGTCTCCCCGGTCGTTCTTGAGAAAGGTCCGGATGGTGCCGCGAATCACGTTCTGATCCTTCGGTTGAGGAGAGGAGGAGGGGTCCGAAGAAGGCCGGGGCGCAGGGGCGGCGATCGCGGGGGGCTCGGCCCGCGTCGCCCGGGAGGCGAGGCCGATCGGAAGGGTGATGGCGCAGGCAGCCAGCAGCGCCGCGGCGGCGGACCGCTTCAGACGATTCCGGTTCATGGGAGGTCTCCGTCAGGGATGGCCGAACGGTCCCGGTCCGAGGGACCGGAGATCGCCCGTTCGACGACTCGCCGGAAATCTAGACGGGGAATCTTAAACGGGGGTGAGAAGCAGCGCGGACACGCCGATGAGCTGGCGAGCGGTGAGAGCCCCCGGCGGGGGCGAGTGTGAGGAGTCCCTGGCGGAGAAGCCGGCGCACCCTCAGCGGATCATCGATCCCTTCGCGGTGGCCGATCGGCGGAAGCGGTCTCTCGGGGAAGCGCAAAGGGACGCTCCGTCGCGCACATCCACTCGCGCTTCATCAGGTCCCGGACCTTGCCGTAGACGAAATTCAGAACGTCCGCACCGAGGAGGAAGAGCCGTGCGGTCGCTCTTCAGCGAATGTGTTCCAGGACCGCTCGCAGGTTTTTCGCGTGCTGCTCGTTTTTGGGAGAGGCCAGTCTGTCGTTCAGGATCGCCCTGGCGACGGTCAAACCGAGCTTGTCCTGCAGGATTCCCGCTGAGAACAGGGCCTCGGACGCGGATCGTTCCCGCTCCAGTTCCCGCAGCACGGCCGGAATCACGTTCCAGTCCGGGGACTTCCGCAGCGCGTAGCGGCAGGGCTGCCCCCGCGCCTGGGCATCGTCCGACAGCTCGGCCGGAAGCCGCAGCTCGAGGGCCACGTGTTCTGCCAGCAGGGCGTAGCCCCGCGGCTCGCGAAGGGCCGCGAGCGCGTGGATGGCCGCCCGCCGGTCGGGATCCTTCTGAGCGCCGTCGTCCGCGATCTCTTCGAGCTGACGCAGGAGCTGCCCCGACCGGCGACGCGATTCGTCGACCGCCAGCACGAGCTTCATGACCTCCGGAGATGGGGACGGGTCCAGCTCCTCCCGCAGAGCCCGCTCGCTCGGGTCCTCCGTCGCCGCCGCGGCGGGGGGAGTGTTCGAGGGGGTCGGGGCAGACCCTCCCACACGCCCGATCGCCAAGGCGATCCCCAGCCAGAGGGCTCCCGCCTGGAGACGATTTCCAAGAGAGTTCGAATGAGGAATCCGCATCGTTCCCGTCTCCTCACCAGTCCTGTCCCGCTGCGCCGGACGATCTGAAGAGAGGATACGTCCCCAGCGTCAACACGTCGCTCCCCCGAGTTCCCGAACCCCGCGCCTGGGCGTCGCAGCCCCCTTAGCGCAACCCATCGTGCCACGCCGCGCCGGTCCAGCGGAACGCTGGGGCGATAGAGGGGGAACAGGTTGTTCCCGGTGGAGTGAGGTTCCTTTCTGATGACTGATCCTGAGACGTTGCGGCGGGTGGCGGAGATTGCGGAGCGGTTTGGGTGGCCGGTGGTGGCGCTCGCGGTGCTGTTGTTTCTGGCGGTCCGGTGCGGGCGGGCGCTGATCCGGGGGGCGTGTTATGTGTGGGCCCGGGTGGAGCCGCCGATCCTGGGGATTCTGGGGTCGCATCAGGACCTGATGGAGACGGCGAAGGATCAGATGCCCAAGCAGACGGCGATTCTGCAGGAGCTGTCGGCGGGGCAGCGGGAGCACTCGGCGCTCCTCTCGTCGATCCACACATCGGTGCGGCAGCTGCGCTCCGATGGAGAGGGGGCGGCTGGCGGATCGACGTCCGATCCGTCGGGGCCGCCTCCTTCGGATCCGGGGTGAGTCGTGAACTGGTGGTCTGCCGTCAAGAGGGTCGTGTTGTCCGAGCAGGATTCGCTGCCGGGGCTGTTCAACTGGAAGGACGCCGTCCACACGCTGCGGATCGCGGCCGTTGGAGCCGTGGCGCTGGTGGGGGTGTCGTTCCTGAAGGATGTCGACCGGTTCGACTTCGGGCTGATCGACAAGCTGGTGGCGGATGCCGTGTTGTCGGCGGTGGTCGCCATCGAGGCGTGGAAGGCGAACAACAGTTAGCGAGCGGGGACGGGGTTTGTTGTGTCGGTTTCTGTGTCAGGTCGGGGTGGCGGCGCGAGGCGGTGAGTGTCAGGTCGGCCAGCAGGGGGCGATCGGCCGCGCCCGCCCTCCCGAGGCCCCCAGATCCAGTCCCCAGAGGGCTGCCGGTCGGAAAGGCCGTCTTTGCGCAACCCGACGTGCCTGCCGATCCCGGTCCAGCGGGGTCGCTGGCCCCGCCGGAGGCGCTTCCGTTCAGGGAACCATGGCCAACGGCTGGCGCCC